>Ga0114994_10000980_pt1 | contig 20032 bp, 45 predicted proteins | sample ArcticOcean_MG_C_9_FD_87043 | JGI IMG/M metagenome (GOLD analysis project Ga0114994, IMG submission 87043) | Marine microbial communities from western Arctic Ocean - ArcticOcean_MG_CB2_152 | ecosystem: Environmental > Aquatic > Marine > Oceanic | place: Arctic Ocean: Canada Basin | collected...
AGAAGCTGCTTCTCGTGTTTTGCAGGAAATAGATCCACGTGCTGTGAATATATCGATTTGCCATCCTTGGTTATATAGATTGTTAAGCTTATTAATCAGCGGCTCGTTGGGCACGGCCTCGTTAAACTTGCGCCCTTTGTGCCACGCTAAGGTGTCATCAAAATCAACAACAATTCGTTTATAGTACATTAGAAAAAGCCTTCGAGTGACGCGACATCTTTGACTGGTTTAATTTCATTGTTTTTACCTGCTACAAGCGTCATAGGCTTTTTGTTCAATATAGATGTACCAGAGCTTACAATGATTTCGCCGTTTGCGCGCCGCGCGGCCGCGTCTGGAAAGAAATCAGAAATAGCTTCAATATAATTAATCTTATCACTTCTCTTGCCTTTTGTCAACACAAAATCTAAAAACTTTGGAGCAAGGACGTCAATATTGTTAAATTTGTTGATTAATTCTTGGCATGCTCGTGTACGTTCATTAAACTCGTTTGGCGATGCGGCTATGCGTTTCATTTCATCAGCTATGAACGCTTCTTCTCTGGCCTCTGCAATAATAGGTCCATCATATTCACCCCACAATTTGCCTTCAGGTGATTTTGCGTTTTCTGCAAAATGTCGTTGGATAATTGGCATAGATAATAGATACGACTCAATCATAGTATATTCCATACGATTACCATATTCTTCTGAATTTCTAAGACGGTATCCGCACCAAGAACCCATCGATTTACCAAGAGTTTCCATACCCCAATCATAAGCATATTTTTCATATGAATTTATTTTAGTATTAGTTTTGAGAGCTTCGGCGCGAGGAACTCTAATTTCACCCTTAACATTCACACTGTGGATACGAATTAAATTGCGATAAGCTGGGATATATGGTGCTGTGCACAAATCAAGCGGTTCAGTTACTGTTGCGCCCGAGATAGACCTTTCACACCCAATCAACGACAAGTCCCATTCGTCTATATCAACATGCGGTAGCAAGCGACATATCATCGCCGGATCTTTAATGCTTGACATTCTACCCATATAAACAATGTGCTTGCGGCGTTCTTCGGCCGAAGCCCTGAACTTGTCATATAACTGAGTATCAACCCAAATTGGATTTTCGTATAGGTTTGATTCCATACTCTTATCGATTGCAGTATACATTTGTTTTGAATGACCATTCAACGATTGAACTACACCAACATCAGCCATAGACATAATTTCACCACCCTGCGGAATCATATTAATATTACTCTTTGTAATTCCATGGTCATGTACAACAATAATTGGATCGTGTACTCGCGACATAAACTCACGGCACCGGTCGATATATTTTTCTTGCTTACGTGTTGGCACTGAATGCAATATTGCTATATCGCAGCTATTGACTTCTGCTAAAATATCTTTACAATCGTCTACGGTCCAGTTTTTCTCGCACTTTAATATGGGCCCGGTAAAGCTAAGATTCCTAGCGCGGTAAAATATCTGACCGCAATCAAAATCGATGTTAACGGTTTGGTGACCGTGTTCAGTCAGCCACTTTTCTAAAATAGTAGCTCCGCGAGTAACACCACAACCTTCAATTCCTTTACCAAAAATAAACGCTACTTTCATTATAAATTATTCTCCATATTAACACGCCACTCTTCATAATTATCTTCCAAGTTAACCCACTGTAAGTTTTGTGACGTTTTATTTTTATCCCACACGATCCACATATAAGCAATCATACCACCAATTTGGTCCTTCTTTTTAATAGGCTCAGCGACGTCAGCGCTAAATCTAACCCTGTCAGATAGGAATATTATATCATTAGGTGGATGTTTTGTAAACAGTTTATTTCGCTTTTTACCTTCTAAAAAAGTAAGCCTTAGAAACATAGCAACGTAGTCGTATTCTTTAATCCACTTTTCAGCGAGCTTGTGCGGTAAGTTTTTATGGTACGGCGGGTTTGTAACAACGCCTGTGGCTAAAGGATGTTTTGTCATATCTAAAGCGTCATATGGTGTATTTATAGCACACAATGGATCGTCATATTGATTCAAATCATATGATGCAACTTCATGTCCATTCCGCAGTAGCTCTGCTGATATATGGCCGCGGCCCGCGCAAGGTTCAATAATACTTGTAGGGACGCTGCCGTATTTACATAGCACATAAGTTGCTAAAGGCGGAGTCGGATAAAAATCGTTCGCCCGCCTATTTGGATCGTTTTTCTTTACACCAGTATAGATGTCTGTTAAGTTATTCGCCAAGAATCATTACCACAATACCAGCTTCTTTAAACATAGGGCTTGTGCGTGTAATCCATAAATCTTTCCAGTGAGCGTTTGAATTAACAAGATCGTTAATAACAACTCTACGTACGCCTGCTTGAATAATAAGCTTAGCGCATTCAGGACACACCGGTAAACCGTGAACATACATAGTTGCATCTTTTAGGCTAACACCAGCATATAGTGCATTCATTAAAGCATTCGTTTCAGCATGCACGATGCGCGGATACTTTTCTTCGCGATCGTTTAAACGTTCTTCAGTATCAGCAATACCCTTAGGAAACCCGTTATAACCAGTTGCAAGAATGCGTCGCTCGTCGTTAACAGCTACAGCGCCAATTTGGCTTGACGGATCTTTGCTCCACTTAGCAATCATTTTGCACATTTCCATGAAACGTTGATCCCATTTAAGTTGTCGCCCTACACAATTCTGATGGATCTGATCCCATTTGAGTTGCCGAGCGTCTTCCTCGCGGTGCATACGTTTCATAGTTTCGTCATACGGTTCTTGCCTATTCACAGCTTCGGAGCGAGGATAATCTTTTTCAAATACTGGAGAAAAAACAGCCGCTTTGGCCCATCCTCTTTCTCCTTCATACGTAGAACAGTTATTGAGTTTTTCTTGTACGTGAAACAAAACTTTATACAAATCCTGTTTGCAACCAAACGTAGTGTAGCCATCCATTCGAGGATCTGACTCACCGTACGCAATTTTATTAATTTCATTTTTAATTGTATCAAGCGACCAATCTTTAATCATCGGGTTTTCCTATCATGCGTTTTTCCATTGAGCTTTTAATGTCAAGCACTGCTTCTTTCTCAATTATATTAATGATGATATTTGTAACATCAATATCCTTTTGAATAAAAAACATTTTTCGCTGTAGTTTTTTTAGTTCTTCTGTATAAAACTCGAGTTCTTTTTCTTTACGAATTTTCTGCTCAAGAATATCAGTTATTTGAATAAGCTCAACCATTAAACTACTAAATCAAAGTGGCGAGAATATACGTGCAAATTCATCACAGACCAAATAAGATCACCTTTGGTAATAAGCTGGACAGGTTCTCCAAAAGTTGATGTTGTGTTGCGAATATTAGCTTCAGTGTTGTAATCTTGAACAAACTTGTCCATAAGATATTGGGCCCAGGCGTAATCGTTTTTATAGCCAAACACTACATCGTTCGAACGCATCTGCGATACCATATGCAATTTGCCATCGCGAATATAAACAGCCTGCGCGTTAGTGCAAATGAAATCAGACTTGCCGCCTTCATCAAACTCAACCCAAATAGATGGGCGGTTATATACCATTTGAGCACGACGGCTATCTGGATTTCTCCATAGTTCATTAAACGCATTTTGATATTGAGTATGATATTTGCTAGAAAACACCAAATGGCCGTAATTAGAATTGATGTTTCCATATTCGTCAGCGGCATATTGCCATGCGGCAGGCGGAGCTTTATCCTTGCCATGTATATCATTAATGTTAGTAGAGCCAGATTCATACCAAGCAAGCTCAGCATCAATATAAGATTGGACTGGCGTGCCAAAGATAGCTGGTTCGTCTGCAATAAAGGTTGCGCCAAGCATTTCAATTGTTTTAGCACCAGTTTTATCAGTAGTAAAGCGTTCAGCTTTTAGTTCTTCAACAAAGTACTCGCGAATATCATTTACATTTTGCATTATACATCCTCTACTTTAAATCTATCATCAGTTAATTCAGTGTTACCCTGCATTTCGCACATAACCAAGATCATCATTTGAGTCAATGCATGGTGTGTATGAGGCAGGCCGCTTTCAGGATCCATGTCTTCACCTGAATGAAATGCTAAGAGGTGTCGCATAATAGAAGCATAATGGCGCGAATATGGAAACTTATCAAGATCCATGCGCCAGTTGTTTTCACCATATTTTTCAGCACCAAAACCAAACACGTTCGCAGCAGAAACGATTACCTCGGGTGGAACAAGATTAATCGGTGGTTTGCCATTATCAAATTTCATATACTTATTTCCTTAAAGATCATCATTGTATATAGCGCGGCTATCACCGCTTTTATCATAAAAGAACTTTAAACGTTCAACACCAGTGTGGTCAGTTGTCCAGTTATTAGAGAACTGCTTTTGGCAAGGGCGAAGATTTTGGCGAATAGTATCAAAAGGTACTACTGCGCGCCATCGAACATCAAACGTATTTTCAGATAGTTTATTATAACATCCAAAGATCACAATGTCAACACAATTAGGGTACAACTTAAAATTTCTTGCAAGTTTATTTCCCATATAGTTAGGAACAGTTAGCCATTTCTTTTGAAATTTTTCTGGAAGCTGATCCGGATCTTGAACGTTTTTAACTTCACCTCTCCAACCACTCCAATCAGCATCCCAATTATGAGTTTCTGGTTTGGTGTGATCAAATACGGCAGGGTTCATAACACCACCTTGCCTAACTAAAGCAAACTCAAGAATAACGCCAGAATACGTATGAGATAATACTGTTGAATGACTTCTACCACGTCGACGGTTTGGGCATTCGAACATTTCTTGTGCCATAGTCTCTATATGGTCAATCTCATTATTGGTTAATTCAAGAATAAGTGGCTTAGGCAATTGTAATGGTAGTTTCATAGTTTAGGATATCCATAATATAATTTGTTAGATCTTTCGTCAGCCTCGCGTTCACACGCAAAACACTTCTTGTTTCCGTGGTAGTTGCATTTCCTACATGCTATTGTAATGCTTTTTCCAAGATGAACCAAGAGTTCCATGACCAGAACCAGACATATATACTGCCCACATAATACGCATCACTTCTTGAGAGTTACGAGCAACTGAAATATCGTAATTCAAACGATTAAGAACAACTTGTTTTGTTTTCTTTACATCAATCAAACAAATTGCTTCTTTACGAGCTTTATCAAGTGGCATTTTTTCAAGCGAATCTAAAATGTTTCTATCCACGATCAATAACGACGCTGTACATAGACATCAAAGTGTGTTGCGTCTTTAGTCAAAGTGTGGTAAGAAGACGAAGTACGAGGACCGCGCGGTTTAACACAAACACGTAAGAATTCAGTATTTATTTTTTCATTAATGTCGAAACAATGGGGCCAGTAGAAATTGTGTTTTGCAATAGCATTTTTCAGCGCAATTAACATTTTATCATTTTTAGTGTTAATAGTAAATTGGTAAGCGTCTGAAGTGCGAATTACGTTATTTTTGTAAGCCATGATGTAGTCTTTCGTTTTTTCTGATTCTCTTTATATACTTATTCTACACTATTTTAATGATTTTGTCAATAAAATAGCTGAGCAATTTTACCTGTTGAGAACAAATTATTCATATTTTACTATGGAGCAAAGCTCTGTTACGAGAGCTTTGCCATAATCTGTGAACAATATTCCTTTATCCCAAATCCAGCTCTCTACACACTGGCCGGTGTAGAATGTACAAGTACCTGTCATCCAGCGGAGAGCAGTAGTTCGATCACCTGCGCCTAGTGTAATATAAGTTTCTATAGCAGCTTTAAACTGGTCAACCTGAGCAACTGCGAATGCGTTTTCGCGCTTAGTGTTTTCTTTCAGCTCATCACAAAGAGCATCCCAAAGTTCTTGCTTTTTATCAGGATCAGTTACGGCGCGCCAATCATCCATTAGAGCTCCGCGTGGACGGTAACCGTTTACGTCTTTAAAAAGATCTGAAAACGCGTCGTCACTGTAAGTATATTCCATAACTGATTCCTTTTTCGTTACCTTATACAATTAATATAAACTATTTAGAAACGAATGTCAACTAAAAAATAAAAAATAGGGAAACTAAATTAATAGCTTCCCTATTTCTTGATCCCAAAGGATCCTCTGGTTGTTGACCACGTTGTTAATCCGAGTCTTACTCAGCGATAATTAGGTCTCCGTAGAGCCGTGGTTTTCCTATTCTTAAGCCATTTGAACTCTAACAACTTGACCTTCAGGGTTCCACATAGTGTGAACTCTCTTTTGAGCGCACTGTTGCTGAGTTCTGCAAGTCCACCATTCTTCGGCTTCTTGCTGAGTATCAACGTAAACGGCACCACATTCCAGACTATTAGTTTGGCTGTTTGGATTAACTCTGTTCATTTGAACTCTAACTTCCCACATAGTAATTCCTTTATATTTGATTTAGAAAAATAAGATCTTCTTCTTCAGTCTCTTCCCTTAGAAAAATAATATCTTCAATTTCTTCGAGAGTCTCTCTACATGTAGCTAGAATATGAGAATCTGTTGCAAGGATAAGTTTCTTAGCAGCGAAGATTTGGTCGTACCGATCTAGACCTTGAGGGATTTGGTCGGCGATTGTTTGAGTGAAGAGTTTCATTTTATAATCCTTTGTTTATAGAATCAATATAACAAATCTAAAATGAAATGTCAATAGTTAATTTATAAAACTTAGTGTTTTTTCAGTGATGTGGTCAATAGCCAAATCAAGGCTGTCAAAATCTTCTGTTTCCTGCATATCGCCTTCTTCGTAGAGAGTCACACAAAATTCAAGCATTTCTTCTTCTTCACGCAATTCAGGATTTTTGTAATCGATGAAAAGCTGTAAATATGTTTCAGTACCTTCGTTAATCCATACGAGTATAGATGGGCAAGAATCATTACCATAAGTTGAATCTTCAACATTAAATTGGCTTAGCTGCTCAGCAGCTATATTAAAAGCTTTTACATTGTCGTAGCCGGGGTGCGTGTTATTTGCGAATGTAATTGTCATAGTGTAGTCTTTCGTTTTTCTGATTCTCTTTATACAACTAATTTAAACTGTTTGAAAGGAAATGTCAACAGTTAATTTGATTTAATTCCAAGAAAATCAGATTTAAGAATTTCAAGTTGCTCGATTGCGTTTGGATAACGCGTAAGCAAATCATCGTCTTCTGTAGTGAATTCAGTGTCGATAAGCACTTGATCGATGTCATTAAACATTATTTTTTCCATTTTCTTTTGATCGAGTTGGCGCAGAATTTGAAAATCCAATCTGTCGTTACTCATTATTTTTTCCATGTTCATATTATTGTACCTGCTTATCTATAATTTTAACCAAATCTCCGGCAAATACGCTTTCAACTGTTTTTGAAACCTTAAATTCGAGTTTGCGAATTTTACCAAAAATGATACTGTAAAGGTCTTGTCCTCTGTCATATTTGACCTGAACAAGACCTTTCCAGCCACACATGCCAGAAGATTTAAACTGTAGACCATCTTCAATTGCCATCATATCTTTTGTTCCCCAGGCGTCGAATGCCCACGGATCAATTGCTTTGATTTGATTGCGAATTGTTGTTCCAATGTTCATAACTGATTCCTTTTTCTTTACCTTATACAATCAATATAAACTATTTAGAAACGAATGTCAACAATTATTTTTATTTTTTTTCATTTTCTTCAAAAACAGAGAGTTTTTCTTGCGCTTTAATACGGCGCTGTTGTTGAATATTCATCTTCTTTTTCTTGCGATAATGATCTTCGTTATCATCCGCCCACTCGTCTTCATATTCTTCTCTGAATTTTTTAAATGACTTAGCCATTTTTATTTCTCTTTTTCTTCTAGTTTAATTAAGTTAGGAAAAGCTTGCAGTACGGTTTCTTTTGTTAATCCCTTAATAGGTTTTTGAGCAATCATTGTACACAAAAGATCTGCATCTTTATCATCAACATCTTGTAATAGGCTAATAAAAAGGTTTTCTCTTTTAACTTGATTTAGGTTATCGTATCCACCACCTTTTATAAAAATGCGTAACCGCCTGGCTTCTTTAAATAACATTCCTTCAACGTCGAAGTAACCATTTTTTTTCCAGGGTGGCGCAACGCTAGGAATTAAAAATTCAACACTTTTATCGTATGTGTTTTTAAGAATTGTTCTCAACGGGGCAGTGTCGTTTTTACGCAACCACTCAACTTTTTCTTCTTTTGTTTGCATTTTACATGCTTTGTTTATAATCTCAGATAGTGATAGTAACATTAGAAATCCTGTATGTCAGTAATGAGGTTTTTCAACTTTTTTTCTACAAAATAATTGAATAGTTTAGATCGTCCAAATTCCTTTTCAACTTCATATTCAGAACGAATTTGGTCTTGGTATTTTTGAGGAACTAAAGAAAGATCAATCATAAGAGTATTACGATCGAAGTTAGCTTTTGTTTGGTGATCCATCGAGTCTGGATTTTCAGTAAAACTTGCAATTCTTTTTGCTGTCATTGGCTTTTGACGTTCTCCAACTGCGATGCAATTATCTGCAGAGAGAATGTTCGGTACGCCATCTCCAACGTCTCCTTTTAGTATATGTTCTGTCAAGTATTTATCAGGATTTGAATTTTGGATCCATTTTTTACGAACTGGGTCGTATTGCTTCACATTTGCGTATCTGTGTAACTGAATATAATCTTTATCTCCAGACAAGACAAGGAATTGCTCTGCGCCGATGTTCATTTCAGTGCCATGGTCGTGTAATACTGTACCAATGACGTCATCAGCCTCGCAATGGTCGATGTGAATCACTTTGTATGGAAAATAGTCTTTAAGTTCGGAACGAATTTTGTTTATAATACCGAACAGATGGTTCCAATCCAATTCTGATGCTTCACGCGTTTTCCTACGCGCAGCTTTGTAGTATGGATATATTTCGCGCCGCCACGACTTTTGTCCGTCTGCGCAAATTACAATTTCACCAAATTCTTCATTAAACTTTTTTCGATTTGATCGAATAGAGTTAAGAAACATGTGACGTAGTAGATTTTCATCAACGTCAATGTTGTGGTGGTTTCCGATGCTAGCAAATAGGGACGCTAGCATTACTTGGTTAAAGTCAATTAAAATAGCCATGTTATATCGTTTCTTTCATATCTGTATTGTACAGATCTATATTAATCTATAATCTCATTAATGTCAACAGTTTTTTTATCTAAATCTTCTTCAATAACAAAATCTTTTGCAAAATCCTGGAGTGGGTGGTGAATATTGCTTGTGTGAAGATGAAGCGATTTAATTGCTTCGAGCAAAAGTATAATCGAAGGAAAATATTCTTCTGTGTTATCTTCAAATCTGCACCCAGATCTCACCATTTCAATGAGAACTAAATCCCACAACTGTTCAGCAACATCAACAGAAAAGCTAGTCCTGTACTCAGCTAGTTTTTCAGCTAATTCAGCTGGAGACTGGGGAGGACTGTCTAATTTCATTTTTGGGAAGGTTATAAGTTCGCCCATTTAACGCCTCAATAAGTTATTCCAAGAGTTTGTAAAATTATTTATACCATTCTTTGGTAAGATAAAACGCTCAGAATTTGTCATGTTGTTAAACAACTCGGGTTGAATTTTCTGAGCCGCTAATAAATTCTTTACGACGGAAAACGCCATATTTGCATGATCGTTCGCAACTTCAGTATATTCATACATAATTGTCGCGTCCACTGCAGTTTCTTGAAGGGCCCCATAACTTGGATGAACTACTAATACGCCAGACCGTATGGCTTCAATCATAGCAATACACGAGGTTTCTTGCCAAATAGACGGAAACAAAAATATATGAGAATCGCGCAAAGCTTCAAGAACTGTACTGTTACTTACCGCTCCGTGATACGCCATATGACTGTGATTTTTAATTTTATCAAATAGCTCTTTATATGGTTCGTCTCGCTGTTCCCAGCCGTATACACCAAAAGAAGAATATACATCTAAGTGTATATTATCATATTCTTTTGATAGTTCGTCCACGATTGGATAAACAAGCTCAAGACCTCGGTGTGGTGTTGTATGATATATTAGTCGAATTTTATCAGTTTGTTTTTGAAGTGGCGAATACTCTAATTCAATAGAGTTTTGAATTACTGTGCACCTCGAATATGGTATACCATATATTAAAATGTACTGATCGCGTTGCCAATATGAAACGAATACGAAATGGTCGAATTTTTCCCATCCGTTATCTTTTAAGATTTTATTTTCTGGATCCATCGCAAGGTCGTGACAATAAAGTATGTTTTTTACATTGTCGTATATTTTACGTGGCCGCGATAAATGTATCGCGTATTTTTTAAGTAAAGATTTATCTACATTCTTAACAAGGCGCTGCCTCATCATTTCACTGCCGCCGTTTGAATTTTTTGATAAATCTGTTTCTATTACTTTTCCCTTATAAACGCAGCTCATTAATTTATCCAGAAATCTACGCTAAATTCTTTAATTGAATCCCAGCGAAACGACCGCCATCCACCAACATCACTGTCCCAGACTGCAAGAACGTCTTGATTTGGTTTTTTCTTTTGAATATGTTCTTCTACGTCAATCTGTTCTGGAAGAAGAGACTCGTGAAGGGTGCAGTTCATTACACGTTCATCGCCATTTACTTTTGTAAAGACAATTTTACAAGAGCCTTTCTTTAAAGACTCGGTAATTTCATTTCTATCGTACATAATATAATTTCCTGTAGTTTACATTTCTTCGGTTATAAGATTTAAATCTTTAAGTATTTTATAGCTTATTTCTGTAATTTCAAGTTGTGGATCTAATCTTAGATAAGCTACGAACTTGTCTATAAAGAGAAGTTCTTTATTTTGTTCTGAAGCAACTGATAATGATTCAAATATGGTTTCTAAATCATATGGATTTTCGCAAAATATTCTAGACTTAACAGAACATTTTTTCTTCGCCTGATGCTCGCTCATTGTATTCCTTTTCGTAAATATCTTTTAATACGCTGTGAAAAGCTCCGAGTTCGCCGTTGTTATGAATTCTATATGTTTTTACATTAAATTTGTGTGGTAAAACATATTTTTTTTGAATTGGCGTTTCGTGTGAATTTATATATTGATGATGCAATTCGCCATCAAAATATCTTCTCGAGTCTGATGAATAATCGCAACCTTCTCTAGTAAGTTGCACCAAAACAAAATTATCGGAACCAATTCTATTTATAACAGGCACGAGTTCGTCAATAAACCCGCCATCAGAAATGGCGTAGTCTTTGCTCAAATTAATTTCGTTTGCAACTTGTTTACCGAAATAATCTAAGCCGTGCTTTGGCTTAATAACTTTTTCTGATACATATATCATTGCTTCACGGCATGACATATGACCTAGATCCATATGCGGAACTTCCTTTACAGAACGGTTATCATAACGGTTCATGAACCATTCATAATTACAACCAAAATATTTTGCGGTTTCTTTGTATAATTGGTATTTAAAGGAAAGATGCTTAAAGCCGAGTTTTTTAAAAAAATCAGCTGCGGCATCTTTACCTGACCGAGGCGGTCCGTTAAATAAAACTATCAAACCGCAAAATTTCTGTTTAGTACTGTATCGGAAACAATATCGTCGATTGTTTCGGAAAATGCGTTATCCCATTCTTTAGTCGTTATTCCAGAAAGAATATATTCTTTATCAGAATCATTAAGATAAGGCATAACATCTTGAATACTATCTAAACCTGATTTCCATGCGGCGTAATCTTCAGGATTAACAGGAATATCTAGAGTACGAACAATTCCAGTAATAACACTTTTTCTTGTAATGAGCATCTTGCTTTTCTCCATAATGCTTTGATTCTATATTCAATATAACATAGTTAAACGTGAATGTCAACTACTTTAACTATTATTTTTCAATTAGCCACTTTAGATTTTTAACATGCGATCTGTGGATTTTTGCTTGTACGATACCGTTATAATAGGAATCGTCTAACAAAGCGTGGCGCGTTATTTGTTCGTAAAGTTCAAGGTAACCCATTTCTCCTTTTTTATCGCATAGGTGAATAATTTCACGATAGAAGTTATCCACTCCTCTTTCTTCAACCACAAGTTTTACTTCTTCGCTTGAACCATAATACCTTTGCCAATCAGACTCTACAATTTTAGTTCTCCTACGAGTCTTGCCTTTTAAGGGAGGTAATCTTCTCTTGGATTTAAAAATCTTTTTACCAATATATTTTTTATCATTACTTTTATCTGTGATGATATAAACAAAGCCAATATACTCGCCAATCATTTCTGAGGTAAATTCATTACCTTTATAATGCCACATAAAAAAAATACCTCGTTGTTATACGAGATATTTATTCATTACTATTTACTTTCCTATTACTCTCCTTAGCCAAACAACCATATAAAAATTAATATGAATATAACCCATCCCCAAATCTTGTTCGAACGAATGTCTGCTTCGTGCTCGCAAGCGTAGCACTTTTTTTTGCCTCTATATCCGTGTTTTCTACATGCCATTTGCTTTCCTCCCGGGGGAAAACCTTCCGTCTTTAGGTCGATACCAAACTTTTTGATTATGAATTCGACCTAACAGATCTCTTATTTCTGTAATTTCATCTTGCAATTCTTTTGCATATACACTGCTAGGATCCATAGATACACTCATAGCACGTCTAGATATTTTGCCTTGCAGTGCAAGTTCAATCAATTCAACGTCTCGCACAGTAAGTTTAAATTTATCATTTGGCTTCATATGTCTTCCTCCGCCCATTTGATTTTTTCTAATGTAAACTCTTCAACATCCCAGATATCAGGATTGCCAAATTTTCTTATGGATTTGCCAAGTGCTTCTTCTTTTGCAATTGCGTATTCATAGCCTAAAAATCTGTCTCCCGCAAAAACTACCCACGTGCGTTGAACCGCAAAATCCATCAACGGCGCATCTGCGCAGCATCAATAGCAGCTGTCTTATTGTCTTTGCGAATTGGCATAAGATTTGATTTGTGTGTCGTAACAATGCCAGCAATTTCATTGCCAGTATATTTCATAGTTTCTTTCTTTATTCCGTTAGCAGCGACAATGTCAGAGGTAACACGCGGCCCTGTGCTGTAATCAGGTATATCCGTGCGATAACCTTTACCTTTACCAGTGTACCCTAAACGGGCTAGAAACACCGCATGCTCAGCCTCAGCTTTAAGTAAGCTTTTGCTTTTATTAGACTTTTTGCGTTTTGTAGAATTACCGTGTACTTGTACACCACGAATCATATGCATGCTCATGCTAGTTTTTTCCGCCAATATGTTGGTGATGGCTGCTGTAGCGCTTTAATGAGTATTTCAACTCTTTTAAGTCTTTCTTCAACATCACCAAGACGATCATTGAGTTTATGTATTTTCATTTCTAATTGTGCAGTTGTCATTTAGATGCCTCGATAATTACGGTTTTTATGGTTTCTTCGTCAGCGTCACCGATAACTTGTCGGACGAGTTCGTCAAGGTTGTTATAATTTTTAGATTCAAAAATGTATAAAGGGTTGCCGCCTGCGGGACCAAATTCCTGGACGAGTATTGCCGTACAACCAAGGCCGTTAGCGAATTCTTTAACTTCGATTTCAGTATTTTCGGATGAGATGTCAAGTTGTGCGATGTACATAATGATTCCTTTTTGTTTCACATTATGATTCTAATCTACACTATTTTAAAACGAATGTCAACTACTTTTTTTAGTTTCCTTTAGTTTTACATCTGGTACTTGTTCTGTATATACAAGCATATAATAATTAACTTTGTCTAAGTTTTCTAACATTTTTTCAAGGTAGTCACACATGCTTAGCACTGAAGTTGTGTCGATACCATTTTTGTTAAAATCAAATTCCAAAGCCCGAAGAAGTGTAAAGTTTTCAACACGCATAATTTCAACAATGTAATTTTCGTAATGTGACGCATTCATTTTTTTTCCTTACATCGATTTAAAATAAACCCTGACCAGCGTTAGCGCCTAATGTGTCTTCAATTTCAGTAGAAAATTCGTTATATCCTCCAATATGCCGACCGTTCCAAAATACCTGTGGAACTGTTTTTGAGTCAGGCACTAATTCAAACATTTCGTTTCTAATTTCTGCAGTTCCCACATTTTTATATGTGAAATTAAGAGAATATCTTTCAGCAAGAGATTTTGCTTCTTTGCACCAATAGCAATTATCTTTTCCGTAGATGGTTAATTTATTAGGCATCGTAGTCATCGCTGTTTTCCTTCCAATCTTTTACCCAATTAATTTTTTGCTCTAACGACCAGCTTTTTAAATAATCGTTTTCTCTATCAAACAATTCTATCATTTCGCTTTCAGTTTTAACGTCAACGTCGATGATAGTTTCTCCTAACCATTCTTGAGAAAACTCTTTGACTTCGTTCATAGTTACTGAGTCCTTTGCCCACTCAAACGCAATATCGTCTGTAAGGGTAATATCTTCATTCATTTTTTGCAATTCGTCTTTGTGGATAACGAACCGCATTTTGTGGGTTGATATCGCGGTTACGACAATAAAATCTTTATTATTCATGTAATTATACCTTTAAATGTTTATATACTAATTATATCATATGAAACGTGTAATGTCAATTTTTAATTTTTAACTAACGTTACCTTTTCAGAGGCTCGAGTAATTGCGGTATACAACCAACGTTGCCAATCATCACGAAAGCACCACGATTCGTCATATATTAATACGTTATCCCACTGTGAACCTTGAGATTTATGACAAGTAATCGCGTAACCAAAATCGAATTGTTGGCTTCCCTTTAATAATTTCCAATTTGGAACTGCAATTTCTCCACTGAACTGGCTTTTATGTACCTTTACCATAACAGGCATTCCGTCAGCGTCACCTTCAGGATCTAAACTCATATGTAAAAAATTGCTTTTGCGATTTGTATCAATCGCTCTATCGACTTTAAATAGCCCGCCGTTAAATATTCCTAACTCTTTATCGTTGCGAAGACATATAAGCTTTTCGTTTTGTATTGGATATTCACCGCCCATTTTCAAAAGTTTTCGCATTTTAGAATTCATATTATCGCGTGTAGCATTACGCCCAACTATAATTTGGTTTGAATTTAAAGCGTCGGTCGATGCAATTTTAGAAACAATTCTTGATTCGCCGTAGGTTCCGTGATTCGGATATCGTCCTTCTCTAATTTCAGAAGCAAGGTAGACAATTGGATTATCCTTTGCCTGTCGATGGATTTCTGTTAACATAATATCTGGCTTTGATTCTGTAAAAAACCCTGCGCCTGAAACTGGAGGAAGCTGTGCTGGATCGCCGAGAACTAGGATAGGTATGCCAAAAGATAAAAGGTCGTTTGCTAAATCAGCGTCTACCATAGAACATTCATCAATTATAAGAAGGGACGCGTCTTTAAGAGAACTATCTTTATTTTTTCTCCAGGTAATATCTCCAGTCTTTTTATTTTGTTTTGCTATGTAAATCAAGCTGTGAATAGTTCTTGCACCCTCACAACCTCGTTTTTTCATTACAAGCGCAGCCTTGCCAGTAAAGGCAGCGAAAAGAACTAACCCGTCGATGTTTTGCGCAAAATGAGTTGCAAGTGTAGTTTTTCCAGTACCCGCGTATCCAAAAATACGAAAAATTTGTTTCTTTTTTGATTCAGTGAAGAACCATTTATCAACTGCCTTAAGCGCTTGTTCTTGTTGTGATGACCACATATTCAACCCTTGTAATAATCATTGTATATTTTTTTAATTTTTAGAAGATCCGGATGATGCCTTACCCACTGCCCAGTATTTGCGTCAAAGTTATTTTTAAAGAATCTATCCATTCGAGCGTGGCCGGTTTTTAATTTTGGTTGTACTTCTAAAGATTTTCTATCGTATTCGCCATCTGATATTATTGAAACATTTTCATATTCATATGCGTAGGCCGCAACTGATAAATGAATACGCCTACGTATTTCAATTTCAACAGGAGAACCCCATTTTACAGAATCATCTGCATCTTTTTTTGTAAATTGCTCTAACATATGATTATTATATTACGCTTTGTGTTATTTGTAAATAGATAAATATTGCATTGGTGATTTATATTTTAAGTTCAGAAGGATGCATCCATTCGTAGCATTCCAATTTTGTTAACTTATAATTAGAATAAGTAAACAGTGTACTATTTAGAAAATTAGCTATCGAGTCAGCGCATGCTGCTTCGTTTGCGTACAATACATTGCTCTGCATAATTACACAATTATTCGGTTCTACTGATGTGTTGTTAAGACACAAAAGAAGTAAAGCGCTATACATAAGGATACTCCTAAAATATGAAAATACTATTTTTATTTATTTTAACTTTTTTAGCTGGCTGCGGATCTTGGATTGAGCAGAATAAAAAAACAAATAGAGTCGACAAATTAATAAACAGCGCAGACGCATATGTTGGCATGAACGAAAACACTAACAGATCTAAATTAAGATCCTTTATAGACTTAGATCCGGTAAACTATGAGTGGTGTGCTGCTTTTGTTAATGCGGCGCTCAAAACAGTAAACTTACCAGGGTCTGAAGCGTTTAATGATAATCCCTTATTAGCTAAAAGCTTTCTTAATTGGGGCGAAGAAGTAAAGTCGCCGCGCCGTGGAGATATAGTAGTGTTTTCGAGAGGTACAGAAGGGTGGCAAGGGCACGCCGGATTTTATATAACTTCCTACACGGATGGAGAAACAGAATATTATATCATCTTGGGTGGAAACCAGAACGACGAAGTAAGTTACTCCGAATTTAATGTAAAAAAGGCTATCTCTATTCGGAGATGGCCTTAATTATCAAACGTTTCATATATTGCGGTGGCAAGCACTAACAGTACAAAAAATACTGAACATCCAATTAAAGTTCCCATAATACGATTCCTTTTTATTTATCGTATATACAGTATAACCGATTTTTAATAGAATGTCAACTAAAAAATGAAATTAAATCATTTTTATTTTAGCCAACCTATTTTTTTACCTGCAGCCTGTCGAGTTTCCCATTCAACAACAGTTCCGGGGTAGCGCCAGGCCCATAGAGCAACTAGTGCCATAAAGCTTCCGCTCCAAAGTGTTGCCTTAATGTTTCCTGTACTGAAATACAAAAATGCAAGTGAACTGCTCATAACTAAGATCATTGCATATTTACCCTTAGTAGGGAATACACTCTTTTGTGTCCAATTAGTTAGAAACGGCCCAAAGTATTTGTGGTTATAAATCCAATCGTGCATTTTTTTAGAACTTTTAGCAAAGCAATACGCTGCGAATACTAAGAAGATTGAAAACGGAATTCCTGGAACAATGACTCCTATGTATGCCATACCGAGACTAAGAAATCCAAGTACCAGCCAAATTGCCTTTTTAAGTTTAATCATATTATTTCCTTTATTTACAAGCTTCTGTTATCATTTTAATATTGCTCAGCATAGTTAAATTAAATTCGTCGTCAGTTTGGTCAGCTTTTAAGCTTTCACTCAATGCTCTACTAAAACTAGCGCTTACATTGTCGTTAAGACTTAGTCTGCTACACGCTTCTACTGTACTGTATCCACCACTCAGAAACACAATTTTTCTAACGTTATTATGACCAATCAAGTTATGATATGTATTAGGTACTTCAGGAGGCGTTAGTTTAAGTACACATTTGCCTGATAACGTATTTAAATAATCCCATAGTCGCTCATAAAGCTCTTGTTCAATTAATTCTTTATCTGGATGGTCAATGGGAACTTCGGGCTCAATGATAGGCAGCAACTCGTATTCCATAATAGTTCGAGCTAGTACAAACTGCTGTTTAAGAACTGCATCAACCATATCAACACTTTTAATAATGCTTCGCATTTTAGTGCCTAATATAGGTGCTCCGTAAGTTTGTGCAGCAGATCTACACATTTGGTGCACTGGAAACTGTTTAAGAGTTCCATCTTCTTTACAACCACTATCAATCTTTAAAAAAGTTTCAATACCTTTTTCACGTAATAAGTTAACCATTCCACGGTCAACTGTGTCTTTATAAAGGATTGCAGCCCAAATGTTTTTATCATTAAAATCCGGCGAGTTTACCATGCGCAAACGCATTTCATGAACTCTATCCATTTTATTTTTTTCTGTGTATTCACGACCGTAGCGCTCTAGCACACCACCAGTAGAACCACCACTGTGATCCATCGCCGCAATAAATTTACTCATTGTTCCAATCCTTTTTAAGATTCCAATCTTTTTTTTCTTCCAAAGCATGTTGGACAGCTTGATAATAGTCCTTATCTTCATCGTACATATGTGCAAAGTAAATCGAAACGCTGCTTATCAGACTATGAATTTGAGAGTTTTCTTCGAGATGTGTGTTGCTTTCCATAACAGCTTGGATCTGATCCATATACACAGTGATTTTTTCTTGTATCTTACTCATCTTCAGTCTCATAATATCTACAATAAAAATTGGATCCGCAAGCATCAATTTCTGATTGCGGATAACCTTCATTTACTAACCACTCAAACATTTTAAATTTAAAACCTAATGTGTGGTATTCTTCAGGTAGTGGTTTTGGAAATCCATATTTCCATCCACTCGGTGGATCGATCATTAATACTTCAGTCAAAGTCTTTTACCTCCAAAATAGTGTATTTTATATGTACATCCCGCTCTTAAGAAAAATACTTTGTTAGCATTTCCATGCGATCATCTGCAGCGGCCATTTTATCAAGTTCTTCTTGAATAGCTTCTACAATATCACTATGCTCACCTATACCAGTTGCGTTGTGCATGTATACCATAATATTAGTTTTTGCTCTTTCGAGTTCGCCTTCGGCATGCATACGTGCCGCTTTAATTAATTGTTCTTTCATGTCGTTTCCTTTTAATATGTAACAATTTTATTATTTATTTTGCTCCGAAAATCTACCTGTTGAAATGTATCCATGCCTTATGTAGAAAATAAAACCAAAATCCGTTAATAACTGGCTCAACAAGTGCATCAATAGCCGCTAATTCTAAACTTGCACCAGTAATCAGGCTTACACATATTATAGCAATTATAATGTGTCCAATGGTATATATAATTGCAAGTGACAAACTACTGCCGCCTAGCGCTCGTTGTAACAGTCTAATCATAATCTGCTTTACTCATGTTCGCCTCCTTTGCCTCGCAAATTAAATACTTTTGGCTGGCGCTTAGCTGTTTCAAAAATAGCAACTGTTATTACAATGCCTGCAATCAATGCAGTATGTACAATAGCGTTGAGGCCAGCATATGCCCATGTGCCAGATGCAATCGTAAATACAATCACCCACATCCACGCAAGAACCTGCATAATCATATGACGTACTGGCAGTGATGGTATGTTTCTTAATGGATTATGATTATGATCCATAATCAAGTTCCAATTTTCCGCAATAAATTTATTCATCCGACATCTCTTGTAGCATAATCTGCATGCTGTTAATTTTTTGTTCCATGGAGCTGATCCTATTTGATGACTTCTCTTGTATCATAATAGATAGTATACACGCTACTATCAGCAAGCCCCAAAAGGCAATATTGAAATATTTATTCATAAGTTTCTCCTGTTTCACGAAAGAAGTTTTCACTCCAAAATGCTTTATCATCAATCCAAATGTCGTAGTTTTCTTTTTCGCCAACGCTTAGTTCGTGATGCTTTGCACCCCAGTTTACGAGTTGATTGTGTGTTAGATTATAATAATCAACTCCACTTACACAACCACGTGCTGTCATATATTTGATAGTATGGCCAGCATCATATAATGCGTTTACTTTTGCAATACGTTCCGGCATTGGAATATGATTAGCGTAATCTTTCTTCCCACCGCTGTCTGGAAGTATTACTTCCTTGCAAATAGTGCCGTCAATATCAATCACGTATTTCATATTAAATTTATCCTTTATATGCTACCCGTGTCTCTGGCCAGAGCGTACGGGTCAAGGTTTAGTTTAGCAGCCATAATTGTTGCGTCTCTTAGTGTTCTACAGGTGCTAATTACAG
>Ga0114994_10000981_pt1 | contig 20026 bp, 11 predicted proteins | sample ArcticOcean_MG_C_9_FD_87043 | JGI IMG/M metagenome (GOLD analysis project Ga0114994, IMG submission 87043) | Marine microbial communities from western Arctic Ocean - ArcticOcean_MG_CB2_152 | ecosystem: Environmental > Aquatic > Marine > Oceanic | place: Arctic Ocean: Canada Basin | collected...
AGGCCCGGCGCCGGCGCCGGCGCCCCCGCGAACGCCGGGTCCGTGTCGTAGGCGGGCACATAGTTCGCGTGGAAGTCGACCTGCTCCGCGACCATGACCGCATACTGCTCGGCCGACTCGTCGACGTCCGTCTGCGCCGCCTCCGCGGCCGCCCGGACCCGCGCCAGGCGCGCCGCGAGGGCGTCCTCGGCGCTCCCGTCGTTCGCGGGGGCGCCGGTCTCCGGCCGGAAGAGCGACATCGTCGCCGCGGGTCGTGTCGAGCCGCGGGCTGCCCCGACTGCGTCTTCGCCGCGGGTGGTGTTGAGCCGGGCTGCCCAAACTGCGCGACGAGCAAACGACCCCCGCACAGACGGCATGGAGTCCGTTGCTGGGGGCCTATGGATCACTAGCCGGGCGGGGAGTGGTCCCTCGGACGCGCTGGGTCAAAAACTCGATAATACCAGGTTTTTCGTGCAGACCCGCTTTTTTGACGCTCGTGCTAGAAGTTACCGCCTGATTATAAGGACAGGAGCTCGGTTGCCAGACTATAACAGCTCGGTCTTAAGGTACAGCAATCCTAAGACGTCCGCACGCTGCAGTGCATCGCACAGTGGTCCTGCCAGCGCTTCCATGGCACCCCATGCACTCGCGCTCTGCTGCGTGCTGGTGTTGGCCGCCGCCGAGGGCCCGGCGGGAGTAAAGGATGACATATTCGCCGCGGTCCGCCGCGACGACGCCGCCGCCATCGACCGCCTGTGCGCGGACGCGGCCCTCCTCGACGCGCCCGGTCCCGGCGGCCAGACGCCTACCATGCACGGCGTGCTGCAGGGCAAGGCCAAGGCCGTGGAGAAGCTCATTGCCCTGGGCGCGGACCTGACGCTTCCCGAGAAGGACGGGTACACGCCCATGCACGGGGCCGCCTTCCAGGGCCGCGCGCTCGTCGCGAACATCCTGGCGGACGCGGGCGTGTCGGTGAACGACGTGCACTCCGACGGCTACACGCCCGTCCAGCGCGCCTGCTGGGGGACGCAGCAACGGCACGCCGCGACGGTCGCGGCGTTGCTCGCGCGCGGCGCGGCGCTGGCCGACAGAGCGGCGTGCCGCGCGGCGGTCGACGGCTCGAACAAGTGGACCGCCGAGGTCGTGGCGGCGCACTTCGCCGGCAAAGCGGAATTGTAAAGCTTCATCGATGGCGTGCCGGTGGGGCCTGTGGTTAATGTACTAACGAATAACACTTAAGGGCGGTGCGTGTCCGGTGCTCGCGCGACCGGACATGCGACCGATGCGGGCGCACCGGCCGGTGGTGGCGGATCTAGCGCCGCGGCCGCACGCCGCGCGCCATGAGCTCGGCGACGTCGATCTCGCGCGCGTCGAGGGCCGTCGGCCGCGCGCGGGTCTCGCCGTCGTCGCTCTCCTCGCTCGACGACGCAACGATCGTGTCGGCCGCGAGCGGCCGCGCGCGCCGGCGCCGCGCCGGCGGCGGCGCCGGCGCGGGCCGGGCCCGCGGGCCGGCGTCGGGCAGCGCGCGCTGCCAGCGCTGCCGCGGCGCCGGCGGCGCGCGCGCGGGCACGAAGACGTCCGCCTCGCGGCCGGCGAACCACGTCTTGCAGGCGTCGCGGTACGCGTCGCGCGTCGTGTGGCTCTTCTTGGAGACGCCCATGGCCTTGGCGTACTCGCAGGCCTCGTTCCAGTCCAGCGCATCGACATCCCCCAAGGCGAGCGGCACGCGCCGCAGGACGCGGTCCCGGGCCTTGTCCCTTGATGGCCGGTGGCGCTTCTTCTTGGGCCTATCAACTTCACCCGGCGGCGTCGCGGGGGCTGATAACGGCGGCGCGTAGGGGCCGCGGAAGACCTGATGGTCCGCGGGCGGGCCCGGCTGTGCCTGGAGCCGCCGCACGGTCGCGTGGCAGGCGGCCACGTCGCCCGCGTGCGCTTGCAGGAGGCCCCGCAGCTCGACGTCCGTGAAGCCCGCGTAGACGTCGCCGCGCTCCCGCATCAGGCCCAGGAGGATGGACTGCACGCGCGGGTTCGGCGCCGCGGCCGGGGGTACAGTTGTGGCGGCCCAGCTCGGCGCGGCGCTCGGCTCCGCGGCGGTTAGCGTCGCCGCCATCTTAGTCGCAGCCAACGGTCGTTAGTGACGCGGTAGCCCTCTTTAACGACCGCAGCTCTGGGTCGCGTGGTCCCCCGTCGCGGCGCAACCTTTGGGATTGGAGAGTCAAGTTTAATTGAAAGCCAGTCAGCAGGGTTGCTGCGGCACGCCGCTGCTGCGAATTGTGCCCAGGACCAAACGAAGGCTCTCTGGCAAGCTTGCGACCGACACGACCTTTCGAGCGTGCCGTGCGAGCCTAGATTGCGGCGCAGATCTCCAGTCGAGGAGGATCTTAAAGGCGATCCCGAACCTTTTGTCCCTATAGACGGCTCGACGAGCGGCGGTCGCGGAGACCTCCCCGCGGCGGATCGACACAGAAGCGAGGGCTGGCTTCGAGGACCCCCTAGTGCCTCCGGCGCCTCCTGCAGCGGCACAATTGACAAAGCCCAGCCAGCAGGGATGATGGAATAAGTGAGTGCCCGCACACAGCCTCCACGTCATCGAGCCAACGCCTGGGCGCCGCAGCCGCCGCAGCTCCTTCCGTCATATACGGGAAGGCAGCCCTCACCTTCTCAGTCCGCGGACAAGCGTCGCACCGCTGACGATGCGCCGGTGGCTGGCGCTCGTCGTGCTCGCCCCCGCACACGCCCAGCTCGCGGCCCTGCTGTCGCAGCCCTGCCCGAATTTGTGTAGCGGCCACGGCTGGTGCGATAACGGCGATCGACGGTGTCGGTGCTACGCGGGCTACCAGGCCGCCGACTGCTCGGAGCGGGTCTGCCCCGCGGGCCCGGCCTGGGCCGACCACGCTGACGCCTTAACGGTGTCGGACGTGGCCCATCTGGAGGCGGAGTGTTCGAACCGAGGAATTTGTGAAAGAGCGAGAGGCGCCTGCGTCTGCGTGGACGGCTTCACCGGCGCCGCGTGCGAGCGGAAGGCGTGCCCCAACGACTGCAACGGCCAGGGCAAGTGCACCTCGCTCAAGGACTACGCGACGCAGGTGGATTTAGGGCAAGGTTTGAATTCATTTACGTTCGCGACGGGCGGATCCATGCCCACGCGGCCGCTCTCCACCGGTTTGTGGGACGCGGAGCAGATGTACGGCTGTGTCTGCGACGACGGCTACTTCGGCTACGATTGTTTGAAGAGAAATTGCCCCGCGGGCGACGACCCCCTCCCGTCCAGTGCCACGACCTACAACGTGCAGCGCATGACGTGCACGGCCGACGGCGGGTCCTTCTACCTGAGCTTCAGGGGCCACTTCACCGAGGCCCTGAGCTTCGGCACGACGCCGGCCGCCCTGGAAGCGGCGCTGAACGCGCTCCCGTCCATCACGACGCCGCCTTCTCAAGACTGGTCGCAGGGCGTGGCCATCGAAACGTCGTCTCGGGTCCTGTGCGACAAAGACGGCACCCAAGTGGAGATCAAGTTCCTGCAGGACTACGGCGAGTTGCCCTTGCTCCTGGCCAACGTGCAGCAACTTTCTCTCAGTACGGGCAGCGCGTCGCAGATCAAACTGGAGAAGACTGTAATAGCAACAAAGAAGTCCCTGGAGTGCTCGGGGCGGGGCACCTGCGATAACGAATTGGGCACGTGCCTCTGCGACGTGAGCTGCGCCGAGGGCTGTTTTAGTACCTCGGACGGCCACGGCAACCCGGGCGGCCGCGGCGACTGCGGGTACCGGGACGGCACGGTCACGGGCGAGACCATCATGCCCTCATGCCCCGGCGAGGTGCCCTGCAACGACCGCGGCATCTGTGACGAGGAGACGTTTAGTTGCACGTGCATCGACGGCTTCGCCGGCGCCGACTGCACATTGATGACCTGTCCCAAGGGTCGTTCATGGTTTAGCGCTCCTGTAAATGAAGCGGACGACGTGCACCTCCAATTAGCCGAGTGCGGGAGCATGGGCTACTGCAATCGGGACTACGGGGAGTGCGAGTGCGCCCCCGGCTTCGAAGGGGCCGCTTGCCAGTACATGAAGTGCCCCGGGGCGGACGTCGGGGGGGCGTGCTTCGAGCAGGGCGAGTGTCTGAGTTTAAGCTTCCTGGCCAACGCTGCTTTAGACAACGGCGTGGCCACGTCCACAACTTATGGCAAAACGCCGAACGACAAGTACCGGTGGGACTTGGAGTCGATCCGCGGGTGCAAATGTAATAGAGATAGGACCCACTGGGACTGTTCTCAAAAGCTGTGCCCCTTCGGGGACGACCCCCTCAGCACCAGCCAGTACAACGAACTCCAGAACCTGAACTGCGATTTGGATGACGATACTTCCGCAACGGTCCGGTTCACGTTCCGGGAGGAGACGACGGACGCCCTAGATCCCACCACGATGACGTTACGAGATTTGGAGGAAGCCCTGGAAGCTTTAGAGACCATCGACGACGTGCGCCTCAAATCTTCGATCGTGGGCGGCGACGACGATGCGCAGTTCGTCTGCTCCAACTCGGGGACGGACACCCTCATCGAGTTCCTGCGGCCGACGGGCGACGTGCCCCTCCTACAGGTCTCGGACGGCGGCACCTTCACGGTGGCGCCCTACCGCGAGGGCACGAAGGAGTGGGATGAGTGCTCGGGCCGGGGCCTCTGCGACCGCACGACGGGCCTCTGCACGTGCTTCGCGGGCTACGGCGCGTCCGACGGGCAGGGGGGCGGCGGGCCGCACGAGGACTGCGGCCGCCCGATCCCCCTAGTGCTCGGCATGGCCCAGCTCGCGGGGAACACGGAGTAACCCGGGTTTGTGAGTCTGCCAGTGGGGGCGACTGTTGTCCCAACCCTGGGCGGCGCTAGAAAGGGGGGCGCTTCGATGCCTGACCGGGCGCGAGAGCAGAGACGGCTCAGATGGCGGCTCTCTTTTTTGTTACGGTGCTAGGACTAGTGGGCGGGGCGCGGGGGGGGGGACACCGCGCTTCGCCGATTCATCGGCATAAGTAATCGAGCCGATCTGCCCCGAGACGGGAGATCAGGTCCGGGCTCTTCTGGGCCGACTGGACGTCGCTGGACCGAGTTTGTGAATCGTATATGGACCCGGAACAATTGCACTGCCGTGTGGCCCCTCCTGGTGCTGGAAATACCCTTGTCGAGTGCTTGCCTCGTACGCGCTCGCGGGCCCCGCATGGACTATTACTGGGCCCAGTGCTGCAAAGGAGCAGTCTCCACGCCGCGTAACATCATACGGCACCCGTGGAACACTCGCGCGGCTGCAAGAAGCACCGTCGAAACCGAGCTTACTTCAGCGTTTTTAGGCAGCGCTGCTTTGCGGCCACTTTGCGCCGCGGCAACCGTATCACGAGCGGCAAGAAATGAATGGCAGCTCGCCTGGGGTCCCTAGGCCACGACGCAACCGGGCTGATAGTCCAGCGGGCCGTATGCGACGCGCTAGAGGCCGCTTTAACCCTGCGTCAGCCAAGCTGTGGGTGCGGGTTTGGGTGTGTGTACCCGCGAGTAAAACCCGAACCAAAGACGTGCGTTTTGCAGCACTGAAACGTTGCAGCAGTTTGATCGGTCACCCAAAAAAGCGTTGCTAAAAGTAAGGCCTTGCGCATTGTTCGATACCGGCGCGAGAGCTGCGCGTTTCTTCTGCGACCAAGCCCGCGTTCAGCTTAGTGCTGGGCGTGGATCCCATCGGCGCACTCTGCGAGATGCAGCGCCACTGCCTGCTGTGCTTCGCCGCGGTTTCAGCCCTAACCGTCCCGCGGCCGCTCCTACGCCAGCCAACGCGACGGATGCCGCCGCGAGCCACCGTCGCGGACGAGGACCCGCACCCGCGGTCCGTCGCCGGAACCGCCGCGCTGATCACGGGCGGCGCCGTGGGCGGCGGCTTCTTGGCGGTGCCGCGCGCGACGCGGGGCCTCGGCCTCTGCCCCACGGCTTTTGCGCTCACCTCGGCTTGGGCGTGGCTCGGGCTCTGCGGCGTGGCTTTAGCGGAGGGCGCCGTCCGCAGCACGGAGGCGGCGCACGAGCGGGACGACTACGTCGACGACGAGGGCCTCTCGGTGTACGGCGTCGCGCTCGAGGCGACGCAGAGTCGGCCGCTCGCGAAGCGCGTTATATTGCCCTTGGCGGTGGCGTGCTTCTGCCTCGCGACGTTTTCGTCCCTGGGCGCGCAGTTCGCGAAGAGCCGGGAACTCCTGGGGCCGCTCGGGACAAAGGTGCATGGCGTGCCGGCCCTGGTCGGCATCGCGCTCGCAGCCTACAGCGCCGCCTTCGCCTTCGGCGACCGGGCCGCGCATTCCATCGCCATCGCGTGCACCGGAACCATGGCCGCGTCCTTCCTGGTCTTGGTGGGCCAGGTCGCGGCCCTGCCCAAGGTCGCGGGGGCCCACACGTCGTGGCGCGCCTTGTTACCGTCCACGGGCATGCCGTGGGCCGCGGCCGTGGTCGTACAGATCCTGTGCTTCGGCGACGTCGTGGGCGTCGCGGCGGCGCGACACGAGGCGCGGCCCAAGGACGTGCCGCGGGCGCTCGCGCTCGGCACGATCGTACCCCTGACGATGGCGCTGGCCCTGGCGGCGGCGGCGCAAGGCCTGCCGGGCCCGGACCCGCTCGCTCCCTTAATTTTAAGGGGCGGCGCCGACGCGTTCGTGCTGCGCACCTTCGCGGCGTCGGCGGTCGCGACCACGGTCATCGGACTGCTATTAGCCGCCTCGCAGCTCCTGAGCGACGTGGTCTGCGGCTGGGTCGGCTGGTGCTCGGAGGAGCACCGGCGCCTCGTCCGGGCGCTCGCGACCGCGCTGCCGGCGCTCGGCGCCCTCGGTGGCGATGACGCGTTTTATGAACTGTTGGCCTTCGCGGGGGCCGTGCCGGTGCCCTTATTGTACTGCGTCCTGCCGCCCTTCCTCCTGGCGTCGCTGCGGGCGCGGCGCGTGGGGCGCACGACGCTCCTGCCCGGCGGGGCACCGGTCCTGAACGCCCTGAAGCTCATCGGCGTCGCGTTCGTCGGGACCAACATACTAGTAAGATGACCATTCCCTGATTTTTTTAGTCCGTCGCGTACACCGTGATGGAGCGCTCCACGACGCGCTCCGTGCACTCAAGGGTGAACGTGAGCCGCGCGACGGCGCCCAACCCCCGCGCGTCGAAGCGGATCAGGTCGCCTGTTACAGCCGCCTCCGGAACCCGCACGCCCACGATGATTGTCTCCGGCGCGCCGCGCGGCGCGGCGTCGCGCGACCCGCAGGGGCACCGCCGCGGTTGCGGCGCCGTCTCCACGACCAGGTCCCGCCGAATGGAGTCGCGCCACTTGTGCAGGGGAGGGTCCGTGCCCATGGCCGGCCGCGGGCTGCCCGCGCTGCTCCCGGGGCTGCGGGGCGACGCGGGGCTGCCCGGTTCGCCTCTGGGCTTTGAGCGGCTGAAGCGCGAGGACATGCGCTTCAGGAGCGAGCCGCGCCGCCGCACGCGTTCGCCCTCGAGTACATGGTTGTAGCGCGGCGAGCCCATGGCTCGCGGCGTCGGCGTGTGGGACTGCCCAGGCCTGTGGTCCAAGAGGAGCTAGTTCTGTAAGCTTAGCCCTCTTGTGTGGTCCGTGAAACAACACGGCTGCCCCGTGCGGACTGGCGGGCGGGCGACGCTGCCGACCGCTGCGAAAATCCGGCTGCGGGCGGATGGCTCGACTTGGGCGTCGAGCGTAAATTCCCGTACGGCAGTACAAGAGTCCGTTTCACGAGTCCTACGCCACGGGTTTTACGTGCGGGTACTCTCGTTCGGGCCACACGCGCGTACACGTGAGGTGTACGCCGCGCACGGTGCCTGCACATCGATAGTGGAGCTAAACCATCTTGCCGGGCAGCGCTGCGCTGCCGAAACGCTGAGGGCAGCACAACAGCACAAGCACAGCACGCACAAGACAGCACAGCGCCATGCTTCGGTGCGTGCTCCTCGCCGCCCTCGCGCACGCCGCCAGCGGGAAGCGCCGACGACGCACGCTGGGCGAGCACCCGACGCCCGACGACTCCAAACCCGACCTGGCCGCGCGCCTGCGCGCCGGCGAGGGGACGCCCGCAACGGAATGCGAGGCCTGTGTGCACCTCGCCGCGGAGGCGGCGGCCTACGCGCGCGTCTGCGTCCGGGCGCGGTTGGCCGGCGACGAGCCGCCGAACGCCACGACCTTCGCGCGGCGGCTGGAGGACGAGGTCTGCGTCTCGAAGGCGTGGCCCTGGTGCGAGCGCTGGCGAGGAAGGGGGGGCTTCCGGAGCTTCGGGGCGGAGATGGTGGAGTTGAGCGCGGACGCCGAGGACGACCGCGACTCGGCGCTGTCGCGGTCGAGCGTCCAGGCGCTCTGCGCCCACGATGGACCCCTGCGAGCGTGCCCCCGGACCCACCGCTTCGTGGACCGGAACGACCCCGCCGCGGCGGACGTCGCCTTCCTCAACCGGACGCCGCAACGGGTGGACGTCTACTGGCTCCGGGGGGGCGAGCGGGTCCACCGGGGGACGATGCGGCCGCACGGCCGCCTGGACGAGGACTCCTTCGCCGGCCACACGTACGAGGTGGCCATTGGTTCCCGAAATGTTGGGCAAATCCAACTCGCGGCGGGCGTCGCCGTCTACAGCGTGGAAGGCTACGGCAACGACATCTACATGCTCAACGCGGCCGACGCGCGCGAGCGGGGTAGAGAGTTCTAGTATTACTCTCGCTTTTTTTTTAGCTTCTCTTTTTCCTTTTGCTTCTGCTTCTTGGCCTTTTGCCTGTGTGGTAGAACGTTCAATGTGGGTGGTAGGCACGCGCGCGCGCCCTCGGGCGACCCGCGCGTTTGGATAAAAATTCGTGCGCCGCCGCCAACTTCTCCTTATCTTTGGCCTTCTTCTTCTCGGTGGGTTTCTTTGTTTTCTTTTTGCCTGCGCGAAGGTCGCGGGTGGCGTCGTGACGGACGTCCGCTTCCACGCCATCTCCCGCTTTGAGAAAGGTAAGGACGCCGCGGCGGCACGCTTCTTCTTGTCGTCGTCCATCATCTTGCGCCAGTCGACGCCGCCCTTGTTCATTTCTTTTTGCGCTCCTTTGAATTTTCGACGCATTCTTTTAATAGCGTACCGCTCCATGGCCGCCTTTCGTTTCCGCCGCTGGTACTCTTTATAGGCGACTAATACACATGTCAAGAAGCTAAGGACGGAGTAGCCGATGTAGTCCCAGGGCAGCCTTGTGTTGTATTTCCACTTGTACATATTTCTAAAATTCAGGCCGTCAAAAACGACGTCCACGTTGCCGGCGGCGTCGACCGCTCGGACGTAGAAGATATAAAACCCGCTCCCGGGCCCGTTCTCATAATATTTATCCAGCCAGTTCACCTGGGCCTTGCCCAGCGACCGGTCCCAGGTCCGCACGACCTGATTCTCGTCCGCGTCGTACACCAAATACTCGAAGAGCACGGCCTCGTCGGCGGCTCGGGCGTAAAACTGGTACTCCGGAATGTCGAACATGGTCGTGACGCTGTCGAACAACGCCTTGGCCGGGACGCGGTCTCCTAATTCCGCGCGGGGCAAGTTGTCGTCCCGGTACCACATGTCCTGCGCCGCTTTTAAAGTTGTTTTGTTTTCTAAACCACCCATCACATAAACCTTGCCGTCGAAGAACGCGCCCGTGTGGTACGCCCGGGGCCCCGGGTTCTGCTTGCAGACCAATTCCCGCACTTGTGCTGATGGATCCTTCACCTTGTCCGGCGGCGGGACCCCCCCGATGCCGGGCACGTCCACCTCGCCACCTCCTAAAATACTCCGACACCCGTCCCACTGTTCTATGAGAATTTCGTCGGCCACGTCCGCCCGCGGGTTCTGGCACGGGTACTGGTCCCGGCCGCAGTGCCATCTTGCTTTAAAAGGACTGCCGGTGGCGTGCGTCTTGAGCTTGACCTTGGTTTTTAGGGACCCAGAAGCCTGGCCGTCTAGGGTCCGCCCCGTGCCGTAGGCGCGCGGGTCGTCGTCGTTGGTCTCTTGCCACGTCTCCAACGGCGGGCTCCCGGGGCCGAACTTGACCTGCACGTTCCAGGGCTGCATGTTCTCCATGTCGTAGTGCGTTAGAGGGTGGTTGTCGTCTTGGACTCGACACTTGTCTAAGACGGCTTCGGCGAAGGCCTTGTGGTCACAAACGTCCTCATAAATGTCATTTACTAAGGGCGCGGCGCCGGGGTTCCGGTAGCCCCGCAGTTCCACGATCTGTTCTTTGCTGGCTTCGGCTAAGTCTCGGATCGTAAAGATCCCCATGGTGTGCAGCATGCCCAGTCGGTCCTGGGTCCCATCCGTCCCATCCGTAATTAATTGTTTGCGTCGAGGCACGATCCCATAGTGGCCGGGGCACTCCGCGAAGACTTTGGGAAATCCTTGAGAAGCCGCGTGGGAGGGCGCGTCTTTGTCCAGGGGCAAATAAATCTTCACCAGCTTGGACACTTCACTATCGCCGTCCACGTAGTGCTGCTGGGGCGCGCCCTGGTCGTAGAACCAGGGCCCGATGGCGTCCGCCTTGCAATCACTGACGTAATGACCAAAGTCCGGGTCCAGCGAGAAGGTCGACTCGGGCATGTTGGCCCCGCCGGGCACCTTGGCCCTGAACAAAGCGTCAGGTTGGTAGTCCTGCCTCCACGAAGGGGTAGGTGCACACACGCTCATGACGGGGCAGTCGTCCGCACTGGTACACGGTCGATATGCGCCCTGGTCCACCATAAAACCACTATCAACACAAAGGTCCCCGTCGCTCTCGCAGTCGTCGTCGGTCCGGCACGCCACCTCGGATAAAACCCCCGCCACGTCGCACACTCTACTCATACAATACTTGATGGCGTCATTCACGCCGTTCTGGAGCTCCGTCGGAACTAAGTTCACGTCGTTGTTCGGGTCGTTGGGCTGGCACGTGCCCTCCACGCACTTCTTCGAGGTGCAGAAGCCGCGCCAGACGCCCCTTGAAGCTTCGTTGATCGTGTCCGTGGCCGCGGCCGTGGGCACCCGCTCGTCGTGCATGCATTCCCAGCCCCAGCTCCACACGTCATTGAGTAAAGAGCCGTCCTGGGCCTCGCCTCCAATAACATACACGCGTTGGGTAAACAAGTTCGATTCACTTGGTTTGTCGACAACGGTCGCGTGGCCGTACCGCCCGGGCCAGCCGCAGCCGCCCGGGCACGCGTTGTGCCACGTCCAGTCCGCTTCCGGTTTCAAGTCCTCCTCCAGGATCGTGTACCACGCATCATTTAAAACGGCGTCCTTGCTCTTGTCGTCCACCGACCCGGTCTTGCCCCCGATAACCCACAAAGCGAACACTCCTCTAGATTGCACGCCGTTCCCGTCCCGGGGGAGCATCTCCATCACGCTGAGGGAGTGGCCGCCCCGGTCGGCGAACTCGGCACCCACACTCTGCGTCTCCCAGCTCGTCTTCCCGTCCACGGCCCACTGATTCAGGTCCCAGTACCACACGTCGCTCAAGTACTGGCGGTACCCGCCCGCGTCCGTGTCGCCGCACGCGTCGCCCTTGCAGTATGATCTATGGGTGCTCGCGAAGCCGCCGATCAGAAACATGAAGCCGTTGTGCACCGCGACGCGGTGCTGCTCCCGCGGGCTCCAGATCTTGCACACGCAGATCTTGCTGTTGACGCTGCACTCTTCGTCGGTCGAGTAGCAGTCCAGGTCCGTCTCGCACTTGTTCGACTTGTCGCCGACGTACTGGTTGCCGTCCTCCGTCACCTTGAGCATGAGCCCGGGCTCCTCCTCGTTCACGTGGCAGCCCGGGAAGACGAGGCGCCAGTTCGCGCCGCCGTCGCCGCTGAGCCAGACGTCGTTCTTGAGCACGGCGGGTTCCCGCCACGTGCTTGAGCCCCGCCTGCCTTTCAATTGCATCTGCTTGGGCGAGGTGAGGCCCACCGTCCGCTCGTTACTTAAACGCTTGTGCTCCCGCGCGCGCCCGCCGATGACAAACAAATTGCCGTCGTGCTCCGCGAGCTGGTGAAACCGCCGGGGCGAGAACCAGCCCCGGTAGAGCCCTTCCACGACGTTGTCGCCCTGGATGCCGCTCCACCGGCACACGCCGTCCGACTCCGGCGTCAACGTGATTGCGCTGTCCGTGTTTATTTTGAGCGGCACGGCGCCCTCCCCGTCGTCCTTCTCGCACTTCTTCTTCGTGAACCACTTCTTGGACTGGCAGTCGACTGGGGGCGAACGGAACTCCCTCAGGGGCTTTTGGCAACTAATGAACTCCTCGTACGTCTCGCCCGAGGCGGGGATGCGGCCCGGCGCTCTTAATTCCCAGCGCAGCCTGCGGGGGAGTGCGTATTTAAAAAGGGCAACGTTCTAGACACGGTGCACTTACAGGGACCAGAGCTTGGGCATCTTGTGGTCGTAGCGCGTGCGGTCGACCATGTCGTACATGCCCAGCCAGGTCCGCCTTTGCGCCCTTAAACGCCACACGTCGTTCCGGAAGCCGTGGCGCGGGTTGCCGGCGTCGTGCTGTTTGCGACCGTTCCACCGGGTGAAGGTCGCCGAAAAGTCGTCGCCGCCCACAAAATAGAGGTGGTAGTCGTTGTCGTGGATGACCTTGCAGCACGGGTCGAAACTGGCGTGGGCCGGGTTGCACACGTTGTCCGACTTCTCCACCTCCACTTTGCCATCCGACGTGTACATGCACACCGTCGTGGCGGCGCACGCGCGCGTCGCCATGCACTTCTCGTTCGCGACGGCCGTGGCCTGGCCCATGCGGCCGCTCCAGTGGCTCCGGTTCTTCGAGGGGCTCGCCATGTAGGGCACGGCTAAATTTTGGCGCAGCTTGCCCGTGGTCTGGGCCCAGTTGGCCGCTTCACAGGTTGCCACCATCAGGACCCACCGCCGGACCGCCTTGCCGGTGGCCATCGCGCCCTAGGCCGGACGCCGCGTACCGGTGGCGTCGGACGAGGAGCCGCCGGCGCACCGCGTACCGGTGGCGTCGGACGAGGAGCTGCCGGCGCACCGCGTGCCGGTAGGCAGCCTTATGCCCAGGCCAGCGGCGCTGGGCCGCCCGCCCCGCTGGTCGACGCACTCGTGGTGCTCCGTGGAGGTCTCCGATCCGCGTCGTGCGCGTGCGGGGCTGCCCAGAGGCGTCAGGCTAGAGTCGTAGGCCAGGGCAGCGCTGAGCAGCGGACCCCAGCAAAACCCGCGCGTTAGCTTTACCCGGAGCTTTACCCGGTACCCGCACGCACGCATGAATGCGACGCGATGTTTAACCTCGGGGTCCCGCTCACTTGTCCTAGAACCATAACGAATCATGCTGACTCATGGTCGGCACCGGCGCCGCCGCCCGGAAGCCAGGCGCCGGCCGCGCGGTCCTCGGTCAGTCGGTCACACAAAGCCCCTCGGGACGCCGCCGGCGCTGAAGATTTATAAGGCGCTATCGGGGAGTAAGACGAGTATAGTTTCCGCCTTACTGCGGCGCCCCCCTCAGGCCGACGTCTCCATCTTCGGGTCGTTCTTCAGGCGCACGAGGAGGCGGCGCATGATGGACGTGGCCTCGTTGTCCAGGTCGGCCTGGGCGCCGCCGATCAGGTCCACGACCTTGGCGAAGGGGTTGGGCGGCGCCGGCTGCTCGAGTTTAGCCTTGAGCTCGTCGTCGTGGTCCCGGTTCGCGGCCTGCTTCTGGGCCTTTTTGTCCGTGATGCCGTCGTAGAAGGTGTCGAGGTCCCGCTCGGCCGTCTCCCGCCGCTCCTTGGTCAGGGCCGCCTCCTTTGCGGCGCGCGCCGCGACCGTCTCATCAAAAGCCCGCTGCGCGACGGCGTGCGGGCCGTCGTCCGCCTCCAGGAACGGGTCTGGCTCGGGCGCGCGGTCCGCCTGGGCGTCGAAGGCGTAGGAGTCGCCGGACGCCTCCGCGGGCTCCGGCGGCGGCGCCGCGTCGAAGGCGTACGAGCCGCCGGACTCCTCCGCGGGCTCCGGCGCCGCTTGGGCGTCGAAGGCGTACGAGCCGCCGGACTCCTCCAGGGGCTCCGGCGCGGGCTCCTCCACCGGTGCCGGCTCCGGCTCGGCGCCGAAGGCGCCCTCTGCGGCCGGGGGCTCGGCGGCGCCGAAGAAGTCGTCGTCCGCGCGGGCCTCGGGGGCCACGAAGTCGTCGGCGGCGGGGGTCGCGTCGTCGGCGGCGGCGAAGGGGTCGTCGGCCATCCTGCGCAGTCGGAGTTTTTTGCAGTTTAGGAGCGCCGCAAAAGGTTGCGTAGCACCGCGCAGCAGCCCCGCGTTTTTAGGCTATCTCGCTGGTCACGCAGCCGCTCGTTTGGGGCTGACCGTGCTAACTGGGCGCTTTAGGTAATAATGAAACGCATGTCTGCGGCGCAAAACCCGTACACAAAACGCGTACGGGTTTTACATACTCAAATTGAGCATAAGCACGTAGATTGATCATTTCAAGTTGTAGATTGATCATTGCTGTTGCTCATCCTGCACAGGACGGGTGAACCGGGCTTTCCCTCGCTGCATTGCTACGCGTGCGCCCTCCACTCCACACCTGCCTACCTAGCTATTGCAAGCAGCGCTACGTAGCGACGATGCTCCGCTCGACGCTATGCGTCGCACTCCTCGCCGGCAGCCGGGCCCTGGCCCCGCGCCGCCCGCTCGCGCTCGGCCTCGTCAAGTACGCGCACAACGCCTGCTGCTGCGTCGTCGACGCCGCGACCGGCGCCTTGTTGTTCGCGGGCGAGAAGGAGCGGCTGACGCGAGTCAAGAACGACGGCGGGTGCGTGGGCGATCTGGTGCGGCACGCGCTCCAGGCGTGCGACGCGACCATGGAGGACGTTGTTAGTGTGGTCGCGAACGACCACCACCGAAGTGTGGAGGCGACGGAGGCCGCCTTACTCCGCGCGCGGGCGCTGGGCCTCACCAGTGCAATCCTCGACCCCTCCGAAGTGGCGGACCCCGCCAACCTCTGGCCGCACCAGAGGGAGATGTCGCACCACCGCGCGCACGCGCTGGGCGCGGTCGCGACCTTCGGACCCGCCGAATGTGGTCTGGTGGTCTGCATGGACGGCATGGGCGACTGCGCGCGGCGCTTTAGGGGCGCCGACGCGGCCCACATTCGCGACGACCTTGACAAGTGCGTCCACGTCCTCAACGACGAAATCGTCGCGTTCGCCGACGTGCCCGATTCTGCCCGCGAGTGCGAGACCGTGTACCGGGAAGATAATGGCAAACTGACGCCCCTGTTCAAGCGCTGGTGCCGTGGTCAAACAGAGGAGCTCCTCAACGAGTACAACGACTGGTTTTGTTCACCGCTGGACTCGCTGGGCGCGGGCTATTCACATGCGGCCCACCGCATCTTCGGGGACTGGAACGCCTGCGGCAAGGTCATGGGCCTCGCGCCCTGGGGCGGCACCCTGCACTACGACGCGGGCTGGGGCGGCGCGTCCCATAAGTCCTGGGCGCCCCTTGCGGCGCGGGCCCAGGCCGCGATGCAAGGGCGGCCACGCATCTACCGGGGCGCGGTCTGGCCCGATGAGGACGCGGGCCTGACCGTGGACCGCGCCGCGATGCAGGGTGTTTTGGATATGGCGGCCGGCGCCCTCGACGCCGAATTGAGTTTCCCGCCGCGGGACCTCTGGGCCACAAAGGACGACGCCGCGCGCGCCTGCGGCGCCGTGCTCGCGCACGCCGTCCAGGAAGACCTGGAGGACGTCGCGCTGGCGTTCCTCCGGAAGGCGCGAGATATGGTCCCGGAATGTTCAAGGGTGGTGCTCTGCGGCGGCGTGGGGCTCAACTCGGTATTGAACGGGAAGATCGAGCATGTATTTAAGGACATTCCCGTGCTAGTGCCGCCGGCGCCGGGCGATGAGGGCTGCGCGCTCGGGTGCGCGGTGGCGGGTCTACGAGAAGTGCCGGACCTCTCCCAAATGCTGCCGCGCGCCGGCGCAGTACCGGAGGCGCCGGACGACGCGTTACTTGCGTTCGGGGAGTGGCTCGACGTCGAGTATATTGATGACGAGGCGTTGATCGCCACGTGCGCATCCATGATCGCGGCCGAACGTAGTATCGTCTTCTGGTTCGAGGGGAAAAGCGAGTTCGGGCCGCGGGCCCTGGGCCACCGTTCCATCGTGGCGCCCGCGACAAATGCCGAGTCCGTCGACGTCATCAACCGCGTCGTCAAAGGAAGGGAGGACTTTCGGCCTTTGGCGCCGGCGGTCCTGGCGGAGGAAGCTGTGAATTGGTTCGAGGGGCCGTGCCGAAGTTCGCCGTACATGAGTCGGGTGTGGACGCTGACGGAGGAGGCGGCACTAAAGGTGCCGGCCTGCGCGCACGTGGACCGGACGGCGCGGCCGCAGACGGTATCAAGTGACGAAACGGACATCGCCCGCTATTACCGGCTGATCAGGGGCGTCTTCTTGCTGACACGCGTGCCCGTTGTGCTGAACACGTCCTTCAACACGAAGCCAAGCGAGCCGGTTGTGGAAACAACTCAAGGCGCGGTGTCGAGTTTCCTGGCGGCCGTCGGTCGCCTTGACGATGCCGCGTGGGACCTGGTCCTGGCCTTCCCGGGGGTATTAGCGCGGCCGCGGGCGTGCCCCGTTGATGCTACGGGCCGCTTCGGGGATGCTGAAACGTCGTTTCCGAAACGGCGGCATGAAAACTTCGCAGTGACGGACACGTGGGGGGTTGATGGTTCATCCACTACATTACAAGTGGAGGACCTCGACGAGCCCCTCGAGGACGCCCCGCGCACGGGCCGCGGCGCGTACGTGTTCCTGGACGACCTCGAGGCCCGCGTCTACGGCCTGTGCGACGGCGAGCTGAGCGCCGCTGAGATAGCGGCGGAGGTGCTCGGGGATTTGGACATAAGTGAATCAGAGGACGTGACGGCGGCGGACGTTTATTTGCGCCTCGCGCGGCTCTGGCGCCGGACGCTCGTGCAACTAATGTTGTAGTGTTTTCACAAATCACCCCTTTAGAAGCACCCCCCGACGCCGAAGCAGCCCCCCTGGCCCGGCAGGTCCTCGTCGTCGTCCGCCGCGACGCGCTTGCCTTCGAGAATCAACTTCACCCGCGCCGCGTCCGGCGTCTTGGCGAAGTTGGGCGTCGCCGCGCTGATGGCGGCCACGCAGGGCTTGGACCGCGCCATGGCCGCGTAGAAGATGGCCTTCTGGCCGTGGTGGTCCACCACGTCACTGGGGACGCCGCTGGCAACGAGCATCTGGGCGCACAAGGTGGCCTTGTTCTTGGCCGCGTGGTGTAAGGCTGTTCTCCCGTCGTTGTCCGTGGCAGTGGCATCGCAGCGCGCGCGCAGTAACAGCTCCACGCAAGCGGCAGCGTTGTACGCACTAGCCTTCATCAGGGGCGTGTGGCCGTCGGGGTCCGTCCTCAAATTCTTGTCCGCCTTGTGGTGCAATAAGATCTTGACCGCCCGGGGCGCGTCGTTGATGCAGCACCAGTGTAGAGCAGCGTAGCCGCCCGAGCGGTCGTCCAATGAAAGTTTCCGAGCCACCAGCTCCGGGACCAAGACGGCGACGGCGGCGGGCCGGTTCTCACTGGCCGCCATTAAGAGAGGAGCGTAGCCCTGCCGGTTCTTCGCACTCAAATCAGCCCCGTACTCCAGTAGCACGGCCGCGATTTCTGCACCGTCCGTCTGCGCCGCCGCTAATAATGGAGTGTCCCCGTACTTGTTGCGGTGGTCGACGCGCGCGCCGGCCTCGCAGAGCGCCCTCGCTTTAATTACTGAGGCGTCCATGCGCGCGCGCTGCGCGGGCCCCGTGGCCCCCTGCTGCAGGGCGAAGTACTCGTAGACCACCTTGTGGAGGGGGACTTCTCCCTCCGCGTCGGGCTTGTTCAATCCTCGTAACTCCGCGTCCGTCAGGTCGCAGCCCAGAGCTTTTAGGCAGGCGCTCAGCGCGGTCCGGTGGTCTAAGGCAACCTTCTTATAGGCGGGCGTGCCCTTCTGGCCCCGGGCCTCCAGCGCCTTCAATTGCTTCGCTAATATGCGGTGCTCCGGCTCGGGGCCTTTAGACACCTCCCTCTTCCGCGCGCTCCGCTTCTTGTGCTCGCCGCGCTTCTTCTTTGGCCGGTCGGCGCTGGCCGGGCGGTCGTAGCTCGACATCGCGCGGTGGGCGGATGGCTTGGAGTGTAAGCGCTTCGAGGCTGCTCTCTCACGCGGCGACGCCGACAGCGGCTGGGGAGCGCGCTTGGAGAGCGCTTCTGGCGCGGCTGGCGTCGTCGCGGCTTCTTGGCCGAAGTGTAGCGGCACCTATATTGTGCGCGAGAAGGCGCTGGAGAGTCACGCGAGAGCATACGACCTCTACTCTGAACACGCAGCGCTTGTGCTCTTGTTGCAAAACCCGTGTGTTTGCGAACGAGGAGCGGAGCGGCACTTGTCTAGCAGGGCCGGAGCGAACCCAGAGAATTACTGGTACGGCGGAGCACTCAGGCTCTACGCTGAAAAACCCGCACAGCCTCTCGCGCGCTCAAATCTGCGCGGCGCTCTTTAAGGACCCCTAGTAGAGCCCGCGACCAGCCAACTCGCAAGCCAAGGCCGTATTTAAGCGCCACGCACTGCACCAGCCAAAATCACCTGTCACCCGCGCCCCACGCGCCAGAATGGCGGATAATGTATTAGGTGCCCTCGCGGACCTGCAGGAGGAGTCCGAGCCAGCCCCAGCCGAAGCCAAGGCGACGGCCGTGGCCTCGACCATTACGGTGACGACGCCCAACCCTACCACTGTTATTTTCTGCGGCTCGGCGGACTTCGTCGCCGCCGCCAAGGGCCCCTCCGGCAAGGCCCAGCAGAAGAAGGAGGGCGCGAACGGCGAGGAGTTCAACAAGCCCGTGATCATCGCGTCCTTGAGTGATAAGCGGGTGCGCTACTTGAGTGTGGGCCCTTCGGCGGGGCACATCGTTGCATTGACCGGCGAAGGCGTTTTTGTCTGGGGTCTGAACGGCAACGGCCAGCTCGGTCTGGGGAGTAAGGGAGGCTACTGCCACCCCGGGCCGGTCCGGGCCACGCTCTGGGACAGGGACGGCGATGCGCCTCTTTCTGTCGCGACGGGCAACAAGCACACGTTAATGGTGTACGCGTCCGGCCAAGTCTTCGCGTGCGGCGCCGGTGAAAGAGGTCAATTAGGGCACGGCATCACAAAGACCACGCTGGTCGATATCAACGCGCCCAAGAAAGTGCCTCTCGAAAACGTTACGTGCGTCGCCGCCGGCACGGACTATTCTTTAGCTGCCGACGAGGCCGGCCAGCTCTACAGCTGGGGCTGGTCCGAGTACGGCAAGCTGGGCACGGGCTCCGACGGCGCCTACAACACCAAGGATTCGTCAATCAAGATGACATACACGGAAACTGCTATTACGAAGGTGGACATCCGAGACGGGAAGGTCATCCAGGTGAGCGCGGGCAAGCACCACGCCGCCTGCTTGACGAGTGAAGGCCACGGCTACACGTGGGGCGACAACGGCTACGGCAAGCTGGGGCACCGGGACCAGAAGCAGCGGGAAGCTCCTACGAAGGTCCAGGGCGCGCGCTTCTCCACTCTGTTATGTGGCGACGTGACCACGGCCGGCCTGGGCTGGCCCGAGTACCAGGGCCGACCCTTCAGCCAACAGCAGGGCGACGGCCTGGTCTGGGTCTGGGGCGTTTTGAAAGGGTCTAATGGAGAAGGCGCGACGCATCCCGTACCGGAGTACAACATGCAGGGCTGGACGGTGGACAAGGCCAACTTCGCCATGGGCGGCACGCACTGCGCGCTCGCGGGTGAGGGCTCTGGCGTCGCGTGGGCGTTCAACCCCGTGGCCTTCGGCCAGCTCGGGTTTGGCACAACGGGGCCCAAGTCGTCGCACACGGCGGGCAAGATGGACTGCCCCGACGGCCTGGTGGCGCGGCAGGTTGTCGCATCCGTGGGCCAGACGCACTTACTTGTGGATGCCTCGACGGTGACCGGGCTGGAGGCGTGGGACCCGCCCACAGAGGCGCTGGCGGGCCCCGCGGCCAAGCCGGCCCGCGCGCCGCCGAAGAAGAAGGCGCGGAAGTAGGGGGGTGCCTAAGGTAGCA
>Ga0114994_10000985_pt1 | contig 19985 bp, 21 predicted proteins | sample ArcticOcean_MG_C_9_FD_87043 | JGI IMG/M metagenome (GOLD analysis project Ga0114994, IMG submission 87043) | Marine microbial communities from western Arctic Ocean - ArcticOcean_MG_CB2_152 | ecosystem: Environmental > Aquatic > Marine > Oceanic | place: Arctic Ocean: Canada Basin | collected...
CGCAAGCTTTGTTGCCGACCATGCGCGAAAAAAGATATGGCCGCATTGTATCCACCGCCAGCCGGGTTGTTTTGGGTAAAGAGCTTCGAACAAGCTATTGTGCATCGAAAGGAGCTATTTTATCCATGAGCCGCACTTGGGCTTTAGAATTGGCGAAGTATGGCATTACAATTAATTGCATTGCCCCCGGCCCCATAGCGACCACCGCATTTTGGAAAAACAACCCGCCCAAATCGGAACAGGCGAAGGCAATTATTGCAAATGTTCCCATGAAACGCATGGGAAATCCAGACGATATCGCCCATGCAACCAGCTATTTTATGGATGAACGTAGCGGATTTGTTACCGGGCAAGTGCTTTATGTCTGCGGTGGACTAACGGTAGGACTAGCAGGAGCCTAGGGGTTTTTAGTTTTTTCAATAAAATTTTTAAAATTCTAAGATTTATATAAACATTATCCTTGCATATAGTATACATGGCAACTAAATTCCAGCCATGGAAGAAGAAAACCTAAATCGTAATTTTGGCTTTTTGACACATGATGTCGCGCGCCTGATGCAAAATGACTTTGATCGGCGCGTCCGCACACTGGGCATTACACGTGCTCAGTGGCGTGTTTTGATGTGGGTTTACCGAACACCTGGTGTATCACAGTCAGAACTGGCAGATACATTAGATGTTCAAAAGGCTGCACTTGGGCGCATGTTGGATCGTTTAGCTGATAAAGAATGGATCGAGCGACGCTCTGATTCAGAAGACCGCCGCATTCGCCGCGTGCATCTTTCTAAAGAAGTAGAGCCATTAATTGCAACCATGCGGACAATTGCCAGCGAACTTCGTGCTGCGGCTATGGACGGAATACCAGAACAAGAACGCGAAAAATTTGTCGATACTTTATTGCATATGAAATCAAACTTAATCAAATTTCAAGGCACAGATGTAATCGGCGCAGGAGTATTAGATAATGAATGAAGTGTCCCAAAAAAAAACTATGCGAGCAGAACCAAGCGAAGCAGCATCACCACAAACATTCGATTCAAATCCTAAATCCAATGTTCACAAATGGGTCCGTCGATTTTTACTTGTGCCACTTATCCCACTTTTGGGCATGGCAATTGCTTGGTTTTATGAGAATACAGGGCGTATTGTATCCACAGAAAATGCATATGTTAAAGCTAATATTACGCTCATCACCTCCAACATTTCAGGAAAAGTTACAATTGTTGCAGCCCAAGAGCACCAACACGTAAAAACCGGTGAAGTGCTATTTTTGATTGATCAAGACCGCTTTACTTTCGCCCTTGAAGCTGCCGAAGCCGAACTATCAGCCGCACGGATTGAAGTTGATGGCCTTAAATCAGACTACCGCCAATACGGTGGTGAATTAAAAGAAGCAAACGAACGTATCCGCCTACACAAACGGAAACTTCAGCGCCAAAAAACATTAGAATCGAAAAAATTTGGCAGGAAAGTTTTAATGGAAGAAGCCCAATATAGCCTAGCCGCGGCCCGTCAACACGAAAGCGAAATCCGTGAAAACCGCAGGAAGGCACTTATCAGTCTACGCGGAGATCCAGATTTACCTGTTGAGAACCACCCATCTGTTCAATTAAAGACAGCATTGCGGGATCAAGCTGCAAAAGATTTGTCCAACACTCAAATCGTTGCTCCAGCAGATGGAATTATCAGCAACATTAGCTTGCGTACTGGCGAGTATGTTAAAGCCGGTTCCGCTGTATTCAGCCTTATTGAGACGTCAAATTTATGGATTGAAGCGAATCTGAAAGAAACACAACTGACGTACATCTCAGAAGGACAAGAAGCCGAATTTGTTGCGGATTCTTATCCAGACGTCAAATGGCCGTCGCAAGTCGAGACCATTAGCCCCGCTACCGGTGCTGAATTTGCCTTACTACCAGCTCAAAATGCCAGTGGGAACTGGGTTAAAGTTGTACAGCGCATACCTGTTCGTTTTTCTGTAACCCAAACAGAAGGCATGCCACCTTTGCGTGCAGGAATGACGGTTACCGTATCAATCGACACAAGGCGAGAACGGAAAATAAAAGATTTATGGTCTGGGGTTGAATCAACGGCAATGAATTTACAAGATAAATATTTGACGCCAAAGTACGCGCTGCCAAACACTGTGACTAAATAACCCTTCATTCATAATTTTTATTAAATTGGTGCGCGTTCTTTAATGACAACCTATGTTGTTGCAATTATTTTCTTGATCATCACACCTGGCCCTGGCGTTTTAACAACGGCAGGTGTTGGGTCCGCGTACGGCTTTCGAGCAGGCTTGGCTTATATGTTCGGACTGGTTTTTGGCTCTTTAATTGTCATGTCAGCTGTTGCATCTGGATTAGCAGCAATCGTTTTTTCTGTTCCCTTTATTCGTTACATCCTGCTGTTTGCGTCACTTTCGTATTTGTTGTATTTGGCCTTTCGTATTGCGACCTCTGGGGCACGTATTGCATTTGTCGAAACAGATAAACCCCTTGGTTTCATGAACGGCTTTGCGTTATCTGTTATCAACCCAAAAGCATACGCGGTATCAACCACCATTTTTAGTGGATTTCCCGTCCTACCCAATAATCCGGCTGTAGAAGCAATGGTTAAAATTATTATATTTGCCAGCATTTCTGTCCCCATTCATTTCATCTGGCTTTATGCCGGGGCCAGCTTAAAAAAGCTGGGACTTAGTGGCCAGGCAATGCGGATCATTAATATTTGTATGGCATTGGCCATGCTATCAGTGGTCGCCTTGGCACTTTATTCGTCTGGAATTTAAAGGGCTTAATTTTCCGGTATTTTCGGTGCCCGTAAAAACAGCACAACCACTGCCATAACGATAGGAAAACACGATAATCCCAAAAGCATCGGCTGAAAGCTTCCAAAGGTGTCTAAGGCAATGCCCAACGGGAGTGGCCCCAAAGAGGCACCAATGACACCAATCATCTGCCCCGTCCCCTGAACACTACCTATATGTTTGCGGCCAAAATAATTCGCATACATGTAGGAGAAGAAGGTCATTGTGATGGCGTTGTTTATGCCAAAAATTATTGCGTACGCAAGCGCCGTAGGCAGGTCATGAACGAAAGTTATGCTGACCAACGAGCTTGCCATAACAAGCAAACCGCCTGAGAAAATCCATTGAGTCGGGAACCGATCAAGTATTTTCCCAATCATCGGCATACATATAACCATCGTCAACGCAGATAGAGGGAAAGCCATGGACGCAATTTGCGCATCAAGCCCTTGGTTCGAGAAGATAGAGACTTGAAAGAAGTGTAGGGATGTCACCAACATTGAAAGCATGAACATACCAGTTGATACGATGTAGAATGCAGGTGTCCTAAGTGCCTCTTTAATAGTTAAACCTGTAATTGTACTTGCGGGCTTAGCATTTCCCTTATCATCAGAAGCTTGTGGCGTGTCGCCATCAGGCAACAGCCCAACGTCTTCTGGTCTGTTGATAACTAAAAACAAAATAGGGATGATCAAAATAACCCATGAAACAACCCCTAAAATAACCCATGATTGACGCCACCCAACGGTATCGATCAACCATTGAGCTAAAGGAGGATGAATAGCCATAGATAAGGCAAACCCGAGCCCCATCAAGCTCATTGCAAATCCACGTTTTTTTACAAACCATTGTGATACAACAGTAACGCAGCTCATCATTAATGAACCTTGGGCCATGAAGCGCAGCGATGCGAAACCAATAGCCAACCAAACAATTCCCGTCGCAGCACCAAATGCAAAGCAAGCACACCCCAGTAATATGGCAATGATCGTCATCATATTGCGGGCACCATGGCGATCAACCATCCGTCCCATCAAGGGTAGGCAAAAAGCAGAAATCAACGTTGCAAAGCCATACGCCGACGCAATGGTCGTCCCCGTCAAGCCCAGCTCTTTGCCAATCGGGCCAACGAATACGCTAAAGGTATGTGATTGGCCGGGTCCACTTGCGAACATGCCTAATGCACCTATCCCCAGCATGACCCAGCCATAGAAAAACTTCTTACTGATCCGTTTAACCAACGATATCCTGATGTCAGCGAGAGCCATAGAACGTCCTAAACACATACAAATTTAAACAAAAATAAAGAGATATAATTATAAGTATCTGGAATTGAATCCAATTACCATCCAATAAATAAGGCTATTTTTTAAAGTCGATAAAACCTATTTGCCGTTTCATAGAATAGTGCAGAACGTTCTGTCGTAGAGCAGTCTTTTATCATGTGGGCAATCGCCTTAACTTGATCTACATAGCTAATCCTAAGTTTTGATACGGGGAAGTTCGATGCGAACATACAGCGATTAAAACCAAACATTTCAATCGCATCTAAAACAACTTGCTTGTTGTCTGGGTAATCCCAAGGGGCACCCGCTAGGCCCAATTCAGAAACCTTAAGCACCACATGCTCATGAGCTGCTAAAGCCTTCATTCCCCGGCGCCATTCAGCCAAACCCTCTTCGCTTCGATCCCAGGAAAGACCCGTGTGCTCAACAACAATTGGTAAGTCTGGATAAAGCCCACACACCTCTGCCGCTTGCACTAAATGCCAAAAAGGAACTCGCAGATCCCATGTTAAATTGTATTTCTGTAACAATCCCAAACCTGCTTGCCAATTTGGGTCTTGCATACTGCACGGCTTACCCTGCACCTGATCACGGGTTGTGGATGAGGGTGATGTAATGGGTTTGCTACGAATGCCCCGAACCGCTTTAAATTCTGATTGAGCTTCTAATACAGATTCTGATTCTGGCAAATGCAGCCAAGAATGCGCAACAATCGCTTGATGTAAATTATCACCATCGATAACATCCGATAGCCAGCGAGTTTCAGCAACGGGATTATCATGATCCGCTTCAGCTTCCACATGAACCGTTTTAACAACCCGCAATTCACCTGTGTCATTTAGGTAATCTTCCGGTAAGTAGTTCTTTTTAATGCCGTCGTAATCACCTAACAAAAAATGTGATTCTGGAACATCCGTTAACCAAGGATAATAGACTGCGTCTAAATCAAACAAATGATGATGACTGTCGATAATATCAAAATTCAAATCTAAGTCTGAGAAATCGGGAAGGTTTGTTGGTGTCGAATACACGTCAATCATGAAAACAATTCCATTTATTTAATTCCAAACACGTCATCTTGAGTTTCACGCAATTGATACAAAAGGCTGGATCTATCCAGCGCCAACATAGAACCTATTAGTACAGTGCCAGCAGCGACATCTTCAACCAATTGCTGCCCAACCGCTAGATAATAAGGGCACGGTTTACCTTCACCAATCGCGATGGCTGGCATCAGCTCTGGCGATAGCCCATCCACTTCATGGTGGTGAGCATTGGTGATTGCTAAAACATCCCCTTTTTTGAAATCTTGAGACGTTCGGGCAACCAAATCAACATGAGGGTACGGGTCAACAGCCCCTGTTGGCAATCCAAGCAATGCTGCACACAAAATTGTAATTGGGGCTTCAATTCCTAATAAATGCTGGGGGTTATACAACATGGCCGTTTTGGTATTTAGCGCCACCACATGGCCTTTGCCACGCAAAAGCTCCCATGTGTTTTCATCCTCGCAGCTGACAATAATAAAGACTCCTCCTGCAAAGCTCGCTTCATCGGGCCTGCGTAAGCAATTAAAAACATCAATCCGCCCCTTACCTAACATAAAGCCGCCCTCGACAACCAATTGAAACGCATCGGCAAGCTCTGTGGTTCGCAAAATAGGGGCATGAAGCGCTGGTAAATCAGGTTTAAATCCGGTTGCATTCATAACAACACCCATTTCACAGTAATCAGGAACTGTTTTAGTTGGAACGCCTGCTTTTAAAACAGCCTGATTCCGCTGTTCGATCAATTCAGACCAACTCAACCCATCCGGCACCCACAAATCTTGCAATCCAATATTTGGGAATTTCTGGCCCTGCCAACTCAAGGTGTCGTCATCTTCAAGCACATAATCATATTCACTGGCTTTGCCCGCAGCACGTATTTCAAGCCCTAACTTTTTAGCCCAACTCATTAAGCCAATTAATAAACTCGGTTGATCGCCATCGACTTCGGTATAAACCAGCCCCTTTTCTTGGGCCATCCGGTACAAAATGGGACCAACTAAAATAGCCCCTTCTTTTGATACCAAAACAACATGTTGGCCACGCGATATAGCCAACACCGCATTTTCTGCCGCGGCTATAGGACTGCCTGTTCCTTCAACCATTACATCAAACTCAACATCAGTGGCATCCTTCATACTGGTAACCGCCGCAATCGCATTTCGTTCGACACCGGCCGATGCAATTGCAGCATCGATTTGCGCTAAATTTGTATCGCACACCACAACAATTTCAAGATTAGGAATACATTGAACTTGCGCCAACAAGCTAGTTCCAAAATCACCGGCACCCACTAATCCAACTCGAACAACCCGTCCTTCGTATGGCTTAAATAACGCTTCGTAATTCATTCGTTTCCCCAATCAAACTTGTGTACACACACATTTTATATAAAATATTTAAACTCCTTCAAGCTATAAACACAAAGGATTCATAAATGGGTAAGTTGTCTAATAAAGTTGCTGTCATTACAGGCGGATCAGCCGGAATTGGAAAGGCCAGCGCGTTTTTGTTTGCCGAAGAAGGCTGTGCCGTCGGAATTATTGATATTAATGAAGCCGATGGGGAGCAAGTTGCCCAAGAAATTCGAATCTCAGGCGGCAAAGCAACTTTCATTAAAGCAGACGTCTCCAACGCCGATCAACTAGAAGCCGCAATTGAAGCCTTTGCAGATGAATTTGGTGGCATCGACATTCTTTATAACAACGCGGGCGGAGCCACTCCGCGCGACGACCATTTGCTCAACATGCCGCTTGATGAATTTGATCATGCCATTGGCTTAAATTTATTTGGCCCTTTCGCAGCTTGTAAATTCGCAATTCCACACATGGACAAACGGGGTGGTGGGTCGATAATCAACACCGCCTCCATTCGCGCCATGATCGGCACATCAGGGGCCGACGGTTATACATCAGCAAAAGGCGGGATTGTCACCCTAACACGCGCACTTGCCGTTCAATGTGCGGCTAAAAACATTCGCGTTAATGCCATTGCACCGGGAGCTGTCTTGACGGAGCGGGTCAAAAAGTTGATGGCGGCCGGCAACGATTCCGGGCCCGACCAAAAAATGGCCGAACGTCATTTATTGGGCATGGGTGAACCCGATCAAGTCGCCCCAGTCGCACTGTTTTTTGCCTGTGCAGATTCCCGTTGGGTCACAGGGCAAATTCTTCCCGTCGATGGTGGAGCCTGCATGAACTAACGTCCGTTAGTGGTAACATATATTAACATCAATTCGCACTTGCTAAAAAGTGGATATACTTTCACTCTGCCCCGTAAATTCAGAGCTCTTAGTCGAGCATTTAACCCACTTATTAATCGGAGAATTCAATGACAGCCCCAGCAAAATACTTATTTATCGCAAGCATGGATGTCGAGCCTGAGAAGCTTGAAGTTTTTAACGACGTTTATGACACCGAGCACGTGCCAATGCTTAAAAAAGTCCCTGGCGTTATTGATATTTACCGCTTGTCGTTAGAGCCTTTAAAATTAAGCATGGCCGGTAAGATTCAAGAAATCGTTGCCGAGGGCGAACCAAATTTTGCAGCCTATTACTGGATCGAAAGCCCTGACGTTTTAACCAGCGAGGCATGGGGCGATGCAATCGAAGAAGGGCGTTGGGCTGAGCATGTGCGTCCCTACACCAAAAACCGCCGCCATGTTCTACGGAAAGTAATGTAAGCCCGCGCAAAATCTAAAAGTAGAGTATCTATACCGTGACTGCGTCGACGAATATAGCTTCCGATACGATCCCCCTTAAAGGCTTAATGCTACTTATGGCGCTAACGCTTTTGTGGGGGCTCAATTGGCCCTTTATGAAGACCGCCCTCAATGAAATACCTGTTTGGTGGTTCCGAACGATCTGTTTGTTTGTTGGTGGCTTTAGCTTGTTGCTGATTGCGGCCCTATCTAGACAAGTTGTTATCCCGACAAAGGCTGAAATCAAACCACTCGTCTTTTGCATTATATTCAATATTTTGGGTTGGCATTTATTTTCTGCCTATGGCGTTACATTATTGCCTGCAGGCCGGGCCGTTATTATTGCTTTTACCATGCCGATTTGGGCATCCATCTTGGGCAGTATATTTTTGAACGAGCCATTGACCAAAGCCAAAATCACAGCCCTTGTATTGGGCATGTCTGGTCTTGGCGTCTTAATCGGCCCTGACTTAATATCCGTACAATCGTCCCCCATTGGCGCTTTATGCATGTTGGGGGCGGCGATTACGTGGGCTTGCGGGACAGTTATTTTTAAAAAAACACAATGGCGTGCGTCAACATCTGCCTTAGCGGGGTGGCAATTAACAATTGGCGGTATTCCAATTGCAATGGGTGCCGTTCTATTTGAACAACCCTTCGATCCCCATGAAATCAGTCCCCAAGCCTATTATTCATTGGGGTATGTTTTGGCATTCCCGATGATATTTTGCCAATGGGCTTATTTTAAATCAGTACGAACATTTCCAGCCAGCATAGCCGCTATGAGCACCTTGGGTATTCCTGTTGTTGGTGCATTTTCAAGCGCCCTGATCTTGGGCGAGCATCTTGGTTACAGAGAGTTTGCATCATTGATCTTAATTTGCGCAGCTCTTGCGGCTGTGCTTGTATTACCCAGCTTAAGTAAAAACAAAACTTAAAAGGATATACTTATGATCCACGAACTTCGCGTATACCACACGGCCTCTGGTAAATTACCAGAATTGCTTAATCGCTTCGAGACAATCACTCTTAAAATTTGGGAACGCCATGGTATTCGCCAAGCGGGTTTCTGGACGGTTGCAATTGGCGAAAACAACCACGATCTTATTTATTTGGTAGAATGGGAATCCTTAGCTGAACGTGAAGAAAAATGGAACGCTTTTCAAGTCGACCCTGAGTGGCTAGAGAAACGCGCTGTGACTGAAAAGAACGGCCCATTGGTAACAACAATTACTAACTCAATTCTTCAGCCAACGTCCTTTTCTTCGGTAAAGTAAGTTACCCCGGCGTTGGCGCATCTTCGCGCAAATGGCCTTCAGACTTAAGTTCAGACCACATATCATTCGGAATATCAGCCGCCACCTGATCATAGTTAGAAATAACTTGGTCCGGGTGGTTGGCCCCGGGAATCACGCTAACCACAGCCGGATGATGCATCGGAAATTGTAACGCTGCCGCCGATAACTCGACCCCATGCGAAGCACAAATTACCGTTATCTTTTTGACTTTTTCCATGATTTCTGGGTCCGCACCCACATATTGGTACAAGGCCCCATCAACCGCTCCAGTTGCCAAAATACCAGACGCAAAAACGCCGCCTAAAATAATGCTAATATTACTATTTTCACACAGCGTCAATTCTCCATCCAAACCCAGTTGGTTCAAAAGCGTGTATGGCCCTGCGTACAAAAAATAGTCTATATCAAAATTTTTAACAAAGCTGGGAACTGATCCAACAAAATTAATACCAGCGCCTATCGCTTTGATTTGCCCCTGATCCTTAAGCTCTTGAAGAGCAGCAAAACCCCGGCCTGTATCAAGCTGTTTTATGCTGGCCGCAACGCTTTCTTCGGTTTTATGGTGGCGAATATCCAAATCATGGATGGTCAAACAATCAACGTTCGGGACCCCAAGCCGGTTAAGGCTATCTTCATAAGCCCGCATAATGCCGTCATAGGTATAATCAAAGCGTAATTCGAACGGGTACCCACCCAACCAACGCTTGGCGAAAGGAGAGTTCTTTTTAAAATCGTCAATGTCATTGGGGCGGCTATAAATACGGCCAACTTTTGTCGATAAAACAAAATCTCCATGGGGCTTGGTTCGTAAAAAACCGCCAACTCGGTGCTCACTTTTTGTATTTCCATACCACGGAGCCGTATCAAAATAATCAATCCCCCGATCATAGGCTGCACCCATTGTTGAGGTTGCTTGTTCTTCTGTTATGATTTCAGTTGGGTCCCCCATGGTCCCACCGCCAAACCCTAAACGCGGAAGCATAACCTCTGTTTGGCCTAATTGTTTTTTAAAACTGGGTTCCATGTTTTCATCCTTATTTACGAAATGTCGAATTAATCACGTTTACGGAACAAATCACCAAGCCAAAACGCTTGTGCGCCAATGGCACCAAAGGGCAGCAAAACCCAAGCCACATCAAAAACTGAAAGAATGAGGATAATAAAACAAAACTCAGCCCGACTTAAGGTGTGTAAAATAAAAAATAGCTTTTGCCTATACGTTTGCGGGCTATCGTCTTCCGGTTCAGTTTTTTCGTCCGGTTCTGCTGAGGCTTCTTTTTCAGCCTCCTTTCGGGCTAAAGTGAACGGATTAAACCGAATAAGATCAACAATATAATCCACCGTTGATCCTGCAGCTGCAATCAAGCCTAACCACAACCAGATAATTTCATCGTTGCTGACCCAGGTCCCGTAGCCCAGCCCCGCAAAGATCGCGGTATCGACCAACCAGTCAACAAAATCATCAAACGCTGCGCCGACAGGGGAGCATTGATCCTTAAGCCTCGCAATAATGCCGTCGCAATAATCCAGCGAATAACTCAGGACCAACATAAGCGCCCCATAGACATTCCAAATCAACTCACCTTGCATAAAAAAGGCGCAACCAGTTAGCCCAACAAGCATGGAAATAAAAGTCACTTGGTTGGCACTTAAAGGCGTTCTGATTAAAGCCAACGACAAATAATATCCCGATTGGCGAGCCAGTGGGAAAATCGCTGTGGGCTTAATAACCGCAGGGTCTGTATTGCCGGGTTTTCCAGCATTGAGATTAACTTGAATGGAGAGCGACGTCATTTTTCAACCTTGATCGATGGATCTGTAATTTGAAGCCATTATTCTATTTAGCCCAGACCAATGGCTTGAACAAGACTTGGGGTTTGTATGGTTAGGTCCTGAATGCTAGGTTGACCGTTGAATTTAAAGTTATCGTACAGGCCACCATTTCAGGATACCAAATTGGCAAAAGTTCTTTCCTACATAGGGCTTATTATTGGCTTAGCCGTCATGACCGGGCTTATTGCCTGGCAAGGCGCGGGTGACGTTTTAGACTTAATTCTAGCCTCTGGCTGGCCCATTTTACTGGTCCCTTTGGCTTGGAGCCCAACAGTTTTTTTGGGGACCCTAACATGGCGATTACTGTTCGAGCCAGGGCATGAGCCGCCTTACAAACAAATTTTCATGGCCCTATGGATGGGGCGCGCCATTAATACGCTGTTGCCCGTCGCAAGCATTGGCGGTGAAGTTGTCAAAGCCCGGATGTTGATTTTATGGGGCCACCCAAAAGCCGAATCCAGCGCCTCTGTTGTGGTTGATAAAACGGTTCAAGTGTTTGGCCTGATCATTTGGGGACTTATAGGAGCGACGTTGTTGGTTCATTATTCCGTCGAGCAGGACTTGATCGCCACCGCTTTAATTGGCTTCTTTATTTTGGGCGCGGGAACAGCCGGATTTGTATTGGTACAAAAAGCAGGGATCGTTCGCGCGGCCGTTAATTCTGCTCATAAGTTCACGAAATCTGACTATTTTGACAACATGAAAGACGGCGCAGACCGGGTCGATGATTGTGTGCGTAGTTGTTATGCAAGGCACCGCCGCTTAGCTCTTTCGATTTTTTGGCGCGTTGTCACCCTGCTTTTACAATCAGCTGAGGTTTGGGCCGCGGCTTACGTATTAGGTCACCCCATTACCGTTATGGAAGCCATTTTCTTGAAAAGCCTAACGTCGACTTTAAGCGATGTTGCCTTTGTTATTCCCAACGCCTACGGAATTCAAGAAGGCGCTTTTGTTGTTTTGGGTGCAATGATTGATCAACCGCCAGATTTAATGCTGGCGGTATCGTTATCGATCCGCATTCGGGAATTGATCGTTGATGTGCCCGGCTTGGCCATTTGGCAGCATGCAGAAGGTCGGCATTTTTTCAATAAGCGTAAAGTGTCAAAAGCGGACAACCGCTAACCATGGATATTGCCCTTTATATCTTGGCAGCCTTATTTGCCGCCTCCATTGGATATTTGTTCGTTGCTTGCTTTTGCGTGCTTAAGTTCAGAACTCGCCTTAAAAGCACCTCAGTCAAACCCAATAACCGCCCGGGTGTTACTTTATACAAACCGCTGCATGGGATGGATTATGAGCTAGAGCAAAACCTGCTTAGTTTTTGTGATCAGGATTACCCAAATTTTCAAATCGTCTTTGGTGTTTCCAGCCCCAATGACGCTGCCGTTGGCATTGTCCTCAACGTGATAAATGCTTGCCCTGATGTTGATATTGAATTGGTGATCAGTGGTCAGATCAATGGCCAAAACCCAAAAATCAGCAACTTGATCAATATGGACACCGCCGCAAAACACGATATTTTGATTATTTCAGACAGCGATATGCGGGTTAAGCCAGATTATATCGACCGCATTATGGTCGGTTTTAATGACGATAAAACGGGGGTTGTCACTTGCTTATATAAAGGCACCCCGGCTCCTGATCTGGCGTCAAACCTAGGGGCTATGTTCATAAGTCAGTGGTTCGCCCCATCGGCGCTGATACCGATCACGTTTGGTGACATGCAGCACTGTTTTGGCGCGACAATGGCCGTCAAGCGAGATAATTTGAATAAAATTGGCGGATTACAAGCCTTGGTCACCAACTTAGCCGACGACTACACCTTAGGCCGCTTGATCCGTGAAGCCGGTTTAGATATTAAATTAGGCGATGTTGTTATTGAAAACATTGTCGAAGAAAATAGCCTTAAATCATTAATTTTGCACGAGCTTCGTTGGGCACGAACGATCCGATCTGTAGAGCCCTTGGGGTTTTTATCGACCTTTTTAACTGATGCCATTCCTTTAAGCATAATCTTAGGCGTACTGTTCCATTATGCCGATTATGACCTTACATGGGCAGTATCACCCCTTGTTATCGCTTTTTGTGTCAGAATTCTCTTGCATTTCTCGACAAAGGTCACATTTTCATCTAAACAACCCTTCTCACCTTGGATTATTCTAATTCGCGATCTACTATCGTTCTTTATTCGGCTATTGTGTTATACAGGACGAACAGTCAGTTGGCGAAATTCAGAACTTTCCGTCGATAAAGGTGGCGAGATAACCCATTAGAACCTGCAGTACGGTAGATAGAAACATGAAAAAAACACTTTTCCTAAGCCCCCCCTCCTTTGAAGGCTTCGACGGGGGTGCCGGTTCGCGCTACCAGTGCAAGCGCGAAGTTACCTCTTATTGGTACCCAACATGGCTCGCACAATTAGCAGCCCTTGTGCCAGATAGCACCTTAATCGATGGTCCAGCGGGTGGATATTCACTGGAAACGCTTCTGCCGGAAGCATCTAAGTTTGGGATTTTGATTGTTTACACATCGACGCCAACTTTCGCCAACGACGTTATGGTCGCCAATGCCATGAAAAAAGAGAACCCGGATTTGTTAATCGGGTTCTGTGGCGCTCATGTGATGATCAATTGGGAATCCTCAATGGCAGCATCTCCGCACATTGATTTCGTTTGTGACAAGGAATTTGATTTCACCATCAAAGAAGTTTGTGAAGGTAACGAACTTTCAAAAGTAAAAGGCCTGTATTACCGGGACGGCGATAAGGTTGTTAAATCAGGAGAGCGTGGCCTTATCCACGACATGGACACATTGCCATGGGTCACACCGGTCTACAAAAAATTCTTGGACACTAAAAACTATTATAACGGTTACATGCTTCACCCTTATATGTCCCTTTACACAGGGCGTGGATGTAAATCGCGCTGTACTTATTGCTTATGGCCACAAACAATTTCAGGCCATAATTACCGGACCCGTTCGGTCAAGGACATTGCCGCTGAAGTTGCTTATGCCCGCAAAGAGTTCCCTGAAGTTAAAGAATTTTTCTTTGATGATGACACATTAACTGACAATATCGAGCACGTAGAAGCTTTAGCTCTTGAGCTTGGCAAACTGGGTATAACGTGGTCATGCAATGCAAAAGCCAACGTTCCCCGGAAAACATTAGAGATTTTAAGAGCCAATGGCTTGCGCCTGCTTTTGGTTGGTTATGAATCTGGTAATCAAAAGATTCTGAACAACATGAAAAAAGGCGTCCGTTTGGATTTCGCCCGTAAATTCACTCAAGATTGCCACGATTTAGGCATCCTTATTCACGGCTGCTTCATTATGGGGCTTCCCGGTGAAACAAAAGATACCATCAAAGAAACCATGGCATATGCTAAGGAAATCAACCCAAAAACTATTCAGGTTTCATTACCCGCCACCTATCCTGGCACGTTTTTATACAAACAAGCCATAAAAGAAGGCTGGCTTCAAACGGATGAATTAACAGAAGGATTGGTAACCGAATCCGGTACTCAAGAAAGCATATTGAGCTACCCGCATTTAGATAAAACTGAGATTTTTGAAGCCGTAGAAACCTTTTATAAAGACTTCTACTTCCGTCCTGCGAAAATGTTTCAGTTAACTATCGATATGTTCCGCGATTGGGATATTATGAAGCGTCAACTTCGCGAAGGTAAAGAGTTCTTCAAATTTTTGTGGGGACGCAAGGAAGCCGCTTGAAGAATCTGATCGTCACAGCAGACGATTTTGGCATATCAAAAGAAGTTAATGATGCTGTAGAATCTGCGCATATGAACGGCATTTTAACGACCACGTCGTTAATGGTTAGCGAAGCATTTGCTGACGATGCCGTTAAGCGCACTGCTATGATGCCAAATTTAGGGGTCGGATTACATGTCGCTCTTTCCAGAGCACGCCCCACATCCCCGCCAAGCGCGATCCCAGATTTAATTGATAAGAATGGGCTTTTACGTAGCGATTTGGTTGGGGCAGGCTTTCGATTTTTCTTTTTGCCCCATGTTCGCAAGCAGCTTGAGATCGAAATCACCGCCCAATTTGAAGCCTTCGCAAAGACCGGTCTGGGCCTAGATCACGTCAACGCTCACAATCATTTGCACCTACATCCAACTGTGCTTAGTCTGATCTTGAAAATTGGCAAACAACACGGCATGAAATCTGTACGCCTTCCCATAGACCCCAACACTAAAGGGTTTGGGGCTGCAAGCCTGAAACCTTGGTTAGCGTTAATGAAATCTAGGCTTCGAAAGCATGGCATTAAACATAACGATGTTTTGTTAGGGCTTGGCGAAACAGGATCATTAAACACGAAAACCTTAATTTCGATGATCAATGGCTTATCAAGCCAAACAGCGGAACTGATGTGCCACCCAGCGACGGGCCCTTGGGCGGACATGGACCCAAAAGCAAAAAACTTCCGTCACGATTTAGAATTTAAAGCGCTGATTGACGAAGAAACACTCAACGCCATATATGAGAACAGCGTCATGTTATGCGCTTACAGGGACATAGAATGACCAAGACAGAAACTGATAAAGATGCAAAACCCAAATACGTTCTGGGCCGTTCTTGGACCCATCGCTTGGCCCTTATTTTCGTACGGCCTTTGGCCAATACACCAATCACGCCCAATCACTTAACCTTTGTACGGCTAATTTCTGGACTGGCGTCGTGTTATTGTTTTGCGACTGGCGAGCGTGAATTGGTAATTATGGGCGGCTGGATTTGGGTTTTATCTGCCTTTCTAGATCGCGCCGATGGTGAGCTGGCACGGGTCAGTGGGAAGACCAGCTCTTGGGGCCATAAATTCGATATGTTTTGCGATTCTGCGGTCACCAGCTTATTTTTTGTTGCTGGCGGCATTGGCTTGCGCCATTCAGAACTGGGCGACTGGGCTATTGCTTTAGGGATTGCTGGTGGGCTTGGCGTTTTGGCGGCAGAATATTTTGCTGAGCAAATAGACAAGCGCAACGACGACCCCGCCGACCGCGCCTACCCCGGTTTCGCCGGGTTTGATTTCGACGACGTTTTGTATTTGTTCGCAGCCGTCGCTTGGCTTGATTGGTTCATGCCGTTTGTTGTTGGTGCCTCTATAGGAGCACCCGCGTTCGCCTTATTGACCTTGTATAAGTGGCGCAAACTTCCACCACTCGAATCAAATTAGAGTTAGGCGCTATCATATCACTTAATTGAAATTGTCTTTCCAGTTTCAGCTGATTGAATGATGGCATCGAGCACGGCCGTAGAATGTTCAATTTCAGCCGGTGTAATGGGGTATGGGTTGCCCCCGTCAACATCACTTGCAAAAGCTTCTAATGCCGCCTGTATGGTCCCTAGCGCCGGGTAATCATATCCCGGAAATGTTTTTACATAATTACCATCTGCAACCGATGAGATTTCCAACTTGTCCTGATCACGCATTTCAACCCATCCGCCCAAACAAAAAGCCGAAATCCGCCACATCATATTGGTCGCAGACAAAGATGTTAGATGGCCCGTGCATCCACTCTCGAAGTTAATCCGAACCAAAGTGCTGTCGTCGATATCAATGGGGGTTGCCACCTGCTTGCTTTGCACCTGAACATCCCTGATCCGGCCAAATAAATTAATGAACATATCCAGCACATGGATACCCATGGACGTCATTCCACCAGCCGGGCTTTCGGCGCGACTATCGCGCCACGCGCCCCCAGCAGGTGCTAAATTGGCATGGAAATGCCCATCCATATGAACAGGTGTACCCAATTCACCATCATCTAATATTTTTTTCATCGCCAGCGTATTGGGTGCAAAGCGGCGGTTATGTCCGATTCCTGCTTTCAAACCCGCATCAGCTAACGCACGAAGCGATGTTTGGGCTTCACCGGCATTCAGCGTCCAAGGCTTTTCACAATACACATGCTTGCCCGCAGCCGCAGCCGCCATGATTTGGTTGAAATGTTGGCTGTGTGGCGTAGCGATGACAATCGCGTCAATGGTGTCATCGTTCAAAACATCGTCCAGATCGCTCGATAAGGACATATTGCGGGCCGCACAAAATTCTTTCACTTTTGAAGGGGTCCGGGTAATAGCAGCGGTGAACTTAATAGTTTGGCTGTCATCAACGGATGATACAAGCAATTCACCCCAACGGCCCAGACCAACAATAGCAGCATTAATTGGCATATTCATAACGGTTATATTCCTTCAGTTTGGACTTAGCTTTGCGTCACAATAACGTCACCCGTTGCCGGGTTCACTTCAACTTGATCACCGGTTTTGATCATGGTTGTAATATCACCGTCAAACCGATCAATCAGCGGGACCTGACCAAAGGCAGCACCTTGGGCAATAATTGGGTTAGCAAAGTTGAGTAACAACGCCGCAGGTGCCATTCCGCGTGATGCCATCTCGTGCAGCATCCAAGCGGTTGCAACGCCCCCCTTTGCGATGTTTAAAACCAAAACCTTACCAACATAACCCTGTTCAAAAAGCTTATGCGCTGGCCTAGAAAAAATACCTTTAATCCGGTCCAAATCGTAGCGGGCGCTAAAATTATCTGTTGCGACTAAGGCTTCACCAGAAGCTTTTGGGCCAATGCCTAAATGGCCTTTTATGATTAAATCCCTCATCGAACAATCTTCCCCGCAATGGCGGATTGAACACAGCGTTCCATATCAGATAACACAGGCTCGTACCCATAACCGCTAATAATATTGACCAACTTAGCTGAATTGGTCATCAGCCGGGTCCAGGCATTGGCTTCGCCCAATTCGCGTGCGTGCATTTGATAGAAACAAACACCTTCCATTAAAATAGCACCCGAACCTGATATCATATCATCCAGCCCCATACGCTCTGCCGCTCGTTTGTTTTCAGGGTTGGTCGCAACCAACAAAGCCACATCGGAATGAATTGTTTGTCCCTTTAAAAGCTTAGCTAATCGCTCAAGCTCATAGAGCGACAACTGTGGAGCCGCAAAAACAACAACGTCCAAAGCGTCATCATCCATCGCATATGTGGCAAAAAAAGCGTCCATATCTTCATTCGTAATAACGTGTGGTGCTGACGGCGTGCCCTTAAAAACAGCCTCAACCGTTGGCGCTTCAGGTGTGATCGCAACCATATGGAAAAGCGCCGTAGAGCCGAAGCTCGCCATGGCTGCACCAAAGTGTTTCAGATCATCAGAACTTGGTGTTACATCAATTCCTTCAATCACAGGCACTTCATAATATGAGCCCATTTCACGACCAATGAAGCCTCCCAAAGCGCCCCATTGGCTCCAGTCTTTTGGCTGCTCTTCAACTTGAAACAATCGAGTGCCATGGCGGTTTTCGTCGAGGTGGAAGCCGTATCTAGGGGTCCGCCCCGTCAGCGCTGCCGCCAAGGCAGAAGGTCCGCCTTCGTAATTGGTACGGGCACCGAAAACCGAGTTTGAATAAATTACGACGCCGGTATCGCCCATGGCTAAATGCTCGCCCCGAACCGGTGGGATAACTGTTTGATAATTAATGCAAGTATCGGTCATTAAAACACCAAGGGCGCGAAACGCCTGATCTGCCCGCTTTTCTAGGGCGACATAAGCCGGGTCATGATTAATTTGTTTATAGGTATTGAAATCGGCACCGCGTGGGTCAGTGATGGTTGGAATGCAAACCTGATTATCGACTTCGGCTTCGTTGGCTAAATTTTCTAAAAAGCAGACGCCTGCTTCACCCAAAGATTCCGTATCCGCCATAATATGGGCTTGAGCAACGGGGACAAAATCAAAAGCATCAAAAAAATCACCAACTTGGATTTGTTGGATAATTGCACGTTGTCGTGCTTTCCCCATCTCGCCTGCCAACATTGCCTTTTCAGTGTCATTTAAATTCATTATTCACCCACCCACACTTAAATATTTATGCATTTGGAATAGGCCACAAAAAAAGTGGCTTATTTAATTTTATCACTTCTTACTTATGTTTCGGTCACTTTAAAGTCTTCGGCAATTGGCCAGTGAATACCAGCCGTTATACCGCCATCAATACGGATAACCTGACCTGTAATAAACGCAGATGCTTGCGATGCTAAAAAGATTGCGGTCCCGATCAAGTCACCCGGCTGGCCCATACGTTGAAGTGGAGTCACAACTTTGCCCCATGATTTCATGTGCTCTTGTGTCCACAACCCGCGAGTTAGTTCTGTCATAATAAACCCAGGTGCTAATGAATTAACTCGAACCCCATATTTGCCCCATTCAGAAGCCAAACCTTGAGACATCGACGACATAGCGGCTTTGCTCATGGAATAGGGAACAATTTGATCAATAGCTTTATCGCTTGAAAGTGAGTCAATATTAATTTGGCTTCCACCGCCTTGTTCGATCATCTGCACGCCAACCTTTTGCGACATCAAAAACGCGCCACGCAAGTTAATGTCTAATAGGAAATCAAAATCTTCAGCAGAAAACTCAAGCACAGGTTTCCGGATATTTACGCCCGCACAATTGACCAATGTATCAATGTGGCTATATGTCTCGACAACCTGATCAACACAGGAATCTATAGAAGCCGTATCGGTAACATCACATACAATGCCTTCCGTTGTGCCGTCTCCAACATTTATGCGTTTAACTGCCTCCCCAAGTGTTTCCGGATCCCGGCCTGTAATAATCACATTGGCACCCCGTTCCGCAAATGCCAAAGCAATGTTTTCGCCAATGCCCCGACTACCGCCAGAAACCAATACAATACTACCGCCAACGTCAAAAAGATTATCAATCATTCAACTTTTCCTATAGTTTACAAAGTCCATCTAAAAGCAAAACCACTTTGTCTTAAATATTAAAATCTCAAACTTATCTACAACGTTATTCTGAAAGCTCAATCGCAACATCATGTTCGGCGCAAATTCGCACTAAATCTTCTGAAGGCAATTGGTTCGTAACAAAAGTATTTATTTGTGAAATATGGCCAATCCGAACAGGAGCAGAACGTTCATACTTCATGTTATCAGCAACCAA
>Ga0114994_10000986_pt1 | contig 19984 bp, 10 predicted proteins | sample ArcticOcean_MG_C_9_FD_87043 | JGI IMG/M metagenome (GOLD analysis project Ga0114994, IMG submission 87043) | Marine microbial communities from western Arctic Ocean - ArcticOcean_MG_CB2_152 | ecosystem: Environmental > Aquatic > Marine > Oceanic | place: Arctic Ocean: Canada Basin | collected...
CGCGCCGCCGCCGCCCGTTCGGCGGCCTCCGCGGTCTCCCGCTCGAGGAGGTCCGTTCCGGCCTTCAAAAGCCCGTACTCGGTCTCCCCCCGCGAGTACTTGGCCTCGACGGCGCTGATCAAGAGCGGCTCGCGGCCGGCGTACTTTTCCAGCAGGTCGTCGACGTCCCCCAGCTTCTCGGGGTTGTGGCGCTCGTAGAGCCGCACGAGCTCGGCCCGGCACGCGGCGGCGAAGCTCACCTCCTCCTCCGCTGCTTCCTCCGCTGCTTCCTCCACTTCTTCCTCCGCCGGCGCGGCGACCGGTTCCGCCACCACCGACGCGGCGACCGGTTCCGCCGCCGGCGCGGCGACTGGTTCCGCCACGGGCGCGGCGAGCACCTTCTCCGCGGGTGCCTTCTTCCGTGGCTTCTTCTCGGGGGAGACCGGCCGTTTGATCGCTTTGCGCGGCGGAGCGGCGGCGGCGGGCGCGGCGCCGGCGAACGCGTCGTCCATCTGCGCGCGGTTCTCCAGGGAGGCCGGCCGTTTGATCGTTTTGCGCGGCGGCGCGGCGGCGGTGGGCACGACTGCGGCGTATGCTGCGTCCTTCGTCCGCCCGCGGCGGCGCCCGCGGCGCGACGGGGCGTCGTCGTTCGCCGCCACCGGCGCTTTACCGCTTCGCTTAACCGGTTCCTTGTCCCATGCGGCCGGCGCCTCACGGCGCGCCGGGAGCGCTGGACATTTCACGCGCGCTGATGCGCTGCGCGTGAAGGCTTCGGCTGGCGTAAAGGCGCAGGCTGCGCACAGCGCGAGGACTGCTGCAAATTGCATGTCGTGCCTTGGAGCCACTACTGTGGGATGACGCGTAATCACCTCAGGGGCAAGAATCAAACAACGAACCACTGCTAAACAACGCCTAATGCCCAGCGTCGCTGTTTGCAGTTAACAACTGAGGCTGGTGAACCCGTGTGTTAAAACGGAACCCGAACCCGTACTTTGGCAAAATCGCATCGACGGGCTTGGCGGCACATAGCTGCCCGAGACGCACACTCTGCACAAGTATTTATGGCGCTGTCCTCCGCCGACCAGATCGAGCAGGAGTTTGCCGATAAGTTACAGCATCTGTCTCTGAAGGAGGAGGAGGCTGCCGCCGTCGCGCAGGTTGTGTCGATGGGCTTCTCTAGGAAGAAGTCGGTCTCGGCGCTCGAGCGGTCCGGAGGCGATGTGGCGCGGGCGATTGATGGGTTGCTCGCGGCGTCGTGCGCTGCCCCGGTGCCTCGTCCGCCCGTCGCGTCGCCGTCGTTCTCGGACGACGGCGACGACCTCCAGGAACGCGCGTCGCCCGAGAAAGGGCGGGAGGCGCCCTCGCGAGCCTTCAGCACGCGGGTTCTACCGGGGGAGCCGACCTTCGACGGGCCGACAGGTCCAGCTGCGAAGGCCGCCTTGCCGCGGGCGGCCGCAACGAAGCAAGCAGCCTCGGCCACGACCGCCGCCGAGCCGAAGCGGGCGGCCCCAACCGCGAAAGCGGCAGATCCGAAGCCGGCGCCCCCCAAGAAACCGGCGCCCCGGAAGCGCGCGACGCCGCGGGAACGCACGGTCAAGCGCATGGCCAAGGGCAAGCGCGTGGCCAAGAAGCTCAAGCACCGCTCGAGGCAGATGTTCCAGTTCACTTGTTGGGTTTTACTTATCGCGGCGTTCGCGGCGGGCTTCCTCTACATAAAACGGCGGTGGGCCGAGACGCCGACGGTCGTGCCGTTGGAAAGTGTCTTCGGCGCGCCCGCCAACACCCATATTGAACTGGACATCACCGTCGGCGACACGGCCGCCGGGTCCCTGTCCTTCGAGCTCCTGGACCAGGTGGCGACGGAGACCGCGCAGGCCTTCGCCCAGAGGTGTCGAGCGGGCGTGCACGACGGTAATGAATTCTACCGCATTTCACCCGGCTTCGTGGCCCAGGCCGGCGACGACTCGGACGCGCAGCAGGACATTGTGGTGAAGCCCTTCCTGCGCGGGTTGATACGCCACGACCGGCGGGGCATGCTGGTCATGGCGCGGGCCGGGCCCTGGTCGATGACGTCGCAGATCTTCATCACGCTGGACGGGGCGCCCTTCCTCGACGGGCGCCACGTCGCGTTCGGCGCGATCGTAGCGGGCACGGACGTGCTCGACGCCATCGAGGCGCAGGGGAGCGCGGCGGGCGCGCCGCTGACGCCGGTGCGCATCGCGAAGTGCCGCGTCCTCCACGTGCCGAACAAGGGCGTAGCGGCGCCCCTCTACCCCATGGTGGAGAACTACGGGCGGATAGAGCTCTAACACATTCAAAGTTACTCCATGGCGTGGTCGACCGGGGGGATCGCCCGCGGCCGCCCGGGGGGGTCCACGTTGCTCGGTGGCGCCCCGAACTTGACCAGCAGACTGAAGCCGTCATGACAAAACTCCCGGGCTTCGTTGTCGGGCAGTTCCAGGTCGACGCTCCGATGCGTCGTGGTCAGCGACAGGCAGCGACCCGCGGGTACGTGCGACGGTTTCCTCTGCGCGAACGATCGTCTTACATCCGTTATGTCCGCCACCGCGACGCCGCCGCGTTCCGAGAAGCGGAACGACGGCCGCGTGGCGTTCCACACGATCATGTCCCCGTCCAGGCGCACGAGCCGCTCCTTCGGACTGCCTCTCCTGCCGTACTTCCTCATCTTAAAGCCGTCCGCGAGCATGACGAGGAACTCGTCCAAAAACCGCCTCTCGGCGCTCCTAACGTTGGGCTCGACCGGCGACGGCGGACCTCGTCGCGGGGACCGCGGGTCAGACGGCGAGCGCGCGGTGGCCGCCACGACTGTGCGGCGCGGCGGCGATCGGCAGACACCACACTCGTCCTCGTCGTCGGCGGCCCACGGCGAGGCTTCGAGCGGCCACGGACTCGCGCGCGGCATCGCTTCGGGCCAGTCGTTATTGCGCGGGCTGAACGGTGATGCCGGCTCGTCCGAGGTGCCCGTGATGTAGCCGAGCGCCGACGAGAGTTGATCATTGGTCGATGATGATGCCTGTTGCTGGTCGTCTTCGCTCGGCTCGTCAACGGCGCTGTTGCCACAGAGAAGTGCTGCGAAGGAGGACTCCATCCTGGCCGTGGCTGTCCCTCTACGCGGGCAGCCTTGCCACAGTTTGGTTGGTGCCAACTCTAGTGGCGGCGCTGGCGTCCTGCGTGTTATATGAGTGCGAGCCCTCATCAGAGAGCTCCTGGAGCATGGGAGGCGGACCCAAGTAGTCGTCGAAAGCAAAAATGCAAAAAAACGGGTTTCTATCAGCGTCGTTGTTTTGACGTTCATCGTGCCCGCAGCCCCTCAGAGCAATATCCTGCTCTCTGCGTTGCTTCACTACGTTGCTTGACCTAACAGCGAGCTAATCCACAGCCAACGCCCGGTCAATTGACCGCGCAGACGCCGAGCAACAGTTTTTTGTCGACGGTGTTAAAAGCCGCAGCGCAAGCCGCTGTACAGTTTAGAACACCGCAAAACCGCTCCAACATGGGCCGCGGCGCCTATGGAGCCGCAGTGGCGGCGCCGACGGAGGAGCTACGTTCAATCATGAGCGGCGCGCAGCGCTCCAAGCACACGCACGAGCGCGGCGTCGAGAAGTGCCTCTCCTTGATAAAAACCACGCCGGAGATCTTCGCGAGCGCCCCTGCGGACGAGGGCGGCTTCTACGAGCACGTGACGCGCGTCCTGGTGGCCAAGAAGCGCGACGGCGGCGTCGAGCGGTGCCTCGCGTTCGTCGCGCGCGTCTGCTCGGGCGCGGTGCTCACCGGCGACGACCAGCAGGGCGACGTCGCGCGGCGGTCCCTGCTCTGGCTGGCCAAGGCCTGCTCCGCGGCGGACAAGGCGGCGCGGGGCCGCGCGCTCGAGGTCATCGCCCTCATACTAGAACGCCTCATTGGCGAGGACGGCGCCGAGGTCGACGAGCAGGTCTGGACCGCGCTCTCCGACGCCGTCGTGCCCCGCGTCCACGACAAGGTCACGGGCGTTAGAAGAGCGGCCTGTTTAGCATTAAGGCGGCTCCAGGAGGACAACCAGCCGGCGACGCACGCGCTCGGGAGGGCGTTGGCGCGCGACTCGTCGGCCGAGGTCCGGGCGGCCGCCGCGCGCGCGCTGGATCCGTCCAAGAAGACGGTGGGCCTGCTCCTGGACCGCTGCCGGGACGTCAACGCGGCCGTGCGGAAGGCGGCGTTCGACGCGTTGCGGCTGAAAGTCGGGTTACGGGGCGTCCCCCGGGACCGGCGCGCCTCGGTGCTCGCGCGCGGCCTGCGGGACCGCGACGCCGCGACGCGCGCCGCCGCCACGGCCACGCTGGCGCGCTGGTTCGTGTCGCCCAAGGTGGGTGCCGACGCCACCAAGCTCCTGGAGCTTTTGGACGTGGAGGCGCACGCGGGCGCGGCGGCCATCATATTACGGGCGTTGCACGCCGCGGCTTGTGCTTTGTCCAATGATGATCGCAGGGAGGCCGTGCCGGCGTGGCTCTGCAATCGGGCCGAGCCGGAGACCTGCGCCGAGACCCGTAGAAAGGACGCCTTCGACGCCTCCTTCTACTACGACGTCGTGGACGAGGACGACCAGAACGCGTACGTTCTGGCGTTAGCGGCGGCGCTGGAGCTCGCGGACGGCGAAGACGCGCTGTTATTAGCGAAGAAGGCGCAGCGGGACGGCGTCGCGCCCGCGACGCGCGCGCCCGCGACGCTGCGGCTGCGAAATGCGCTCCTCCCGTCTTTAAACGAAGAGAGCGCCCTGCCGGAGACCGCGGCGTCCCTCACGCCGGCGGCCGCGCTGTGGCTGCGCTGCCGCGTCCTTTTAGAATTAGAACCATCCGCGGCGCGGTTGTCCCCCTCGAACCTCGAGGACGCCCTGGCCAAGTTCTCGGACGGCGACGACCTGGCGCGCCTGTGCTCCACGGCCGGCGAGGCGGCCCAGGCGGAGGAGCAGGCCCACCGCGAGAAGGACCACGAGAGCGAGGCGAGCGACGACGACGAGGACCTCAGCTTCGCGCGGACCTTTGTGGCCGCGCAAGTGCTGGACGCGGCGCGTTTGTTGGTGGACCACAAGTTCATCGACGAGGCCGCGCGCGTCCGCGTGGCGGACGCCGTGGACGGCGACTTCGTGCGGACCGCGCGGCCGCTCGCGGAGTGCTTGGCGGCGCCGGCGGCGCGGTGCCTGGCCGTGGCCCGGGGCCTGGGCGCGGGCTTCACGGAGGACGGCGCGAGCCTCCAGGCCGCCGTAGAGGCGGCCTTGAGCCGGGGCGAGCCGCGGCGCGCGCTGGCCGTGGCGGCGCAGTTGCTGGCGGAGCCGCGCTGCTTCGCGCCGCCGCGCAGTGCGGCCCAGGACCGCTTTTTGGAGGAGGTCTGCGACGCTGACGAGGCCCTCGTGCCGCGGTGCTCCACCAGCCCGGACGCGGACGACCGCGAGCTGGCCGTGCTCGCGTTGGGAAGAAGGATGCTCCTGGGCGATGCCAGCGACGCGGCGCGCATCGCGCCGCACCTGTGGCGCTTCGCTTTAAATTCGCGGGAGGGCCTGGATGTCCGGGGCCGGGCCGTCTGCGCGCTGGGGGACGCGGCGCTCGCGTTCGGCTGCGCCCGGTGTGCGCCCGACGAGGACACCTTCCGCAGCGCCCTGGGCAAGCTGCTGGACGAGGGCACCGCGGCGCCGTTGCGAGCGGTGGCGGCCGAGGGCGCCGCGAAGCTGCTATTGGCGGGCCGCCCGCTGGCGACCGAGGAGCCCGAGGCGGCTGAGGCGCGCGTCGGTGCGATTTTACTGAGAGCGTTCCTCGCGTGCGGGGACGACGACGACGACGACGATGACGACATGCACACGGCCTTGGGCGGCCGGCGGCGCCTCCAGCAGGTGCTGAGCGTCTTCTTCCCGACGCTGGCGGGCACGCGCCCGGCGAGCGTGGCGCGGGCGTTGGCGGCGTCCCTAGACGACGCGAGCACGCCGCAGCAGGCGGCGTCCTACGTCGCAAGTTTGCCGGGCCAGGCCTTCGCCGCGCCGTACGCGCTGTGCGCGTCGGCCCTGGCCGGGACCAGTTTGGGCCGGGGCGAGGCCCTCTCAACCATGCGCGCGCCCGACGACCAAAGGGCGGCGGCTTTACTAGCGGCTGTTGGACAAGGCGTCGCCAAGGCCTGTGCCGAACAAGGCGAGGCCCTCGCGGCCAAGGCCGCGACGAAGTTCGCCGCGGCGTGCCGGGCGGCGGGGCGCGGCGCGGCGCCGGACGTTGCATATGACACGGGGAACCTGCTGCTCGCGCCGTTCGTGGCCGACGCGGCGCAGGAGGCGCCCCCGGCGCCGCCGCCCAAGGCCGGGCCGAAGATCATCACGGAGACGGTGGCGTTCGACGGCACGGACTCGGAGCCCGGGACGGCCAAGCCGGACCCGGCGGAGGCGCCCGCGACGGAGGCGGAGGCGGCTCCCGCGGCGCCGAAGCCGCCCCTCGCCGAGGTGAACAAGATGACCGTGCCCAAGCTCAAGGCGGCGCTCAAGGCCCTCGACCTGCCGGCGACGGGCCTCAAGGCCGTGCTCAAGGCGCGCCTTCTCGAGGCGCTCGGCTACGACGCCTGAAGACAATCCCCCCCCTCAGGCTTCCCCCACGAAGTAACAATACACGCTTACTCGCACGAACCCGCGCGACAGGACTCTTCGGCGGCGGGGCCGCCGGGCAGCGAGCGGCCGCCGCGTCCGTGGCTACTTCTTCCCCCCGCCCTTCTTCTTCTTCTTCTTCTTCTTGAGCCCGCCGGTCTTGGACTTGACGCGCGTCTTGGCCACCGCGGCGGCCTTGGCCCGCGCCTTCTTGGAGGCGATGGCCATGCACTTCTCGTTGTCGAGCCTGTGTGGAAATAACCAGTGAATTGGGTTGTCCTGAGAATTATTGCGAGAGATCTTCTTGAACCTCCACGCCATCGAGCGGACGCAGTGATGAGATGAGATCGGGGGCCTCCTGATGTTTGATTTCCACACGGACCGTTGCTTTTCGTCTTTGCTGCACGTATACACATAATAAACGTCGTTGGGGTCCTTGAGCTGGCTCACCTTGTAGGGGTTCACCTCGTTCTTGGGGACGGCGTGCACTTCGCAGAACCACGCGAGGAATTCCTCGCTCTCCTCGTCCGTGTTTTCTAACTTGTCGAGCCTGGTTTCCGGGAGGCCGTGGCTGACGCAAAAGTAGATGCCCAGGGGCTTCAGGATCCGATCCACCTCCTGGAGGTAGGCCTTGACCTGCTTTTGCGGCTTCTGCGCGCAATATAGAGAATCGAGTAACGCCTTGTCAATCACCACGTCGAAGATCTGGTCGTCGAACGTCGCGCTCATGTCACACGCATTCCCCTGGCGCCACTGCACGCCCCCGAGATCCTGGCCCATCACCAAGGCCGGGAAGTCCTTCTCGCTGAGCTTCCCCTTGCGCATCTTTATCTTCTTCAGACTGACGGGCGGTCCGGAAATATCTTTGTACCGCGTTTGCATCTGGTCGATGCAGATGCGGGACATGTCCAGGTTCATGACGGACTTGTAGCCGTCCGCGTGCATGTCGGCCGCCATTTCCGACGTCCCGCAGCCCACCAAACAAATGTTCTGCTCCTTATCACAAAATTGCTCCAGCAAACCCTTGAGCGCGTGGTAGTCGTGGTACCACTCGAAGACGCTCGGGTTCTCGAAGTAGCGCTCGTCCCAGAAGCGATCCAATCCGTACTGGCAGCAATCCGGCGGCGCCGGGTCGTACTCGGCCACGTCGTTGTCGAAGTGGCCCGTCTCCCAGTTGTACTTGAGGGACTTGTCGTAGTGGGGGTGGATGGCTTCTAACCCCGCCGCGCGGCGGGAGATGGCCATGGCAGGCGGTTGGGCCCAGCCGGCGCTGGTGCTGGTGGCTGCCCGGAGCCCGGCGATGGAACCACGTGTGTGTCCGCTCCCACAGCTGGCCCGGGCGATCCCTGGGCGTCTAGTGGCTCTGTGGAGGCTCGTTTTTACGCTGCCCAGCGCCTCGTCCTGGCCGAGCCGAGCGCGAAGCACCGCGAGTAGAACGATATCGGGAGGCTTCCGGGCAACGCTACTATCCTTCCAACAGGCCCCCAACCCCTCTTCGATAGTCAGAGGTAAAACCCGTAAAAACCACCGACAATCCGTCGCGGGAGAGCGTGTCACACCTCGTCACAGTGTACCGGATTCCCGCAAGGCATTCGTCGATAACTGTTGCTGCGATATCATCAACACAACTGAACAGCATGACGAGATGTTTCGTAGCGTTGCTCGCTTTGTGTAGCGCTACAAACGCGCTGCGGCCGGCACCCGGCACCGCGCGGCACCGCGTCGTCTGCCGCGGGCGGAAGACGGACGCTCTGCTCGGAGCGTTGCGGCGGGTGCCGCTCGTGAAACGTATCGTAAAGAAGAAGCAAGCGGACCCGGTCACGCCGCCGCCCTATCTGGAAGAGGCCCTGGACTACGCCGACCTTATACAGCAAGAGGCGGACGAGGCCGCGAAGGTCTTGGAACAAGTGGTACAACATGTGGTAGGAGGCGCGGCGCCGACCGAGACGCCGGAACCGGCGCCGGAAGAACCGGCCGCCGTGGAGGAGAGCCCCCTCGAGGGCTTCGACCGACTGCACGCCGCGGGCGACGCCGTCGACGCGCTGCTGGCGCAGTTACGGGACGCCTCGAATGAGAAGGATGCGCAGGTCGAGTGGCGTCTGGCACGGGCCTGCCTGGACGCCGCCAACGCGTTGCCGGACGGCGACGCGAAGCGGGAGGGCTTGGTCTTCGAAGGTTTGCGGGCCGCGGAGCGCGCGGCGACTTTAGCACCGGACGACGGCCTCGCCCAGAAGTGGCTCGGCGTCATGCTCGGGAGCGTCGGCGACTTCCAGACCACCAAGGAGAAGATCCAGAACTCCTACAAAATCCGGGAGTCGCTCGACGCGGCCTACGCGCTGCTGCCGGACGACGCGACGGTGGCGCTCGCCCTGGGCCAGTGGTGCCTGAAGGTCGCGGGCGTGTCCTTCGTGGAAAGAGGCCTGGCCCGGGCCGTCTTCGGCGGATCGCCGCCCGAAGCGACGTACGCCGACGCGCTGAAGTTTTTCCAGCGGGCCCAGATACTAAAGCCGGCCACGAAGACCAAGGCGCTGGTCAAGCTCGTGGAGGGGAAGATGCGTGCAGGCGCCAAGTAATGATTTGTAAAACTTAATGTCACATTACAGGCTCCACGGTGATCCCCTGCGCGCCGCCGTCCCGGAGCTTCACGCGCGGGGCGTCGCCGGCGCCGCGCACGGCGTCGCCGTCGATGGAACGCATGCGGGGAAAGGATCGCTGCAGTACGACGCGCGCGGCCGGCGGCGCGCCGCTCGCCACGAGGACGCAGCCGCACCCGAGGTACGCCGCGGCCGTGTCCGCCAGCTTGGCGAGGATCGCGAGGCGGTGCAGCGCCGCGGCGTCCCAGACGCCTTCAGACTCCGTGGTCGCGAGCGCCGCGACCCCGTCGATGACCAAGAGCGTCGGCCGCGCGTGGCCGTCCGGCCAAGCTTGGCAATTGTTCAGAATCCAGGCGACGTCCGCGAGGGATGCCACGTACTTCAGGCGCACGCGCTCCAGCGCGGGCCCGTCCGCGTGGCCGCGGTAGGTTTTCGACGGCGGCGGCCCCTCGGCCGCGTCTCGCAGCGGCGGCGGCGGCGCCTCGGCGTCGTCGCGCCGCCGACACAGGAGCAGCGGCGCCGCGGCCGCGTCGCGCTCCGCCGCGCGCCGCGCGAGCGCGAAGGCGATGCCACCTGCGACGCGCTCCGCGCCGCCTACGATGGCTAGGCGGGCTTTTGGACAGTCCTTTTGAATGGGTGCGTCGATCCAGTCCATTTGCGCGGTCAATCCAGCACCTCTGAAAGTGAGGATCTTTGGCCGCTGCACCAGATAGCAGCCGTCCCGGCACCCGGCTGAATCAGCAGTCGTCCTCGCTAGCAGTCGAACTCTACAAGGAGTACTCTCTCAATAGGCCTGGGACGCCAAGATGCGCGCGCGCGCTTGACTTGGCGCGCGCGGGTTTTACGTCTCCTAGCGCCGCGTGCGGGTTGCGTAATGACTGAGAGGCGCCGCTCCACATCGTCGCGAGTTTCGCCCACGCTACGACAGCCCTGAAATCAAGCGGGTGCTGAGTTTCGCGCTGCGCAGGGCAGCCCAGGCTCCAGGCAATGGCGGGGGTTCATGCCCTGTCGAGGCTTGGTGAGACGAAGGAGGTAGAGACGTACATGAATTCCACAGATTGCCAGGAAGTCGATGCCCGTGATGCATTTCAAACGACTCCCTTGCTTTGGGCAGCACGCAACGGGCACGATGAGACGGTGAAGTACCTGTCTAGCATCAAGGCCGACGTTAATGCGACAGGCTTCGGCGGCTGGTCAGCCCTGCAACATGCGGTCAGCTGCTCTAGTGAGACCATGGTCACACTTTTGTTGCAGCACGACGCAAATCCGAACGCGTCGGATGAAACTGGTACTACAGCCCTCCACGTTGCTGCTGCGCGTGGTGGAATCAACATTGTTGCGCGCCTAATTGAATCACAAGCAGACGTCAATGCACAAAACGCAGCTGGCATGCGCCCCTTGCACTATGGGGCGTTATTTGGGCATGTATCGATCCTGAAAAAGCTTGCTGAGCACGGCGCAGATATAGATGCCCAGGACGCAGATGGCAATACTGCACTCCATCTCGCTGCCCAAATGGGATTTGAAAGTGCAGTTCAATTTCTCAAGTCATGAATAAGGACGGCAAACTGCCCCTAAATGTGGCACAAAGCCCATCGACCGAACGGCCGCGGACGGACCCGCACCGACCCTCCCGGTTTCGGGAGGGCTATGGTACCAGCGTAAGACATAAATATTACCTAGACGGCGACACCCCCAGCCCGCGGTGGATCCGCCGTTGCTCGTTCGGCGACATCTGCGCGACGACGTTCCCCAGCGCCTCGGCCGGCGTCGCCGACGGCTCGAAGCCCCACCGCTTGACCGCCTTGTCCGCGTTTAGTAGCGTCAATCGGTTGGAACCGTCCGGCTCCAGGACGATGGCGCCGTCCCGCCGCACCAGAGGCATGCCCGGGGCGCTTAAGCGCCGGTGCACCGCGGGACTGAGGGTCAGCGTCTTGCGCGCCTGCTCCGACGAGTCGGCCCGCAACTTGTCCAGGTCCACGAACAAATTGCGCAACAAGGCAGGCAGCGCGGGCCCGTCCGACGCGTCCACGACGACGTCCGCTGGCCCGCGCGGCGCGTCCGCACCGAGGAAGCAGTGGTACGCTAGGCGCGGCGTGACGCAGACCCGATACAGCTCCCGCGGCTGCAGCATGGCGCCCTTCAACCGCACGTCCTTGACCCTTTTACCAGGTGGCTTGGACGGGTCGAACCAGATCTGGAACCCGGAGGAGCAGTGCGGGAAGACGTCGCAGTAGGCCGGGTACCTCGACAAAGCTCTTTCCAACGCGCCCCACAGCTGGGCGCCCGTCGCCTCCAGGACCATGACGCCCGCGCCGTGGGTGGCCATCTGCTTGATCTCGTCGACATCCCGCATGTCTCTGGCATAGGCCGTGGTCGGGCGCTGGTCGCCGTCCAGGATGTGTTCCGAAGTCGTTTTCATCATGCGGACCGCGGCCTCGCCGCCCGGGTAACTGCGGTCCCGCCCCGGGTCCGGTAAAGGTGCTAAGGCAGCCAATTCCGCCACAGTTAGAGCGTGGCCGGCCGGCAATTCACCGAGCGGCCTCAAAGCAGCACCATCGACAATAGCGCATTCCGCCGCGGTCGCCGCGCACGCGACGTCGGCGGCGACCTCGGCCGCCGAGGCGCCGTAGGAGGTCTGGGCTAAGTTTCGCCCGCCCTTTAAAGCTTCCGTCGACGCGTCCAACGGTCTCCGTAACTCCACCAAAGTGGCGAGTAATCCCTTGGCGACGAGATCTCGGGCTTTGCCGACTAAGGTCGCCACGGCGTCGCCGTTGCGCCACCTGTTCAACACGGTGGCCCGGCCCGCGCCCACGGCCACGGTCGTGAGGTCGACCTCTCGCACCAACTGCACGCCCCGGCGCGGCGCCGGGGCATGTATGTTGGGCAGGTGCAGCCGCAGACGCGCCAGCCGCTCGCAGTTCGCCGGCGCCCGGATGACCCACGTCGCCCGATCCCTCGGAAAGTCGTAGCGGCAGGCGTTGACGCCGAACGTCGACCGCCGCGACCCGGAGACCACGACGGCGTCCGCGTAGCCGCCGCACTTCTTGGCGATCAGAGCCCCGGGTTCGTCGAAGCGCGCGCCGCCGCCGACGCTGGCCAGCACGATAACGACGTCGGCGCCCGCTTCCCGCAACAACTGCACCTCCCGAGCCGCGGCCTCCGGGGCGCAACTCACGTGGCACTCGACCTCCTCGTCCTCGAGGCCGTCTTCGTCGTGCATAGGGCCCGCGCCCGGCAAAGTGGCGGCCGACGCTGACAACGAGTTTTCGCCCGCGACGCCCACGATCCCAATCTTCCGCCCGTGCCAGGGCACGAGTTGGGACCGCATGGCGTCCGCGACGGGCACGCCCCGATTATCGTCACAATTTGCGAGTAGAGAAGGGAAGTTGCAGCTTCGATAGGCGCGACTGGCGTTGGGCAGGCCGTAGTCGAAGTCTCTCGCACCCACACACGCCGCGTGCACGCCGAGTTCATTTAGTATAGGCACCAGGTGCCTGCCTTTGGTAACGCCCGACTCCACACTTGCAGCAAACGCGCCGCCGCACAACAGTAACAACGGCTCGACGTGGTGCTTCTTCTTCGCTAAATCACGTTCTAATTGCACCAAGGAAGCGAAGCGCTCGAAGCGAGAGACTTCCCTGTGGGGCGTCGCCGGCCTTAGCTTGAAGTCGGCCTTTTGCCGGACGCCGTCCACGCTCCCCAAATCGCCGAACAATAGTAACGTGAGTCTCTCCGTCGCGGTGACGCTCGACAGGGGCCCCGAGAAGATGCGGGCCATGGGGTCGCCTTCGTCGGGCGGTCCGAAAAAGACCTCCGCGGCGGACGGGCCCTTGCCGGCCGAGGACTGGAGGTCCTCCCGTTCTCCGAGCAGGTCCTCGTTCGCGGCGAAGGCGGCGTCCCGCAACGTGTCCCGCGTTTTAATTCGTTGGGCATTCGTGGGCGACTTCCTTCCCAGTAACCTCAGAAAAGTCTCCTTATCGAGCTCCCAGGCCTTCAGGTCCGTGGACGAGGTCACCGTACACCGTTCTGTGGCGTAGTTCAACAAGGCCTCGTGGCCGTGGTACTGGTCCTTCCGGATGACCCCGACTTCACTACCTTCGTCATCAATAACACAAGCGCCCTCCTCCACCACGAAGAACCGCTCCGGTTGGTTGTCCTGGGACGCTAGACTAAACCCGGGACCCGCCTTCAGGGGCGCGAAGGCCGTGATGACCGTGTCGAGCATCTCGTCCTGAATGCCGTCGCAGAACGGCGCCGCGGCCATGACCTCGTAGAGCCAATTGCTGATTTTGCGGGGCTTGTAGTGACTGGGAGGAGTCCAGGCGTCGTCGTCGCTCACCTCCTCCTCCACCGGTACTGGGGAGAGGTTCTCGTCTGCCTTGACCCACGGGGGCATGTCCGGCCGCTCAGGGTTGTAGTGTACTTCTTTCACCAGTGTTTTCGGTTTTTCAATGACCACTTCTTCCCCGAGGTCGAAGTCGGGGCCTACCGTTCGTCTCAGCGTTTCGGCATCTAAAGCCCAAGTAATGCATTCGTCTGTCGCGACCAATGACGCTTCGAGGGGCTCGTCCTTCAGACACGCCGCTTCGCCGTAGTACTGGCCGTGTACCTTGCAGTCGACCGGAACTTCATCAATAACGTCACACGCGCCCAAATCCACGGTGTACATGTCCGCTGCGGTCGTATTCATTTCCAGTAAAACTTTCTTAGCTTCCGCCTTGACCAGTCTACAAGCATTCACCAAGACCCACACGGCCGCTTCCTCCAGATGACTGCAAAAGGGCGCCGACGAAAACACCTCGTACAGGAAGTGCTTCTGGGCCTTCTTTTTGTAGTGCACCGGTGGGGTGAACTCCGTTTCAATTACTTCCTCGTAGTCGTCCACGACCTGCCGGCCGGCCGCCGTCGCGGGCCGGGCCTCCTCCGCAGGTCTTTCTAAATCGCTCATCCAGGTCTGCTCGTCGTCTTCAATTGCCTGCGTGGAAGCCACCGTGTGTCGGCGGCGTCTCGGCGGCGCCGCATCGACGCCGTCGACGCGGCGTCCCGACGGTCGGTTCGAAGGAAGGACACTAACACGAACCGCCTGGCGCATCAGCTCCTCGGCCCGAACGAACGCCACGAGGGCGTCGCGCGCGTCTCGCGCGGCCCGCGCCGCGGCGGCGGCCGCGCTCGATGCCACGACGGACGCTAGACGAGCGCACTCCACGGCGCGCTCGGCGGCGTCGTCCCGCGCGCCGGCGCAGGCCTCGTCGAAGGCCGCGAGTGCGTCGCGCGCGCTTCGGGCCGCCTGGTCTGCTCGGCGCGCCGCCATCGATGCCGCGTCCGACGCTAAACGAGCGCACTCGACCGCGCGATCGGCAGCATCGTCCAGCTCGTTTTGTTGGTCCAGGCGGTGGAAGAAGGGGAAGGCGGCCTCGCGGCAGTCCCTGAGGGCCTTGGCCGCGCGCGCGGGGGCGAAGGCCGCGGCCTCCGAGGCCAAACGGGCGCCCTCCGTGGCCCGGTCCGCGGCGTTGTCCAGGTCGCCCGCGTGGTCTAGAGCATGTAAAGCGGCCCGCGCGCGCTGGGCCGCGCCCCGGGCCGCGCGCGATGCCTCGGACGCCGCGTCCGCCGCCAAACGCGCGCCCTCCACCGCTCTATCCGCGGCGTCATCCAAGGCGCGCGCCGCGCTCAGTTCATCGCAGCACGCGTCCATACACCCGTCCGCGAGGTCTGGGAAGCAGCGGTCCACGGCCTCATCGCACACCGCCTCCTCGACGTACTCGTCGAAGAGTTTCGCCAACGCCTCGAGCACACTCGCGTTGGCCCGCGCGCTCATGACGCCCTCGGCCTCCAGCGCGGCGTCGACCGCCAGGGAGGCCGCGACGTCGTCGGGGTGCGGCGGCGCCGGCGGGACGTCCCCGGCGTTCGGGTCCCAGGGCGGCGGCAGGGCCGCCTGTTCCGCGGCGGCCTCGGCGAAGGCCCGGGCGATGGGGTCCAAGACGGACTCGCCGTCCTCGCCGGCGAAGAGCGGCTCCGGCAAGGTCGTGGGCAGGTCGTCGCCTTTTATGAGGTTGTCCCGGAACTCCTCGGCGCGTTCCGCGTCGATCAACGCCTGGGCGTGGGCCGTCTGGGCCGCGGCCTCCGCTTGAGATTCGGGCGGTAAGCCCAGGGTGTGCCGGTCGTTGTTCGCGGCGGCTTTGGCCAGTCGGCGCAAGGCATCTAAGACGGCCGGCGGCCGGCAGCCCGGCGCCAACAAGCGCCGGCTCCAGGCCACGAAGCGCTCCCGCTCCAGAATCTTCTCGGGCTTCTCTTGGCTCTCTTCGTCGTCCTCCTCCGTCTCCTCCGAAGACGTGTAGTCGTCGGGCGCGTCCCACTTCCTCAGCGCGAGCTTGGCGGCTCTATCTAGTCCGGCTAAACCGAGGTAAATCTTGGAGTCCGTCTCCTGGAAGAGCTCGCTTACGTGGCCTTCCTCGGTCAATTTCAAAAAGGCTTCCAATGCTCGCGCCAAAGTCAGTAGACACACGGAGAGCTCGTGGCAGTTCAGAGCACCCCGTTGCCGCAAATCAAACAGATCGAAGATTCTTCTAGCTTTACACCCGACGCCGTCGCCGACGCCGTGCAGCGCCACCGGCCGGCTCACGACCACGATGCCGCAGAGAAACGCTAAAGCGTTCACCTCCCCGAAGCGCCCGATGCCCTTCTCCGTCTGCAACCGCGCCGCCCTTGACTCCGCCTCGCGCGACCTGCCCAGCAAGTTGGAGAGGGCTGCGGTCGAGATCATAAAGTCGCCCTCGCACTCGTCTCTATGTTTGTGGATGACGCGGTCCACGTCGCCCACACTCAGCAGCGGGAAGCAGGAGTAGGGCTCCGGCAGGCTCACCGTGGAGCCCATCGTCCAGGGGTGTTTGGTGTGTTTTTGTGGGCTGCTTGTGTTCGATGCCACGACTCCTGCGCGTTCGGCCGATATCTAATGGGTCCGAGGCAGCCCTCGTTCACTTTTGCGTCGCGTGTAGCGGCCCGACGGCACTGCACAGGCTTGGCTGTTGGGCGGGCAGCTGTACGAACTGGCTGTGGTGGTTCCTGCGGATGCATCTTTAGAGACGATGTGCGGGTCCGCTATTGGCTCGGAACGATACTAGCCAAGCCTGTGAATCAGTGGAAACCCGCACGCTCAAAACCCGAGCCTGAAAAATGAGCGCAAGCATGGCCCGACCACACGCCGCATCGACGCAGCGCTCGTGAAACCTTATGCTCGTGAGACACTGCGCTCGTGAGACGACGTCGACGCGTTCGCTATACTAGCACTCGTCCCCCGCCGGCGCTCCGTCACTCCGGACAGGCGGCACACTAGCACGCTGGCGAGCCGCCGAGGCGCCTCGGCGGCCGCACCCAGCATGGCGGAAGGCCGCGCGTCGCCGCCGACCATCGGCGGCTGGAACCCTGCTTCGGGCGAACTCCCGTCGTGGGACAGCATCGCGTCGGCGACGCAGCGCGGGCTGGACGCCGCCGCCGCGCGCGCCGAGGAGGCGCGCCAGAAGTCGCTCGAGCTCGCCGCGACGACGCGCGAGAACCTGAGCCCGCACCTCGCCAAGTTCGACGAGGCGACGGCCAGCACGCGCAGCCGGTTCGCGGAAGACGCCTCGAATTTAACGAGGCAGCTCTCGACCGCGTTCCAACCACCTTCATCGGATGTAGAAAACCCCGCGGACCTACAAGTGGCGGAGGAGTCCGGCGAGTCCCAACAGGCGTCGTGGTGGGCGCAGGCGCAGCCCCCCGTCGAGGGCGAGGAGGCCGCATCACTCTTAGACAAGATGTCGTCCTTCGGCGAGGCCACGAAGAAGGTCATGGGCGAGACGGGCGCGCAGCTCGCCGGGTCGTTTAAAGACGCGACGGAGGACCGGCAGGAGTGCGGCCTCACGCGGACGCAGCGCTTCCGCTGGTACGTCATCCTGCTGGGCGTCTCCACGCTCTTCTTCGGGCTGGCGCTGCAGTTCTTACCGTTCGCTGTGATAAAGCCCACGAAGTTTGCGTCCGCCTTCTGCATCGGCACGGTGTGTAGTGTGGCGGCGAAGTTCATGCTGAACGGGCCCCGGACGCAGCTGCGGCTCATGGCCGAGTGGCGGAAGCTGTCCTACTCGTTAGCGTTGGTGGCGTCCACGGCGCTGACGCTGTACGCGTGCTTCTACCTGGGCAACTTCCTACTCGTGGTCTTCGCCTCGGTGTCGCAGGTCGCGGCGCTCCTGTACTACCTGTCCGGGGACACGCCGGGCGGCATCTCCGGCGTGAAATTCCTGGGGACGGTCATCGTGAAGACGGTCCGGCTGATCCTGTCGCCGTGCCTCGCGGCGCTGAACGGGGACTGATAAGAATCACAAATTGGATATAGAATACGCTCATCAGGAGTGCGACGACCGGGCGCCGCCCCACTGGCATGTCCTATTTTAGACTTGCTTACATACACACCACTACTTCAAGCGGAGGTGGTTTCCCGGGTACTCGTAGTCGAGCACCGTGTACGCCATGCCGCCGAAGTCGCGCATCATGGCCTTCGTCCCAACGGATAGGAGGCGAACGTCGGAGCGGTCGAACGCGGCGCCGCCGCCCCACGCCTCGTCCAGCTCGGCTTTGAGCAGCTCGGGGTCGACGCGGCCGCGGCGGCATCCTTCGCGCTCGGCTTGCGAGAGAACGTGGACGACCTCGAAGCGTTCCCCGTGCTCCGCCGTGAGACGATCGATCTGATCAAGCCAGAACACGTCACCCCAGGTCTTCTTCGCCCATATGAGTTTGACGCGCTGCACGTTGGAGTGTTCAAGCTCCGCAGCGGCGATCGGCAAAGCTTCCGTGATGCCGACGCCGAACGCGACGAGGCCAATATGTGTGCCTCCGTTACGGCTCTTGACGCCCCTGGCGAAGCACTGGATCTCGTCGCCGACACTGAGAGACTCCAAATATCCGCTGCACTTGCCGCCGAGTTAAAACTTGTAGGTGATGTCGAACTCACCGTCGCCCTGGCGCGACATCGAGTACGACTTGGGTTTGTAGTTCGGCACGATCACCTTAACCACATCGCCACAGTCGATGCGGCACGGCATGCGCTCGCCACCGGGGTCGGCGAACGTAAGCGTGTACACCGGCAGCCGCTCCCACCAGTTCGCGTCGTCGCCTCGTACGGCTTCGACCATGCATACTTTGCGGAGCAGCCTCGCGGGCGCGGACATGGCTCGCCTGCCCAGTAGGAGGCCGGCAGCTCTGCGGAAGGACGCGATGATTGCTATTCAGCAGGCCGCAGCGCTGCAGTTTTGTAGCTGCAGTGTCGCGTCGACCTTTGTTGTGAACCACGGAAAGTGCATGCAGCACTGAGGTGGTTCTGGTCGCGCGAGAGACACTTTTTAATCGACGCACGCGCCTCCTCAGTGCGGGTTTTGGTACTGGTTTTTACATCAAAACACATGAAAGCGCCACACTCGCCGAATTTGAGCTCGGGTAGTGTACTCGCCGTCTCTAAGGTCTTTGTCAGCGGTGAGCAATCGCTGCGATCGGTGCGCCATCGCTCTTTTTATTGCTATGGGTGCGCGCGTGGCGGCGGTGAGATAGCATGCATAAGGCGCTCAGGGTGGTGCTGCTGTGGCTCCGTGCTGCGTTAGCGCTGCGTCCCGTCACCATTCATGCGCGCTCGCTGGCCGCAACGGAGCATCGAGTGATTGCGGCGACGTGCGAGCGCCTCGGCTACGATGCGAACATTGTGGACGTCGCGGGTGAGGAGCGCGCCGCGATCCTCGTCGGCTGCGACGCGGAGGAAGACGAGGCTTTGGTCTATGGCGTCATGGAATCGCTGGACGCGCTCGGTGTCGCGCCGGCGCTCATAGCGCCGTGGTGCGGTCACGAGGACGAGGACAGCTACGAGGGCGCGCTCCGCGAACACGTCGAGCGCTTCGGGCTACGCAAGCGCGTCGCCGTCGACGCCTCGTCCACGTGGGACCCTGATTCCGTGACGCCCGTCGCCCACGTGGAGATCGACGGCGCGGTCACCGACGAGGGCGAGTTCGACGTGAGTCGCCTGGTCGTGCTCGACGGCCTCGTCGACGAGCCGCTGCGGCGCGATCTGCTCGGGCTGCTCGGCGACGCGGGCGACGGCCGCGGCGACCCCGACCCATCGGTGTGGACCAAGGACTTGTACAGGGAGCAGGTACTGGACGAGGACGGGAACGACCCCCCCCCGCCGCCGGGCGCCAAGGCGTGCTGGGGCCTCGACGGCGACTATTTGATGGCCTTGTGCGAGGAAGGCGAGGCGATTCCCCCGCCGATCCTCGAGCTCCAGACGCGGTTGACGAAATACCTCGACCCGCGGATCTCGCTCTGTAGAGTGCCTCCTGCGTGTCTAGGCGAGGAAATACTGCCCATCGCCGCTAACGCGCCGCAACATAAGGACGGCTCGGACGCGTTTGACTGGCACATCGACGGCGACCCGGCGCAGCACCCGCCGTCGCCTTGGACCGACGCCTTCGGCGTCCACGGGAACCGGCGACCGGGGAAGCCACGATTTATTTCGTGCCTCGTCTACCTGCCGGCGAAGTGGGAAGAGGCGTGGGGCGCGCCGACGCGTTATTTCGACCCGCTGACGGGCGAAATCTTTGAAGTAAGCCCGCAACCGGGCCGCGTGGCGATCTACGACCAGGACATCACGCACTCCGTGACGTGCCCGAACGAGAAAGCCGAGGACCGGCCGCGCTACTCGCTCGTCGTCAAATTTGTGCTGCACCCCGAATCGAACGAACACGCCCCGGACTTCCAGCCCGACCTCGAGGCGACGCGCGTGGGA
>Ga0114994_10000991_pt1 | contig 19946 bp, 15 predicted proteins | sample ArcticOcean_MG_C_9_FD_87043 | JGI IMG/M metagenome (GOLD analysis project Ga0114994, IMG submission 87043) | Marine microbial communities from western Arctic Ocean - ArcticOcean_MG_CB2_152 | ecosystem: Environmental > Aquatic > Marine > Oceanic | place: Arctic Ocean: Canada Basin | collected...
CGGACCCAGCCGCGAGTAAAGCGCCGCCGGGCGACCAGCAAATGGACGTCACGCCGGCGCCGAAGCCTCTGACCAGAATATCGGACTCATTCGGCCCGACGTCCCAGACCCGCACGGTGCAGTCGTCGCTCCCCGACGCGAGCCGCGGGCCGCACGCGGCCAGGCAGCGGATCGAGTCCGCGTGGTCGCTGTGGGCTAGGGCGTAGCGCGGAGGAGTTTCCCCGTAGATCTGGGCCGCCAGGGCCATGAGGTCGAGCTTCCAGATTGCGACCGTGTTCGATACTCCCCCAATGGCCAGGGTGTTCGCGTCGACCCAGCAGAGGCTCAGGACGTAGTAGGGCTCGGGGTCCTCCGTGGCCGCGGGCTCGGCCGGCGCAGCGGCGGGCTCGGCCGGCGCGTCGGCGGGCTCGGCCGGCGCGTCGGCGGGCTCGGCCGGGGCCGGTGCATCGGCGGCCGGCTCGGCAGGCGCGTCGGCGGCGGGCTCAGCGTCAACGGCCGGCTCGGCCGCGGGTTCTGGCTCGGCCTCGACGAGGGCCGTGGCCGACGCCAAGTTGAGCGAGCACCGGAGCTCGCCCGCCGCGGTCCAGACGCAGACGCGCCGCGGGCCGCCCGTCGCCAACAAACCCCCGTCCGGGCTCCACGCCGTGCAGCGCACCCACCGGTCGCAGGGGTCCGCCGCACTCTCGTGCCCTCCCAGTAGTAACTTGGTCGTCCGCGTCGTTGGGTCCCAGACCGCCACGGTCCCGTCCCGGCAGCCGCTGCTCACAATATTGGTGGGCCCCCAGCGCACGCCGTGCGTGCCGGTGGCGTGGCGCGCGCCGTCGTGCGTCGGTGCGCTGGGTTCCGGCTCGGCCGGCTGGTCGGGCTCCGGCGGGGCCATAGGTGTGCTACCCTCTGGTGGACCTTTGGTGGTGGCGCGGCGGCGGCTGGCGGTGCCGAGGTGCGCAGGAGCTCGCGGTGACTGCGGAACTGTCCGAAAGCGGCTGCCCCTCAAGCTGAGGCGACAGGCGGGCAATAAATCGAGGCGCCGGAGGCGCTGCGCCCGGAGATGCCTTACCCCCGCTTCCCCTCGTATGGCTCTTGTGCAAGACTGCAAGCGGTAGCAGACGTGCTCTAAGGCAGTAACCGAATTGCTACTCTTTGATCAAAACCCGCACCACATAGCGTACCCTTCCGGAAGATTAGATACACATACGCCAAAGTAGCGAATAATAACAGTTAAAAATAGGACCCCGCGAACTCCGTCGACGCCAGGCTCAGCCAGGCGTCCTCCGCCTCCGCCTTGCGCAGGGTTAGGACGACGTCACCGCGCTTGGCCCAGGCCTTGCAGCGTGACGGGTCGACGGCGTGCACGAGCGCCTGCCGGAAGTAGAAGCGCGTCCGCGACGCCGCGTCGACGACCTCGAGGCGTAATGAATCGGCCTCGAACTCGACGAAAATAGATTCGTCCGCGACCGCAAAGGGCACCTTCAAGTAAACTTTCACGTTCTTCGCGCCCGCGTCGAAGGCGTAGTCCTCCAGGCGCGTACAGGGCCAGGCGTCGCAGTCTGGTGCGAGGGACCGCGTGAGCGGCCAGGCCTTTTCCACTGAAGCCGCGCGCGCGAGGACGCGGACCGGCGCAAGGCCGAGCATGCCTCCACTTGGCATGGGTAGCGGCGGTTCTTCGAGCTCCTCGACCGTGAGGTCGTCGTCCTCGCTCTCCTCTTCCATACGTGGCTCGTCGACGTCGCCGCGTAAGCGGGAGGGATCCCGCCCCACCTTCTCGCACCACCTTAACTCCGCGTCGTATTGGGCCGCGCTCCGCCACGCCGCGTTCGGCTCCACTTCCTCAACTTCAGGATCGCCAAAGGCGTACTGGTCCCGTTCTTCCTCGGGAATATGCGAAAGTAAGGCGTTCGCCACGGACGATAACCGCTCAACGGGATACGCCTCCCGGGCGTCGAGGTGGGCCGCGAGTTCGGCCACCGCGCCGCAGAGCATGCCGTCCTCGTCCTCCACAAAGAGCGTCCGCGTCGCCACTGCTTTGTCGATGACGTCCGCGCGGAAGGCTGTCGACGGGGCGTCCGTCACGTCCGCGTCGGGCCCGAGGAGCACCACCTCGCCCGTCGGTTTCTTGTCGTAGACGACGCGCTTGTGCGGGAGGTCCGCGAAGCCCACCGTGAGCAGCACGACGCGGCGGCGGCGCCGCGTCGTCGAGGGTCGATAGGCGTCCGCGCCCGCCGCCCAGGCCATCTCGAAAGTCCCCTCTTGTGCTTCCTCCTGCGCGGGCTTCTCCCAGCCCAGCTCCCAACACGCCTCGGACGCCTGGCACGGGTATTTGAAGTGCCGTCGCCACTCCACCAATTCATTGACGCGTACGCTTGCAGATGTAGATGTAAAGACCACCGCCACGTCCCCTCGCACGCAGTGCTCGGGCACGAACACGCTGATGCAGTAGGTCAAAGGGTCCACGCCGTCCGGTTCCGCGTCGTAAGAACGCGAATCCACGGCCCGCAACAAGCGCCAGTCGCCCTCGAACAACGAGTCCCACACAACATTAGAATCCATCTTCACGAGCTTCAGGGCCACGAGGTCCAAGCGGTCCCAGCTCACGTGCTCCACGTCCACCCGCTCATCAATAGATGCAAATAACTTTCTATCGACGACGGGCGGGTAGCCCTCCGTTTGAATGAGGACGTGATCTTTATCCACCTCCACGGTCACGTCATCCAAGGCCCCCTGGAGCCAGACCACCACAATGACAGAATCGCGGCTCTGCGTCCAGCCGTAGACGTTCGCAAGGGGCGCGTGCTTCGGGGCCAGGCCCATCGTCTCCTTGCCCCTGACTTCCGACGCGAACCGCTTGAAGAGCTCGCGCTCGTGCGCGCGGATGCGCTGCGGCTTGTGCCAGATGGCGCGCATCGCCCCGTCGGGCGTGCTGGGCGCGTGCGCGGCGTAGAGGTCATGTGTTGTCGTCTTGCGCACGCGCCGCGCCTCGCCGCCCCACGCGGCTTTGACCGTGGCGACCGGCGCTGCGGCGTCCGGTGCTGCCATCATTTCAGCCTTGCAAGCAGCACTGCTCTCCATATGACTTGCAAGGCGTCGATACACCGCGCTTTTTTTTGCCGCTCGCGCGCGCACCAGCAAGCGACCACGTGTGCAGCACTTATCAAGACTTGCGGCAGCAAATGGCGCCTCAGTGACTGCTTTAAACAAGAGGAGGGGACCAAAAACCCGACCGCTAGCGCATTTCTGCCTTGGGAGGCCTCGAGGGGACACTGCAGCAGCCTTCCTTGTCTATTGCCGCATCCTTCGCCGCCCTTACTCTCCGCGAGAAACCCGCACGCTGGACCTCAATGTGGATTTTAGGCAGCTTGGATAGCTTTATCGGCCGCCTGCTTCACCGCTGGCCGAGCCGATTCGTTGCTAAGACACTTCGTGAATCGCGAGAGCCAACGGGTGCATTTTGATCCAGCAAAACTGCTAACGCAGACCGCAAGATCTCATTTTCTATGGCAGCGATGCGGCGGTTTTTACAAGCCACAGCGCTGGCTGTCGTGAGCCATGGGCTCGTCGCGCCGTCAAAGTGCGCGTCGCAGCGCTCTGTCAGTGTCAGGAGCGATTACTTGGACGCCATGTCGCCGCCCGCCGAAGCGACGGCCGTGGTCGAGAAGGCAGCACCTACGCCGCCGCCCGCACCACCCGCACCCATCAGCCTCTCGGAGAGCGTGCTGGGCGAGTTCTCGGCGCGGAGCGAACGCAACCTGGACGTCGCGCGCCTGCAGACGCAGTTAGAGAGGAGCCAGTTACGGCGGAAGCAGGTCGAGGAGGTGATCGGCGAGGAGGTGGCCGCCCTGCGCTTTCAGTTGGAACGGGAGATGATCGCGGAGAAGGACCGGTCCACGTCGGCAGCGCAGTTGCAGCAACAATTGGCCGATGCGAAGGCCCATAAGATGGAGCGGTGTCGGCAAGAGGAGCAGTTGCTCGTGCAGCTCCAGGACGTGCGCCAGCGCACGTCCGAGGATGCTGTTGCTGCTTCCTTGGCCGCCGCGATCGAGACCAAGGCCGGGCTCGTGGCCATTGAACTGGTGTTGATCGAGGACGTCGACGAGTGCTCCGGTCAAATTAAAGTGGAGCAGGAGCAGATCGACGCGCGCATCGCAGCCATGCAGACGACCTTAGCTTCGTTGCCAGAGACGGACGACGGCGAGGCGTTGCGCCTCTACTCGTGGCAGCAGGTCGAGGCGCTCCAGGAGCAGCTGGCGACGTCCGCGGTGGCCATCGCTGAGACGGAGGCCTCGGTTGCTGCTCTAAGGCAGCGCATCAACGACGCGTTGGACCAAAGGGATGCGGTATTAGGCGCCGCGCCGTTAGGCGCGGCCCAGCCCCTCCCCGCGACCAGCGCGCCGGCGGTGCCGCCGCCCTCTAGAAGCGCCGTCGCTCAATTAGATGTTGAGTCCCTCGACGACGCTGCCCTCAAAGACGCCGCCGCCTCCAGCGCGAAGGCGACGCTGAGCGCCTTCACAAATGTCGGCAAGAGCTTCCTGGCCTTCGCGGGCAACTTCCAGGCGTCCTCGGGCCGGGCGGAGGCCTCTAAGCTGCTCTCGGAGGCGTCGAACACGACCAGCGCGCTCACCCAGAACCTCGCCGACTCCGGCGAGGTCTCGCAGTCCGAGGCCGCGGCCATCGCGCGCGACGCGGCGTCGTCGACGGGCCAGATCGTGTCCAACCTGGGCGGCGCGGCCGCGTCCGCGGCGTCGGCGGCGTCCAGCGCCGCGGACGACGCCGAGGTCGGCGCCGCCCTCGGCGACGCCTTTACCGCGTTGGGGAACACGGTGGCGAGCGTCGGCGTCCTGGCGTCGCGGGCGGCGTCGGCCGCGAGCGGCGGGGACCTGAAAATACCCGAGATGCCAAAAATGCCGGACGGCATGAAGCTGCCGGACCTGCCGAGGCAGAAGAAGGGGCCGCCGGGCGGCTTCGACGAGTGAGGAACCCCATCCCCCACAAAGTTGAGGGTAACATGCGGGTTATTATACAACATCACATTCACACACGCCGCCTGCTTGGCGGCGTGAAGGTACTATGGCGGGTCGAGCGCCGCGGCGACGGCGTCGTAGTCGTCGGTGGGCGCCAGCTCGACGACGGCGTCGACCTCGTCGAGCGCGGGCGCGGCGAACGACCCTTCGAAGCGGCGCACGACGTCCTCGGCGCCGGGGCCCGCCAGCGTCGGGTGCGCGGGGCGCGCAAGCACGCGGTCCACGCACGCGTCCACGGGCGTTGTCAGCCAGACCGCGACTACTTGACCGCCGCCCGCCGCCGCGAGGAGCCGCGTCCAGTGCGCCCGCTGCGAGCGGTCGTGGTTGCAGCGATCGACGACGACGCGGTCGCCCCGGTTGAACGCGCGCGCGCAGGCCGCCTCGCACTTTCTCCGGTTGCCGAGGGTGTCCTGGTTCACCACGGCCCAGCCGCCCCGCCGTTCGAGCGCCGCCGCGAGGCTGCTCTTGCCGCTGCCCGGAAGGCCGGCGAGGATGATCAGGCGGGGCGGCGTGGTCAGGGGCTGCAGGGCGCCGCAGCACGTCGCCGCGAAGACGAGGAGGCGCCCGCGCCGCAGGCTCACCGGCGCGCGGCGGCGCCGTCGCGCGCGGGGTGGTGTCGTTCTCGCGTCGGCGAGCAAGAGCACCACCACCAGCAGAGACGCGAGCGCCGTCCCGCAGGAAAAAGATGACCGCGACGCGCCGTCGAGGACCTCCGGAAACTTGCAGCAAATGACCTCCGGGTTGACGTTCATACGGAGGTCCTCGGAGTTTAGGGGCTCCGCCGTGTCATAATAGAACAGGAACCGCATGTCATTTCCGGCGGGCGCGACCTCCTGCAGGGACGCCTCCGCGAAGTAGTACTCGGAGACGCACTGGAGCCACTTCTCGCTACTCCCTTCGCGGGCGAAGAGGTCGCGCTCCGGCTCGAACGATACGGCGTCGCCGGCCGCTTCGAACGTCGGGTCCGCCGCCAGCGCCGGCTCCAACACGTCAAACACAACGCGCTCGATCGCATCTATCAGGACGCGTTTTGACGCAACCAGCTGCTGGCAGAGGCGCTCCGCGTCTTGCTCTTCCAGCGCCGTCGCGCCGGGCGGCGGAGGCGACGGCACAACATCGCAGCCCAGCGCCGTGATCGTCATGCGCTCATCTGCAAGCGAGAACGACACGGGCACGCCCCGGGCGACGATGGCGGTGCCCGTCCTCAGCGTCCCGCGGACCACGCCGTCGCACGCGTACCAGGGCACGTTGGCGTAGCGGTCGATCGTGAAGACGCCGTCGAAGACGTTCGGCAGCACGCGGTGCGCGCGCCCGAGCCACGCCAGCGCCTGCAGCTCCTGGCGGCGGCGGCCGACGTCGCGCGCGAGCCAAGACTGGAGTTCGTCCGGTTGTAAGGACGTAATCTGCTTGGAGTATGGCGTCAGCGCGGTGGCGTACGGTGCCCACAGAGCGATGGCACGCAGGAGTCGCATCACTGCACGCGGATGAAACCTGCACTGCGCACTAGCACCTGTGCTGCCGCGCCAACTTGGGTGGTTGTCTCGTCGTCGGTCGGCGACTCGCTCCTTGCTCGCCAGATACGTTGTTGTGCCGTGCACTGCTCTCCTCTGACCCCGGTGCACTGCTGGTGCTTCCAGCAATTTTGCACTCCTTCTTTTTGCCCTGACGGCCTCTCGGTCTACTAAGGCTCAGAGCCGCGCGCAGCGATCGCTGGTAGACGCGCACGGACCTGCTTATTGCTGCAACGAACCAGCAGCGCAACGCGCGCACGTCTTGCGCACTGCTACCCTTAAAACACAGCAGCACATAGCTGTCATAGCTGCTCGCCACAAGGGTGCAAGCAAGCAGGGCACGAATGGCGTCCTCTTTCGCGGTGTCGACGTGGTTCCGGCTGCCGGAGCACATGAGCCGCTTCGATATCTTGAGCCGCGGCAGCGCGTTCCGGCTCACCGGCGGCGGCGTCGTCGCGTCGGCGCACGTGCTGGCGCCGTGGCGCTTCCCGGCCTACTTCCCCGAGGAGTGGGTCCGGGCCGTCGGGCCGGAGCACACGCGGTATTTCCTCGAGCGACGAAACACCGCCGGCATCGTCACGGCGTGCACCGAGGCCTGCGCCCCGGTCTGCCACGCGGAGCGGGACGCCGCCGTCCTGACGCCGCTCGACGCGACCGCGCTCGACGCCCTCGGCGCGCCGGCCCTCGACCTGGCTTTGAAAATATTGCAAGACGGCGCGGCGCTGACCGTCGACGGCCACAACATCGAGGAGGCCGGCGAGGACGACGATCTGGTCGTGCCCGAGGTCGTGGCCGGTTCCTACGTCGGGCGCCTCGGCGGCGGCCCGCAGCACTTCATGCGGACCGACTCCCTGCTCGAACAGGGTATGTGCGGGGCTCCGGTCATGTCCGGGTCGGCATGCGTTGGCGTCGTGGAAGGCATCGTCCCGGAGGGCCATCCGCTGGCAGGCCTCGCCGCCTTCGTGCCGGCGGCCGAGCTTTCGGAGATCGTCGCCGCGCGTTCGGACGCGGGCGAGCACGGCGCGCCGCCGGAGTCGCTCGCGGGGTTGGTTATGTAAATGTTGTGTGTCACGATGCGCCATCGAGCATATTTAAGGATTAACAAATTACTTAGGAACGCGCTCGGCGGCCGCTGGGGGGAGGAACGAGTGCAGATGAGCATCTCGGCAAGGTGGTTTTGGGGATTCAGCCGTTCGCCGTCCAGGGCTGCTCGGAGTCGCCCGAGCTGCCCCAGAGGATCGAGAGCAGCTTGCCGTGCGGGCAGGGGCTCTCGCGCGCCGCGCGCGGCGGCGGCGGCGGCGCGGGCGCCGGGTCCGCGTCGAAGCCCATGGAGAAGTCCAGCTTGACCCGCGGCGAGACCGCCATTGCCCGGTCGGCCCCGTTTTCGTAGGGGTCGATCGCGTCGAAGCCCATGTCGAAGTTGAGGCGCGTGCGCGTCCGCGGCGAGTCCGCCATGGCGGCGTCGTCAGAGAGCGCCGAGTCGTGCGACCGCTTGCGCGGGCGCGGGATGGCCGAGAAGTTGTCGCTCGAGTCCGCGCGGCCCCGCACGGGCACCGAGGAGAAGCTGTCGCTCGAGTCGGAGCGGCCCCCCCGGTTGAAGAGGCTCCGGTGGTTAAACGCGCGGTTGCGCGGGCTCTCCCGCAGGGCCGGGCTCTCGTCCCAGGCGAAGTCGTACATGCCCACGACGCTCGGCGAGGCGAAGGGTCTCGTACAACTCCCCTGCGGTGTCGGCGTCGAGCCGCTCAGCTGCGGCGGCGAGTGCGCCTGGACGTCGATGGCGCTCGCGGCGTGGCGCCGCGGCGACTCCTGCTCGTCGGGCCAGGTGACCCGCGCCGCGGGTCCTGGTTGGGCGTCGGGTGTGGGCGAGGGCTTTTTAGCCCTAGTTGCCATTGGCAGGGTTTCAGCGGCCTGTTGACCGCTTTCCATCAGAAAAAAATAGCAGACTAGCGGCTCACACCGATGCTTTTGCACCACAGCTTGTCTGTGTGCAATATGAAGTTGTATGCGCTGCGCTGTGGCGATTCTGGCTTGGCAGCTGTATTCTCTCCCAAAAATCTACTAGCTCTCTGACCAGACATTTGAATTTGAGAGCCGTCCAAAACACTCTGTTTTCGCTGCTTTAGTACCAATCATTCAACAAAAACAGTGTTGCTCACTTTTGAAGTTGGGACGGGTTTTGTCCATGCCGCGCAAAAGCCATAAAATGAACTGTGGATAAGCACGTTGTCAACGCAGCTTGGAGGTGACCGTGACCGACAGCAATCATGCGCCGCCACAACCGGTGGCTGTCCGTTCTGGCCCTCCTCACCAAAGCAGCAGCACAAGGAGACGACGAGAATGACGACGACGACGAGCAGAGCTTCACAATACCGGAGCCGCTGCGAACGCGACCGCGACTTACAATGGCCGTCGTAATGGTCATAGCGGTGTGGCTGCTGCGGAAGCTGCTGCGATGCATGAGAGTGCGCCGAGAACAGAGTAGCGTCGGCGCGATCAAGCGCCGCGCCGACGATTTCGACCGGTATAACCCGCGGCCGTCGTCGGTCGTGCCGAGCTACGCGAGCACTGCGCTGCCGCCGACCATCAAGAGGTACGCGGCCCAGGGCGACGAGCGGCCCGTGCTCCAGTGGCTCGCGTCGAACCGGGGCCGGCCCGACGCGGCCGACGCGGACGGGCGGACCGCGCTGCACCACGCGTGCGAGCACGGCCGCGCCAAGCTCGCGCGGCAATTACTCGAGGGCGGCTGCGGCCCGGACACGGCAGACGCGCGCGGCGCGACGCCGCTGCACGCCGCCTGCGCGGCCGGCGCGGCTGGGGCCGTCCGCGTCTTGCTGGACGCGGGCGTGGATGTCGGTAGGGTGGACTCTGACGGACGCACCCCTTCTACCCTAGCTGCGGCGCGGGGGCACTCGGGCTGCGCGAGACTCGTGCGCCGGCGCGAGCGCGACCAGCGCGCGGGCATGGCCTCTCCGACGCTCCTGCGGAGCCGCAACGCGACCTCCGGCGCCGTTTGAGGCGTCGTAGCACTGTATAGAGTAAATTGTAAACTACACACTCTTATCATCGTATCGACGCCTCGTACGCCGCGCGCCGCGACCGGTCCCCGAGCGTCGCGTAGGCCTCCTGGACCGTGACGAAGCGGGCGTTCGACGCGGGCGACGCGCACTTGTCCGGGTGGAGTCGCAGCGCCAGGGCGCGGTAGGCCCTCTTCAAATCGGCGCGCGGCGCGCCGGCCGCGACGCCGAGGACGTCGTATAAACTGTTCCGCGTCGACGCCGGCGGGGGGCGTCGTCGCGGCGGGGGAACGCGGTCGCCGTCGGGCGTGGGCCCCTCCCAGCCGCAGTCCTCCTGGCGGTCGGCGGCGGCCGGCCGGTTCCGCGCCGGCACCACCGCAGGTGCGGTCTTGGCGGCGTCGCCGTGTTCCCTGCGCCACCACGCCGCGGCCTCGCCGTCGTCGTCCGAGTCCGACACGTCGTCTACCTCGGACGGCGACGCCGGCGGCGACGGGTCGAGGTCCTCGAGAACGCTTCGGAAGCCGCCCCACCCGCTCCCCACGGGGCTTCTGGCTTCGTCGATCAGGTGCCGGATGGCGCGTGGGCTGGCGTGGGCCTCGTCGATGCGTCGGGCTGCCGTGGCGCCCACCATCTGGCTGCCCGCGTCGATTTGGCTGATCAAACCCAAGTGGTTCGGACTGCTGAGGGCCTTGGCATACGTATGCGATGATAGATGCAGCGGCGTATGCGGTGTAGGCGATTGTACAGGCCTAGAGCTATTTGCCGGTTGGGCTGCCAGGTTTACGAGTAAAACCCGTTTTACTTTTCGCTGCCGCCCGCCGCCCGCGTGTTTGGCGGTGGCTTGGGTTGGAGCTGAGTAGCGGGCGCCACCTAGGGACCACTTCGGAGTATAGGCCTCCTCCCGCGGGACGGCGCACAGGGCCGCCGACGACGCGGGCCCAAGGAACACACGCTCCTGGAAAGTATAGGATTTTACACACAGACACACAACGTAAAGCCTAGGGCGCGGCCGCGACGGCCGGGCTCTTCTGCCGCGCCTCCTGCTCGCCCCGCCAGCAGCCCCAGCAGCAGCTGACCAATACAAGAAACACCAGGACCGCCGCGTTGAGGACGAACTGCCGGTCGAAAACGCAGCAGTCCTCCGCGCTCTCGGCGCAGCACCGCTCTTCGTAGCACTTGTTGCACACCGGCCACGAGTCTAAGGCATCATTCTTCTGCTTCGGGAAGCACGGGGCCGTGTGATTCGTGTGCTGCGCGGTCTTCCAGCGGTCGACGCGGTCCGAGACCTTGAAGAGCAACGGGCAGGCCGGGGGCGCCCACCACTGTGTGTCACAGGCCACGCAGTCGCTCTCGTCCCTTGCGACGACAATCACTAACCCCTCGTCGGGGTTCTGCGGGATCAGCGAGGCGCGCGTTGCTGTGACGAGCAGGAGGGGCAGCCGCCGCATCTCGATGGCGTCGACGGGTCGCACGCCTGGTGGGGCAGCGGCGCGCGCTCCCAGCCTTGCGCCGGGCAGCTCACTACTGCCACCGTACGCCGTCGACGCGCGCCCGCGAGATGGGGCAGCTCGCGGCCGTGAGGGTACGGGCACAGCGCTCCAAGGCTGCCATATTTAGGCGGCTGTGTCAAACCCGCACCGCTTATGTGCTATGGCAATGTTCAATGAAGACGTGTGATTGCACAGAATCGATGGCTACACGCGGGATGCATAGCTCGCATAGCTCGCATAGCTCTTTGCTTTAGCCGGGTTTTGAGCCCTCAACAAACGCTGGCACGAGTCGTCGAGTATCTGCTGCTTGTGGTGCTGCGTAGACTGAGGCTTGAGAAGGAGATTGTGCTGCGAAGCGTAATCAGTACGCAACACTGCTGCAGCAAGCTGCTTTGCATCACTGCTTGCACACTGCAGCAAAATGAGGCTGGCTGCCTTGTCACTGCTCGTCACCATCCGCGCCTTCGCGCCGCCGCGGCCGCGCATTCATAAGACGCTCTTGCACGCATCGCCCTACGACGCGGCGAAGGAGGCGTACCTCGCCGAGCCCAAGTTCGACGTCGTGAGTTTAAGGCAGTGGCGGCGCGAGACGCTGGTCAGGTACAACAACGCGAACCAATCGGAACCGCTGCGGATCCTGCTCTTCTTCATTTTAGCATTAGCGTTGCTGGGCGCCGTGCCCTTGGCCGACGCCGTCGGCGCGCCGCCGCCCGAGCCCTTACCAGCATACGTGCTGGGCGGCCTCGCCGCGGGAGCCGGCTTCCAGGACCAGCGCACCAAGCGCACGCGGCGCCTGACGAAGATCGAGCGGGAGGCGGCCGTGGGCGACCTCGAGATCTCGATGAAGCCCGCGGAGGCCCGGGACTTCCAGTCGGGCCTGGCCTCGACGGCGTCGCTGCGGAGTTTGCGGAAGTCGGCCCGCGTGCTGGCGGCGCTGTGTCCTGATGATGAGAGTTTTATCGCCTTGACGGACGAGGCCAAGGCATTGAGGCGGCGCATCAAGGCCTCGTCCACCGTTGTGTTAGCCGTGCGGGGCGACGGCATGACAGACAAGGACGCCTCCTTCGTGCCGAAGCGCGGCGACGACCTCCTGAGGACCTTCGGTACATTACTGAACGAGGACGAAAGCTGGGGCGAGTTCCAGTTTAAGGAGAAGAAGGCGGCCTGGTTCGCCCTGAGCTACGCCGGGCGGTCCGTGGGCTCGGGCACGGGATCTCCCGACTTCCTGGAGCTGCTCGGGTCGCTCTTGCCGCCGAGGGATTTCGTGGAGCCCTTGCCCCCTTTACAGGGCGGTTCGGGACCGCTGGACGCGCAGAAAGCGTTCTACGCAGCCCTGACGTCGGGCGACCTGGCCGCGATGCGGGCCGTCCTGAGCGAGGGCACGGCCCCGCGCGTCTCAGCGGCTCTGGACGCCGGCGCGCGCCTCGACCCCTGGGAGTCGCAACTGCGGGACGACGCGCGGCCGACCGACCTGAAAGTCGGCGACGCCGACGAATTTGTGAACGGCGACAGGGCCTTCACGACCTGCGTCGAGGAGACGGGCAACGGGGCCACACTTCTCGCTTTTCAGAAGTGGACGCTTGAAAATGACGCGTGGCGGTTACTCTCGCACGAGACGATCCCCTTCGCGCCCGGCTCGCAGGCGGGCGCGGTGCTGAAGTGCGACAAGCGCGGGTGCGTCGCACTCGTGCGGCAGCAGCAGGGGCGGATGCGCAACTAGCTTAATCATTCCGCTGTTAACATATCCCGTCGACGGGATATGTTATACGCCACTCCCCCCCCCCCCCGATAGGGTCAACTACGGCCCTTCCCCCAGGGCCAATTACTGTTAAATTGCCGTACTTCCTGGCCGTCCGATCGATTCGGGTTTTGGCTTTGGGCTCGGGTTTTACGCAGCTCAAAAACCAGATCCATTTCAACGGTGAGGGCTTTGCACGATTGATTGTGGGCATCGTTTGAGGACGTTACGATACTGTGCACAGCTGTGCACGGCTGTGCGATCCGTTTGGCAATCATAAGCTCGCGCTGCGGTGCAGCACTTTGTGTTGCTGGACAGGCCAGAGCCGACACTACCGAACTATGGGAGCCACCGCCGCCGTCGCCGGCGCAACGGCCGGGACACTAGTGGCCGTGACGCTGCAGCCGTTTGACGTCGTGAGGACTAGGTTACAGGCATGCGCCGCGGCTGACCGGCCGCGGACCGCGGTCAACGCCGTCCGGGAGATCGCGCAGGAGGGCGGCGCCCACAACTTGTGGCGCGGCACGTCGGCGGCGGCGCTGCGCGTCGGCGGCGGCGGCGCGATCCAGTTCGGGTCGCTGCGCTTCCTACGTACGCGGAGCACGCCAGATACGATGAGCGACGCCGTCGTCGGCGCCACTGCGCGCGGCGCCTCCGTGGTCGTCATGTGCCCCATAACTACCGCCAAGACGCGCATGGAGGCCTCGCACCTCGGCGCGCGCCAGTACAAAAGTGTGGTGGACACGCTCGCGACGATCGCGCGGACCGAGGGCGCCGGGGCGCTGGTCCGCGGCCTCCCGCCCTTGCTGCTCACGAATGTGCCCTTCGCGGCGATCCACTACGCCGGCTACCGGCGGCTCCAGGCGCTCGGCAAGGACTACGCCGACGGCTGGACGCTGAACCTCGTCGCGGGCGGCCTCGCGTCGACGGCCGCGACCGTCGCGACGCAGCCCTTCGACGCGGTGCGAGCACGCGTGATGCTGGGCCTGCACATGCCGAACAGCCTCCAGGGCCTCTTCGCGGGCTTCCTCCCGCGCCTCGCGAAAAGACCGCTCCAGACGACGCTCATTTGGGCGCTCTTCGAGGACCTCGACCGGCGGCTCCGATAGTCTTTGTTTAAATTGTTGTTGTTACTACATATAGTTACACACACAATCACCCGGGCCACCCGCGCTTGCGGTCCTTGCGGATGAGCGCTTTCTCCGCGGCGTTCGACACTTTCATCGCCTTGTCCGTCGGCCGCGGCGGCGTGGGGTTCGCGAAGGAGACCGTCGCGATGGGGAGCTGGTGCGACACGTCCGAGGACACGACGATCTTGCCCCCCTCGCGCGTCGACCGCGGGTCCGTCAGCACGGCAAACACGATCATCTGGCGCCCGCCGCCGCAGTACTCCGTCGACACCTCGGCGTGGGTCCCAAAGTACTCATCTGAGCCGAGTCGCTGGCCAGACGAGGCGCCGTGGCGGCCCGGGTCGAGGCCGTTGGCCAGGATGTTCGGGTAGTTCTGCGGCGGCGAGCCGTGGAACAATAGTTTGATTTTTTTTGTCGTGGCAAATGTGTAGGCCGAGAGGAAGCGCTCGTAGAGCTTCGAGCTCGGCTCGGAGTGAGCGTTCGGCACTATGTCTGTGATGCGTAACGATTTCGCCTTCTTGCCTAGGAAGTCGAAGAGGCCCTGGCGCTGTTTTTTCAAGACGTCTCTCCCGCCAAAAGGCCCATCGCTCTTCTTCCTCTTGCTCGGCGGCGTCTTCTTGGCGCTCGGCTTGCTCGCCGACTTCGGCCGCTCGACGACCTGGAAGTCATCGTTATTGATCTGCTCGTGAAGCTTGCGCGCCATGGCCTCGTCAGCGTCGACGTCGACCACAGGCCGCGACGGCGGTGTCGACTTGACGAAGGTCACCTCCTCCTCCTCGACCTTGCGCCGCTTCGGTGGGCTCTGCGACACGAACTGGACGTCGTCGTCGCTGTCGCTGTCAGCGAGGTCGATGTACTCGTCGAGCCCGTCGAGCTGGGCGTTGAGCGCTGCAGCCAGGTCATCGTCATCCGCACAAAGGTCGATGACCTCGGGCTGTGTAAGATCCTGGACGCTGTCATCATCACTGTCGAATATTTCCGCCATCGTTGTACACCCTTGCAATGAGTGTGGAGAACGCGCAGCGCGCGGCGTAAGCTTGATAGTGTGCTGTCACGGCGCGAGGCCGAAACTGGTTCGACAGCGTGCCGCTCCTTTCCGATGAATAATCTGGCGCGCTTTTGCGTCCGCGCAAAGCCAGTGGCGTGTTGCGTTCCCGTTCGGTCGTGACCTGAGCTGAGCAAGGAGAGCAGGTGAAACCCGCACGAGTAGGGCTCTCGATCGTAGCAGAGTACTCCAAGGGGTATCGCCTCTCTAAGCAGAAGTCTGGAAGACAGAAGGAGGTCCAGAAATTGTCCAGAATTTTGATCCCGAACCCAAACTGGCGCTGGATCAACGCGGTGTGGTGTAAAATGGGGCAGCGTACCACCCGCACACCAATCCCGGGGCTGCCCGGCGCCGTGCTGATAGCACAGCAGCAACAAAAGGGCAGGACTGCGTTCGCACTGGAGATTGCGAGAGACGACTGCATCGATTTTACGCTAGACCTGAGCGGCAGTGACTGCGAAGTTGTCGGTGCCGACGGTGCGCTGGTCCTCCGTGCCATCACGGTGCGCGGCATGACCCCTCTCGGCACAGTCGTCGGCATGAAGCTGCGGCTCCGCTTCGAGTACGCTGTCCTGCCACCACCACCTACCGTGACCGCAACAAGAGAACTCGAGCAGGGCGGCTACGACAACTGCTGGCTCCTCGCAAGCATCACGGCAGTGGAGCGTCAGCATGGCCGCCTCTGCCGCGGCGGCCTCTGGACCACCACGACGCTCCCTCTCGAACATACTTTCGGCGCCGCAGCTTTGTCGCGCGGGCACGCGCACGACGCGTTGTCTGCCTTGACGGGTTGTCCGGTTGACGTGATTCGCGCCGGTGACGGCGACGCGGATGCCTTGTGGACCTTGGTAGCCGAGGCCGTCCGCCGCGGCGACGCCGTCGTGGGCTCGACGCGACGGGTAGAAACGACCCTCGCGCCCGGTCACGCCTACGCGGTACTAGACTGTCGATCGCTGAACAACGAGCGCTACTGCCGCCTCCGCGATCCGCGTGGTGGCCGGCCGGCGACCGCCGCGGGTGCCGTGCTCACAGGCGACGCGCCGCTCGCGCGCGGCGAGCTCTGGGTGGCGTTTTCCGAGCTTTTCGCCGCGCACGCAGCCGTCGCCTTTGCGCGCTTATCGTCGCCGCGAGGCGCGCCGTGGTGCGTGGCGCGCGCGCGGTCGGCGGTTGCTCGCGGTGGCGCCGTGCCACCGGAACCAATTACTGTGCTCCACGTCGAGTGCGAACGAGCGACACTTTTGCGATGCACCGTACACCAGGAGGGGAGCTTGGTGGACCTCGGTATTGTCGTAAGAGACCTTACGACCAATACGGTCGTTGCGGCCGCTTCCGCTGGCAAGGCGCCGTCTGCGGACGTTGGCGTCACCGTTGGTCCTGGAGAATACACCGTCAGGCCGACGGGCGGCCGCTTCCTCCCAACGGATGGGCGCCGGGGCGTGGGTCTAGTCGTACATGCGGACTGTGCCGTAAAAATAAGCGCCATGCCGGCGACCGCCAATTACTGGACAAGCACTTTGTTTGCTGGTGTGGCGCACGCCCTCGACGGGCCGGGGCGCATCGTCGTCGCGCAATCGCGCGGCGGCGTCGACGTTGATGTTGAGAACACCGACGTGACGCGAATGTTAGACCTCCGGCTCGACGGCGGAGCGTCTATTAATTTGGAGGGCCACGCTGGGGCAATGGCCACCACAGTCTCGGTGGCACCGGGCGCTTTCGCTCACGTCCTCTCCGCCGCGCCTGTCCAAGCGGACGCCGCCTGGACCTGGGAAGCGGCCTGGTGCGCCTCCTGGCGGGCCGACTGACTAATGTTGTGACAATATCTCTTTTTACAACAACTACGGCGCCAGGTACTCGTGGATCAAGCGTAGCAGGTCCTGGACGTCGGCGTCGAGGCGGTTCGCGACGCAGGCGAAGCACAGCACCTCGATTTTCGAATCCGCGCGACGCCGCCTTTTGTAACGCAAGGCCTCGAACCAACTCGGCGACACGCCGCCGGAGCAGCGCAGCACGCGCGACGGTGACCCCCACGGTTCCCCGGCGCGCCGCGCGCGCGCGCGATAGGCGGCGTTCGGCCGCAGACCCTCGACCGCGTGCCTTCTCTCCACGCTCCCGGTCGCGACGACGCGCCACGCCGCACCCAACGGAAGCACGCCCACCTCCTTGATCTCGACGTCGTACCTCGCCGCGCTGGCCCGCGCCGCAGCCCGCCAGACGGCGTCGTCCGCGTCGACACCGAGGTGGAGGCTCGTCGGCGCGCGCGCGAGGAGCGTTACTATCGGCCCGTCGCCGCTGGGCTCGTCGTCCGTCGCCGCGATGACTCCCGGCACCGTCGCCGCCGCGCTGATGGCGTGCTCCATCATCCGCTGCCAGAGCCCCGCGGCGGCCACCTCCTGCTGCGCCGGAACCGTGGGCACGTCGAGCGGTGGCGGCTCCTCCAAGGGCTGCTCCACCGATGTGGTCGAACCCATGTCCTATTGCGAGATCATTGCGAAGCGTTTGCAGCCCATTTCATCGGTGCTTGGAGAAGTGCTTTTGGACGAGGCTGCCGGGATTGCCACTAGTGTGACCTCCAGCTGATGATATGGCCCTTGGACATGTGGGGTAGCATGAGGAAAGCTATTGTTTTCGTGTAGCGCCCCCAAGTGGTGGTTGGCTCCACCGACGGCAGCTTCGCGCATCGGCGCTAAGTCACGCAGCGCTACAGCTCGTAAAACGCTGCCCCGGCCTGTAGCGGCATCGCAGCAACCAGCTCCGACCACGGGTAGAGCAGTGACCATGCGCCACCAGAGATTAAGACGATGAGGCCGGCACAACGATAACGATGAGGAGGCTGTGGCTGCTCGTGGGCGCGGCGGTCGCGCGGGCCCAGGCGCCGACCGCGGCGCCGACGTACGAGCCGTGGACGCCCACGACCCTCCCGACGGCCGCGCCGAACACCGAGCCGCCGACGGCGGTGCCCTCGGCGGCGCCGGTCCCGGCGCCGTCCGTGCCGCCGACGGCCGCGCCCTCGGCCGCGCCGTCCGTGCCGCCGACGCCGCGGCCCACTAATGCGCCCAGTCCCATGCCGACCCCGGGTCCGACGGTCACGCCGGCGCCCAGCACCGCCGCGCCGACGGATGCCCCGACAATGACGAGTGCGCCGTCCAGGGTCCCCACGGCCGTCCCCTCGTCCGCGCCGTCGCTCCAGCCGTCGCCGGCGCCCTCGACGCCGGCGCCGTCTCCGCTCCCATCGCCGGTGCCCACGAACACATTCAAGCCGACCTATTCGGTGGCGCCGACGCACGGGCCCACGCTCTCCATGCAACCAACAGTCAGTTTTCAACCGACCGTGTCGCCGCAACCGACGTCGGCACCCAGTATCTCGCCGGTCCCGACGTCAATCCCGTCGACGTACCACCCGACGTGGTCCCCCACATCAGCGCCGACGAATAGTCCGACGCCCTTCCCGACGGGCGCGCCCTCGGCGTCGCCCTACCCCACGGTCACGAGCGCGCCCACGCGCCGGCGCGCCGTCATCGACGTTAAGTTCAACGCCATCATGGCCTACGTGAACGCCACGGAGATCGACCTGCCGGAGGCGTGCGCGCGCTGCGCGGCGGCCCGCGCGGCTTTGGCGCAGGCCTTCGCGAACGCCCTGGACGTGCCCACGGAGTGGATCGTGAGCATCGAGGCGCGGTCCATGAATTTTTATCATGACATCCCGCGGCCGGCGCGCCGCCGTTTGATGGCTGAGACGCCGGCCACGCCGCGGCCGCGCCCGGCCCTCGGCGATGACGCGCCGGTCGTCGATCAAGCGCCAGGCGCGGCGGACGCCGCGCCGGCGATGGTCCCGTCCGTCTCCCAGTTGGCGGACGACTTGAGAGCACGCCAGCTGTCGCACTTCGACTGGCACACGCAGCCGCCCACCTACACGCCAGCACCCTCCTTCTTCCCGACGCCCGCGCCCTCGCAACCGCCGACGAACATGTTCTGGCCGACGCGGGCGCCGACCTTCTCGCCCACTATTTTACCAAATGTGACCATGGTCGGCGCCGTCGCTACCTTGGTCGTGGCCGACGCGGAGCAGTCCCTGAACGTGACCACAACCTTCATCGAGCAAGCCCTTATTGATTTGAGCACGGCCGTCTGGTCCGGGGCCTTTCTCAACGATATAAGAGCTCAATTAGTTGGTACGGCCGCAGCGGACATCTTCGAGGACGCCGTTATTCTCCAGAACCAGACGGACACGTGGAATAAAGAGAGATGCGCGGACCGGTGTTATGACTTGACGGTGACGTCGGACCGACCCACAACCGTGCCCACGACGAGCGCGCCCTCTTTGGCACCCACGGCGTGCGGTTTAACAGTGGCCGGCTTGTGGTGGCCCTGCGCAGTGAATGGCTGGCCCTTGATGCCCTGGAAGCTCCAGACGCCGGTGCAGGCCCTGACCATCTTCGTGGTAGCCCTCGTCCTCGCGTACGCCTGCTTCGTCATGGGCAAGAAGCTGTGGGTCGAGTACCGGGACGACGCGACCAAGATTTATCGGGAGGGCCCCTACTACCGAAACGTGGCCAAGGCCTTCGTGCGCGAGTCCGCGCTCGAGTGCGCCTCGACGCCCTGGTACGTGCGGGACGCCGTGGTCCAGTGGTGGAAGATGATCTTCCAGGTCACGGAGATGGACGTGCGGCCCTGGCCCGGCCGCGTGGCCTCGGAGAAGCGCGTCTGCGTCGAGGGCCAGCTCCAGGGGTAATGTGTGGTTTTTATTTGGTAAGTGTCCCACCCGGCCTGCTTTCCCGCGGCCTTGGGCTGTGTTCCTGTGTGAGGGGCGGCCGCAGCGGTCGCGTAGCGTAAAGTTCGGTGTTGATCACCCGAAGATGGGCTATACTTGCGGCCGGGCGGTCAGCGTAATTAGGTTGTGTTGGTAGGATGTCTAACACCACATGTCCGCCAGAAATGAACATTGTTTTGAAATTCCCGCGGCTGCCCGAAGGCCGAAAAATGAACTTTGGTACCTTCCCGGGTAG
>Ga0114994_10000992_pt1 | contig 19944 bp, 30 predicted proteins | sample ArcticOcean_MG_C_9_FD_87043 | JGI IMG/M metagenome (GOLD analysis project Ga0114994, IMG submission 87043) | Marine microbial communities from western Arctic Ocean - ArcticOcean_MG_CB2_152 | ecosystem: Environmental > Aquatic > Marine > Oceanic | place: Arctic Ocean: Canada Basin | collected...
AGCGAGGAATTGACTGAAAGGGAAAAGCGTTTGAAAGAGAAAATTGAGAGTAGGGAGCGAAATAAGAAAAGTCGTGGCCTTGTCCGATGTGTCAATTGGGAAACAGGTCAAATCAAATCCTTCCCCGAAAATGAAGCCATTGGCGATACATGGATTCCAATTACTAAATTCTTCTCACCGTTTGAAACGGCTGATGGGAAACAGATTGTTGTTGAAAGGACTATTGAGGGTGCAATTGAAATGGCTAAGGCTCTCGGCGTTAATACCTCCGACAATACCGCAGGTGGCACAATCGCTGTTATTCATACCAAAGACAAAGCATTGATTGATGCTCTCAAGAAGATGAGAATGTTTAATGTGAACGATACAGGCGATACAGGCCACATCACCATTACTTATTGATTCGTTGCTTTTAGATAACGGGAACGATAATCTATTACTATGACTTCGGGTGAACCATGGAAGGAAGAGTGGACTAAATTCACTCCCGAAGCCATTGAGGAAATGAAAGAGTATTCCGACCAAACCCACCTTCACCGTGAATGGATGAGTTATGTTTATGAAAAGGATGGTCGCTATCATTTGGGCAAACCTTCCTATGGTGATGAATCAAGAATAGAAGTAAATCCTACTGAAAAGGCAAGAGAAGATTCCTCCAAAGGACTATCCGAAGGCCAAAGATTGTGGACAATTCACGGCCACCCTCTCAAAGATGGCAAAATCTATACGGGTCGTCAATACTTTTCTTCAACAGATATTCTTCAAGAATTTGTAAAGGCAAGAGATGGTGACGAAAAGGTTGTCCAATATGTCGTTTATCCACATCAGCAAGAAGGACAGGGGCAGAAAATTATCCACAACCGAGTTAGAATCCTTGTATTCCCCAACCGTTCAACCATTATCAAAGCGATGAAGATGGCACACCCCGAAATGACTGATGAGCAAATCATGGCGATTTCCGAAAACAACGGATATAACAAGAATGCTGTGGATGGGTCTTTGAAAAACGAAGCAGGTGTTGATTGGTTCGCATTCCAAGAAGCACTCGGTAAATTGGGCTATATGGGTATCATTGACATTGAAGGGCCAAGTGGCGGAACCAAAGTGGATGCCGCAGACACAATGTTTGAGCAAAATGCAGAAGTGACTAAAAGCCCATATCTTTTGATTATTGGTGCGATTGGTATTCTCGCTCTCGGAAAATGGTGGTTCACAGGAAAGGTGCTTGGCGCAGAATACACTACTCAAGACGGATTTGATGCCGACTTTGAATCAAAGCACTTTTGGAAGTGAGGATTATGAGAGGTTTTGCCTCCAATTTTGGACTCGGCATATCTTTGGTAGCAGGGATTTCGGGTATCTTTTTAATTACAAGGGCTAAAACGGGGAATACTGTCACCCGGTCGAGTTCAAACATCCACTTACGGAGTTCAAACATTCAGGAATTAGTTTGTAGCGATTGTGGAATTAAAGACGAAATAGCAAATTATAATTGGGATGAGGATGCTAAATCAAAATGTTGTAATAAATGGTTGAGAGTTAAAAATTACACAAAGAGGGCAGAAGTTATTGGAGATTATGTCGCACACGGTCATGCAGGAAGTGTATTTAGACTACCTTCGGGAGATGTATTGAAAATAGTATCGCTTGAAAATGATATGTTGAGGGGTGATGGAGAACCCAATCGTGACCAAGCAGAATTCATTGAAACTCTTTGGTTGAAAAAATTAGATGGTGAAAATTCATTCAGTCCCGAATTTGCAGAAATAAAACATTATCATAGAGGCTACGCAGGGCCAAAAATGACAGGATTAGTGAACGGAGAATCGCCCGCTTATAAAAAACGCCCGCTAAAAGTAGGTGAAAAAATTGCTTATTGGGTTATGGAATACATACCGACTATTGGTGATATGGAAATGGACGAAGACTACCGAAATGAAAGTATGCAAAAACTTAGAAATTGGGCTAAAACTCATGGTTATGAATTGGAGGACTTGACACAAGGGAATTATGGACAAAGAGCAGATGGTTCATTTGTCGCTTTTGACCCATGGCCTACCAAGATTTCAAAGGAAGTCAATGACTCTCTTGACCGTTGAGCCGTCATTGGATGCGGGAATAACTAAGTCAAACAATTCTAAAGGTATCGCATCCACTTCTGTTTCCGAAGCATCGGTGCGATTATTCCAATGTGTTTTCCAATCATCGGGATAGGTATTTTGAAGTCTTTGTTTTTGTAAATCATCAGTAATTACCAATTTAATGAGAGTCCACCCATGTTCTTTCAAGGTTTTGGCCTCATTTACGAATCTTACATCATCACAGACTACCAATTCATGTTCTTCGGCTTCTTGTATTAGGCAATCTAACCATACAGATTCACGGATTTCTCGCATCTTCATTCCGATTTGCTGTAAAAGTGGTCTATTCTTTTCTCCAATCTTCATTCCGAATAATTCACGACCAACCCGTTTTACCTCACCTGCCATTGAAACTATTCGGAAACCATCAAGTGATAAATGGTCTGCTACTGTCGTTTTTCCACTCGCCATTTTGCCGCATATTGCTATTTTCATTTCATTCACCTATTATGGATAATTGATTCTGCTACATAAGGTGGTAAAATCCTCGCCAATGGATTGTTTTTCATGCCTCGCTCAAAGTGGAACATGAAACTTGGGTCAATAATGTAAGTATGCCCCACATCGGAATCGCTTCTTACACACCTACCCGCCATTTGTGCTAATTCAACCGCCGTCATGGTTTGATACCATTTAGGGTCATTTTCTGCCTTAGCCTTGACTTGAATATCGCCAAGTGGCCCGAAAGGAACCTTCGCAATAATTGAGAAGTCCACCATCTTACCGTCAAACCCTTGATTTGCATAAGTGGAGATTAGTATTTCATTGTTCTGTTCATCTTCAAATTCACGGAACACCGCATCCCGTTCCTTTGGAATCTTAGAATGTTGTCGGAGGCGAGCATAGACTAATGGGTAATTATCTTTTAGAGCCTCAACAATACCCTTTTCAATATCGTCTGTAAAGGGAAGTATCAATCCTTTCTTGTCAGGATATTTTGCCGCAATTGTAGCGATAGCATCAGCACATTTCTTGTAAGATTCTAACCCTCTTTCCTTTCTTGATAATTTTCCCCCTTTTATTCCGGTATAAATTGGTCTATTTTGTTCGGGGAATGGTGAATACTCCACATTGATAAATGTTGTTTCTTCGGGCTTCAATCCCAATTCCCTACCAAAAATCTCGTAATCAAGAATTGTTCCCGACATGAAAATCCTTTGTTGACCAAGATTGAGTAATAATTCTTCGGAATAATCTGCAACCTTAACAGGTTTGAATGCCACCCATATTGGATATTCATTGTTGTCGTCCACTTGATAGACCCAATTTTCCCAATCAGTAGCGATAGAGCCTAACAAATCTTCAATGCGGGCAACACAGTTAGACGCATAACTCAATTCTCGCTTATCATATTTGGTTTGGGTATCTTTGTCTTTCATTTTCCTCTTAACTTCATCCATCAATGCAAACAAATATCTGCCGAATGTTTGAAGGCACTTCTTCCGTTCCTCCATAGGGGTTGTTAGAGTCATTGATTTCAATTTAGGAACCCCAAAACTACCCTTTCCATCAAATACCTTAAACACCAATTCACGCTCTTTTCGGAAAATATCCTTCTTTTTCTCGCTTTTTGCATTTTGGATGTCCGCCTGTGTGGGTAATCGGAATAACTTTTCCAACATTCTTTGAGAAACGGTCAAACTGTGAAAACTCATCATGTTGCTTGACAATTGGTGCGCTTCATCCACAATCAAGAATGGCCTTTGCGGTAAAATCTTTCCACTTTTATTTATCGCCATCATATACGCAGTATTCCCTACGAAGAACATAGAGTTTTGAGCCTTTGTGAGAGCAGAATAGTATGCACATAGATTATCGGGATTAACGGTGAAGTCAAATGAACCCATAGCATCTGTCGGATTCTTTTTCGTGCATTTGAATCCTTTAGCATATTTACAAGGGGCGAGGGCAGCAGAACAGGTTTCGGGACTTATATTAGTGACATTTTCCAATGCGGCTTGTGCAACGCTAACATCATCACAGCCCGCTTCCACATCAAGAAGGCAATCGTAGTTACCACGACCCATTACAGACTTCATATAGGGCATTTCTTTGAGGTATTGAGCCTGTAATCCTTTCAAGTGGGTGACAATGTATGAAGGAACGCCGAATGCTTGTGCAATAGTCTTCGCTAACGCCGATTTACCGCTACCTGTGGGGCATTCTAACACAATGTTCCTATACCCTCCTTTAACGGCCTCCATCATCGGCCCCAAAACCTGCTTTTGAATATCACGAAGGGGATGGAATTGAGTATCTTTAGAAAGGGCATCAAAATCAAATTGAATTGAAGGGGTGTTTTCATCAATGCTAACTTCTTTGAAACCTGCACCAATTTCCGAGGGTTCGTTCCATTGAACGACACCAACCTTTCCAATATCGGCTTCGTCTGCGGCTTGTTCTAAAATAGGGAGCCAATCGCCCAAATTAAACTCGTCAAGATTCTCTAAGTCATCAACAGTCAATTTGGTTTGCTTTTTTGCTGTCTTTTTGGATTCAATAGGGTTGTATTTTTCTTCACCATCCACAAACAAAGACAATCGGTTCTTTTTACAAAATTGTTCAATTACTATTATTCGTTGAGAGTCTTCGGGAAATGCACCTTTGAAATCTTTTTGTCGGAAATCATATTCCAATCCAAGAAGGTTTTTCAAATCGTGGCGATGTGGAAATGTCTTGCCACAGACCCTAACAACAAGAAAACCCATGTAGGGTGATTGACCGAACCCCTATATCAAGGGTTGGATGATTTAGATAACAAGAGAGGTAAAGAACATTTATGCTACAATTATTTTCAGCAGGTTTCAATATCCCACACCCAAGAAAAGCACATAGAGGCGGAGAGGACTCATATTTGGTATCATCACCCACGAATTCCACTATTGCGGTAGCAGACGGTGTTGGGGGTTGGGAATCTATGGGGGTCAATCCGAGAGCATTTGCCGATGAAATACTAAGCAAAACATACAAATTCATGAAAGCAGGTGAAACAGACCCTAAAAATGCGATTAGTGCTTCCTTCTCCCTTCTTTCGGAAATCGGTTCGGCAACATTTTGTATGGGGAAAATGGATTCGGAGGGGATTTTCCGAGTAGCGAACATTGGCGATTCGGGATTTATGGTAATAAGAAATGAAAAGATTCTCGTTGAAAGTGCAGAACACCAACACGAATTCAATTATCCATATCAATTAGGCATCGGAGAAGATGGGAAACCTCATGGAAAGGACAGGCCCGAAGATGCACAAGTGTATAGAATGCAATTAGAAAAAGGAGATATTGTAGTTATGGGAACCGATGGTCTATTTGATAACCTGTGGCCGAAACAAATACTGTCTATTATTGAAATAGACCCATTTAATCCAAAAGCCCTCTCAAAACAGTTAGCGACAATTGCTTATGAGGAATCCCAAAAGAAAGACAATTTGGTTCCCTTTTTTCAAAAAGCCAAAGAAGCGAAGAAATCTTATGCCACATATCAAGGCGGAAAAGAAGATGATATTTCAGTTGTTGTTTCTATCGTGGATTAGAACCTTGTCAACCTTGACACGAAACGGAGGCCGCCATCTGTGAGGTCACATATTCAAGGTTTTAATATCTATACTTCTTCATTCATCAATAAATGCGACTTTAGATAGTAGGAAAGATGAGGTATTCCTATGGGTTTTACAGACTTACCAAAGAAATACTATGACAAAGAAGGATTGACTTCAACAATGGGAATTGGATATACTGCGGCACTTGCCGTAACAGGACTCGGTGGATTCAAAGTGATTACCGCAAGTGGAACGGATAGATTAGCCGCTATCGCCATTCTTGGTGGCGGTGCGCTTGCTACTTGGGGATATTTGAAATCTTCGGGCGTTCTTTATTGAGGGATTATTATGAATGTAGTGAAAGAATACTATGCTACTGAAAAGAAAATGATTCACAAGATTGGTTACACTCTTGCTCTTGGATTGATGGCTATTGGAGTCGTTGAAACGGCTCACTCTATCCCTTACATCATAAAAGGTGAATCTTCACCAATAGGTATGGCTATCGGCCCTGTTGTCGTAGCCTGTGGTAGTATCGCCGCTTTCGCTTATTTGAAAGAAGCAGGGGTTGATTACTGATGAGTCCACTAACAATCGCTAAAGTCATTGAATTTTTGAAGAGGATTTAACTTCCCAAGCCCACGCCAACACTTCCCCATTCTTTATTTCAAGGTAATGTTTTGCACACGGCCAAGCACCGTCAATTTGAATCCGTTCATCAGTATATCCGACTTTTTGACAGACAGGACACTTCACCATTTCGGGCGACAATGTTTCACTCTCCGACAGAATAATTAGCGAGGGCTTCATCAATAGTCAAGACACCATCTTCCACATCAAGCGTAAAGATACCTTGAGGGTAGCAAACACCCTTCCAATCACAATATGAACAATTCCAATCACCTATTTCGGACAATGGTTTCTTCCCATGTTCATTGAATTTAGTCTTAGACAATTCACCCACGCTGTTTAGTCGTTCTGCCTTATCATCGGAATATCGGAGGTCAAAATCTCTTGGTGGCGGAGTGTCGGCCTTCAAATTATCAATTGTCATAAGGAATCGTTCACGCATCATATCAACGGTCAATTCCATTTGTTGCACTTGGACATTCCATTCAAGAGATTTCTCCGCTTTTGGCTTCAATTCGTTGCCATCCATATCCTTGACAATGATTCGGCCATCGTAGCCATCCGACAATTCAACACGGAATGACTTGTGAAGGCCATTATCACGGCTGATGTAGCAAATGACGAAGTAAGGAATCTCAACATCGTGAAAATCTTCCCATGTCTTTCTCATGTGAAGGTAAAGTGCGGTTTGCATCAAGTGTTCAATTTGTGGGTAGCCGTGTTCATAGGTGGAGGATTTGTTGCCTTGCATCACCATTTTAGCACCATAGCCCCACTTGGATTTGACTTCAATACCGATGGCCTTCTTTGGGTCAACATACATACGAGATACGCCATCATCACCTGTTCTCATTTCACTCCATCGGAGAAGTGCATCCACTTCACCACTTAGCATGATTTCATCATCTGTATCAGGATTCTTGGCGATATTCTTTCGGATTTTGGAATTGGCTTCAAGCAAAACACCTGCTTTACCCCATGCTTCGTGCAGACCGTGTTCGGCCATGTGTCCCATCATAAAGAGGAATTGGTTGTTATCGGTTGAAGGGTTCGTGCGAGGCACACGCTTCTTGGAATACCATACTTGACGCTGACATTTTCCTACAAGGACTTCTTCGCCACGCTCATTCTTCATTAGTGCTGACGCACCTGTTGGATTAACGCCACCAAGAGATTCTCGGTAGTTTCCTTGTCTTAGGGTAGCACAAGCCACTTCAAAGGGGTCTAATGCTTTTGCTTCATCGGGGTTTATTTTATCGTTCTCGGAGGCCATCGGCCAATCACCAAACCTTCCTTGTCTAAACGAGTTATTAAACCTTTGTATTATTCCCTGCCGCCATTCTCACTTTATCTCGGTATTCATCAAGGGTAAATTCTTCTTCTTGGTAATTGAAATCAAAGATAAATGCTGAACCGTCTTGCCTAAAACCGTAATTTGGTTCTTTCAAATCCCCTATTCCGTATCCTGTTCTTGTTCCGATACTGTAAGCCGCATGAGCCACACGGTCAATCATTTCATCTTTAGTTAAATCGGGATGAGTTAGACCAACATAATTTGCCTTTTCCATGACCCACATAGCCAATTCATCGCCAATATCCATATCAAGCACCCTCATTACTTCAACATAGTTAGCATTGGTAGCCGCTACTTTGTTTTGGACGGGGTTCATAATTCCACTTTTGGCTTTACAACGAGTAAAAGAATAGATTTTTACCAATCCCTCAATGTTCCGATTCCAATTTTCCTCAAAGAATTCGGCTTGGTCTGCATTAGAATCTCCATCGGTAATATCACAATTTAATACCTTAATTAACTGATAAGGAGTTCTTTTGTCGGAATAAATTACCCCATATTCGCCGTGCGTATAGTATTCACCTAACCAAGCGAAGAAATCTCCCCATGATGGGTTTCTATCTTTGGGAACCATTTCGTAATAGTATTTTGGATTCTTGGGATTTTCGTCCCATGGTATTTCTTCAGAATCCATGTATTGTTCTGCATTGACCTACTATTTATACCTCGCCATTACAATTAGATACTTCAAGCATATAACCATAGGTTATGAGAGTTCATCTTGATGCGGGAGGCGGAAGGACAATGGTTGTTGAAGATTACGGCGAAGCAGATTCTAAGTTAGTCAAAATATCAATCATTGAAGGAGGCGACATTTTCGTAGTAGGAACAATCCCCGTAGGGGAAATCCGCAGATTGGGAAAGTCGTTTTGAGGTTTGTCTATGAGGCACGATGAATGGGTGATGGAAGATGAAGTCCACAAATCTCTTGAAAAGGTTTCTCATTCATTTTACAACGGGTTGATTCAAAATGGAGAATCTATCAGTCTTGAATCCGCTAAAGATTACGATGCACTTCTTATCCTCCGATGGCGAAAACGGGAATGCAAATCATGTTTGGAAGTCTTTGACATCACTTCGGAAGGTATGCTGTATAAATGTGGAGTGTGTGTAAAATGAAAAGAATCAAGAATGTAAAATTAGGATTCAATAAAGATGCTGAAGTAACCATAGTTGCAGATGTGGAAATGAATGGAAAAGAGGACATAGACTCCTTATTTCTGTGTTTCTTCACAATCCTCCACCCCCCTTTGCGCCTTTCTGTCATCACGGCAGGTTGTCTAAATGATGAATTAGTAAAACTCACAGGGCAAAATAAGGACACTATTGAGAAGTTAATGAAAGAAAATCCCGAAATGTATGGGCTATTGATTCAAGAGAATACAGAAAACCTTCTTCATGGGGGCGAAGAACAGAATAAAATCCTATTGGACAGTCCTAACAATTCCCAAAACGCACGGTTGATTTTGACTTCCATGCTTGATAGAGGTTTTTATCACCAAAAGACCCGATATTATTTTTCTAACGGCGACAAAGAAAAACAGGAACAGAAGGTGGATATTGCCCCCCTGAAACAAGCATTTGAAGCGATGTTAGAAATATGTAAAAGATGGGACGACCCAAAATTAAAGGATGAATTACAATGAACGAAAATAAAAACGAACCTGTTGACCTGTCTATTGCATTAAAACAAATGAATGATGATGGCACACCGCCGACAGGATTTCACATGATGCTACTTTCTCCCGATTTTGGAGTGGATGAAAAATGCCCCACACTTCAATTACTGAAAATGTTAGGGCTTGAATATGATTTTGCCGATACAGTCAAGCGTCAAGTATTTCAATTACCGGAAGACCGTGTTATTATCTCTTATGAGTTTGCATGGCTCGGTGGCTTTGACACCCTTCAATCCACGATGGAAAGTATTGACAAGATTATTGCAGGTCAAATGGAAAGAATGGTTGAAAATGGAATTTTATCACAGAAACCTCAAGCAAGGATTTCATTCTTAGCCGCTATGCCCGAAGGTGGTGAAGAATAATGACATTCAAAATTGTTGAAGTCATTGTTATGGAAACAGACCCACACCCATTAGATGTGGAGAAGGGCGATTTTAATTATTGGAATACAATCGCTACGCTTGCAGGTATTGACCTTAATGAAGAAGCCGCTATCGCTTTCAACGAGTTCCAATAGGGCGATAAGTAATACTTCGTGGACGGTTGCCTGATACAGTAAAGATGTGCTTCCCGTTTTTGTCTTTCGCACAGCGACAGAAGAAAGTAATCTTGCCTCTATCAATTCCGTCCCTGCCCCATGTAGCACGAAGGTTATTTATCACTTGTGATTCTTTCCATTCGCCACCATTCTCGGACAGGAATTCAATTACCAATCGGCCTTGACGGGGCAGTAGTCCATATCTCTTTTTCCTTCCACAAACCGCAACAGCATCTTCATCAATCATAGGATTTTCCCCTAATCTATCCTTGTCGTAGGTAGTATTTATAGTTTTCGGAAGGCGTGTTTCCGATTTAATCATCTTCGGAGAGAATTGCCCCATCCTTTGTGTTTTTCTCCAACAGAACCCATTCCGGGCTTGATGGATTTCTCCTTCATCATATCATTGAAAATTATCAACTTTTTTGCTTCTTCTGCCTTCCATGCAACCATCCTATCCCATTCTTTTCGGAGTTTTGGAACGGGGACACCGTTGGGAAAATTGATGAACATACACATTGAATTAGGATATAGTGCATTGAGGTAGCCATGCTTTTCATCCTTCTCATTGACTTCTCCCATCCAAGGGTTCTTCTCAACCCATTCATCCGAAAAGGGAGGGAGTGTGGGGTAAGATTGATGGGGTGTGAAAATACGCTCCGCCATACATATCCATTGTCAGCAATACTATAAAAAGAATCGTATTATTTATCCCATTATTTTGATTGTTGAAGGATAATATGGCAATTGAAAAATAGATTCTGCAATTGGGAAATTGAATACTGCGTTCCATCGGCAGAATGAGCCACTAATGAGTCGGTTTCACGCTCTCCACAATTGGTGCAAAAGAATGTGGTTTTCATAAACCTATCCATCACGCCTCTTGGGTCTGCAATCAACCATTCCCAAATGTAAAGCCCTTTGGCATCCACTTTCAAAGTAGCAAAGGGTTGATTGTCACTAATCCAATACAGCGTAGCCGTCAAGGGGTCAATCCCCCTCAATTACCGTATCGCTTCATATATTCAGCAAAGAGCAAGTCGGTCAAGGACATAATCTCAATAACTAACTCGGCATCATTCATAGCATGGTAGGCAGGGTTGTTTGCTACAAGGTTGGTAGCGTTGTTGAAACACATACCACGCTTAATATCACGGTCACGGTTGTTATTACTGCCACTATTGTAAGAGGTGGTTCGCTGTGTAGGTGCGGTTGCGTTAGCAGACTTGCCAACAAATACCTGCTTGGAGTCGCCAATGATAATCAATGCTTGTGGGTTGTCATCTTTCTCAACCACATTCCATACAATGTTTCCGCCTCTTGCGGGGAAGAATTTGCCCTCACCAATGTCATAATTTCCGACTTCGGTTGGCTTTCCACTACCATTGTTCACCGTAAAATATACTCGGTGCTTTTCATTCTTATTCCATACTTTGTATTCAATGCCTTTTTCGGGGATTACTTTTACTGCTACCATTTGGTTCACTTCCGTTATTATCCAATAGTCCGAACAAGTATTTATACCCTAACATTTACTCTAAGCGAATCGTTCTCCATTCAACCCTACCTGCTTGTATCAAATCACGAATCCTTCTTTGTTTCGTAGTCAATTGGCTTTTACCCGATTTAACATCAAGCATAATAATTTTCCCATCGGCAACATTGATTTCCTTATTCTCTCGCCAATCAAAAACGATGTAGTCAATAGGCTGACCCATAAATTGCCAATTCTTTGCTTCCCAATCGGGGTCAATGTCGGGGTGGTTAAGGAATGGACACCACTTTTCCAAAATCTGTCCTTTGGTAGTGTGAGCAGAAGCAGCCCTCCCTTTTTGCTTTTTAATTTCAACAGCCTTTTCTTCGTTTTTATCCGCTTCGGATTCTAATTCCGCCGTTAAAGCGTTAATCTTGGAACTACGGCTACCCAATTCGTCTTGAAGAAATCCTACTTGAGATTGCATTCCTACTACTTGGTCGCCTAATTCTTCTATCCTAATCATCAATGATTCTCGCTCTTGAGTCGCCATCTCAAGGATAACACCATATTGAGTCTTTTCATTTGAGATATTCTTCAGCCGATTCCATAGATACAATGCTAATGCACCCATAGCCATAGCGAATACACCGAGAATGGCCTCAAGCATACACCCCTATGGGCATACTAACTATTCAAAGGTTCTTGGAGGGGTCTTGTGGGTCAAAGCCCAAATGTTCGCACAATTCTTTGTATCGGTTGCGAATCGTAACTTCGGTGACACCGGCCACTTGAGCGACTTCACTTTGGGTTCTGTCTTTCTTACGCCTTTTGGCTGCAAGATAAATAGCGGCGGCGGCAATCCCTGTTGGGCCACGACTAATCATGGCTTCCGAACCAACCGATGCGAGAATCCGTTGAGCCTCTAATTCAATTTCCTTATGCACCTTTAATTCGGAACAGAAACGAGGGATATAATCATTAGGATTAGACAAACCTATGGTGAGAACCAATTGACGCTTCAAGAACCGGAATGTTCTTCCAATTTCCTTTCTGCCTGTCCGTGAATGTCTTCCCACATCATCTAATGTGCGTGGGTTTTGGTGTATCCGGCAAGCCGCATAGATAGAAGCCGCCACTACACCTTCAATAGACCGCCCACGAATGAGTTTCTTATCCACCGCTTTTCGGTAAATAAACGCCGCTTCTTTCGCCGTAGTTTTCGGCAACGACATACGAGAAGCAATACGCTTCAATTCAGTTAAAGCAGTAGCAAGATTCCTTTCTGTTGAATTACGAATTCGCCCTCTATTATCAATGTGCTTCAAGCGACCCCATTTACCTCTTTGTGAACCGGACATTCCACTCATGTCTGTTGAAATCTCCGTTGTGATTCCATAGTCGTGTTGCATAATGTCCTTCGGGCCACCTGTCCTTTCATTATCTTTGCCCGAACCATCTTCGTATGAACGCCAATCTTGGCCGTAATCAATCACTTGCGATTCAGCCACCAATCCACAATCAACACAAAAACGGTGTGCATCAGAACCCTCTTCAAATTTCTTAGAATTACATTCCGCACAGACTTCTTCTTCTATCATAGTCTTTCCACCCATTCACAGGTATTTATACCTTCACATAGGAGTATGTAAAGGTTCGCACTTATATTATAAAACGGTTTCGATTATTTCATGTGCTTGAAATTGAAGGGTGGTGCATCATCATATTCTCTATCGGCTCTCCCGAACAGTATCACACGATGGCTTTTAGCCCCACTTAGTCCGTAGCAATAAGGTTTCTCTAACTTCACAAATCGCTTATCACGACATAGGACAGCAGAAATCTTGACAGCAGAAGGCACATTCCGATACAACCCATTGAGGATTGATGGCATCTCACTTGATAGAATCGCTCTATCTTTCATCGCTTCGTAAAGCGGCTCTTTCCAAAGATTTTTTCTTGACATATTCACACCTTATTCAAGGTATAGAACACTTTCGCAGCCATAATATGCTTACAATCAATCTTCAATTTCCGACAACGGATTTTGAAATCCATACATCCACAAGCCCAATGCTCTCGGCCATCAGCCAACAACATTTCGGGGCCATGCGTATAGACCCGATAGGCAGTTTTAGATTGACCCTTCACAACAAACGAATAGGGTGTATTTTGTTCCACGCTCATATCCTTCACTAAATCAAGGGCTTTGCTTTGACGATTCATGTTCTAACCTCTATCTATACAATAGGTTAAACAGGTATTTATACCTCACTATTCGGAGGCTCACGAACCCATGAAGAATGACCTTCATATTGCCCCCTCATAGCGGCGGCTACGACTTCTGTGAATCCAAACTCTTCTGCTTCTTGTTGTAAATGTATGTCAAGAATAGCGGCTCTATTATGATAGAGAATAACTTCCACATCAGTTTCCCAAGCATCAATTTCTTCAAATTCATAAACATAATTTACGAAATCTGCGAATTCATTCACACCATCATAGTCAAAGAACATACCGCAAAAATGTTTAGATTCATCTTGAAATGAGGGGACGAGTGCAAATCCAATTACAAAAGCATCATCCATTGAACGATAATCATACCCCATAATCGGATAAATAGTATCTGTGGCCGCATGAAGTATTCCATTGTCTAATCCAATTGCACGGATATATTCTTCCCATGAGCAATAAGTGGTGGCTTCAGCGCATTCGGAATCCAATATGTTCTGTATCATTCCCATAACATCACCCGAAAGAAAGTCCACAACCACAAGACCGCTTGGCATTAGGATTATCCATTTTGAATCCTCCACCCATCAATTTATCTTCGTAGTCAATGACAATTCCATTCAACAAAGAGGAATCTAATTCATGGATAGCAATTTTGACACCATCTTGCGTAATTACTTGATGAGAACTTGTAGGTTCATCTTCCAACAATTCTAATTCATAAATGTAGCCCGAACACCCTCCACCTTTTACCATAATGTAAAGCCACATTTCTTTGTCGTCCATTAGACCTTCAAGAATACCTACTGCTTGTGCGCTAAGAACAATTTCACAGTCCATTACTTCCCGCTTGCTCGTATCAGGATTATAAATGCTTGCTCCACAATTACTCATAATATCACCCAATTGACCCTTCCATTTCCATTTCAAGTAATTTAGTCAATTCAACAGCATATTCCATAGGTAATTCTTTAGTAAATGGTGCGAAGAAACCATTAACAATCATTCCTTGTGCTTGAGTTTCTGTAAATCCACGACTCATTAGATAAAATACTTGCTCACCGGAAACCTTAGACACCGATGCTTCATGTTCGGTGATACAATCCGAGTTAGCGATTTCCATTGTAGGGTATGTATCGGTTCTTGATTCTGCATCTATTAACAAGGCATCACACACCACATTTGATTTGCACCCACTTGCCTTTTTAGACACTTTTACTAATCCACGATAAGATGTTCTTCCTCCACCTTTTGAGATACTTTTTGACAAGATATTTGATGTTGTATTGGATGCAAGATGGTGAATTTTTGCGCCTGTATCTTGATGTTGATTATTGTTAGCGTATGCAACCGATATGACTTCTGCGTGTGCGCCTTCTCCTTTCAAAATTACCGAAGGATATTTCATTGTAAGAGAAGAACCAATGTTCCCATCCACCCATTCAACGCAAGCGTTTTCATGTGCTATTGCCCTTTTAGTCACTAAATTATACACATTATCCGACCAATTTTGAATAGTAGTGTATCTTATATGAGCATCTTTGTGAGCAACCAATTCAACAACCGCAGAATGTAGGCACTTGGTTGTATATGCCGGTGCGGTGCAACCCTCAATGTAATGAATAGAAGAACCTTCATCGGCAATAATAAGAGTCCGTTCAAATTGCCCCATATTTTCACTTGCTATGAAGAAGTAGGCTTGAACAGGAATGTCAACCTTAACTCCTTTTGGAACATAAATAAAAGAACCACCCGACCAAAATGCAGTATTGAGGGCTGAATACTTGTTATCAGTATATGGGATAATCTTTCCAAAATACTCTTTCACAATTTCGGGATGCTCTCTAAGTCCTGAATCCATATCCATGAAAATTACACCCTGTTTTTCCAAATCTTCCCTAATAGAATGATACACAGACTCACTATCGTATTGAGCAGTTAGACCACCCAACCATTTTTGTTCGGCTTCAGGGATTCCTAATTTATCAAAAGTATTCTTGATTTTATCGGGAACATCGTCCCAATTATCTTCGTTTTTACCAACAACATTAAAATAACAAATATCTTCAAAATCAATAGCATTCAATACTTCTGCATTCCCCCAAGTAGGAGTAGGCCGATTTATGAAATGATGGAAGGCTTTGAGTCTAATATCTGTCATCCATTGAGGTTCATTCTTGTGCGCCGATAAAGTCTTCACCACATCTTCGGATAATCCCTTCTCCACCTTCAAACCGGCCATTTATCCCACGCTCATTTCATTTATTATCCTTACAAGTATTTTAATCATGCTATTGCCCATTTTGGAATCTCTCGTTTTATGCCATTATCATCCCAAGTATAGGTCTTCTCATCCTTCTTTGTAAATGTAAATGGGCCTCCATCATTTTTCACCATTTCTATTGCATCTGTTGGGCTTACATCTCCCAACGCTTCCCTCATAATCGGGCTTCGTTCAATTTCTCTAAATGTGCTTGCTTCTCCCTGTATTGGATAAATTGCTTCCATCACAAGAACGAAGGATGAATTTCCTCTCGCATTGATATGACTTGTATGAATATCGGGTGTCCCAACCATTTTGGAAGGCACTTCCCTTCCGGTAATAAATGCACCGTAGTCTTTGAAAATCTCGGTGAATGCTTTGGGAACGCCTTTAGGCCATCCATACCAATAAGTAGTAAAAATCAATTCAACGGCTTTTCTTTGAAGTCTTTTGATTTCCATATCCGACTTATCCTTCTTCCAATTCTCCTGCTTACTTTTTGGAATTACTATCTTTAATTTGGGTTTTGGCTTGTTTGTAGGTGTATTTTGGCCTTTAGGTGACGAACCGCCGGTAATCGTTAGGCTCGGCCTTGGCAATCCCGTTGTTCCTGAACTATCCCAAGCATACGGACTTTTCGGATTTGTCATAGGCCGCATCCCTCTTTCACAAGGCAGACAAACTTTGCCTATTGCGTCAACACCACGCAAACAAGAAGGCGTATCGCATTTTTCAGCCATGAGTTATTATTCCCCTCCCCACTATCTAAGCCCAACGCTTAACAATAGGTTCGGACAATAAGACCTTATGGTGGATTTTATTACCGTTCCTTTTGGTAAAAATTCATCAGGAATGGAAATTAAGGATATAGACCCGGAAGAATTGGTTCGTGAACATAGGTATCAAAATGGAAACTCCACTTGGAAATCGTCTGCACTATTCTGTCCTCGCTGTTCAGCCATCCGTGAAAAGGATACACGGAATGGTGGATTCAAAGATAAATGGACGGTGAATAAAGAAGACTATCATTTCACACTTGAATATCAAGAAGATGAATCGGGGATTTATACCAAATGTTCCAAATGTGGACATGATGTGCGAGCGCATACGCCCGAAACAGACTCTTATGTATCAATTATTGTGAGTGAGGATGGAGATGGCCCACCATTACCCCTTTTACATCTCAAAGAACCCCACTATGAGCAGGGATTTTTCATCTTTGATTTTTCCGAATACGAAAGAATCCGTTCCGAAGGCACAAAACAAGGCGGAAATGTTCTCCCTGCTGCCGAGATTGAGGGGACACGATATGTAATTTCTTGGAATAACTACTTGACTAAGATGAGAGCCATTCCCAATGTATCAGTAGTCGGCATACCTAAAACCTATTTCACAAGTCTTTAGATAACAAGGGAAGCAATACTAATCTATGGCTCAACCTCGTTTCAATGGTCAGAAATTTACCAATCCTTTGAACCCTCTTGGTTTCCACTCGGAAAACCGATATAGAGAAGAAACACCACTCGGCAGTAATTTCATGTCAAATGAAGAAAAATATGCTGAAAATGTAGTATTTGAAGCAAAAGATTTAGGAGCAGGTAAAGCAGCAGGTAAGGTAGCCGCAAGAGTTTCGGCCAAAGCCGCCGCTAAAGCCGCCGCTAAAGTGGCCGCTAAAGTGGCCGCTAAAGCAGGTAAGGTCGCCATGAAGGGTATAACAAAAGGTGGGAAACTCGCAATTAAAGCCGGTGGAAAGGGTGGAAAAGGTGTATTCAAAGCCGCAAGTTCAAAAGGTGGCGTTAGACTAATCATGGCAGGAGGGGCTATCGCAGGTGGCCTATATGCAATTTCGGAATTAAGCGGATTAGGAGGCGAACTTTTAGACAATATCACAGGCATGAATTGTGACCAAAAAGCCTTAGATGCAGGGTATGAAGATGGCACAGATGAATACACAAAATCCGTTGAAGATTGCCAAGAAAGTGCGGGTAAATCATTGATGAATCTTGCTATGGTAACGGGTGGGGTAATCATAGCCATTATCGTTCTGCCAATACTTCTAAAGAAGAAAAAGACAGACGATGATGAGTGAGTATTATGCCTTGGATGCAAAGCGGCATAAACCCCGAAGGGGACGGTGATTGGCAAGGAAGCGGCTCACGCACCGATTTGAAATCATCATTCAAAATTATTGACCCCGATGGAAAACCAATTTTATATGACAATATAGAAGACAGACAGCATTCATGGGATTTAGTGCCGATGGGTTCTAAAATTGAATGGGAAGTTGATACAGATGGACACACCGATAGAATACATTTGAAGTTATCCTATTGGGATATGGAATTATTCATTACTAAAATGAATCAAGAAATCCTTGACCTATCTGAAGAGGATGCTGTAAGATATGAAAATGGCGACAAAGTAATTATGGATGAGGTATTGGTTTCCACATTAAGAGCCGCAGGTGGGATGGAAAACCTTATGAAAGACATTTGGAGTGATGTCAAAACCACAGGTAGTGATGGAAAATTAAGTGGAATAATTGACTTAAACCCATCTTGGCCGAAAACAATATATTTTTTCAACGCACATTATGGGTATAGGGGCGACACGGAAGAAACTTCTAACTTTGAAAAAAGTGTTTGGGTAGGTATAGATGCCGCAGGTTGGGTATTGACAGCAATTGCGATGGTAGCATCATTAGGAACATTAGCCATTGTCGCAGGTGCGGTAGCAAGCGCATTGTTAGTGGTTGAAATGGGTAAAATAGCGAATAAAATCTTCGGAATAGGATATGGCCCTGCCACAGAAAACAAATACGGAGAATCATTCCCAATGTTAGGATTCAACCACACATACACATTTTTCTATGATGTTCCGGCTGAAGATGAAGGACAAAACGCACTTGAAAAATGGCAAGAACTCATGGACGATAAGAGTTTAACCATGATGGAAAAAGCAAATCTAATGGTTCAATTTTATGGATTGGTAAAAGTAACAGCCGTTATATCAATGTTAGTAATCCTATACTACAAATTCAAAACCAAGAAGAGGGATAACTAATGTGGGACACTTGGAATGTCCACCGGATGATGAGTCAAACACTCGTCAAAGAAGCGACCCCTACGAATCTTAATTATCCTAATGCAACACTAATTGGAGAAGGAAACCTTAACCACGACACCACTATGCTATGCGAAACTTACCATAAGGCACAGGCATGGTTCACAGGAGAAGGTAGGGCATTAGAAGATTACATTTTTATTGATTACAAACTCACAGATTCGGAAGGGATAGAAAACACAGGCCAACATTCGGAAAATGCAGCAGACCACAAAATAAAATATACTATTTATTACATGGAAGATGATAAATGGGAAACTGCATTTCAAAATGAAGTAATAGGTGATACTGATGGTTGGGCTACCTCATCATTACACTTAATCCCAAAAGGTGCAATATACAAAATCACAATTAAATCCATAGATGCGGGAGAATGTGCGGAACCAAGCGGAACGAAAGAGATAGGCCGCTTCACCGCCTTAGAAGAAAAACCCGATTGCGGATACCAAAATAGAGAAACACTTGAGGACGAAGAGTGTGGAGAATGTAATGCAGGTTATGAGGAAAATGCAGATAGTGAATGTGTCATTATTGGTGAAGAACCTATCGCTGACCCCTCCGATATGACACCACTCATCACAGCCCTTGCAGTAATTGGTGGTATCGCATTGATATTGAAAAAGAAAGCGAAAAAGGCGAAAGCGAAATAGAAAACCTTATTAACTGAATCTTCTTCGCCATAACTCACGGAGATTCCCGAATCAAGTCGGCTCGCTACCGATAGTTAGGAATTTTTGGCCGAGAAAAACCCTTGAGCATCTTTGGGAATAGTAGGGGAAGAACCTGCCTCCGTGTCCTATTCTTTCCACTTACCTAACGGACACTTTTCTCCATCCATCCGTGCTTTCAATTTCATATTACATCCACAGACTTTACAGAACAAACCTATAATCTTTCTCTCGGATTGGTCACAGGGATAGCATACATTGATTCTATCCGTATATTTGCTCATGGTTTCTAATAAGCGGTTCA
>Ga0114994_10000997_pt1 | contig 19908 bp, 20 predicted proteins | sample ArcticOcean_MG_C_9_FD_87043 | JGI IMG/M metagenome (GOLD analysis project Ga0114994, IMG submission 87043) | Marine microbial communities from western Arctic Ocean - ArcticOcean_MG_CB2_152 | ecosystem: Environmental > Aquatic > Marine > Oceanic | place: Arctic Ocean: Canada Basin | collected...
AGATTCATTACATTGGTAATGCAATGCCACACAACTATGCAGACGCATGGGATGACGATCGTGGTATGATGATTCTTGATAGAGAAAACAATAAAGAACCCGAGTTTATTAACTGGACTGATTGTCCGAAATATCGTACCGTGAAACTTAGTCAGTTACTTGATCCAGATTCTTCTATTATTAAAAGTAAGATGTATCTTAGAGTTACAATTGACTTGCCTATTAGTTATGAAGAAGCAAGTTTTATAAAAGAAACATTTATCAACGAGCACGGTTGCCGAGAAATTAGTTTAATAACACAACAACAAATCGAAGAAATGTCTACCGAGCTTGACATTCAGCAGTTTGAAAGTGTAGACCAAATTGTTGCTGGAGAGATTTCAGCACTTGACACTGACAACTATAATAAGAAAACTCTATTGGATATCTATAACGAGCTATGATACAACTTAAAGATCTTACCGTAAAGAATTTTATGAGTGTGGGTAATCAAACTCAGGCTGTCGACTTTAATAAAGAGCAACTTACACTTGTGCTAGGTGAAAACCTAGACCAAGGTGGTGACGATACCGGAAGTCGTAATGGTACAGGTAAAACTACTATCATTAATGCACTTTCGTATGCTTTGTACGGCACAGCACTTACTAATATTAAACGTAATAACTTAATCAACAAGACAAACTCTAAGGGTATGTTGGTTACGTTACACTTCGAAAAGAACAATATTGATTACAGGATTGAACGTGGGCGTAGTCCTAATGTTATGAAGTTCTATATCAATGACCAAGAACGACAAATGGTTGACGAGTCGCAAGGCGACAGTAGACAAACACAAAAAGACATCGATAGTTTGTTAGATATGAGTCACGATATGTTTAAGCATATTGTTGCATTAAACACTTATACCGAACCGTTTTTAGCAATGCGTACAAACGATCAACGTGCGATTATTGAACAATTATTAGGTATTACTATACTGTCTGAGAAAGCTAATAGTCTCAAAGACGAAACTAAGAAAACTAAAGATGCTATTCAAGAAGAAACAATGCGTATCAACGCAATACAAACTGCTAATGAAAAGATTGAAGGAACTGTTGTTGGTTTACAAAGTAAACAAAGAGCATGGCTATCTAAACGTGCATCTGACACTGTTAAGTTGCGTGAAGGTATTGACGAATTAGAACACTTAGATATTGAAAAAGAGTTAGAGTTTCACGAAAGACTTCAAAATTGGAATGAGCACAATAATGCTATTTCAGCTCTTAGGAAAGAACTTAGTACGTTAGAGCCTGCACTAGTACGTGCTGATAGAGCTGTTGAAAAGGCGCAAAAAGACATTGCAGATTTAGACGATGCAACCTGCTACACATGTGGTCAAGAATTACATGCAGATAAGAAAGCAGAAATTGCAGAACGCAAATCTAAAGAATTAGAAGATGCTATTGCTTATCTATCTGAGATTACTAGTAAAGTAACTGATGTTGCAAAGGGTCTTGAAGACATTGGCGATATTAATGGCAAGCCTACTACATTCTATGAAACATCAAAAGAAGCATACGATCATAGACAAAATGTTGACGCTCTGACAAAGGCATGGGAAAATAAGAAGCAAGAAGAAGATCCTTATCAAGCACAAATTGACGATCTTAATAACGAAGCAATACAAGCAATCAATTGGGATTCTGTTAACGAGCTAACTACCTATAAAGACCATCAAGAATTCTTGCTAAAACTATTAACGAATAAAGATAGCTTTATACGTAAGAAAATTATTGATCAAAATTTAGCATACTTAAACCACAGACTTACATATTATTTAGATAAGCTAGGACTTCCACATTTAGTTGTTTTCCAAAACGACTTAAACGTAGAAATTACACAACTTGGTCAAGACTTAGATTTTGACAACTTATCAAGAGGCGAACGTAACAGACTTATACTTGGTATGAGCTTTGCATTCCGCGATGTGTGGGAAAGTTTATATCAAAAAATTAACCTAATGTTTATAGACGAGCTGATTGACAGTGGAATGGATACAGCAGGAGTTGAAGGCTCACTTGCTGTTCTTAAGAAGATGGGTCGTGAAGGAGGCAAGAATGTTTTCTTAATATCGCACAAGGATGAATTAATTGGCAGGGTTAACAACGTATTAAGAGTTGTAAAAGAAAACGGGTATACTAGTTACGAAAATGACATTGAAGTGTACGAAGAATGACAAATATAAACTTCAGCAATGCATTAAACAGAGTACCTCAATCCTGTCCTCCAATTTGGATGATGAGACAAGCTGGAAGATATCAACCGTCTTATATGGAATTGAAAGAAAAGTTTACATTTGAACAAATGTGTAAACTTCCTAAAGTTGCATCACAAGTTGCAATGTTGCCAATTGACGAGTTTGACTTTGACGTTGCTATATTGTTTAGTGATATACTATGGCACTTAGAAGGGTTAGGCCTTCCGTTAAAGTTTGATCCAGGTCCTAAGTTTGGCATACATCTTAACGAAGACAATTGGAAAGAATACACTGATATTGATAAAGCTATGGATCATATTTCTTTTCAAAGTGCGGCACTTAAAACAACTAGAGAAGTTTTACCTTCTAATAAAAGTTTAATTGGATTTGTCGGCGGGCCTTGGAGTATGTTAAATTATGCACTAGGCAATAACAAAGTAAGTACAGATTTTAAAACAATGTATCTTAAAGAAGTTATTATTCCGTTATTAAAAGCAAGTATTAGAAAGCAACTTGCATCAGATGCTGAAGTTGTTATGATATTTGATAGTGGCCTAAAAAACATTAGTAAAAGCTATTACGAAAATACATACTTGCCACTACTAGAAACAATTACAGAAATTAACAATGTTGGGTATTATACTCGCGGGTTACCTACAAATAGTTTGCCTAAAGTAAAACAAATGAATTGGGCAGGTATTGGAATTGATACTACACAAGATCTAGCAAAGACATTAAGAACACATACAAATGGGTTTGTTCAAGGAAACTTTGACGAAGCAATATTGTTGGAAAACTCAACCGCAGTTGTTGAACATGTAATAAAGAAATGGTTACAAACACTAGATGGTGTTGACACAACCGGGTGGGTTTGTGGATTAGGCCATGGTATTGGAAAGACAACTCCTACAAGGAATGTAAAACTTTTTGTACAAATGGTTAGACAACATTATGCTTCTTAGGATAGGTGTTAGAGGCAGTAAACTTGCATTAGCATACGCAGAACAAGTATGCAATGAACTTTCTTGCGACACAAAGGTTGTTGTTATTAAAACAGCAGGAGATTTACATCCTGATACACCTATACACGAAATAGGCGGAAAAGGTGTGTTTTGTCGTGCAATTGAACAAGCACTATTAACCGGAGAAGTAGACGTTGCTGTACATAGTCTTAAAGACATGCCAGGTGATGTAGAGCATCCGTTATTAGAAATTAGTGCTGTACTAAAAAGAAACAGCCCGCATGATGTAATATTAGGCAATATATTTGACGGGTGTAAAATAGGCACCAGTAGTCCGAGACGTAAAGCACAATTAGCACAACTATATCCTAACAGCGAAATACTACCTATTAGGGGAAATATCGATACTAGGTTGAATAAACTTGACAACGGCGAATATGATGCTATAATACTTGCACAGGCAGGATTAGAAGCATTAGATATAGATCGAGAATGGACACAATTACACATTGTACCAGCAGTAGGACAAGGCATTATTGCATTGCAGACTGTTAAAGGACTTATGGCTAGCGACATAGTTAAAGAAATAAATCACGATTTAACATATAGGCAAGCACAACTTGAAAGAGCGTTATTAAAAGGCATAAGTGGGGATTGTACTACAAAAGTTGCAGGTTATGCAAGTGGTGACAATCCAATTAAATTAGAGGCGGTATATTATGATTGAAGATGACACACATGATAAACTAACCAAGATGTATCTTGCATATTTTAAAGAAAATGAAAAATTTGATTCAAGAAACTCAGTTAGGACTCATCAGTCAGCAAGGCGTTGCCTAAGAGAAATTAGGCGGCTTGCAAAGATACGTATGGACGAAATACATACGCTTCATCAGAATAAACGGTTGAAAAACCACAACGACGAAGGTGACAACTAAAGCTACGGTATATACTGTATGCAATGGATTTATAAAGGGAAAACAATTGACAATATACCAGATGAGTATGAAGGATTTGTTTACCTTATCACTAATACCGTTACAAGCCAAAAATACATAGGCAAAAAACTAGCGAAGTTTAAAACTACTAAGCCACCGCTCAAAGGCAGAAAAAATAAAAGACGAGGTTACAAAGAAAGCGATTGGAGAACATACTACGGTAGTTCAGATAGACTAAACGCAGACGTAGCATCACTAGGCGAAGATAAGTTTACAAGAGAAATATTATACCTATGTAAAGGTAGGGGCGAAATGTCCTACATTGAGGCAAGAGAGCAATTTGACCGACGTGTACTTGAAACAGATGATTACTACAATGGTATCATTAATGTTAGAGTTGGCGGATCAGATAAACTAAAACAGGCACTTCTAGAACAACACATACAGGCAAAACATTCCAACACATAAGGTTGGCGGGCCAGTTTAGTAATACCGCTGTGGAAAAAGCTCTCGTATAGAAGCACACGTACATATTGATCGACTACCCAGAGGTAGGAAGCCACCAAACAAATTGGGCTCACTGGTTGATATAGATTGCTTGTTGGCAGTTGAAAAACACAACATAGTTCATAAAAACCCTTTAGCACTAGGAACGAAGCGGGGGAATATTGTTACATATAATGTACATTGTATATTGTAAGCAACATAATGTCGACAGAGGATGGGAAAGGTCAGAGCCCATTGAACTTGTGTATAAAAAATTACCTCTTTCCAATGTCTTGGCTGATGCGACTCACATGAAGCGTATTTTTAAGATTAGATGGGACTAGAAGTAGTTCCGTCTGACTAAAACAATCTACATGAAACTTAAACATTAATACATTCGTATTAATGCATTATCATCATATAATTGTATTATACAAACAAAATAAGTATAGTTTGAGCGTTAGCGAAAACATTAAGAGCTTTAGCTCTTAACTAAAACATAAATACTATTAATAAATTATATCTTATTAAGGATAACTCACAAATGAATGTACATGATATTATCACTGAAGCACCTGTAAGTACAGGCAAACAAAACCTACGTAAAATAGGTGCAAAAGTTGCTGGCTGGGTTGGCGCTGCAAATAAGTCTGCTGAACTTGCAGGTAGAGTTGAAATTGGCGATGAAGCAAACACTTTAAAAGTGGACTTTAGTCGATACCTTGGTAAAACAGGTAAAAAATATAATCAAGTTACTGGAGCATTTTTAGCTGGGTTTCTTAGAACCAAAGACTATCCTACACTACACTTACAAGCGTTTGCTGACGATATTATGACTAAAGCAGAAATTGATAAAGCTATAATGGTATCAGCACAAAAAGCAGGACAACCAACTAGCGGTGGCCGTCCGATGCCATCGGCTAAAGCTGCACCGGGCAAAGCTGCACCGGCTGTAGTGCCGAAAGCTAGTGTACCTAAACCTAAAGTGCCAGCTATTATGTCAAAACAGATTAGAGCATTAAGTGCAAAACAAAAACAACAGTTAGCGAGTATGTTATGAACGTATATGAAATTTTAAGTGAATCAGTAACCGAACAAGACAAAGATACACATTGCTCAGACAAGTGTTGTGGTGCAGAAGTAAAAAGAGAAGACTGTAAATGCTCAGCTGATTGCAAACATTGTAACTGTAACGATCCTAAAGTTAACGAAGGTCCGAACTATGATGCATCTGATATACATAGAGGCGATGCTATTACTTGTAAGCCATGTAAAGGCAAAGGTTGTGAGCATTGTGATTACAAAGGCGTTCATCCTAAAGAAGTTGACGAAGCTAGTAGCCTAGACAGTTACTATCAGTTAACCAAAGCAAAACGTTTGGCAAAAGCAGACGGACATGACTATGATAAACTTCCTGAATACCATAGAGGTAAAGATCAACCTCACAAAGAAAAGTATAAAGCGTTAGCAGCAGAAGGAGTTGACGAAGCCGGAATCGTGTCAAAGATTAAAGACAAGTTGGGCTTTGGGAAAAAGAAAGCTGTTAACAAACCAAAACTAAAACGCAATCCTAGAATTAAAGTTGCTAAAGGTGCAGGACAAGTTAGTCGTGCAAGTGATGGTAATGTATATGTGTGGGCAGGTGCTGCTTGGGTTAACAACGAAACAGCAAAATTTGCTCCTAAGCAAGTTACAGCTGAATTAGGAAACCCAGTACTTATTGGACTTGCAAATCAAATTAAAAAAGCAGGCCTAACAGATGTTGTTAAGCCCTTCTTACTTTCAGTTTAGAAAAACGGCATCTGCGTTTTCTTAGTAGTTTCAAGATTTTCTTCAATAAGTTTGCCCATTACTTCTCTATCTTCCGGACTAGTATAATATGCTTCCTCTAGAGACAATGACCCCCGCATATACCAACATAATTTAGATAATTCTAGTTTCTGTTGTTTAGTGTTTTCGTCGAGGGCCTTTACTTCTTCGAGGATCTCTGGCACGGTCCAGGTCAGGATCCTTATCCGAAAAAATTGGATTGATCAAACGTAATCGGAACTTCGTATGATGCCGGTACACCTTTTTCGATATCTTCAGCAGTGCTGTTTACAGTCATTGGTTTTACAGCAAATTCATCTTTTTGTGATTGTAGATGTTCAGTAATAGTATTAAAGAATTGTTTATCTGCATTTGCAATAAACTCATCAATGTGCTTTCTGCTATCAACAACATCTTCACCGATAGTAATTGCTGCAATACCTTGTGCTAACATGCCTACTGTTAATTCAGTAAGTTTAACAAACGAGTTTGTAAATGCTTGCAATTTTGCTTCGTCTTCGATACTGTCATCGTTAACAACATTAAAGATACGCTGTTCTTCGAATGTCTTAAGAGCATTTTTTGTAAACTCTTTGTATGTTAACGGTCTTAGTGTTACGGTCATTTCGCCTACTTGTACAGTGTCTTGATACTGTGCTTGTGCAAAGCTATCCATGACACCACGTAAATCTACGTTCATTTCAAGTTCTTCACCAGTAACTGGTTGTTTAACTGTGATGCTCATTGTTTCTCCGTATGTTGCCATACGAATTGCAATCAAACATGCATCAAGATCAATACTTGGCATTGACCAGGCATTTTTGATATTAGGAATACAACTTTGTATCACGTCAACTGTTGCTTGCCCATTAAGTAAAGCATCGGGTGTTTTAAATGTAAGCTCGTCTCTTGCTGTCATTGAAAATACCGGGAGCTCACCGCTTTCTGAATTTTCGTATGCCCCGGCGGGGTAGAACTTTCCATTACTAGGAAGAGTTATGTACAACTTAGGTTGACGAAAATACTTCTGTAAAGGATTGGATCCTTGTTGGTTTATTTCTGACATTGTTTTTCTCCGTATAAATACATTATAATAGTATGTATCTACAATATTTATATACGTATATAACTAGGACACGAAATCATGGCTGATGAAGTAAAAATTGTTGACGTTGCTGGAGGACCAGCATCAGAAGCTACATTACAACTATTGATAAAAGCAATAGAAAAGATGGGTGGCGGTGCCGCCGGTGGCGGTAAGGGTAGTAAAGCGGCTAATAAAGCAAACCAGTTATTTACTGATTCAACTAATAGGGGCACAAAGGCAAATAAGAAAAACACAAGTGCTGTAAAAGGCGGTACTGAGGCTGTAAAAGGATTTGCTTCGACACTGGGCAGTGCCGCAGGCAAGTTAACCGGCGCTCTCACAGCAGCAGTTGGTTCTGTTGTAAATATGGGGCTAGTGTTTACAACCAATGCAAATACTATGGGGGAATTTGTAAGCACAGTTCCGATAATAGGCGGAGCACTTGGAGCGGTTGCTGGGTTTTTCCAAGATGGTGCAGATTCATTTAGAGAATTATCATCACAAGGTGCTTCTTTTGGTAATAACTTATTAGAGTTACGTCAAGCTGCAGCAGCTGCAAATTTACCACTAGACACATTTTCAAGCATGGTAATGCAAAATAGTTACCTCTTAACAAAAATGGGTGGAACAATTAGCGAAGGTGCAAAACGCTTGGGAGCATTATCAAAGTCAGCACGTGAAGCAGGTTTCTTAGAACTAGGTTTTACTATAGGCGAACTAACTGAACTTACAGCGTCATATATTGAGCAACAGTCTCGATCAGGACGTCTTGAAGCAAGAGGGTCTAAAGCAGAAAGTGACGGACTTAATGCTTATCTAAATCAGCTTGACAAACTGACAAGAATAACAGGAATGAGTCGCAAGCAAGCAGCAGACCAACTGTTAGCGCAAGCCAATGACGCACAAACACAAGCAATGCTATCAAAGATGGGCGAGAAAGAAAGTAAAAGATACCAAGCAAACTTAGCTACATTATCGATGCTAGGTCCAAACCTTCATGAAGGATTTAAAGACTTAGCAGATGGAACTCCGCAAAAAGAGATGGCCTTGCAAATGGCTGCGATGAGTCCGGCATTTGGAAGATTTGCAGAAAACATGAAAAATATGACGCCGAAAGAATTCCAGGATGAATTAAAAAAATTAAATGGACCACTAACAGAGTTTAGAGACAGTATGGGTGGTACTTTTGCAGATATTCCAGGACACCCATTTGCAGCATTATTTGGTGAGATTGGAAATCTAACAGACTATGCCAACTCTACAATAGATTTTGACGAGCTAGAAAGAGAAAAAAATCGACGAGACAAAATGACCAAAGGCATCACAAAGTTCGAAGATGACATAGCTAGAATTAAAAATGCATTGATGTTAGCATTTATTGAAGGCGGAGTACTTGAAGCTGTTGGCACAGGGTTAGCTTCAATAGCAAGCATCTTTGTTACCGCCGGCGAAGAAACAACAAATGCTGCAGGTAAGAAAGTAGTAGGAGATCCAAAATTTACCCTGGCAATGACACATTTTAGAGACAAAATTATAGAAATAACTGATAAGATAAAAATATTTATAAAAGAAATATACAATCCAGAAGTTAGTTTTAGTCAAGCATTTGCAAACTTGTTTAAAGGCAAGGGCGAAGAAGGCAAACCAATAGACATTGGTGGAATGTTAGGTGGAGCGATTGCTAAAGCCTGGGAAATGGTTGATCTTAATATACCATGGGGCGCACTATTTGTTGGCGGAATTGCAGGATTAGCTGCAGCAATAGTTGCACCAGTACTTGCAGTACCTGCAGGTATAGCGGTCGCAATAACAGCATTCTTTGGAGCACAAGCACTTAAGAATTTAGTATCAGGAGCATGGGATCTATTAGTTGCAGGTTTTACTTTTGGAGCAGATGTTTTAAGTTCTCTAACATCTGGCATAGGCGGGTTGTTTACTAGCGCCTGGGAAAAAGTTAAAGGATGGTTATCCTTTGGTCCAGATAATACATTTAGTATAAGTGCCCTTGGAACTACGGCATGGGCAACTGTTACAGGTTGGTTTGGGTTAACCGGATTAGACTTTAGCATCTCTGCATTAGGAACATTAGCATGGGAAGCAGTAAAGACTTGGTTTAGCTTTGGCACTGAAGTAGCGTATAGTATAGGATCATTAGCACTTACAGCATGGAATACTGTTACAGGTTGGTTTGGCTTTGGCAAAGGCGAAGCAGCGTATAGTATAGGAACATTAGCAACTTCGGCCTGGACAACTGTTACAGGGTGGTTTGACTTTGGAGGCATGGAAATGCCTAGTATAAAAAGTATGTTCCAGACAGTTATTGACAAAGTTAAAGGCTTCTTTACCTTTGACTTTAAAATGCCTAACTTCAAATCGTTTTTACCAAAATGGATGGGCGGCGAAGGCAAAACTTTATCAGACGCAGGCGATGCTGCAGGTACAGGCGTAACAACACAAATGGCTGTAGCACAAGCACCAAGTGTAGGTATGCCTACAGACACAGGATCAGCACTTAGTAACTTAGCAACAGTGAGTTATGCTACTTTAAATGCAGAATTAATGAATTTAAAAACCAACATGGATAATATTGGTAAAATTGATGGCTTCAAAACTACCATTGCTGGCCTAAAAGAGCTTGACACATCAGGCGTTTCCAAGTATAATGATAGTATAAAAGATTTAAATGATACCTTTATAGATTTAAACAAAACATTGTCAGTAGATAATAAAGGACTATTTGGAGGCGGTACAGGAATTGCATCAGCAGACGTTGTTAAGCAAGGTGGTTCAGGTTTAGGCGGAAATAACGTAAATCAGTTAAATACAACTATGCAAGCGGTATTAACTGAACTAATAGCTATTAATACTAATACTGGTACTAAGATGCCTAGAGCAATACGTGATTCAAGTAGTACACATGGATAAACAAGGATAAGAGATGAGTTGGAAGAAACACTTTACACCAGTAAAAACTGGTAACAACGTAGAAGGAAGTTACAGTCCTTTCAGCGGCCGAGGCGGCGGCATGAATGCAGGACCTGCAAAAACTAACTACAGTTCTTACTTGCCTGATGTATATGTAGGTTCGCCAAACAGAGTTGAACGTTACGGTCAATACAACACAATGGATAACGATAGTGAAGTAAATGCTGCACTAGATATTCTTGCTGAATTTTGTACACAACAAAACACACAAAACAAAACTCCGTTTTTACTAGATCTTAAATCAAAAGCAACAAATAGCGAAATTACTATTATTGGTCAGTACTTACAGCAATGGAGTAAACTACAAAACTTTGAAACTAGAATGTTCCGTATTTTACGTAATACATTTAAGTACGGTGATGCGTTCTTTGTTAGAGATCCAGAAACTAAGAAGTTGTTTCATGTTGATCCTGGTAAATTAACAAAAATTATTGTTAATGAAAGCGAAGGTAAAACTCCCGAACAGTATGTAATTAAAGATTTTAATTTAAACTTTGGAGAAATGGTTGCAACTACACCATTTCAAACTAACGGTCATTCAACAGGCGGCGGCGACGGATATTTAACAGGCGGCGCTAGAGGAATGGTTGGTAATGTTAATACACAAAACGCTGCTGGCGGACGTTTTCAAAATGCAGATAATGAAATAGCTGTTGATGCACAACATATGATACATTTAAGCCTATCAGAAGGCTTAGATATGAATTACCCCTTTGGTAATAGCTTACTTGAGACTGTATTTAAAGTTTACAAACAAAAAGAATTACTCGAAGATGCAATTATTATCTATCGTGTACAACGAGCTCCAGAACGAAGAGTATTTTATGTTGACGTAGGTAATATGCCAAGTCACTTAGCAATGCAATTTGTTGAAAGAGTAAAAACAGAAATACATCAAAGACGTATTCCATCACAAACAGGTGGCGGCGCCAATGTTATTGATAGTGCATACAATCCATTATCAATAAATGAAGATTATTTCTTCCCCCAAACAGCAGAAGGGCGTGGATCAAAAGTTGAAACACTACCCGGCGGCACTAACTTAGGCGAAATTGATGACCTTAGATATTTTACTAATAAGCTCGTACGTGGTTTACGAATCCCTAGTAGCTACTTACCTACCGGGGCTGACGATGCAAGTAGCCAGTATAATGACGGAAGAGTCGGAACAGCATATATTCAAGAACTAAGATTTAATACATATTGCGAAAGATTGCAAAATTTATTAATTGAACAGTTTAATCAAGAATTTAAACGATACATTCTTGAAAAAGGTGTAAACATTGACACAGCAATGTTTGATTTAAGATTCCAACCACCACAGAACTTTGCTAGTTATAGACAAAGTGAAATTGACAACGCTCGTGTACCAACATATACACAAATGAGTCAAATACCATACATATCGAATCGTTTTGCAATGAAACGTTTCTTAGGCATGACAGATGAAGAACTTGCTGAGAACGAAAGATTGTGGAGAGAAGAGAATGACGAAACACTAACACCTCCCCCAGGTGATGTAAGTGGAGAATTGAGAGGAGCCGGAATAAGTTCAGCAGGAATTGATGCAGATTTAGGTGGGATTGAAGATGAAGCCACAGATGATATGCAACCTGACATTGGCGCAGACGCTACAGCACCTGAAACACAAACAGATGCTATGGATGCAGGCACAACTACTGACCAAACGGTATAAATAACATTATGATACTACGTGAACTATTTTATTTTGATAAACAAACATTAGAACCGGTAGAGGATAACTCCTATGACCCAGATCTTGACGACACACCAGTAAAGAAAAGTGATACACGTAAAACACGACTCACACTAGCTCAAATTAATCGCGTCCGCAAAGCAGCTGACATACATACTAAAGAAACAGCCAAAGAGCTTGACTTTATTAAACAAATGTATGGAATACCAGCCGCTGAAGCCGGTATGTGATGAATGACGAAACTAGATAAGAGTCTATATACAAAAGCTCAATGGCGTAAACTTAAAGAAGCCAAACGCCAAGAGAAACTTCAACAACACTCCCCTGTAACACCTTCAGTTAGTGATCTATTGTTAGATTACGATACTAATACAGCATTTGTATTAGGCAACGGTATAAGTAGAGCACCAATTGATCCAGAAGAACTAAAAAAGCTAGGTAAAGTTTACGGATGTAATGCATTGTATCGTACATTCCAACCAGATCATTTAGTTGCTGTTGATGTTAAGATGGTTTTAGAAATTAATAAATCAAAGTATCAGCATAAGGCTCCTGTATGGACCAACCCAAATAAATCTTATGAGAAAATGACTGGTCTAAATTTTTTCTCGCCTAGTAAAGGTTGGAGTAGCGGTCCTACAGCATTATGGTTAGCAAGTCAAAACGGATTTAAGAACATATATATCCTAGGCTTTGATTTTCAGGGCATAGACAACGCAAAATTTAACAATTTGTACGCAGATACAATGAATTATAAAAAATCCACCGAAGGTCCTACGTTCTTTGGTAATTGGATGCGTCAAACTAGATCAGTATTCAAAGACCATACTGATATTAACTATCATAGAATAGTAAATGATAAAAGTTATCTTCCTAAAGACTTAACTGGACATCCTAACTTCCAAAATTTACACATAGACAAGTTCAAACAGCAGTTTAATCTTTAATATGGCAAATACAGCATTTGTTATTGGCAACGGAGTGAGTAGAAAGGGTATTGATCTTAATCTACTTAATAAACACGGCACAGTGTATGCATGTAACGCTATATATAGAGATTATGATCCTGATTACTTAGTTGCTGTTGATCCTAAGATGATTTTTGAGATAAACGAGTCGGGTTATCAAAATAAGCTAAATAATGTATGGACGAACAGTAATAAACGGTTCGAAGAACTAACAGGCTTTAACTATTTTGAAAAGTCGTTGGGATGGAGTAGTGGTCCTACAGCATTGCATTTAGCAAGCGAACATGATCATGATGTCATTTATATATTAGGGTTCGACTACATGGGTGTAGACTCAGGCAAACGCTATAATAATGTGTATGCTAATACTAAGAACTATATGAAAGAAGATAACTCGGCAATTTATTACCATAACTGGCTGAGGCAGACAGAAGATATTTTTAGAAAATACCCGCGAATAAGGTACTGTAGAATAATAAGACCAGATAATTTACAAACAACGAAACTAAATAGTTTTGTCAATTATACTACAATGCTTGTTGACGATTTCCACTTAAAATTGGAAATCTAACCTCACTTATTCCAAAAGAGCTCGTTTGAGCCTCTTTTAGCACCATTTTTTAACTATATAGTAAATACTAGTGACAGCCTTACCATAGGTAAACAATTTATAGGAGAATAAAAATGGCAGATCAAAATAAGTTTGAAAGTATGCTAGAAAAGCTCGTCAACGAAGACAGAGCTGGAGCAGAAGAATTATTTCACGAGATTGTAGTAGAGAAATCAAGAAACATCTACGAAGCATTATTAGAAGACGACTTGTCAGAAGTTGAAGAAACATCTGATGAAGTTGAAGAATCAGCAGAAGACGAAGAAGAAGCAGTTGATGAAGCTACTGACGAAGAAGTAGACGAAGACGAATCAGAAGACGTTAAAGAAGACTTTGACTTAGATGAGTTTGAAGTTGAAGCTGACCCAATGTCAATGGAAGCAGATCCTGCAGACGACATGATGGGCGATATCGAAGCTGGCATGGATGACAGCGAAGATGGCGACGAAGAAGAGCTTGAAGACCGTGTTGTTGATTTAGAAGATGCATTAGACGATCTTAAATCAGAATTTGAAAAAATGATTGCTGGCGACGAAGACGAAGCTGGTGATGAAGAAGAATCCGACGACGAAGAAGATGTCGACGGTGACGAAGATGATTCAGAAGAAGAATCATTTAACTTTGAAGCTACTGAAGAAGAAGATGAAGCTACTGACGAAGCTGCAGACGAAGATAAATCCGAAGCAGAACAAATGCGTGAGTATGTTGAAAAAGTAGCACCTAAAATGGGCGACAACGGTGCAAACACCAAGTCAGCTATTGCAGGCGCAAACGACATGGGCGGAGAAGCTGGAAACATTGCACAAGGCGGTGAAGAAAGTGGACGCACAGCAGATTCAGCAAAAGAAGAAAACGCAGGGAACGTTAACGTACCAGGCGCAAAAGCTTCTAAATCTTTAAAAGGTGCTCCAAAAGGCCACGGCGCAGAGAAGAAAAGCGCAGGCGAAACTGCAGACAACAAAACATCCGTTGTCGGTAAGTAAGTAAAGGACTACTAGATGAATCACTTACGAGAGACATTGACATTTGACCAAGCTAATATGGTTATTGAGTCTGCTAACGAGGGAAAAGACTTATACCTTAAGGGTATTTGTATACAAGGTGGAGTGCGTAATGCTAACCAGCGTGTATATCCTGTAAAAGAAATTGGCAGGGCTGTCAAAACTCTCAATGATCAAATACAAGGAGGATACAGTGTTCTCGGAGAAGTTGATCATCCAGAAGGACTTAATATTAACCTAGACCGTGTATCACATATGATTGAATCAACATGGATGGATGGCGCTAATGGTTATGGAAAGATGAAAATTTTACCAACCCCAATGGGACAACTAGTTCGCACTATGTTAGAAGCAGGTGTTAAACTAGGTGTTTCATCTAGGGGCTCTGGTAACGTATCAGAAGACGGGTCCGGAGAAGTATCGGACTTCGAAATTATTACAGTGGACGTTGTGGCTCAGCCCAGCGCCCCAGGTGCATATCCTACACCAATCTACGAGCATTTAATGAATGCACGTGGAGGCATGGCAGCATATGAACTAGCACAGGCAACTAGACAAGACCCTAAGGCACAGAAATACTTAAAAGAATCGCTGATTAATATAATCAGTCGACTCCAATAAAAGGAGATTATTATGTTGGATGCATTAAAAACACTTTTTGAAAACGATGTAGTTTCAGAAGATGTGCGTCAGCAAATTCAAGAAGCATGGGACCAGAGGGTGATAGAAAATCGCCAGTTGGTAACAGCTGAACTTCGTGAAGAGTTTGCACAGAAATATGAACACGATAAGTCAACTATGGTTGAAGCTATCGATTCATTAGTAAGTGAAAAACTAGCAGAAGAGATTTCAGAGTTTACAGAAGACCGTAAACAACTAGCAGAAGCAAAAGCAAAATATGCAGTAGCTATGCGTGAAAACGCAGGACTATTGAGAGAATTTGTTGTTGATCAGCTAGGCAAGGAAGTTTCCGAGTTACATGAAGACCAAAAAGCTATGGCTGAAAACTTTAGCAAATTGGAAGAATTTGTCGTCGAACAACTTGCAAAAGAAATTGCTGAGTTTGCAGAAGATAAACAAGATTTAGCCGAAACGAAAGTACGTTTAGTACGTGAAGCTAAGTCACACTTCGTTAAAGTCAAACGTGACTTCATCGAAAGAAGTGCTACTAAAGTATCTGAAATTGTTGAATCAACACTTAACGGTGAAATTGGTCAACTAAAAGAAGATATTGAAGAGGCACGAAGAAACGACTTCGGTCGTAAGCTATTTGAAGCGTTCGCTAGCGAATACTCAAACAGTTACCTAAACGAAAAGTCGGAAACAGCCAAACTAATGAAAGTTTTAGATGCTAAAGATCTACAACTATCAGAAGCAAAAGCGTTTGCGACAAAGGCAAAAGATATCGCTGAGTCAGTTAACAAAGAGAAAAATATGTTAATCGAATCAGCAAAAAGAGCAACCGTCCTAAATGAACTGACAAGTCCTTTATCGAAAGACCAAAAAGACATAATGTCAGATTTACTGGAATCCGTTCAAACTGCAAAGCTACGCAATGCGTTTGATAAGTACTTACCTACTGTTATCGATGGTAATACTCCAGCTAGAAAAAAGGCGCTTACTGAAGGCAAAGAAATGACAGGCAATAGAGAAGAAATGACAACAAACAGTAGACAAGCAGAGGACAATAATGTCGTTGACATTCGTCGTCTAGCTGGATTAAATTAAGGAGATAATTATGTCAGAACTACTAGAAAGTCGCTGGCAGGAAACCAAAGGCGCACTTCTTGAAGGCTTAAACGGCAACAAGAAAAGCGTGATGGCTGCTACACTTGAGAATACTCGTAAGTATTTGTCTGAGAGTGCAACAGCTGGTGCAAGTTCCGCCGGTAACGTCGCAACCTTAAATCGTGTGATCCTTCCAGTGATCAGACGTGTAATGCCAACCGTTATTGCTAACGAGTTAGTTGGTGTACAACCTATGACTGGGCCAGTTGGTCAAATCCACACATTGAGAGTACGTTATGCAGATGCAGTAAACTCAACTAATGGTACAGATACAACAGCTGGTGACGAGGCGTTAAGCCCATTCAAGATTGCAGAAGCCTACTCAGGTGCTTTAGATGATAAAGCAGCTAGTACTTCAGCATTAGAAGGCTCAGCTGGAAACAGACTAAGCATTCAAATCTTGAAGCAAACTGTAGAAGCTAAATCCAGAAAGCTATCAGCTCGATGGACTTTTGAAGCTGCTCAGGATGCACAATCACAGCACGGTATTGATGTTGAAGCAGAGATTATGGCTGCATTAGCACAAGAAATTACTGCTGAGATCGACCAAGAAGTAATTGCTAGTCTTTACAGCCTAGCAGGTGCAGCTGAGTCAGATGTTCAATATGATCAATCAGGTGTTAGCGGAACAGCTACATTTGTTGGTGATGAACATGCGGCATTAGCTGTTATGATTAACCGAGCAAGCAACAAAATTGCTCAGCGTACACGTCGTGGCGCTGGTAACTTTGCTGTTGTTTCACCACATACCTTAACAGTATTACAAAGTGCTACTACTTCAGCGTTCGCAAGAACAACTGAAGGTTCTTTTGAAGCACCTACTAATACTAAGCTAGTTGGTACATTAAACAATGCAATGAAAGTATATGTTAACACATACGCTTCAGACGCAACTGATGTATTAGTTGGTTATAAAGGTTCAAGTGAATCAGATGCTGCTGCATTCTACTGCCCATATATTCCATTAATGAGCAGTGGTGTTGTACTTGACCCAGACACATTCGAACCTGTTGTGAGCTTCATGACACGTTATGGATATGTTGAGTTAAACAACACAGCTTCATCGCTTGGTAACGCAGCTGATTACTTGGCACGTGTAAGCGTAGCTAACGTAAGCTTCAGCTAAGTTTAGACTTAGTAAAAGCGTAAAAGCACTAAAGGGCTCCTTAGGGGGCCCTTTTTTTATGACTAAAAAATTACTATCCGGCTTTTCTCTTATTTGATAAATACTATTGTCGTAAATCGTGCTGCACAAGGCAGACTTATGCAGAATTGACCCACTGCGTATTACATAGAACGTAAACTATTAAGGAGAAAAAAATGGGACGTCCAGTAAATAAAAAGAACTTCGGTACACCAGGTGATGGTACAAACTTTACAGTAAATTGTCAAGTTGCAGGTAACTCAGAATCAGAAGAAGGTTACATACTTTCACAAAGATCTGTAAATAAATTCAAAGTTGACGATGCGAAAGCAGGCGGCGGCAACGTAGGTATATGTACACTAGTTGATGTAGCATCTGGAGCACTAGGTGCTAACCAAATGTCAATTCAAGGAACATTATCCGGCGGTGGCGGTGGACAAGTAAGAATTGCAAAACTTTACAATAGAACTTGTAGAGATTTCAACAACGTCCGTTACACTTGGGCTATACAGAACGATTCTACAGAAACTATTATGGTACTGACAGCAATCTAATTTAATTAGGGGAGTGTAATATCTCCCCTAGTTTTATAGAACAGGAAAACATTAAATGGCAAGATATTCTAAAATAGACGGTAATTATGTACTAGCTGTTACAGACGGCGGAGAGATAAAACTTGACGTAGGCCCAAACTCCGGTGGCGGCATTGTTAGAATTACAGGCGACTTAGTTGTCGAGGGTGATACTACAACTGTATCAACAGCTGAATTACAAATTGAAGATAGGATTATTACTCTTAATAAAACAGCATCTGCAATAAGTGCTGTTCCAGGTAGAGTAGCAGGACTAGAAGTCTACAGAGGATCATCAGACGAAGTATATTTTGTATTTGATGAAGATGTCGAAAATGGACCAGGTAACTCATTAGGTTACGGTGCATGGGCAGCTAGAAAAATTGTTCCGTCAACATCAGGCTCAACACTATTAGGAATACAAACACATAGTATTGACACTAAGGGAGCAAGTTTATTTCTTATTAATCAAGGCAGTGGCGGCATTGTTACTGTTGAAGGTTGTGTTGACTATCAAGAAAGTATTTTTCCTTATGTAACACCAGGTAGCACTAACATTAATGTTGATGCCGCAATTACAAAACCAGATGGACTTATAAATGCACAAGGTGTAGCAGATTACACAGCATCATTCTTCCAAGGTAAATTCCAGGATAAAATTTCAGAAGGCACAACTACTAAAACATCTGTAGAAGTGTTTGACTTAGAAGTTGCTGGCGCACTTGATGTAAGCGATGTAGGTTATCGTGCTGCAAGCGCAATTGAATTTGAAATAGACGGTGGTATAGTAAGTAAATTCTTTGCTACTAAAGTTCAACTACAACACATTGAAATAGACGATACAACAATTTCAACTACATCAGCAGCTGACTTGGTAATAAAAGCACCAGGTCCTAACAGTGTAAGAATAGATGATGTATTGCATTTAACACCAGGCCCGTTTGATAACGATGCTAACTTAGGTGTTGATGCTGATACAACAAAACCTGACTACCCAACATCGGGAATTAAAGTGTATGCTGATACCGAATCAGCAGGTGGTACTGGCTTACATTTTGTAAATAGTAATAACAAAGCAGACGAAGTAATTAGTCGTAACAGAGCTATATTATATTCGATGATATTTTAGAGGATAAAAAATGGCAATACATAATGTAGAAATTGGTAGCGATCATGACGGGAACGGCCGTACTAGTCTACTGCCAAACAGTGCCCCGGGTATAACAGCTGGCGCATTTGCAATAGGAACTGTATATACAATTATATCAGCAGGCACAACAAACTTTACACTAATTGGTGCAGGTGCTTCTGTCACATCAGGTTCATTTATAATTGGAACAGTATATACAATTATATCAGCAGGCACAACAAACTTTACACTTATTGGTGCCGCAAATAGTAATGTAGGTACAACCTTTACAGCAACAGGTGTAGGTGTAGGAACTGGTACAGCAGGCACATTTGCTGTAGGTACAGTATTTACAGCATCAGGCGTAGGAACCGGCTCAGGCACAGCAAATGTACCTGATTACAGAGTACCAACAGGAAAGTCATGGGCTATTACAACGATCATGTTTTGTAATGTAGGAATAGCAGATCCTGATA
>Ga0114994_10000999_pt1 | contig 19883 bp, 21 predicted proteins | sample ArcticOcean_MG_C_9_FD_87043 | JGI IMG/M metagenome (GOLD analysis project Ga0114994, IMG submission 87043) | Marine microbial communities from western Arctic Ocean - ArcticOcean_MG_CB2_152 | ecosystem: Environmental > Aquatic > Marine > Oceanic | place: Arctic Ocean: Canada Basin | collected...
CGAACCCAACACTGGTTTTTTAATGGGACGGGTATACCGCGCCAGTACAGAGCGGTAGGATTTGGAAAGAGGCCAAGTTTTTGTTACCCCGTCTCCAAGCCCTATAGTCTGATCGCGCACATCTGTATCATTGCTGGGTTTGGAGGATTTAAAATCAGCCCAATCTTTCCAACAAAATGCATAAAGCTGGCCTCTGCGTGCCTCAAAGAATGCCAGCAAAATAGCGATATCGTCTAGAGAACGCATTCCCACGCCGGCATCATAGCGTCGCCGGGAATGCGCCCAGGCGGTGTTACGTTCTTCGTAGCCATTTGCCAGAGTGACGATATCAGTGTGCCGCCCTGGCCCACCAACCGAGCCAAAACTCAGTCCAGCAGGAAATTGAATGTCATGAAAATCCATCTTATTGCCTCATACTATCGATTGCGTTGACCTTGACTGAGCGCCCGACTGAACCGGGCGGCAATCTGACTTTCCGAGCGTTGGAAACCCGCCACATCCGGAGTGGAAATATTCATCACAACACTCACTTGTGACATGGAGTTACTGCGCACCCCTAATTTGCCGTCTGCGCCACGAGCCAAAGGCATAATCGCCTCGGGACCCGCCTCGCCCATTAATCCTTGCCCCCCACGCATGGGAAACAGCGTCGGGCCAGAGACGATACCCCCAGAGGCAAATGGCATCACCCGCCCTTGCGAAAATCCGGCTCCATCAGCAAACGGCAACACCGACGAAAAGGCCGTGCCTAAGCCACCAGCCAGCAATCCACCAAGATGATTTGAAATCAGCTTTATCGCGGCGTTAAAAGCAGTATCGATCAGCGCTTGACCAACAACATCCAAACTGTCCCGCAATTTATAGCCGTCAAATGCCACCCCGTTGATCGCCTTGCGAACCCCGGAACTCAGTGATGTTTCAAACGCCGAGGCATTGCGCTCAGTCGCTCCAAAAGCTTGTGTCAAACGGTTTAACTCGCTTCCAAAGCCCGCCGTCATTTTGGCGACCGTCGTCAAGGCTCCATCCAGCGTTTCAAGATCACTGTTAAGATCACCAACACCCTGAAAATCAGTCATTTTTACCCTCCTCTGTCTGGTCAGGATAATTTTCGACCAACTCGGTCAACCGCCTGCGATTCAGCGGTGCAAATGTTCTGGTGTTCCCAATCAAAAGCTGGAATTCATACGGCGTCATGGCCCAGAATTCATCCGGGTTCAGACGCAAGCCCCCTAAGCCCGCACTTAATAAAGAAGGCCAGTTAAACACCTGCGTCACGATGCTGGTTCCGCCGGCGCAAACGCCACCACCAAAAGCTGAGCCGCCGCTTGACTGGCAGCAATAAGCCCTCCCTCAATCTCAGACGTCAACAAATTTTCACCCTGCCCCGTCCAGCCACCACCGCGCAAGCCCGCCACTGTCAGTGCCAACACATCGCGCCCAGTGAAATCACCCGTCTCAAAACGTTTCACCAAATCAACCAGCGAGCCACTTTGTAAAGTGGTTTCCAGTTCGGCCAATGCGCCCAAGGTCAACTTCATAATTTGCGGCCGACCATCTAACACCAGCTTCACTTCACCGCGCCAAGGATTCACCATGCTCAATCTGCCGTAAACATAAGGGCGCCTGCGGAGGCGAGGGATATTTCATAGGTTGCCTCACTGTTATGATTGCCGGCATAGTCAATCGCTGTCACCTGAAACGGACCTTGCACAGTGCCAAAATCGGGAATGATGACCTGAAACTGAGGTGTCGCCGCATCAAAAAATATCTGTCGGGCACGCTCGTCAGTATTTGCATCCTTAAATACGCCAGAACCCGATATAGCCGCACTCTTAACGCCGGATCCAGCCAGCAACTCACGCCATCCTCCCGCACTCTCGAGGCTGGTAATATCGACAGTCTCAGCATTGAAACTAATCCGCGTCGCGCGCAATCCAGCAAGGGTTTGAAACGTATTCCCGCCGCTAAGGTCCACCTTGATCAGCAGGTCTTTTCCATTTTGAGCACTCATATTGTATTCTCCTTTAAAAGCGGAGGCTTCTGTTCAATCAGAGCCCGAAACTTAAGATCTATGCGCCGACCTCCTCCAGTGCTTTGACGCTTTGAAACCGCACCCTGAAAATTCAGCGCTATCAAATGACCATCGGCCAGGGACAGCGGCTTTGTTAGCAAGGCTGTGCACATGTATGACGCCAGTGTTTTAGCCGATTGAAAACCCGACAACGAAGTAATCACAGAAAGGTCAAATTCGTGGACCGCTGCAAAACTGGTCATGTCTGACCGGTCACGCACCGTTTCTGTACCAAAAATAACGTATAAAATTGGCAATTCACCCGGTGGCAAAGCATCATACACATGACCTTCTGTAAGTGCAGCTACTTCAGAGTCTGCTTCAAGACGTGTCAAAACAGCCCGTTGCAAACTGGCGGAGAATAGGCTCATACCACCACCTCCTCAGACCCCAGTCAGCTTAAATACCGGCCATCCGGGTCGTGTTCGGTCACCGCATTAATATGAAAACAGCGGTTGGCATCCCGAAATCTCTGACCGGGCTTTGGACGATTGGACGCATTATAGGGCGCAGCCCGTACGATGATTTGTACACGCATCTGCGACAGGGGGGCCGGCTTGCCCTGTTACCTCTCGCCCTGATTGGCCGCGTATGGCGGCCCAAAGCGTGCCAAGAGCGCACCACCGCGTCACAAATCCGCCACTGTCATCCGCCGCAGTATGCGCAGCCTCAAGAATGAAACGCCGCGTCAATCGAACTTGTTCGCGACCATTCATGACTGCGCTCCTGCGCCAAGACGCATTGGCCTGTAGCGCTCAAGCAGGCTGGTCGCGCCAAATGGCATACAACCAAATGTCAAAGTGACCTCGTGCCGATACTCATAAAAATGTGTAGCCAGCAATAACGTGGCCTGCGCCAGATCCGATGGAACCTGAGACCAAGCGCTGCCATAGCCTGCCTTGAACGCAACCTCAGCCACAGCGTCTTTTGAAATAGGCGGCAAGCCACCCTGCCCCATATACAATCTAGTGCCATGCAATCCTACTTCTATTCGGTACAAATCCACCGATAACAACTGCCGGACCCCAGATCGGTCAATGAGGTGCAAACTTTCCAGTGACCGCACAGGCGCCACAGGCAGAGTATAGAACGCATCCTGCGCCCAAAATTGAGTTCGATAGGTAAACCGGCGCTCAAGTAAAATTTTGGCACAACGCCCTTCGACAGCGGCAATTGCAGCCCGAACATAATGGACCAGCATCTCGGTCTGTAGGGAAACTTCATCAAACCCGCGCCCCAAACACAAATGCGCCTTAAAAGCCTCAATCGGCAGAGCCAAATTGGCTGTTTGTGTCTCATTAATCAGCATTGTGACATTTCTCCAAATGAACTTTCAGCGATGTGGGGTAGGGTCGCGCTCAACTCGCGTTGCTCGGGCGAAAGAAGGCAGCTAGAAAACGCAAGCTCAACAAGCACGACCCGACGGGGCAAATATATCGCATACCCCGTCTTCACCGCGAAATGTTAACTCGCGGCAAAATTCAACAGCTTGATCGCCGCAAAATCACTGACATCACCGCCAATGCGCTTGGTGGCGTAAAACAATACATGCGGCTTTGCGCTAAATGGATCTCGTAAAATCCGTAAATCAGGCCGTTCTGCGATGGTGTATCCAGAGGCAAAATCGCCAAAAGCAATTGCCTTTGCTTCTGCAGCAATGTCGGGCATGTCTTCTGCGATCAGTACCGGATACCCCAGTAATCGCGCGGGCTCACCCGCCGCCAGACCATCCGACCATAAGAAACGCCCATCGTTATCTTTAAGACGACGTACCGCACCAGCTGTGCGGGAATTCATAACAAAGCTCGCCGATGCGCGGTATTGCGCCCCCAGAGCGTAAACCAGATCAACGATCGCATCCGGCCCCTTAAAGGCGCCATCGCTGCCGGTGAGCACAGTGCCGATTTTCCCCCACATCCATGTATCGTTATCGACGGTGCCATGGCTCAGAAACCCACGTGGCTTATCCAGACCATCCCCCGAAATGAAAGCCGCCGCTTCGGCACGTGCAAATTTGTCAACAATGCGGCCAGACAGCCACCCATCGATATCGAACGCACTATCATCCAAAAGGCGCTGACTGGCCTTGGGAAGCGCACTTAATTCATGCAAAGGGATTGTAATACGATCAAGAGTTGGCGTGGTGGTCTCTGCAGGTGATGCGGTCTCAGTTGCCCAACCCACCCCAATATCACCATGATCAATCAAAACATCAAAAGAGGTCGCTTCAACATTGACAACATTAGATATTTTTCTGATAGAGGCTGTATCTCGAAGGACCGATCGTACCGCAAGGGCAATCTGAGGATCAACCAGATATCCGCCATCACCGTTGACCGCTGTGGACATCGCTTTGCTGTCCAGATCCAGGGCACGTAGGCCCACTTCGTCGCCGCAGCGCAGATATGCATTGAACGCCTTCTGATAGGGTGCGCCGTTCTCGGGGGCCGCCATCAGAGCAGGACGCACTAAAGCAGTTTTTTGTTTATCAAGCATTCTAATTTGTTCCTCATGTCGCTTAAGTTTTAAATCAATTTCACCCTTTAATATACTAATATTATTAACTAAAATATTTAAAGCGTCACTTGCCATCTTTACAGGTGTCAAGGTGCGTGGCATTGCGCTGGTACTCGCAGTGTTATCCATTTTCTCATCCCTTAAAATTTGTATCCAATGTGTTGCGGCCGTCTAAAGGTGCTCGTGAGCGGCTTGAAAAGCCGCAGCGAGATCACGCCACTCAGCATCTGGACTACCGCCTTCGCAGTCAGCGCCCTCTTTGGCTGCCACGCGTGCTTGCAATGCCATTGGAAATGTCACGAGAGATACCTCCCATAAATCAAGATCGGTCAGTAGGCGTTTACCCTGTGCTGTCTTGCCGGCAGAACGGGTCCTATACCCAATCGACAGCCCATCGATCGCACCCGCAGCAATCAGCGCAGCGGCCTCGCGGCCCCTTTCCACAACAGTTAAAATTCTGCCTTTTACAAAAAGACCTTTGCGGTCTTCCGTGACATGATCCCAAACCCCAATGGGTTGTGACGGATCATGCTGCCAGAGCATTTTTACCTTGCGACCCTGTTTACCAAGCGTCTGCAAAGAGGCCGTATAAGCCCCCGGCTTGACAATATCACCGCCCTGATCGCATACGTCAAAAAAGCTAGCATAACCCTCAATCTGGCTGCCATCTCTGCCCGATATCTGCGTGTCAAAGGTACAGAATTTATGCTCTAATTGCCCTGAAATATTCATTATTACTTTTCCATTTCTCATGGGGTTACGGATAAAACCTGCTGCAAAGTCTGCGTCAAAATAGCTGCAATCATCCCAAAAAATGCCAACCATAATCGTTTTTCCAAGCGCGCCATCATCTCTTCGATCTTGTCCAAGCGGCCGTTTAGATGCGCAAATTGCAAAGCCGCCACTTTCTCATGCGCCTGCAATCGCAGAGCAGGCGCGCATTCAAAGGCCTCGAACCCATACCTCTGGCCGGTGTCTTCACTCATTTATTTTAAGGTCTAAAACCGGTAACCCCAAAAGACTGCGTTTCTCTAAATCGCTGAGAAACGTCGCCTCACCAATACGGCGCCACTGCGCTTCGCGCTCTGGGGCCAATGCTGTCAAATGATCAAGGTCAGGTTTCAATAGCATCCCATGCCCAGAATAGTCCGAGACCCAATCTGACACCGCCGCAACCACGCGGTTCACCAAAGGCAAAACCGTCAGGCGAAAAAAAGCTCGGTTAGCCTCTTGATAATTGGCATAAGTTGCATCCCCGGGAATACCGATTAACATTGGCGGCACCCCAAACGCCATTGCAATTTCGCGCCCAGCTGCCTCTTTTGTCTTTTGAAACTCCATATCACTGGGCGAGAAGCCCATCGGCTTCCAGTCCAACCCTCCTTCTAATAACATTGGTCGGCCAGCATTACGGGCGCCTTGATGATGGTTTTCCATCTCGGACAACAGACGTTCATATTGATCAGACGTCATAGTGCCCTGCCCGTCAGGACTGCGATATACAATCGCGCCAGACGGGCGGGCGGCATTGTCAAGCAACGCCTTGGACCAAGCCGACGCACTGTTGTGCACATCCACCGCCTGCGCCGCTGCCAGCAGGGGAGACAGCCCATAGTGATCATCTTGCGGATGGAAACTTTTGATGTGACACACCGGAGAGTGCCGACCGGCCCCTTCAAACCGATGCTTACGCCCACCAACTTGATATTCATAGCCAACCGGCCAACCGTCCGAACCAGGGATAATTCGCATCCGATCAGATCTAAGCACATGCAACTCTAACGGCAAGGTACTGTCAGACTCTAAGCCCTCGGATGAGACGGCCTCTATATATCCATCACCCGACAATAGAATTTGACCATACAGAGCTTCAAATAATTCAGCCCTGCCCTGAGCCGCATTGGGTCGGTTGATCAAGTTCAATAGTGGATGCTCGTCATAACGCTGCTGACGATCTTGCAAGATTAAAGGCAAATTAGCAGCAGCTTCTGATATCAGTTTGACCGCTCTAAACCCTACTGGGTTTTGTGTAAATCCCGAGCGGGTCAGCGACACGGTATCTCGTGGGCTCCAGGCCGCGCGCCCTGAATTATGCCAAGCCATGACTGGACCGGCTGCACTGGCTTTTTGCGCTGGGGCAGCCGGCACCTTTCGTCGCAAAAACTCAAAACTCATCTGATACTGCTCCACTTTTTTGACTGCAAAACAATGCACTGACATGCGTTATTTGTCTGTCAGCAATACTAGGCCTGAGAGAGTTAAATACGGCCGACCAGATAGTACGGTGGTAGAAGCGCCTGATTAGAGCAGACGAATCTGGGGCTGCCTCCGCATCACAGCCGGGGCAACAAGCAGGTCATGTACCGCCCAAACCAATGCATCAACCCGGTCGGGGCTACCTTTGCCTTCAAATCCTTGTGCTGTCATCTGGCACATTTGCGCCTCAAGCCCATCCAGTCCCCGCAGATGCTTTATGCGGCCCTGTTCATAAAGGGCGGCAACCGGTTCAGCGCGCACGCTCTTTCCTCTGCTGGCGTGTACTTTTTTAATTGCAACCAACGGATCAATCTGGCGAATAACGCTTTCAACCATATCACCCCCTTGATTGACCTCGGCAATCAGACGCTCGCCACCCCAGACGTCCATCGCTTTGATCGCTGCCAATGACCAAGCCGAAGGGCTAGCCGCCGCAAGGCTATAGTCGGCCAGAATGTAGCCCCGCCAATTTTGCACTGGACCTTGGGTACAAGCCCCTGCCACGATGATGCCGCATTCATCGGATTTTGCGTGCCCAGAGACCGGTGGATCCAACGCCACGACAATTCGGTCCAATTCAGGAAAAGTGTCTATCTGACAACATGAAAGCTGGGCAGATGTCCAAAGTGCGCCCTCCGCCTCTTCCAGTAAAATTCCATCTAATTCTTGCCGCCCCAAGCGCGTCCCGGCATAGCGTGTCTTTACCTCAGCCAAGAAACTCTCGGCGAGATTGGCGCGGTTGGCTTCTGTCGCAGCATGGGTCATCACAGTAGACGGATGTTTTAGCAAACCTTTGAGAACTCCTACGTTGCGCGGAGTGGTGGTTACGCATTGTCGCGGCATGGCGCCCAGACGCAGGGCAAACTGCAACATATCCCAAGCATTTCTGCCAGATTTCCATTTTGCCAATTCGTCCGCCCACGCGGCATCAAACTGTGGTCCCCGCAGGCTCTCTGGATCGCGTGCCGAGAAAATCTGCGCCACGGCACCATTTGGCCAGATCAGACGTTTGCGGCTGGCGTGCCACCTCGGCCTGCGGTCCGGTGGTGAGCATGCCAAAATTCCGCTGTCGCCAAACACCATAACTTCACGGGCCTGATCAAGCGTTTCGCCCACCAGTGCAACACATCTTGGAGATCCACAATCGGCTGGCCTGGGGCTCTCAACTTGGCTGCGCACCCATTCTGCCCCTGCCCGGGTCTTGCCGGCCCCGCGCCCGCCCATAATCACCCAGCTTCGCCAGTCTCCTGCGGGCGGCAGTTGGTGCTCCATCGCCCAAAAATCAAATAAAAATGGCAGCGCCAACAATTCGCCCTTGGTCAAGTCATTCAGAAACAACTGTCTGTCTGCAACACTTGCGCAAGCGATCCAATCTGCACCCAATTTGATGCCGCGCTTCGGCGAGGTCAAGACCGTATCCGCAGCGTCCGAGACCTGCTTGATGCCTTTTTTGTTCTGCAATTTTCATCTCCGTTTCTATAGCCAAACGAATCCAATGCTTGATGGACCCCATGGTCTTATCGGCCTGAGTTTCCGACCCAATTTCGCCGGCAAGTAATTGTTCATGTAAAATTTCCAGATCACCTTTAATCAAAGCCAACTGTCGTTTTATGCTGGATAGATGTTGATCTAGATCAGACGATCCCGCGTCTGGAGTTATTAAAATCATAGCTACGCTATTCCTCTCATGCGCATAATCCTCCACACGAGCCAAATAAAAACGGCCCCAGAATTTCTTCTAAGACCGCGTCAATATTTCTTCTAGCATGACACAACCTATAGAGGATTGCGTACGCAAAGTCAAGTTATTTCAAGTTTCCACTACGGACTCACCGAACGACCGCATTAATAATAAGTTAATATAAACAGACACATACGGCCAAAATGACATATGATCGACCTTTAACTGCCACAGAGTCTCAGTCCAAAAAAAACTACTTTTGCGCCTTACCAGCCTCGATTTCACGCCATTTCCTGACGTTAGCATTATGCTCTTTAAGGGTCTTGGCAAAGCTATGACCACCGGTTCCATCCGCAACAAAAAATAAGAAATTGGTATCATCAGGGTCCAACACAGCCTCAATACTGGCCCGGCCAGGGTTGGCAATAGGCGTAGGTGGTAGCCCATTAATGCGGTAGGTGTTCCAAGGCGTTTTACGGTCTAGCTCGCTGCGTCGCAATCCACGCCCCAAGGTTTTTTCACCCTTGGTAATTCCGTAAATTACCGTAGGGTCGGTCTGCAACCTAATACTGCGGTTCAAACGGTTGATAAAAACGCTCGCAACCTGCCGGCGTTCAGTTGGAAGCCCCGTTTCTTTCTCGACAATCGACGCCAAAATCAAGGCTTCGTCAGGCGATTTAAGTGGCAGGTCTTTCACCCGGTTTTTCCAAGCAGTTTTTAGGATTACATCCTGTGCTGCCTGCATTCTTTCGATCACGGCTTGACGGGTTTCACCCAAGCGAATTTCGTAACTATCCGGTGCAAGAGCACCCTCTTTGGGAACCGCAGCAAGATCGCCCGTCAGTTGGTCAATGGCCATTAAAACTTCTCGGACCTGCCAGCTGGTTACGCCTTCTGCCATCAACACACGAAACCGTGTATCGTTCAGGGCCTTGGCCCGCTCAAAAATTTCTGGAGCTGTTTCATCTGCTGGGTTGAACTCAGCTTTCTTGTCGAAACGATTTGTCTTTGGATCAAGCTCACGCACCTGAACTGAGGTGCGCGTCACACCAATCCGGTAAACGATCTCAGTACCGCACGTACTGGCGCCGCTGCGGGTGACGAGTTCGGCAATCTCGTCCATCGAAGCCGCAGCCGGGATCAAGAAACTACCGGCTTTCAGCTTTTCAGATTTCTCCTTATAGTCCGCACCTAGGCGAAAAATAGTGTCGTTATCGATAGCCCTGACAGATAATAAGTCGCGAGAAACACGCTTCATATCCGAACCTTTTTCGACCCTCAAACAAATCGCTTGATCAAGCGGTCCCGCAGTCGTGTATGTATTCTGCCCCCATAAGACCAACGCGCCTAACAAAAACAGCGCAACAATTAGAAAGCTAAGTCCGTTGGAGGCAACGCTGCGCCACATTAGCTAATCTGCCCAAACAGTAGGGAAGCATTGGTCCCACCAAAGCCAAAGGAATTCGAAAGCGCAACTGTTATATCCCGGTCTTGTTTGACCTGAGGCGCCAAGTAGATATCAGTCCCGACCGCTGGGGTTTCGAGGTTAATAGTCGGTGGAGCCACTTGATCGCGGATTGCCAGAATCGAGAAAATCGCCTCAATCGCACCAGCAGCGCCAAGAAGATGACCCGTACATGACTTGGTCGAAGACATTGTCGCTGATCCAGCTGCTTTTCCCAAAAGCCGTTCTACAGCCGCCAGTTCAATAACATCCGCCATTGTCGAAGTGCCATGTGCATTAATGTAATCGACCGCGTCTGGTTGCAAACCTGCGTTATTCAAAGCCGCCCGCATCGAACGCGCGGCCCCGCTGGCATCCTCAGAGGGTGCCGTGATGTGATGCGCATCCCCAGACATCCCGTATCCGATAACTTCCGCGTAAATTTTCGCACCACGCGCCACAGCATGTTCGTATTCTTCCAGAACAACAACACCGCCGCCTTCGCCCATCACAAAACCATCGCGATCGGTATCATAAGGCCGCGAGGCCTTTGCAGGATCATCAGCTCTTTTGGTCGACAAAGCTTTGCAGGCATTGAAACCTGCAATACCAATTTCACAAATCGCGGCTTCAGCCCCGCCAGCAATCATCACATCAGCTTCGCCCAACTTGATGATTCGAGACGCATCCCCGATGGCATGCGCACCAGTTGAACAGGCTGTGACCACCGAGTGATTTGGCCCTTTGAATCCGTACCGAATGCTGACCTGACCCGAGATCAGGTTGATCAATGCGCCGGGAATAAAGAATGGCGACACGCGCCGCGGACCGCGATCCCTGAGCAAAAGCGCCGTCTCTGCAATCGATTGCAAGCCGCCGATTCCGGACCCGATCATAACACCTGTGCGTTCCTGCGCCTGTTCGTCCTCCGGCATCCATCCGGAATCCATAACGGCTTGTTGGGCCGCCGCAATACCATACAAAATAAAATCATCCACCTTGCGGCGTTCTTTGGCAGGCATCCAGTCATCAGGATTGAAAGTTCCGTCTGACCCGTCACCATAAGGCACCTCACAGGCGTAATTCGTCGCAAGCCCACTGGCATCAAAACGACTGATCGTGGCTGCGCCCGAGGTTCCATTCAACAGGCGGCTCCAGCTCGCCTCAACTCCAGATGCAAGAGGCGTTACAAGCCCCAGTCCAGTTACAACGACGCGCCGCATATCACTGACCCTCTTTACTCGAATAGTTGAAATTTTCTTTTAACGCGGCTTGCCCCGACGGAGCAAGGCCTTGTCGCATCGCGTGGCATTTTTAAGCGAAAATGGCAGCAAAACGCAGCCTTCTTACAAAAAAACCTCCGCTTAACCGCGGAGGTTTAAGTTTTTTCGTTTTCAGGAAGTTAAACAGCTTCGTTGATAAAGTTAACTGCATCACTAAATGTCTGGATTGCTTCCGCTGCATCATCAGGAATTTCAATGCCGAACTCTTCTTCGAACGCCATAACCAATTCCACTGTATCCAAGCTATCTGCACCCAAATCATCAATGAACGATGCGTTATCTACAACTTTATCTTCTTCAACGCCGAGATGCTCTACAACGATTTTTCTAACGCGATCTGAAATGTCGCTCATCTTAAATTCCTCATTTTTATCGGAGCGTTTGCCCCTGTTTTCGCCCTTACCCGACTGGGATGGCTCTGGTTGCCCTATCGGGCCGCTCGCAAACCACATAATGCGGTTTTGACCGGTCTACTCATTGAGTTGCACGGTGAAACTGAGCCGCCTATAGCACATGATCTGCTATAGGCAAACGTTTTCCATGGTCATTCAAATCCAGACCACTCTACCTTAAGCAATAATTCTTGCCACACCGTCGAGGCGATCATGTCTCAAGCTCTCGATCAGCATAAACCTGCTTAGGAAACCCTGTAAATCCTTCTTGGTTCGTAGAGTTTGGTTAAGGCTCACACTTGCGCGGTCCCATCAAAGCATCGCCATACCGCCGTTTACATGTAGGGTCGTTCCCGTAACATATCCGGCTTCCTCGCTCGCAAGATAAAGGACGGCTGCGGCGATTTCCTTCGGCGCGCCCATGCGACCACTAGGAATAGACGACAGAATCGCCTCTTTCTGCGCCTCTTTTAAACCTGCCGTCATTGCCGTCTCAATAAAGCCGGGAGCAATGGCGTTGACGGTGATCCCACGGCTTGCAACTTCGTACGCCAACGACTTTGACATACCGACCATGCCCGCTTTTGAGGCGGCATAATTGGCTTGACCAGGATTTCCCGTCACACCGACAACCGAACTGATATTAACAATGCGCCCCCAGCGCACCTTCATCATACCGCGCAAAACGCCCTTACACAGCAACATGGTCGCCGTCAGGTTCACATCAAGCACAGACTGCCACTCATCTTCAGACATCCGCATAAACAAATTATCGCGGGTTATACCGGCGTTATTGACCAAAACGTCCACGCTGCCCATCACCTCAGAAGCCTGCTTGGGCAACTCTGCAACGGCTGCAGTGTCACTTAAGTTGCAGGTCAAGACATGCGCGCGCTCACCAAGCTCAGCGGCCAGCGCTTGCAGCGGCTCAAGCCGGGTGCCACTTATCCCAACCGTTGCACCCGACGCGTGCAAGCGTCTGGCGATTTCGCCACCGATTCCTCCCGATGCACCTGTCACCAAAACATTTTTGCCCGTTAAATCAAACATGATCACTCCTCAGCCCAACTATTTTCAAAATTTTGCACCGCAGATACCACGTCTTCGGGGGTAGACACCGCCCGACAGGCGATGGATCGTTCAATGCGCCGCACCATGCCCGAGAGTGCCTTGCCAGCGCCAATTTCCCATATATCCGTCACGCCATGGGCACCCAGCCAAGACACTGTTTCCCGCCAGCGCACGACCCCGGTTACCTGAGCCACCAGTAATTGACGAATTTCATCTGGGTCGGTGACCGGCTCTGCAAGGACATTGGCAATCAAAGGCAGCGCAGGGGAAACGATTGCCACTTCTGCGAGTGCTTGGGCCATTATATCGGCCGCTGGGGCCATCAACGCACAATGAAATGGCGCGCTAACCGGCAGTAAAATAGCCCGCTTCGCACCCTTTGTTTTTGCCAACTCAATCGCACGTTCAACCGCGGCTTTGTCGCCCGATACCACCACTTGGCCCGGATCATTATCATTCGCGACTTGACAGACCTGACCATGGGCGGCCTCTGCCGCCAACGAAACAACCGTGTCAAAATCCAATCCCAAAAGCGCTGCCATTGCGCCCACACCAACCGGAACAGCCTCTTGCATCGCGGACCCACGGGTGCGCAACAAACGCGCAGTATCCGACAAACTGATTGCGCCAGAGGCCGCCAACGCGGAATATTCCCCCAGCGAATGGCCCGCAACATAGTCAGCCGCAGCCATCGTCACACCTTCGGCTTCAAGCGCTCGCATCCCGGCTAGCGATGTCGCCATCAAAGCTGGTTGAGCATTTTTTGTCAGTGTAAGCACATCTGGATCACCAGACCAGATAAGGTCACTGAGCGGTTCGCCCAGCGCATCGTCAACTTCATCAAATACCGCCTTAGCGGCAGGATAGGCGGCAGCCAAAGCCTTGCCCATACCGATCGTCTGGGCCCCCTGCCCCGGAAATACAAATGCTCTACTCATGTTAACCCCTTCACTGCATTAACAACAGATACAGGGCAGCGCAGACCGGTGCAACATTGTTCCAAAATAGATTTGATCTGCATTGAGCAGAGATAGTAGATTTAGCGTTTCCACCCGGCCCTCATAATCAAATAAATTAAGCCGCTCAGTGATACATTAATAAAAAGATAATATTCCTCACCTGCCCATTTGCCATCTAATTAAAAATAGAAAACACGCGCTAAACGCCGCTTAGGGGTATACACGCGATCAAAATTCACTGGACATAGCGGAACCCAACAATCTTACAGCTGGCAATACGATCAAATTTTGCCATTTGATCGTTGACGATCGCAGTCCACATCTCATTGCCAAGTTTTTCCATCAACTTGCTGTTCACGACCTGCAGAACCTTACTGCATTCGCCAGTGTCCCCGCCATTTAACAGAGTGTCGTTATGTCGGCAGGCCGCATCGGTATTGCCCATTGATCCGCCATCCAGATCATACATAAGCGCAGAAACCGTTTCGATCGGGCGCATCGTTGGATTTTTAACCTGCATACTGAGGGTGTAAACGACAAGCGCTCCACTTTGATCCGCTTCAAACTTAAGCTTGACGGAACACGGCACATTATCAGATGTCTCAGCCGATAATGTAAATGGCACAAAAGCCATCAAAGCCACAAGCAAAGCCCAGCTAATATTCTTCTGTAGTCCTGGCCAAGCCCCAGTTTTAAGTTCAAGCATCTTATTTCCCATAGAGCACCCCATATACATCTCAAACGTCCCAACGAATTAACATTTAGGTCTGATAAGTTGCCATTCTTACTTAAAACCTATGTGGTTATCAATCATTGCCCCGCTCGACCAACTGGAAATCGCGGCAAAGCAATCACAAAAAAACAAAACCAGATGCGCGCCGCATATGGTTCTCCTTCAGAGACTGTGTTGATCGGTAAAATTCCCTATCGCTTTTACAGTTAGCAAGACCAACGCCACAAAGCGCTGTAAGGTTGGCAGTTTTATAAACCTTAAGAAGCCTAAAACTTTATTTTTACAGCCGAACTCTAAGAGAGTAATCATCTATAAATAATCAGACAAACCCCTGCTAAACCCAACGCAAAAGGTGCAAAAATAATCTAAACATTGGTTGTGGGCGGGCACTGATGCTAAAAACGCTGTAGGGACAAAATTATGAAGAATAGTTTCTAAACCACAATTTCTAAGATCAATAAATCTTTTTGTTTGACACTCGAAATAAAACCGTGATGATAAGCTTTCAATGGGAGATTAAGATGTATCTAGGACTTGATTTGGGCACGTCGGGACTGCGCGGTTTGCTGGTACAGGAAGACGGCAAAATCATCGGATCTGCCGAGGCAACTTATGATGTCCACCATCCCCACGCAGGGTGGAGCGAACAAAACCCGGCAGATTGGACCACGGCCTGTGATACAGTGATCGCAGCGTTACGCACCGCGCATCCAACCGCGTTCGCAGCACTGAAAGGTCTCGGTGTTGCGGGCCATATGCATGGCGCAACGCTTCTTGACAGTACAGGTCAGGTGCTGCGCCCGTGTATGTTGTGGAATGACAGCCGGGCCCATACCGAGGCAGCAAAATTGGATGCCACGCCGGGGTTTCGCGAAATTTCAGGCAACATCATGTTCCCAGGCTTTACCGCTCCAAAAGTGCTGTGGTTGGCCGAACATGAGCCAGACGTTTTTGCTAAAATTGCCAAGGTTCTGCTGCCAAAAGATTATTTAAACTTCTGGCTGACCGGACAATATACGTCAGACATGTCCGACAGTGCCGGAACAGGTTGGCTCGACAGTGGCGCGCGCAACTGGTCTGCAGATTTGTTGTCACAATCCCTCATGCGGCGCGATCAGATGCCCGACCTTGTCGAAGGCTCTGCCGCTATTGGAACGCTACGCCCAGAGATAGCCGCGGACTGGGGGCTCAGAGCAGACGTGATCGTGGTTGGTGGCGGTGGCGACAACGCGGTTGCGGCTTGCGGCGTCGGCGCTTTGCGCGAAGGCCATGCCTTCGTATCATTGGGAACCTCAGGGGTTTTACTGGCCGCAAAAGACACATTCTCACCAATGCCAGCCTCCGCGGTGCATACTTTTTGCCACGCAGTTCCAAACCGCTGGTACCAAATGGGCGTGATCTTGGCCGCAACCGACAGCTTGAACTGGCTTGCGCGCAATCTTGATGTTGAGGCCGCAGTTCTTTCCAGCGCGCTGGGAGATCAAATCAGCGGCCCAAACCAGATGCAATTCTTACCCTATTTATCCGGCGAACGCACACCGCACAACGACAGTACCATCCGCGGGGCACTGCTAAATATTGACATCACCTCAAGCCGTGCCGACCTAACTCAGGCGGTGATGGAGGGGGTGAGCTTTGCCCTGCGCGACAGTCTAGAGGTGTTGAAATCAACCGGCACCGACCTGAAACGCGCCTTGGCAATCGGTGGCGGAGCACAATCACCCTTTTGGGTTGAGCTTGTGGCGACCGTTTTAGACATCCCAATTGATTTGCCTGACAAAGGTGAATTTGGTGCAGCGCTTGGCGCAGCACGCCTCGCCATCGTCGGTTGCACCAGCGCCGAGCCCGAAAGTGTCATGACCCGACCCAAAGTGGCAAAGACAATTCATCCCCGAAGCGCGTTGACCACAGCTTATGACGCGGCCTATCAACGATATCGTGCGACCTATCCAGCATTAAAGGCAATCTCATGACGCATTTCTTTCAAGGCATTGATACAGTTACCTTCGAAGGTGCCGACAGTACCAATCCTATGGCCTTTCATCATTACAATCCCGACGAGATCGTAATGGGCAAGCGGATGGAGGACCACCTGCGTTTCGCAGTCGCCTTTTGGCACTCATTTGCATGGGAGGGCGGCGACCCATTTGGAGGTCAAACTTTTGAGCGTCCTTGGCATCCCCAAGACAGCATGGAGCGGGCACGACTAAAGGCCGATGCCGCTTTCGAAATGTTTGACCTGCTCAATGTGCCATATTTCTGTTGGCACGATGCTGATATCCGTCCTGAAACAGGCAGCTTTGACACTAATCTCAAAACATTGAATGAAATCACGGATTATTTTGGCGAAAAAATGCAACTTTCAGGTACTAAACTGCTGTGGGGCACCGCCAACATGTTCACCCATCGGCGCTGGATGAGCGGGGCGTCGACAAATCCTGATCCAGATGTATTTGCTTTTGCCGCAGCCACTGTAAAAAGCTGTCTTGATGCCACCCATAAACTGGGGGGCGAAAACTACGTACTCTGGGGCGGCCGAGAAGGTTATGAGACCTTACTCAACACCGATATGGGGCTTGAACTGGATCATATGGGCCGGTTCTTGTCGATGGTTGTCGACTATAAACATAAAATTGGCTTTAAAGGCCAGATTTTGGTCGAACCAAAACCGCAAGAACCCTCAAAGCATCAATACGACTATGATGCGGCAACTTGTTTTGGGTTTTTACAAAAATATGGCCTCGAGAAAGAGGTCAAGCTTAACCTCGAGCAGGGGCATGCAATTTTGGCTGGCCATTCTTTCGAGCATGAAATCGCCACAGCATCCGCTTTAGGCGTGCTGGGCTCTATCGATATGAACCGCAACGATTATCAATCCGGATGGGACACCGACCAGTTTCCTAATAATGTGCCCGAAGTGGCCATGGCCTATTATCACATCCTGAAAAATGGTGGCCTAGGGGCTGGTGGAACCAATTTTGATGCCAAACTGCGCCGTCAATCTCTGGACGCAAAAGACCTAATTGCGGCGCATATCGGTGGCATGGATATCTGCGCACGCGGGTTGAAAGCCGCCGCAGCGATGATCGAAGATGGTGGGCTGCAAGCAGAGCTTAACGACCGCTATACTGGCTGGAAAACGCCCGAGGCACAGGCCATGCTGCAAAGCGATCTGGCCAGCATCACGCAGAGGGTTCTCGAAACCCAGCTTTCACCAGCACCAAAATCAGGCCAGCAAGAAATTTTAGAAAACCTCGTCAATCGTTTCGTTTAGGCATCATGGATAGCATTTCCCTCAAAGACCTTAGATCACACCGTTTGGAAGCAGGCGACATGTCGGTGACCATATTATCTCTGGGATGCATCACGCATGATTGGCGGGTGCCTTTAGACGACACCTTAGTCCCGATAGTGCTCAGTTATCGTGATCCTGCCGACCATCTGCGCCATCCTGGCTCGTTGGGGATCATTGCCGGCCGCGTGGCCAACAGAATCGCGAATGCCCAGTTTAGCCATGACGGCACCACCTACCAACTGGCGGCCAATGAGGGGACCAATCAGTTGCATGGTGGCCCAAGAGGCCTTGCCAGCCGCAACTGGGATCTTGAGCCAGACGGATCAACAGGCGTGCAATTGCAGCACCAATCACCTGACGGAGATCAGGGTTTTCCCGGCCGAGTTGATTTCACAGTGACAATTCGGCTGCAAAACAACCGGCTGATCTATGATATGAGCGCCGTGCCGGACCGGGCAACTCCGATTAATCTTGCGCAGCATTCTTATTACAACCTAATGGGCAGCGGTACCATTTGGGATCATCAGCTCCAGATCGCCGCAAACGCCTACACCCCGACGGATGGCGCGTTGATCCCAACCGGCATAACTGCACTACTAGACGGTCAACCGTTTGATTACCGACAGTCAAAATTGATCCGGCAGGCAGACCCGGCCCAAAAGGGCACAGACGTTAATCTGGTTCTGGAACAAACAGCGCAAAACCCCGCAGCAACCCTGAGCGCTCCAAACGGGCTGTGTCTGAAGCTGTGGACAGACCAACCCGGCCTGCAGCTTTATACAGGCGCCAAACTGTCAGCTAAAGCCCCCCCTATGGAGGCACAAACACACCAAGCTTTTGCCGGCCTCTGCCTGGAACCCCAACACTTTCCTGACGCCCCAAATCAGTTACAATTTCCCTCGATTATATATACCCCCGAGCGTCCTTATCACCAGCGCCTCACAATTGAAGTTTCTCCAGTATGACACGTCCAATACACATTATCCTCGCCATGGCCCTTATAACCAGCAGCGCTATGGCCTCTCCTCTGCCAGAGGCTAATGCCACCTATGCGCCAGTTGATATGGCTCAGGTACGTTTCGGCCAACTGTTATTTTATGATCCGATCCTCAGCGGCAGTAAAACCGTCGCCTGTGCGACCTGCCACCACCCCAAACACGCCACTGCAGATGGCTTGTCGCTGGGTCTGGGCGACGGCGCACACGGCCTTGGTCTCGAACGGGTGATTGACCCTGAAAACCTGCCTGAACAGCGGGTGCCGCGCAATGCGCCGGCACTGTTCAATTTGGGCGCGCATGAATTTACCACAATGTTCCATGACGGGCGTTTGGAAGCCGACCCAACGCGCCCGTCAGGCATCCGCACACCGCTTGGTGCAGAAATGGTTCAAGGGTTTGCATCGGTGTTATCAGCGCAATCAATGTTCCCAGTCCTATCGCCAGATGAAATGGCGGGCCATTATACTGAAAACGACGTGGCCCGCGCCGTTCGGCAGGGATTTTTAACTGGTGAAAATGGTGCCTGGGCGCTGATATCGGCGCGGGTCGCGGCCATTGCAGAATATCAAAGCGCCTTTGAGCAGATCAACGGGCCTGGACATCGCGTTACGTTCACCGATATCTCAGATGTCATCGCTGAGTTTATCGCCTTTGAGTGGCGCGCCGATAACAGCCCGTTTGACCAATATCTCAGAAACGGCAACACTCTGCCTAAAGCCGCACATTTAGGCATGGAGCTGTTTTACGGCAAAGCGCAATGCAGCGGCTGCCACGCTGGCCAGTTTCAAACTGACCACAACTTTCATGCGATTGCCCTGCCACAAATCGGCCCCGGCAAAAGCGCCCGTTTTGAAACACACGCCCGCGATGAGGGTCGCCTCAGGGTCACTGGCAATCCAGCAGATGCCTATAAATTTCGCACCCCCAGCTTGCGTAATGTCGCCCAGACCGCACCCTATGGCCATAACGGCACCTATGGAACGCTCAAAGCAATCATCCGCCATCACCTCGACCCCGTGGCCTCTCTCAAAGCCTATGACGTCACGCAATTGGTTTTACCCAATCTGCCAAACAGCCAGGACTTTAGGGCCACGCGCGACCCATACCAGCAGGCCGCGATTGCCGCTGCCAACGAATTACCCCCCAGCGACATGAGCGAGACGGAGATCACCCAAATCGTGGC
>Ga0114994_10001000_pt1 | contig 19876 bp, 20 predicted proteins | sample ArcticOcean_MG_C_9_FD_87043 | JGI IMG/M metagenome (GOLD analysis project Ga0114994, IMG submission 87043) | Marine microbial communities from western Arctic Ocean - ArcticOcean_MG_CB2_152 | ecosystem: Environmental > Aquatic > Marine > Oceanic | place: Arctic Ocean: Canada Basin | collected...
CGAGCGGAGCGGGGGGGGGGGGTGAGAAAGACAAGTATGCGAGCCACTACTGAACTAACGTTATTCCACTCAATTCGTATTCGTTTGGCTCGCTCGGTATATAGCGTAACAATCCAAAAACTTTGTAGAAAGTGCTTGGCTCGAATGGAATTCCACAAGCGAGTGGCGAACAAAATCGCTCTGGACAAGAAGAAGAACAACGACTGTTGGAAGATACAGTGCAGCATGAGGCAGTGGAGCGCCAGGAAGACGGTTCGGAAGCAGCGGAGGAAGTTGAAGAAAGCAACCAAGAAGAGGAAGGAGGCGGCGTGCAAAATCCAGAACAGGTACAGAGCGTACAGGTGCAGGAGCGTGCTGCGCGAGGGAATCAGGGAGAAGAGGCTGATGCACAAGGCCGCAACGTACGTGCAGTGCGTGTGGAGGAGCAGAGTTGCCTGGCTGGATGTGGAGACGAAGAGGCAAATTTGGATCGCCGAGCAGGAGGCAATGTCCGCCGTGAAGATGCAGCGAGCGTGGAGGAGGAGAGCGGCCCAAAAATTGGTCGAGGCAATCAAGGAGGAGAGGAAGAGGCTGGCAGCGCTGAGGATCAGCATGGCGGAGCTGGTGGAGAGGTGGTGGAGGGGGATTTTGGCACGGAGAGAGGCGGCAGAGCTGAAAAAGCAGTATCTGGCCCAGCTGAGGCGGATGGCGGACCTGGAGAACTGGGGCGCGACAATTATTGCCGGCGGGTGGCGAGGGAAGGGCGGGAGAGACTTGGCAAGGGCGAGGCTGTGGGAAAGGAAAGCAAGGTGGAAGGAGATGTGGAGCGAGGAGGAAGAGAAAAAGTTCTACTACAACCAAATCAGCGGGGAGATTCGGTGGCGAAAGCCGCAGGATCTGCTAGATTTGATGCGACGGCCAATATGCAGCAACTGCGAATTCTACGAGGCGAGGCAAGAGTGCGGGGACTGCAAGGAGTTCTTCTGCGTGCAGTGCTGGAACAGCGTCCACTTCGGCGGAAAAAGGAGCAAGCACGTGTTTCGGCAGTTGTACGACTACTACGAGAGGAGGGTGGACTACGGAGACGGCGAGTTTCCAAGTCGCTGGCCCAGCGAAATTGAACAGGATGAGTTCAGTGGTTGGAGGTTGCGGGTGTACCCGGCAAGAAAGCCCTACAAAACGATTGGGAATTGGGAAATTTACACTGACGAAGAGGGCAGCAGGTGGTTTTACCACAATCGTATGAAGCACTTGAGCGTGTACGAGAAACCCGAAGAGCTGAAGGATTTGTTTGACGACGATTGGAACGGGATGGAGGGCGAAGATGAGGGCGAGGGTGCGATGGGGATTGAGGACGAGAAAAAGAACGACGAGGAGCCGGAAGACCGGGCACCGATCCCTCAGAAGGACACCAAAGCGGAGGAAGAAATCGGGGACGGGTGGGGGAAATTCTACGACGACATTAGCGATTCGTATTATTTCTTCAACACGGACACGGGTGAAAGCACTTACGATCGCCCCCAAGGGTTTGAGACGCTCAACGATCCATTCGCCGAGTTTCACGAGGAGGGTTGACCTAGAGGTTTACACTTGTTGTAAATATTTTAATTGAGAAAATATGTTTAAAAGGCGATATGCAGTGCAAAGCAGTCGTGGTCGTCGACATCACGCTTTTTGAGCTACGCAAGCAGGTAAGGAAGGCAAAGCGCACATTTTTGAAAAATTTAATTGCCCATATATATAACACAGCTCACTCATATGCCTTGCCCTTCATGTTCAGTGATTGTCTAAAGGGTTGAGAAAATGTGTCCCCCCATTTGTCTTTCCCCGCCATATAAATGTCGACGAGGACCTTTTTCTTCCTCGACTTCAAAGGCGTAAGCAAATTTTTCAGCTCAACCATGAACAAATTTTTTTCCTCCATTGCGTCCCAGCACTTTTGCAAGTACGCAATCGCCAATTTTTTCACCTTGGCGTTGCACTGATTGCTTTCCAAGTACTTCCCGCAGTGTGCCATGCTATTCATGACTACACCGTCCGCGTTGTAGATTGCACCAAACAATTTCGCGAAATTCGTCCTGCCCGAAACTAGCGAATCTAGCAAATCCGAGTTCAGGCTGTATATTGACTGACACATTCCCTTTCCACGCAATTCCGGCATAATCTTGCTGATTCTTTTTTGCAAATAGGCACTTTCAAGAATGTTCAGCTCCGCAATTTGCGCGCAGACGGGCTTGACGAAGTGTGTCAAAAATCCAGAATCAGAGTGCGAATCTACGGTCGTGTACTTGGCCAGATTCTCGAACATTTTCTTCAGTACGTCGGGCTGATTCTCAACACACGCAATTGCGCAAAGTTGGTAGTAGCTGGTTTGACCACCATACGTTGAGTTCATAGTGCTCTTCATCTCCCTGAGAATCATTGTCAGCTGGGCCTCTTCACGCTGCTGTTCATATTCCTCGCCTCGAGAAATCATTTCCGCCCACTCTTTTTTGCACTTCGTCGAGGCCTCACGTTTGGCCGCTTCAACGTCGATTTTGCAATCCAAATCTTCTATGCAGTAATCATCGCCCTCGCTCTCGCCAATTAATCTCCCAAACTCTGGATTAACCATCCTTTCCCACTTGAAAAAACTGACGCTCAAAACGCTCAGAGCGGGTTCAATGTTATCACCTACAACTTCTTTCCACGCGTCGTAACTTGGCTGTTCAAACCAACACGACATTGCGTTGCAAAATCCCAACTTAGAGTGCTTGGTTCCAATCTTCTTCACAAGCGCAGCGACAAACTCACGCGAGAGGATCGCACCAGACCTATCTTGTCGAACGACTAACTGGTGCAGAAGCTCCTCCGCAATGACCTCGTACTTCTCGCAAGAAATTTCCAGACTGGCTCGGAAATCGCTTACTACCGTTTTTTCCGTGTTGGTTGCCCGGCAGGGATTGAATGTACTTGAATAGGTGATCCGATTCTCGTCCAAACAGAAAAAGCTCGAGCTGCTCAATATAATGAGTATAATGTTGTTTAGCTTTTTTTGCTTGCTCATCGCTCCTAATGCTTCCCCTCGCTCGCTCACTCACCTCACGGCCGAATAAAACTCACTCAGTAAATCGACGACACAATAGTCGTTGGAACCCCCCCTCCCCTTCCTCCTCTTCCACTTGTCGTCCTCTCTGAACATCTCGTTCTTCTCGGCCATCATTCCAAGCACCTCCAACTTCCTCAATTGAAGCGTTGGCGAGCCGAAATAAGCATAATCGTTGAAGATCTCAACAACCCAAAAATTGAATTCTCGGAGGGTCTTTGCACCGGCGGTAGCGTTGTTTACTCCGTTCAGCATGCTGAAGATTGAGGAGTACACTTCCTCATTTTGGTGGAGAAGGAACCGAATCTTCAAACTGTCCAGGCCTCCTCCGTCATTCAAATCAGGATTCAAGGGCAGGATACTTATTAGGAACTCGCGAAGGTTTTTGATTGCGTCCGAGGTTTCAGTAACCGCTGTATTGGCAAGAGTGTGAATATTTTCGAATTTCTCGTTTTTGAATTCGTAGTTGCCCCCGAGGTAGCATCTCTCCCCCATCCGTGGTTGTGAACCTCCAACATCACGCCCACCCAAGTTTCCACTCGAAATTGCAGACAACACTTTGTGAAAATGCTTCAGCACCGGAACTCCAGTCACAACGAATTCTTTTGAACTCTTGCACGCGCCCATCATCAAAACCCCAAGCTCGTTGAAGAAATTGGCTGAGCACTCGGTTCTCATGATTTTTTCAGCTGCTTTTCCTGCCTCCTCACACTTTCCGTCATTACAGAGCCGAATCATGCTGCGCCGAAGGACGAATTGGGTGGGTTAGCTTAGTAGTGGATGTAGCCATTATGTCTGTAGCCATTTCGCTCACTCACATGCTAGTCGCGTGCAGCGGCAAATCTTTTACAAACGAATCCAAACTGTTCATTTTCGCTTGAGCAATGTTCTTGTTCGCCTGTAGCGCGTCGTATAATTGCCTGTTGGGGGCAACAATGTAGTTGAGCATATCGATGATAGTGGATTCTTCAGAGCTGACCGGGGCGAGTTTGGGAAAATGTTCCAACACCAGTTTCACGACGGCTGATTTCATCGTTTCCCTGAACATAGGCTTCTTGATCGCGGCTCGCACGGAACGCTGCAACGCCCCATCACCGCCAAATAAACACCCCCCCACCACGTTTAAAAACAGGAATTTCACCAAGATTTTACAATCTCGCGAATTTTGCCATTTTGAATTCGTAGCCCATTCGCACAACTCGTTGATCGCCACGAAGAAGCTCCCGTTTGGAGCAGCGATCATGCTCTTGCTGATCAAAACTTTCGGATTTTCTCCAATCACAGTCTCCAGCACCCCAGTATGCCAAAAATTTTTGTACGTCGCCATAGCGAATTCCTGCTCCGAGCGAAGCGAGTCGCATTTTTAATGAATCACGAGCGAAAATCGAGTGAAGCGAGCCAAACGAATTGGGTGGGTTAGTTTAGTAGTGGATGTAGCCGTTTGCAGCCATTTCGCGAGATCCATCGCGAGATGCTCGTTTTCCTCAAGGCTCGCTCGCTTCGCTCGCTCACCTTCAGAACTATCATCGGACTAACAATTGTGAAATTTGAGCCGGCACAACAAGGAGCCAGAATTTCGACGGCCTTGTCGCACAGAAAGTTTAGCCGAAACTCAATTTGGGCCTGGGAGCGTGCCGAGCGGGTATACCGGCTCAACGTCGGTTCCGGAACGCCCTTGAACACGTCCTCGTATAATTCTAGCAGCGGTTGGGGACTAACGAGTGGTTGAGTGGAATTTGGTGATGCTTCGCTCTCGCCACAACCGCACACAAACTTCAAGAAGAGATTGAACGAAGGGTTACGCTCTTGCAACCCAAAGGCCTCACCAACCAGCTCAATTTTTTTCTGCGCCGAGCGAAGCGAGGCGAATTTTTAATGAAGCACGAGCGAAACGAGTGAAGCGAGCCAAACGAATTGGGTGGGTTAGTTTAGTAGTGGATGTAGCCATTATGTATGTAGCCATTTCGCGCACTTCATCGCGAGTATTCTCGTCTTCCAAAAGGCGAGCGGAGACTGAGTGAGACTCACCTGTGGGCGTAGCTGCCTGTTTCGCTCAACGTCCTTCAGCGTGCCGGCCGTGTCGTTGAAACACTGCAGCTGGGGCAGCGTGAAGTCCAGCACCAATCTCTCCAATACCCCTCCTTGTCCTACCAGGTTCAATATTTCCTTCTCCCCAGCCATTCCCTTGCCCTTGTCGTTAGTAAATTTCTCGCTCTCAAGGTAATAGCTGGGGGTAAACTTCTTGAAGAGTGGCGCGTCCTTCTTCCCCCACATCTCGTTCATCTTCACCGTCAATAAATTCCCTACCACGTCGATAACAACGTCTATTGCGTACGCGAACTCGGCCATTTTGAACTTCTCGTACCCATTTTCGTAATCATCGGAGGGAAAATTCTCCTTCCTGGGGACGTGGTCCTCCATGCTCAACACAAAGTTTGTCTGATTGAGCGCAAGCAGCCGCACGATCATTCCAATTCCTAACTCATCCTTGCCACCGTCATTTCCCAGCTTGTAGCCAACGCTAGATCCTCCGTGCGACTTCTGCAGAATCATGTCCGCCATTCTGGTCGCACAGTTGGTTTTATGGTTGCCCACCAACCCCCTGTGGCGCCGGAGGAAGAAGTTTTCGTACAATTGGTACACTTTGCTCAAATTGTCCTCATCAGTTTTTTGGTAAGTTCCCAAAATCACCTTGCAATTCAAAATTTGGTTCACCGCCTCCAACACCTGCTCATCAGCGTAGCCCTTATACGGCCCAAGCTTGGCGGAAGTTGAGGAGCCAAATGCATATCCGACCACATCCACAAGTCGCATGCACTCCAAATTTTTGTTGTTGAGGGTAGCGGAAAGCTGCGCCGAGGGAATAAATGATTAGTAGTTGGTGTGGGTGGGCGTATTCTCGAGGCTCGTTCACCTTCTCGTTGTTGATCGCCTCGTCCACAAACTTCTCAACGACGCCCACATTTTTTATTTTCTCTTTCTTGCTCAACCCGTTGTCCAGCTCCATCAACGGAGCTAAGAATGCGCACATCAACCCGACCAATTCAAAGTTCACAAAGCTGCTCTGCGCAACAGCCAGATCAAACGATGGCCGAAGCGTAGCCTTCGTGTTCTTGAACGCCCTAAGGGCGTATATATATACAATGTCCAAGAACTTGGGATCGAACGCCATCGTCTTGATCGTCGCTGCGCGCGCCGAGCAAGTTTAGTATTACATTATGGCCGCTTGTTTCGCTTCACTTGCTCACCTTCGAGGCTGGATATCACCTTTGTGAGTGTGGCTTCGTCATTGCTGAGTTTGGACATGAGCCCACCGATTTTCTCGAGGCTGCCGATGGAAACAAGAACGTCGATCTTCGTCACATCGTCGTACATTCGGGGCAGGCACTTGTCCACCATTGCTGAAGCCTTCAGCTGCCAGTTATTTGACCATAACCCCAAGCCGGTCATTTTATTCTTCAATTTAGAGAGAATGCTGGAGGCTCCACTTTCGGTGTGACAAGCCTGTGCAGATTTAGTTAGGTTAGGTTAGGTGGTTAGTTTAGGTTAGGTTAGGTTAGGTTAGGTTGGTGTGAGATCGCTAGTGCAGAGCTGGCTCGCTTCGCTCACCCACCTCAAACATGGAGAGCATAATCGTGCCCACGTCGTCAACGTAAGTAGGCATGGTGAGAGGGTCGAATAGAACATCCAATTTCTCAAAGATGTCGTCCATCATATAAGTGGCGGCGTTAAGATCTGATCCCGCAATGAGCTTCTTCAAAACAACCAGGAAAATTTTTATGGTATTTTCCAGGTCCTCCTCCTTCATGTACAGGTTGATAATTTTCTTGAGAGTGAACACAGTGTAGTTCTTGGAAGACTCAACGGTTTGCCAGCGCGTGGTCATCGAGGGGGGGAGGTCGGAGAGGGTGATTGAGGAGGAAATGAATGGTGTGCTGGATACAAGTTCCACCAAACTTTTCAGAACTTTGTCGGCTCGCTCCACGCCTATACTGTAGGATAGCTCAATCCCGTACAGCACGGAGGAAAGGGAATGATAATCTTTTTTTCGGATCAAGTCCTGCGCCGAGCGAAGCGCCGAGCGAAGCGAGGTGCATTAAAATTAGTTGAGTAGGTTGGTTCAGTAGTGGATGTAGGCTCGCTCGCTCACCTTTGCGGTTTTTGACAGTTTACCTAGTGAGCCTTGTTCCTCGTCCATTCCACATTGGCAACCGAAATTTCCGCAGCCCGTGTTGACGATTTTTGAAGTGCAGACGAGCGTGCCCAGGAGGCAGGCAAGAATGTCAGCGCAAGCAACTTCCTGGTCGGGGAGAATTAACTCTTCCACGTCGACCGAGTCCGCGTTCAAGAACGCCACAGCGAAGAGCCGGGCGTGTTGTCTCTGGAGGGTTGTGTAGGTGGAGGAGGAGCTGGATCGATGGCTAAAAGTTTCCGGAACATCACCAACTTTGGAAGGGTCGGTGATGTAGTTCAAAACCTCGAGCGCCGACTCTATGGTGGAGGAGAATAATGACGCATCTAGCGTTTTATATGTTGTGTGCTTGTAGACGTTCAAAAAGCACTTCGTGAGGGATTGGATGGTGAGATTTTTGGCAGTCGATTTGCTTTTGCCAGGTGTGTTATCGGTTTGCAATTGTTTTGTAAGATTATTTAGTGTGGAGATGATTATGTTGGTGGATTCGAACGATTTAATTTTGAGCAAATATTGGATGCTCTTATCAATGTCGAGCACGCTGCTGAAATGTTGTAACATCACAGACCGTTGGCTTGTGGCAAACGCCAAATACTGCGACGAGCGAAGCGAGGCGCGTTTTTAATGAAGGAAGAGAGAAACGAGCGAGCAAACGAATTGGGTTAGTTAGCTTAGTAGTGGATGTAGTGTAGCCATTTCGTGCACTTCAAAGCGAGTATGCTCGTTCCAAAAGGGGGCAAGTGCACGCCAATTGTGAGTGAAAACTTAAAAAAAACTTTAAAAAGGCGTATTCTTTGAATCGGCCGTAACTCCAACGTATGGAGGTTTTAGACGCTCAAAATTGGATACCGTCGCGGTTTTGACCAGGCGCATCTTTTTGTGCAAGGAGGGGGGTGTTCAGGGACTGTCCGAAACACGCCAAGTGCACGCCAATGTGAAAACTCGAAAAAACTCAAAAAAAGGCGATTACAAGAATCAATCCATTTCATCGCGAGTATGCTCGTCTTCACTCGCTCACCTCCAGCTCATTGATGGCCGCGCTGTAGACGTACAACGCCGAGAAGTGACCAGCACCGAGAAGATACTCACACCGCAGATTTTTTATTTTGGCCGACTCTCTTTGCACTGCTTTGCAATTGGTGAGAGCAGATATGTCGGCAGACATGGTGGAGGTAGAGTTGGAGGTGAAGGTTGAGTTGGAGTCGAGTTTTGGGGGATTTTTGAGCTTGTGGAGAACTTTCAAGTCGCCGGTCTCTTCGCCCCAGCCTGTAGCTGCGAGATCGGACAGCATGGCGAAGTCAATTATATTGGAGGAGGAGGAAGAGGACGGGAAGGAAGAGTTGTTTGAGCCGAGCTCCTGCAGGGAGGATTTGGCCACCAGGGCGATTTCAGAATCGAAACTGTCGTTGAAGAAGGCCGCCATCCAGGTCGACTCGAGACTTTGGACTAGGTCGCCGTGCTTCTGCTCAACGTCGGAGGCGACGATGTGGAGGTGATCTTCGTCGCCAAAGTCAGGAAGCTTCCAATTAAATTTTACGAACTCTTTAGTTAGGACGGTGAGCCCCATCATGCCCGAGATAAACTGGGTCTTGGAATTGTAGGTACGGTTGAACTTGCTTTTTATGGTGGATAGCTTCCCACTGACAATTTGCGTGACGTAGTCAAATTTATGGTTCCTCTTGTTCGGACCTGCGTCGGGGTCGCTGAAGCCACTGAAAGAGTACGTTGCAGGCCGGATCTCATGGCCAATCTCGAAAGACTCGAAGCTGTTGTACACATCTTCGGCAATATCTGCCAGAGAGGCTACCGAATCACGCAACTCATCAGGCATAGTGCTGTTCTGATCGGAAACGTTAGCACCAAGAGACTTCCGCAGCACGTCCCCGAAAGGATTTGTCGCGAGATCTTTGCCCTTCTTGAAGATTCTACACTCTGGAGTGCCGTTGCAATGGCAACTTTGGCCGACCTCGCTCACGGACGCAGTGTACGGGGCGGCATTTGACGCGATGGACTTATTGCTCGGGGTATTTCCCCACTTTTCACAATCGGCCGCAGGTTTGCAGCATACGTAACAGTAACAGTTCTTGCAGAACATTTCGTTGCTCTTCGTCTGGGCAAGTGTCCACATTTTGTTTATGTCACCGCTGTAGGAGTCATTGTACGATCCCTTAATGAACGGGTGCTTGGGGCATGTGTTTCGGGGATGGGGCATGTCAACGATCATTGTCGCGTTGGTGGAGACGCACACAATGTCGTCGTCGACAATGTTGTTGGATTTGATGGGGGAGGGAGGAGGGGGAGCTTCTTGGGTAGGGGGTCGAACCTCAACCACGTCAGGTGGTTGATCCGCCTCCCCGAAGCCGACGGGTGTGAATTCCTTCTTGATTTTGGATTTGGATTTTGATTGGGGGGGAGGAAGGTTGTTATCATCGTCCTCTGAATCAGAGAGCAAGCTGATGACGACGGCAGGCTGGGAGCTGGTGTTGGCGGGAAAATTGCAGCAGCTGCAGTGTGGGGAGGAGAAATCCTTGTTGAGGAACAAACAGTTCACGCACGTGAAGGGTTTTTTTGGAGGGGTGGAGGGGGAAGGAGAGACCACCATCCCAAGGAACGTGGTGGACTTGAGGTATTCAGCAAAGTTGATTTCAGGGGTTTGGGGTGGAACGAGTGGGGGGGCTGAGGCTGGGGCTGGGGCAGGTGCAGGGGTAGGGGCAGGGGCAGGGGCAGCGGCAGGGACTGGGGGATTGTCTATTTCCATTTGGGTTGGGGGAGTGAGAATGGGAATTTCTTTTTTCTGCTTTTTAGGGACTTGTTTCAATTTCTTTACCAAATGCTTCTTTTTAGTAGGTCCTTCAGGCAAAGGTTCAGGCTCGGGTTCGGGCTCGGGCTCGGGAACGGGCTCGGGCTCGGGAGTAGATGTTGGGGCGTCGTCCGTCGAGTTTTTACGCTTCTTAGTAGCACCACCGGGAGTGACCATCGACTGTTCTGCTCGGGGAAGCTTGTTGGCATGCTGAAAAACAAAAATTTCCAATGCTTTCATCTTCTTGTCAAAGCCACGGATGCGGGCTGCACTTTTGAAGACATCTTCGTCCACACGAGCCGCCAAAAACCTCTCGGTGTGGTCGATCAGATCGGTCTGCCACTTTTGGTACTCGACGTGCTTGTGATTCCAGCCGGCACCGATGTAGCGCCAGTTGCGGGCGAATATATCATTCCTTGGAGCAGGTTCAGACTCGAAGTCCTCACCGTTCGCAGCCATTGCGTACGAAGCACACGATATCCCGGCAAAAGGCATCACTCGATCAACTATGAAGAGGTCGGAAGAACCATCGTTGAAACGCACCTCGACAGTACCCTCAGCTACCGACACAACGGTGCCTGGCCAGGGAGGAATCGGTCCGAATTTTGTTCCTGAGTAATCAACCCATACGATGTCCTGTACTTTGTGCTGGGGTTTTGGACCCGAGTTCTGTGCTAAAGAGCTTAGGAGGGAGTTTGACATTTATTGAAAAAAGGTAAAGGGTATATGCGTACTATCCACTAGGAATGAAAAGGTCACACACAAAAAGTTTTAAAAAAAAAGGAAAAACTCTTTGTAAATACGATAAACGATCCTCCTCGCAAGCCACAAAATCAGCTAAAATTTAGATATGGATCAAACCAAGGGACAAATTAAGCGAAGCTACAAACTACATTACGACCAACGGTCTGAACCATACACTTTGAATCAAACTCTAGAACCTTATTCGTCTTCAACCTCTTCTTTCTCCACCTCCATCCGCACCCTCCGCACCTCCTTAATCTCCTCCCGAAAGCAAGCACTCCTAAGGGATAAATACCCCAAGAAGTGCGTTCGGGGCAAAGACTTCATCCACAGTGTCGAAGGGTATGTCGGTATGGAGGAGTTTGACATAAGGGAGCTAGAGAGTGAGCGTGGTTGGGGGCGAGATAAGAGGGGGAAGGTTCCACACACGGATAAGATGAAGGTGTTGATGATGGAGATGGTTGCGAGGAGGGTTTTGGAGATCCCAAGCAGCATCAGCAGCAGCAACAGCTTGTCGGCGTTGGTCTTGGGTTTGTGGGACCTGGATATTGGGATGAGCCTGCACCTGTGGAACAACTTCAACCAGACGTCCCACAATGCCTCCTCCTCCTCAACCCCCTCCCAAATAACCCAGCACACCCGATGCCCCCCCCCCGTCTTCCTCCTCACCCTCACCCACCTCCTCACCTCGATCCTCCCCACCTGCCCCAAAGCCTACGCTCAGGTCCGCTCCTTCATCTGGGATGCCCAGGTAAACTCTACCGGATCTTTGTGGTATTCGCAGTGGTCAGGGGGGAGCTCGGAGCGGTATTTGCTGCTGAGGAGGTGGCAGGGGTTCGTGGCGAATTGCCCAGGGGGGGGGGAGGTAGGGAGGAGGGAGAGGAAGAAAGTTAAGAGAGGGAGAAGGAGGGGAAAGAGGAGGAGGAGGAGGAGGATGAGGTATGCTGCCGCTGCCGCCGTGGGACTGAGTTCTCCTCCGACTCTTTCCGACGACTCTGACGACGACTCCGAGTCGTCAATTGACGACGACGACACCTCCTCCTCGTCAACCTCCTCCTCCTTCTCCTCCTCCTCCTCCTCCTCCTCCTCCTCCTCCTCCTCCTCAGAAGAAGAAGAAGAAGAAGAAGAAAAAGATTCCCCAACAACAATCCTCCTCTCCCTCCACTCCAGCGCCCTATCAAAGTCCCTCCCCCCCCTGTCCCTCTTCCCCTCCATAAACCTAACGTCCGCCCTCGCCGGCTTATTAGAATCCTTCCCGGAAGAGACGCACCAGTTCTTGCGCCCAATCACTAGAGGGGAGGAAAGTATATATAGTGACAACATCAACATGTTCGAGCTTATTAATAGAAGCGTCGAGAAGCAATTCGAAATCTGCAAAAGGGAGCAAGTCCAAGCCCAGGCCCAAACTCGAACGCAAACAATCGTCATCGTCAGAAACCTGCAGGAGAAGGTAATTCCGCATCTAAGAACCTCGATAGAGTCGCTTAGTAGCAACAATGGTGATCCTCAATTTGAATATGTTGGCAACCTCCACACCGTCCGTTGTGCGACCAGCGTGCTTATTGCCGTTGAGGGGGCTGTTATTTTGCTGCAGGCGTCCTACCTCGTATACTCCTCCCAAAGGTGAGCGAGCGAAGCGAAGCGAGAAATTTGGAAGAGGTAGACTCAATGGCTACAGACATAATGGCAGAAATAAGGCTACATCCACTACTGAACGTAAGGGGGGTCACCGGGTGGGGGGTCCGAAGGGGTGGGTGCGACGAAACCCGGTCCCGTCCCCTGTCTTCGCCCGATCCCAGCGCCAACGACGGGGCCGGGGACGGCCGGTTACCGCGATCCACGTTCTTCACTAACATTATTCCGCTCTATTCGTTTGGCTCACTTCACTCGTTTCGCTCTTCTTTCATTAAAATGCGCCTCGCTTCGCTCGGCGCAGCACAAAAAAACTCCTCAATCTAATAAACGAATCTCTGCACCAGTCCCGGCTCACACTCACGCCTCCGTCCTTACGGAAGCTCCTCGAGTGGACCGACCTTTGGACGCTAGTTTGCGGTGACGCGACGAACGGCGTGGAGCCAAAATTCGTCACGGAGAAGTGGAGTTGTGCGCTCTGCGAGGAATTTATTGGCGGCAACTGTGGAGATGCTGTTGATAAGTTGGTGGACGTTTGCGAGCGTTTTAAGCACACGAAGAAGCACACGAGCACGACACCGACGACGCAATTGAAAAATCTCGTCGGGGCGATCGGCAACGGAATCCTCAACAGCCCTCACGACGGGAAGCTCTGGGAGGCGCTTGCGGCAACCTTGCGAAGATCGAATGCGCCCCTAGCACTCTTCAACAGCCAGTTCTCGATGTTGACGTGGGACATGCTCTTCTTTAGGGGTTGTGGCACGATAAACGAGCGAAAGCTGAAGAGGTTGAGAGTTTGCTGGGAGTCGCCGGACTGGGATGGGGAGGGGGAGGAGGAGGGAGAGGAGGTTTTTGTGCCGGCGAAATTGGTGGCGAGGTTTGGGCAAGTGTTGTGGATTGGAGAGGAGGAGGAGGACAGCGACAGTGACAGTGATAGCGACAGTGACAGCGACAGTGACAGTGACAGCAACAGTGACAGCGACAGTGACAGTGACAGCGACAGTGATGCACCGATCGACTCTCGCACGTTTTTTAAGACCACCCCAACTGCAACCGCAAATAATTCACCCTCGACTCTCCCAACCTTCTCCCCCCCTACAACCCCAACCTCTCCCTCCCTAATCCTGCAGTCGAAGATCCTCCTCCTCCACACAATCTCCCCCTCTCACGACTTCATCAACCAGGCCCTCAGCAGCCTCATCCACGAGGCGCTCCTCCATTCGATTTATTGCACCAGATCAAGCTCCAAAAGCAAAAATAAAAATCCTCCAACTCCTCCAACAGCGAAAAAAATCCACAGGCTCCTCTCCGCATCTTCCCCCCCCTATCGCGCCCTCCTCTTCCTCAGGCGGAAGGGCTTGGACGTTGGAAAAGTCAACGGGGAAATTTTGAGGGAGGCTGGGCTAAGGCAAGGAACGAGAATCGTGTTTCGGAAGATGAATGGTGTGGAGCTGGGGATTAGGTTGGGTTTTAGGGAGGAGGAGGGGCGGGTTGTAGTGCCGGATTGCAAGAAAGAGGTGAGCAAGCGAAGCGAGCAAGCCTTTTGGAAGACGAGAAAACTCGTGATGGGAGTAATGGGTGCTTTTAGTGATTCGCTGTTTTTTGGTTAGGTTTTACTTGGCGTGTATTTGGGTTTTGGACTGTCTTTGAACAATCGCCTTTTTTAGCGAAAAGATGTGCTTGGCCAAACTTGCCACCGTGTCTAATTTTGAGTGTTCAATGGCGTCATGCGTTGGAGTTACGGGTAGATTCAAACTTCGCTCTCTTTTTTGAGTTTTTTTTAGTTCTCCAATGGCGTTCAAATGACCCTGATCTGGACCGTCCCTGAGCAAACTCTTTGCGCAAAAAGATGCACCTGGCCGAACCCGCCGCCGTGTTCAAATCTGGGCCTCTAAAACCTCCGTACGATGGAGTTCCGGTCGATCCAGTGATTCGCCTTTTTTTTCGTTTTTTTTCGCTTCAATGGCTACAGAAGGCTACATCCACTACTGAACTAACCCACTCGATTCGTTTGGCTCGCTTCACTCGTTTCGCTCGTCCTTCATTAAAAATGCGCCTCGCTTCGCTCGGCGCTTCGCAGAGCCAAGAGAGCCAATTCGAAATCTCCTACTTGGACCCACACATCCCAGTGGTGTTTGAGATAACCGATACCAACACCTTGACTGTTGTGCGGTGCACCCGCAACCCGAATGGGTACCCAGCTGCCGGGGACAAGTTGATTGCAATCAACGGGCAGAAAATCGGCCAGTCTTTTGATGCGACGGAGGCACTAAATTTCTTGGAAAACATCGACCTGGACGTGGATGGGATGGAGCAGGAAGTTTGCCTCACGTACGAGAATTCGAATTCTGCGGCGGGGAGCAGGAGCAACAAAGGGGGTTGGTTGACCGGAGCTGTTTTGGGCGACATCAACGACGAGCCTGTTCTATTGCACACCAAGACAATGTTCAAGAGTTTTTTGGCCGGTTTCAAGGAGAAATACTTTGACAGCAAAAAGGGAGGAGAGAAGAAAATCACATTCACATTCTTGGAGCTCATTAACGACTCCGAGAAGGAGGCGATGGGGCGATTTTGATAACATTTAGACGTAATCAAGTTTTTAGAATATTGTTTTTCAGTTTTATTTGGAAGGCGCAACCCTTGCTCCCTTTCCCCTTTCTTCCTCTCCGCTTCCATTCCCCCCAACATTCTCGTTGTTGTTTTTTGCCACAAGTTTAATATCCGTCAATTCGTCCTCCAAAAATTTCACATCCTGTTACAGTTGAAAAAATGTTGAAAAATGCCAATAAGTGAATAAGCATAGCACAAGCCCAAGCCCAAGCACAGGCCCAGGGGACATTGAGATTGCGGTCGCTCCTTGTTCCAATGCGTTTGCATTGATGTCTCTGTGGTGTCGTCGTGCCGATCTGCATGAATTCAAATTGTTCTTTTGATGAGGTGACATCTTGGTCTTTTGATAAGGTGAAGTATTTTTCTTGTTCCCCATGATACGGTATCTTCTTTGAGAGCCGAGGAGCGTTAAATTTCCTCAAATGAGTTTATACTTCAGGACTAATATTGAAATACAAAGATATTACAAACTCAAAACAGAATTAAAATTAAAAATTCATGCATTATGTGATACAATCCTATGACGGACCTCTCTCCACGCACAATCATAAGATAGTACTAGTACTAGCAATATCAAAAATCCAAACGAACTACGCCATTCAAATAGGCACCTTTAAATAACATAGACAAACAGCGAATAGCCTTTTACTCCACACAAACCAAATTATCGATGGGGTCTTCCGCTTCTACCCAACAAGGAAGTCAGAGTTCCGATCAACTGGAACGGTCCATCCCCAACCAATCCTCCTCAAGCTCAAGAGTGACAACCCCCTCCAAGAATCGTTCCAACTCTGGCTCCAGCTCCCAAGCAAACCCCGCCTTCTCCGAGCTCAACCGCGTGAGGGAGGAGCGAGCGAAGAAGTCAAGGCTGGAGATAATGGCCAACGAGCGGGAGCGGAGCAGCAGCAGCAGCAAGAAGGAATCTATGGCACCGAGCACATCGTCAACCAAATCGAAAACTCGCCGGCGAGCCACTTCCAACGACAATAACAATGGCGACAACAGCAATAGCAATAGCAATAGCAATAATAACAGCGAGCGCGATAAGAACCCTTACACTCGCCGAAGCATGAATGCGAGTGGTGTGAAGAGCAACGAGAAGGCTGCGATCATGTCTCCCGCACCGCACTTGAAGCTTCAAAAGACCAAGCCCGACAACAGCAGCAGCAGCAGCAGCAACAGCATCGCTAGGAAATCTTCTTTTTCGTCAGTGTCGATTCCGGAGGGGCGGAAGAACGGTAAAAACGGGCATTTTTCTTCTTCTTCGTATCTCGTTGACCCCAACGATGATGACGACGACGACGACGACGACGACGTCACCAACAACGATTCCGACCAGACAGATTGGAACAGCTACATGAACAAGCTGGAGACTGGGAAAGCCGGCCAGCCGATAACATCCTCCACGAAGCCGCTCAGCCGAAAGAACAGCTCTTCCCTAACCAAAAACCCGCCGAACATTGTAATATCATCCTCAGACGAGGATGACGATGACGTTGATTCCGGCACCAACAACAACAACCCGTCGGCAACTCCAACCGACGCCGAGCAGCACCGGCGAATAACCGAGAACATTCGGAAGAAGATTCTGGAGAAGAAGCTCCTCGCCAAGACGAAGAAGCTAAAGGAGGAGAAGGAGCGGGCCGAGAAGGCCGAGAAGAACCACAAGCACCGGGCCGACCAGGCGGAGCTCGAGCTAAGGCAGCTGAAGAAGCAGATGCGGGAGGGGAGGGACCGTTCGGTCAAGAACAGCAGCCTGACGGCGAATATAAGCAGCGACGAGGAGGACGATAACGACACGGTGTTCGGGAGCAGTCCGGCGAAAGCTAGGATGATCAACGGGCGGCCTGCGCCGATGTCGAGCCCGTTGAAGCAGGCGCAGGGGGGCAACAGCAACATTGCAATGAACTCCATGGAGCGAAGACTGAGCAATGCGCTCGTGCTTTCGAGCGACGAGGAAGATGACGAGAACGAGCCTCAGCAGCAGCAGCAGCAGCAGCAGCAACAGCAACAGCAACAGCAACAACGGAAAACGAGGCAAAACTTGAAATCAGTTACCTCCGTCGGTCGTATCCGCCCCCCACCATCAATACCCAAGCCCCAGCCTCCCGTTACGCCTAAGCCGCAACCACAACAACAACCGCAACAACAACCACAACAGCAACCTGCTGACACCAGCAGCAGGAGAGCGAGCCAGCAAATGGGGCAAACCGGGCCGAAGTTCAAGCCACCCCCGCCAACGACGCCTAAGGCAATTCCTTCCAACAAAACAATACAAATTCCTTCACAATCGAACCCAAAGCCGGAGGCAGCAGCATCATCATCATCATCAACAGCCACAATAATAAAAGCAAGCAACAAGGCGGAAGTAGAAAAAATGCTCGCGAGCGACTCCTCTTCGGACGAGAGCGAGGAGGAGGTGGAGGACTTGGGGGGGGGGGAGGAGGGGGACGGAGTTTACGATTGGTTCGCGTTCGATACTGCCGCGGGGCTTGACGATGCGAATGCCAAGGCTGATAACCCGAAGGAGAAGGAGAAAACTATAGCGGAGGAGAAGGAGGAGGGGAAAGAGGGGGAAGATACAAGGACAATAGAGGCGAAGGCTGAGGCGAAGGCGTTCATGGCTGACTCGGGCTCGGACTCGGACTCGGACTCGGACCAGAGCGAAGGAGACGAGGAGGTGGAGGATTTGGGGGACGGGGAACTGTACGATTGGTGCGCGTTTGATACGGCCGGGGGGTTGGACGGGAAGAAGGAGCCGGAAGTCAAGGCGATCAAGAAGAGTAACACGATTTCTGAGGAGAAATCGGAGTCCTCCGCTCCAGCCACACCAAAATCACACCCAAAACCACTCCCAAACCACGTCAACAACCCCCCGCTGATCCAACCCCCTAGTAACCAGAAGCCCGCAACACCAACCCAAAAGTTCCCACCCCGACAGCCAGCTGGACCTCCTCCAGCCTCGGCGAGCAGAACGCCATTGAAATTTCAGGCGCCACTGGCAATCAACACAAATCTTGCGACTCCAAAAACACCTGGTGGAAGTGGAAGTGGAAGTGACAGAGAGGGGGGTGGTGCGACGATGATGACACCGAAAGCGTCCAACAAGACCATCGGCGCGTCACCTCGCACTCCCACCCTACCCCCCTCAACGCCAACGCCCACAACTCCTCTGCCCAACTTATCCTCGCCGGATCCGAATTCACAATCGGTGATTAAGGACACTGTTAAAATTAAGAGGAAAAAGGCGAGCTTGCCGACGAGCATGGTGAGTGAGCGGAGCGGAGCGGAGCGAGCCGCACAATATTGCTACAACCTAACTCAACTCAACTCAACCCACTCAATTCGCTAGCCGAATATTGCAAAGGGCTCGTTCTTGACGAACCGGTACATCGTGAATAACTACATCCTCCTCGATCCTCTGGGCGAGGGCTCCTACGCTGAGGTGCGGCTCTGCAAGGAGAAGTCCCACAACCAGCTCTACGCCATCAAGATAATGAACAAGGACCTGCTGAAGAAGAAGAACGTGGGGTCAAACTCGACCTTTATGGACGACGTGAAGAGGGAAATTGCGATTATGAAGAAGCTCCAGCACGAGCACATACTGCAACTCTACGAGGTCATGGACGACCCAAAAGTCAACAAAATGTATTTGGTTTTGGAATACATGAAGAACGGGGATTTGATGCAAATGACCAAGGGAAACGCGAGGACGAACACCTGCGAGCCGTTGAGCGATTTGAAGACCTGGTACGTTTCGAGGCAGGTGCTATTGGGCTTGAAATACTTGCACGACAACGATATTGTTCACGGGGATTTGAAGCCACAGAACTTGCTAGTTAGCGACACTGGGGTGGTGAAGCTTGCCGATTTTGGAATTTCGAAAATGGTGGAGAAGAGCTCGGAGGTGAGCGAGCCTTGATGAAGACGAGCATACGAGACACTAACTAAAAACCCGCTAACATTATTCCACTCAATTTACTTCGCACCTTCTTCGCTCGGCGCAGGGCGAGGCGGAGAAGCTCCTCGAAACGGCCGGGACCCCTGCGTTCATGTCTCCCGAACTGTGCTCCGGGCTTGCGTACGACGGGCAGCTTGCTGACGTGTACGCCGTTGGAGCAACGCTGTTCATGCTCAGGTGTGGGCACCCGCCGTTCATGGCCAACAAACTGATTCAGCTCTACCACAAGATTCAGAAGGAGGAGGTCAGGTGAGTGAGCGAGCGAACGAGCGGAAATGGCTACAGCCACCCACATCCACTACTAAGCTATCCCACCCAATTCGTTTGGGAGAAGCTTCACGAGGGCGGTTGATCCGAGCTTGAAGAGGTGAGCGAGCGAGCCTTTTGGAAGACGAGCATACATACTCGCGATGAATCCCGCGAAATGGCAACAGACATTATGGCTACGTCCACTACTGAACTAACCCACTCAAATCTTTTGACTCGCCTTCACTCGTTTTGCTCTTGCTTCATTAAAAATGCGCACAATCTCGCTTCGCTCGGCGCAGGCTGATCATTGGCATGATGGAGAAGAATCCGGAGAAGAGGTGGACCCTCCGCCGGGTCATGACTGATGCTTGGTACGCCAAGAAGCCGGACGGGAGCAGCATGGCGAAGAATGAGATCGTTGTCGACATGGGTCACTTGCAGCCGAACAAGAAGGTGGAAGTGAGCGGGGAGGATATGATGCAGAGCGTCCATCAAGTTGGGCCGATTCATGATGCGGGGGGGGGGGGGAGGGCGGGGGGGAAGGCGGGGGCAAAACCCCCAAACCCGGGGCCAAACCAAACCGCCAAAAAGGTGGTTATAAAAGGGCGGCCCACCCCAGCCCCC
>Ga0114994_10001001_pt1 | contig 19865 bp, 13 predicted proteins | sample ArcticOcean_MG_C_9_FD_87043 | JGI IMG/M metagenome (GOLD analysis project Ga0114994, IMG submission 87043) | Marine microbial communities from western Arctic Ocean - ArcticOcean_MG_CB2_152 | ecosystem: Environmental > Aquatic > Marine > Oceanic | place: Arctic Ocean: Canada Basin | collected...
GCCGCGCCACGCCCGACGCCCAGCCGACGGAGGGCGACGCCGGCCAGACCGCTTTTGATGCGTCCTCCGCCGCGACGACCCCGAGCAGATCGACGTAGACCTTTGTAGACGCGTTCATGTCGACCACGCATTCGTTGCAGCCGCTCCACATGAACAGAGATGGGTGGTGGGATAAGCGGCGCACCTGGTGCCTCAACTCGCTCTCCTCGGTGTGCGTGCCGCGCGGCCCGTGGCCGCTCTGGGCGAACATGAGGTCGTGGTACACCAGGATCCCGCGCTCGTCGCAGGCGTCGTAGAAGGCGTTCGGCAGAAACACGCCGCCGCCCCAGACCCGGAGCATATTGGCACCGGCCGCGGCCGCGCTCTCCACGAGTCTCTCGTGGGTCCGCGCCGCGTAGCGCCCCTCCAGAACGTCCGTGGGGACGACGTTCGCCCCACGAGCCCACAGAGCGGCGCCGTTCACCCGTAAATAGAGGCCGTGGGACGCGGTGCCCGTGGTGTTTGCCGACCTTGTGACGTACGCAGGATCCGTGTCGTCGCCCGTGACGACGGCGACCGTCCGGAACGCGACGCGGCGTTTTGTTATCATACCGTTCACGTCAATCGCGACCTCGTAGAACGCGCGGGACCCGAGGCCGTTTGGTCGCCAAAGGTTGACGGCGCGCGCACGGGGGAGCTTGATGACTATCGACGTCGCGCCGGGCGCGACGACGGTCGCGGTTCGCACGTCGGCGGACCAATTACCAGTGACGGTAAAGAACGTCTCCGCGGGCCGGTCCGAGTCAAGGTGGAGCCTGATGGCGACGTCGAAGTCCGCGACGCCGTCGGCGAGCGGCTCGGTCTGATAGGCGCCGGCATAGGTTATTTGCGGCACGACGTGCGTGACAAACACTGCGGAAGTCTCGGCCACATATATACTCTTCCAGGGGCCCCGCGTGAACGCCCCGCCCTGGACCGGCGCCAAGTAGGGCGCCCAGTCCCAGCCGCCCGAGCAGGCCGCGAACCGACCGCGCACGTCCAAAGCCGGATCGAAGACGAGCTCGAGCTTGTTCGTCGCGCGGAGGAGGTCCGTCGAGATGTTCCGCACGTCGAAGGCATAACGCAGGAACTGGTCGCGGGCGACGCCGAGGACGACGTGGTTGAGCTTGATTATTGCGCCCATCTTGACGCCGTCGAAGACGAGCGCGATCCGTGCCGAGTCGCTACGTGTCTCAAACGTCGTCTTGAGCGTCCACGTGCGGTTCCACGCGGGCGCGTCCCGGATGAAATTGTCGTCCAGCAGTGGGTCGCCTATTGCACCGGCTTTTTCCAGATCCGTCACTATATCTCCGGGCACCGACGCCGGTATCGTGAAGCCGTCGTCCCCGCGCACCCACGACCAAGGCTCGGCATCGACGTATGTGACTGCATCCGCTCCGATTGGATCGTCGACCAGAGTGCCTGCGTGCGTGTAGCACAGGAGCGCTGCCGTGTAGAGACGCATGTCTTACGCTGCCGTGTAGGAACGCATGGCTGGATTAGCACCTCCAGCAGCTCCACAGGGTCGACAGCATTATGTCTTGCCACCGCTGCCGCAAGCGCAGATTCTTGAGAGGATGCCTTGTTTTGATGAATGATGGATGCTAGCGTGTCCAGTGTCGGCAGCTGGCCAAGCAGTAGATTTTGTGCGTGTAAAACCCGTACATCAGCCCGGAGCTCAAGCCGCTGTACGCGCCGCAGACGGCCATAGCACTGGCGCACTTTTGTCCGGACCGCAGCGCCACACCACGCAGCGAGGGGCCGTTTTTTTCCATCGCTGGGACTCCTCCAGCAAAATGCACACCCTCTGCCTCACTGCAGCAATCCTGACGGCGCGCGCCCTCACCGCGCCCACGGTTGCGCGACCGCTCAGAACGGCGCTCCGGAGCATCAAGGTCTCATACATCGAACCCGATGACGCCGCGGAGATGGGCGTGCGCGAGTGGCTGTTTAGTGACTGCGTCGACGGCGCCGAGGAGACCGTCCCGGAGGGCGCCCAGCGGTACGTGCTCAAGGGCACAGGCACCGTCGAGGCCTCGAGTTTCGCGGGTGGCGTGGGCGACGACGAGCCGATTGAGGTGGGCCCGGGGTCGCTCGTCGAGGCCGCGGCGCAGACGAACCTGCGGTGGCGGACCGAGGACGGGCCGTTCACGGTCCTGACGCCGTCCTTCGAGGACTGGACGGAGTACCTGTCGACCGTGGCGATCCTCGTGCTCTTCTTCGGGTTCCTCCTGGCGAACGCTGGTAGTTTTGGTGGCGGATGAGTAATCTAGAAAACATACTTACAAGTACTAGGCGTGCGATGGTAGATGTTTTTGGAAGTTAAGTTTACGAGAACATAAGCTGCGGCACGACGACCATGAAGCACGTCTGCCACGCCGCCTGGGCGGCGCGCGGCGTCACGCCCCGGAAGCAGCCCGGGAGGCCCTCCTCCCTATACACGTCGCCGAGCGTGCCCATGCCGCTCTGCGTCCGGATGCGCTTCACCTCGAGCGGCGTGTTCCAGCAGGAGCCGATGCCCCCGAGTACGCCGCAGGCGAGCGCGCCCGCGGCGCCGTACTTCGCCAGGCCCAGGCGCCGCTGGAAGAGGTCCGTCAGGCCCTGGCGCGAGGCCCAGTTCGTGGCCTGGCGCGCCGCGACGGCGCCGGCGCCGGCGTAGAGCGTAAGCAAGCCGCGCAGCACGTCTTTGTCCACAAAGCAGTCGCGGAGGCAGCGCAGGGCGCTCTTGCCCTCGACGGCCGAGCGCGTGACCAAGTAGGTGCAGGGCCCCATGACGAGGGCCTGGCAGCACCCCGCCGCCGCGCCCGTCGCGAAGGCCGCGAGCGCCGTGTCGGCCAACGCTGGCGCGGTCCGCCTCAACACTGAGGCAGCAGACCCCCGCGCGGCCAAGAGCACCGCACCACTACAAGAACCCTCGACGACGCGCGCGCCCGTGCCCCTCCAAAACGCTTTGACCCCGCCCTGGTAGTTATAGACGCTCCGCAAACTGGTCGCGGCCGTCTCGTTCGGGAAGCGCGTCACGCGCGTCTTCCACTGCTCGAGCGGGAGGCCGCCCGAGAGGTCCGACGCGACCCGGAGCACCGCGCCGCGCGCGATGGGCGACGCCGCGACGCGCTGGATGATCGATGCTCTTGCAGAGATGCAGCAGGCGAGGAGGAGCAGCATGCTGCTAACTCAACCCTGGTGAGGGCGCTGCAATTGCAAGGCTGCCTAAATTGCCTTTAGGAGGCAAGCCGGCTGGCTAAAAAACCGACTACGCGTTGGAGCGCCAGCGCAAAGAGCTTCCCTTGGCCGTACTCGTTGTACAGAGCTTAGCAGGCAGCGCACGCGGCACGGATACCAAAATCAGACTTGCACTTAAAACCCGCACGATCAACACACGGGTTTCTCAAAAACCCGTTCTGAATCAGCAAAGGCCGCGCTGAGGCACCACTCGTGTTCTCGCACTGCGCTCGTCGAAGCAACGAGCCCTGCAGCACGGCCTAGCACTCGTGCTCACGGGCAGGCATCGCCTTGCGGCGCCAACGCAGATGCTCCGAGCAGCGCTCTGGCTCGCCGCCGCCTCTGCGTTCCGAACGCCCCGGCCCGCTTTCCAACCGCGGCGCGCACTTGTTTTACAAGCGGAGCCGCCGGACGCTGTCGCCGAGTCGCCGATCGAGTTGTGTGAAGAGAACGACGATGCGGACGAGGCGCCGTCGCCGCCGCCGCGGAGACAGAATAGGGTGCGGCGGAAGTTAAGAAGATCAGTGATCGGCGCCGGCGTCGGGGTCTTAGGTGCAAAACTGACGAATCTAAACAGGGTCGCCTACGCGTCCTTAGGTATACTCTTGCCGTGGACGCCGCTTTTTGACACGCTCTCTCTAGCGTTTCTCTTCCTGAGGAGCGCCCGGGTCGACCTACTGGAGCAGCGGTTCCGGGAGGAGGCCCGCACCTACGAACGACCGCTGGTGGAGGAGAACGACGAGCCGCCCTTACGTATCCTGTGCATGGACGGTGGAGGTGTCAGAGGCGCGAATTTGCTATCGTGTTTAGACGCTCTAGACCAAAGAGTAGAAGGCCCGCTCCACGAGGCCTTTGACGTGGTCTGCGGCACGTCCATAGGGGGCGCCGGCGCGCTCCTCATGGCCCACTACGACGACCCGCTCAAGGAGTGCAAAGCGGCCATGGACGACATGGCCGAGGCCGTCTTTTCGAAGGCGTCGGGTTGGCGGTTGCTCGTGCGGGGCCAGATGACGGGGAAGTCCGTCCTGTCCGAGGTGGTCATGGAACGGATCGGCGACGTCAAGGACCTGCGGGCGCCGGAGCCTTTGGAAGTAGAGCAGCCCGTGGTAGTGGTGAGACGGAGAAGAAGGGTACGGCAGTTCTTGGCGCGGGTGGTGCTACGAAGGCCGCCGTTTGTGGAGCCCACGCCTCAATATGTGGGGAGGCGGCCATTGGCCTTCGCGGTTGCCGCGCGAGAGGCCGAGACGGGCTCATTGGAACCGTTCCTGTTCCGGACCTATCCCCGGGAACAGGGCACGGCGCCCGGCCGCAGCGACGCGAAGCTCTGGCAGGCCGTGGCCGCGACGTGCGCGGCGCCCGGGGTCTTCGCGGCCATTACCATCGGTTCCGAAAGTTATCTGGACGGCGGCGTCGTGGCGAACGACCCTACGCTACTTGCGCTGGCGGAGGTCGCGTCCGTGTTCCCAGGGAGGCCCGTAGGCGTTGTGGTGTCCCTCGGCTGCGGCCAGACGAGGAAGGAAAAGCGGGCCGAGCGGCGCGAGGAGCGCCGATGGTTCCGCCGGAAAAGAAGGGGCCCCTACAAGAAGCGCAACGAGGCTTTAAGTGGGACGGAGCGGCTCTTCATGAAGTTTGGGCTGACGTGGGACCACGAGCCGCGGATTCGAAGGCGCGCGCGGCTGGCGTTACAGAGGCGCAAGGCCCAGTACTTTCGGGTGGAGCCGCCCTTGTCATCAAGTGTTTCTTTGTCCGAGTCCGATCCGTCGAAACTCGACGCCATGGACGCGACCGTCAAGGAGTGGCTGGAGTCGCCGGTCGTCGCCGGTAGGTTGGACGAGATCGGCCGGAGTTTAGATAGACGAGTGAGCATTGAGGAGGAAGCTTTGCAACGGTCCAAGCTCGGGAGCGCTCTGGCGACATTAAACGCGGCGCGGCGCGGGGCCGGGGCCGGACTCAACACGGTCTTGGGGGACGCGCCCCTCCTGTTCCGCGGCGCCGTGGCGTCGACCGCCCAGGACGCCGCGCGCGCGCTCGAGCGCTCGCTGGCGGCGTCCGGGGACGACGTCGCGTGGTCTTTATTGGCGCCGCCGGCCCCGGCCCTCGAGGAGGCCATCGAGGACGTGGCGTGGAAGGCATTAGACGGTGGCAGTGTGCCGGACGGAGACGACATAGAAGAGTAACTAGTGTGTGATGTTAGGTCTTCGCGGCCCGCTGCCCGAGCGAGCTGAGGTCGTCGTTGCGCGCCTCGAGCGCGTAGCCGCGCGTCGCCAGGTTGCCGCCGCCGGGCAGGCGCACGCCGTGGCCGTCGACGAGCGCGAGGGGCGCCGCGTTGACCATAGCGGCGGCGGCGAGCGCGGCCTCGCGCGCGGGGGGCGGCCGCTTCGAGTAGCCCGAGGCCGCGGCGAGGTCGTCGCCCGCGTGCACGTCCTCCGGGGTGATGGTCTTCTCGCCCCGGTGGAGCGCGAGGTCCCGCGCGTCGCCCAGGGCGTCGCGGGCGGCCCTATGCATCGCGTCCAGCACCATGCCGACGACCTCCGGCTCGTGCTCGTCGACGCCGACGGCGCGTAGTAACGCCTCCGCTACAGCTTCCTCGGACTCGACCATTGTTTACGTTGCGCTTACTGTCGCGGTGACGCCGCGCGTAACGCTGGGGATTGCTTGCTCTATGCTGGCGCACAGTGAATAACTGTTGCAAGACCCTCCCACTGCAAAAGACTATCGCTGCGTTCTAGCAGCGATGGTAGCAGGCTGTACGTTGTCTCTGCTCGCTCCTCGCGCCAGTCAGTGAATGATTTATCGGGGACCATCGAGCCGTGGCGCCGCCCCGCACGCGTGCGGGTTTGGTAAGAGAGCGAAGTGGGCCGCGCCGACGCACGCCTGGGCTCGATGTCGAGCACAGGGGATGAAGCCCTTGTGTCGACGGTGGTACAACAAGTCACGCCAGCAAATAGTCCGCGGAGAACCGAGCAGGACCTGACACCACCGCCTATCCTCCGCCGCGTGCGCTCGACATTCGGGGCCGTCGGCGGTGGTGTGACCACTGCTGCTGCGCGAGACGTCTCCACGTCGGTTGGCGGTGATGACGCGGCGCTCTCAACAGCAACCTCGGAAATCGGGGCCGTCGGGTGCTTGCAGCGCGCGTGGCGTAGAGCGCGAGCGTCTCTCATTGAGCGTGTGAATTCTGGAGCGCTCGCGGTGCTCCTTGTGGCCAACCTCGGCATTGCCGGCAAGGACTTGCCAAGAGGCAAGCCCAATGCGGAGGTGCGCCAGCGGCACATCCACACTACTGTTCACCATGCAGCCCAGCGCGCCGCATTTTTAATGGTCAACGAGTATGGATGGGGCAGTGATGCGGGGCCCGAGGGTACAAGACCCGCTGTGCAGCAGTGCACCGGCCTCACGCTCACCACGCGCTCACCTGGAGCGGAGCCGCCGCCGCTGCGCTGCAACCAGGGTGCAGCTGCTGGTGCTACGCGGCGGAGGAGCAGGTTTTCAACGCTCGCGACGTCCCAAGCACGCCTGGCTTTGAGAGCAGCGCGTGTCGGAACTTCATCGCCGCGCGCCACACGGGAGCCTTTGCCCTCGAGCGCATGCCTACTCAGTTTTGGAGCCCAGAACAGCTGCCACCTCAGGCGTTTGACTGCCGCCGTCGCCGCGCCACTTCTTGCTTGCCACATGGCATGGGCAAAAGGCAACGCAAGGCACCACGAGGGCGATTCAGTTAACGGCGTTGCAGCGGATATGCACTCGCCTACGAGCCTGGTGTGACGAAACGGCGGCGCTCGGGTGCGTGCTGGACGGCGACTTCAACATAGAGCTGCCCGGATTCGCCCAGACGGACTATGGCGGCTTTCAACGCCTCGACCCCGACAAGCGCGTGCGCCGAGACGGCTGCCGCATCGAGCGGCCGCACCCACACCAACGGTCCGAGGAGGAGGCGAATGAGTGTGCGGGACGGCGGCGCTACGGGGACAACAACCGCAAAGGCCAGAAGGACGTGGATCACTTGCTTTATTATCAACCGGAGGGCTCGCCGCTCGTGGCGCGGCGGCCGCGGCGCTTCCGCATGTACGACCGGAGGCGTGCTGGAGTGCTACCGTGGGGCGCGGGTGCGGTGACGTCGGAGCACGACGGGGCGCTGGACCACGACGCCCTCCTCCTAGAGCTGTCGCTGGATTTCGCGGGCACTGCGTGAATTTCCGTACATCTATTTTAATCCGGAGGACGAGCGGAGGACGGGCTTATCGAATATGGCTTTAGGCGCCGTTAATATGCTTTTGTTTCAAGTTAACCAAGCTTCGATTGGCAAGAGAGAAATACTATTGGAAACTTACACGGCCATCTGCTCACCCACCTGCTGCGGCGACGCCATCGTCCGCGCGGACACCTCCAGGGACATGGTCTGCACGGGCAGCTGGGGCGGCCCCGTGGCGCCCCGCCGGATCGACGGCGCCCGCGTCTGCTGGAAGACGGAGGTCTGGAGCATCGACGTCTGTAACGGCGCGAAGCCGAGCTCGGCCGTCGGCACGCCCAAATCACCCATCTTCTGGGCCACGGCCTCGACCAGGGCCTGGTGGGCCTCCGTCACGCGCTGCGTGTCGTCCCGCAGAGAAGCGAGTTCGCTATCCTTGCGCCCGATGATGTCCTTGGCCCGGGCGCGTTGCGCCGCCGCTTCTTTGGACAACCGAGACACGTCCACGTTGGCTCGCGACAGCGCATCGTCCAGTTGAGCGTCTCTCGCTTCGAGCTGCTCCGCCACCGCATCGAGCTTCTTCTCCAACAGTAGATGCTTAAAATTCGCCTTCTGCTTCACTTCCGACACCAGCTCCCGGTGCTTGTCCTTCAACACATCCCTTTGGGACGCCACCTCGACGTGCTTCTGGCGCAGAACTTCGTCCTCCCACTTCAACGAATTCAACCGGTTCTCCGCGACTAGTAACCGTGCCTTTGCACTCCGCAAGAGCGTCTTCTCGCCGTCATACGCTTCGAGCTCTTTAGTCAAAGTAGCGACGTCCTGCTTGGCCTTCTTGAAGGGCTCGGACATCCTTCTATTTTCGCGGGCCACGGCCTCCATCGCTTTTTCATCTTGGATCTCTTTTCTTCGGACGTCGGCCACTTCCTCTTTTAACGATTTAATAAGATCTAAATTGTTGTGCGTGATGTCGTTGTAGTAGTTTTTTATTTCCGCGAACGCTTTTTCGTGCGAGGCCATCAATTGTTCTATATGGACATTTTTCTGTCTCTCAATAGCGCCGCAGTCCTTTTTGCGCTCCTCCTCCAACGCTTCCCTTACCGCTTTCGTCTTGGTCTCGTACTGCTTTTGCACTTCGGTCCCTTTTCGGGCGAACTCCTTCCGCAGGTCGTGGACGGCTCGGTCGTGGGTCGCTTTCAGGGAGTTGAGGAACGCGTCATGCGACAGTTCGTCCTCCTGCTTCTGCAAGCGCAGAGCTCTTCGGTCACCCTTGAGTTCCGCTTCATCGAGGCGATGCGCGGTTTGCGTCTGAGACAACAGTTCTTCCCCCTGCGTCTTCTGCTGCGTCACTTCGTCCTGGTGCTCGTACAATAGATGCTTCACCCGTTGTTTGTAGATCTTCACTTCCACGGCGTGCTTTTCTTCCAAGTCCTGCAATTCCCGCTCCTTGTTCCGCAACTCGGCCTTCTTGTCCTCGAGGCGCTTCTTCTCCACGATCCAGAAGTAGTTCAACTTCTCGCGCTGCTGCTGGTACTCGTTGAAGTCCCGCTCTTCTTTCTGCGCCTCTTTGAAGTACGCGAAGGCTCTTTTCGCTTTCGCCTTGCGGTCCGCCTCCTCGGCCTCGGTGAGGCCGCCGGGGATCACGGCGGCCTCCTTGCCCTTCTTGCTCTTCTTCTTGCCCATCGTTTATATGCGCGGCGCTCGGCTTGCTGGGCCTTGGTTGTCGGGGGATGCCTCGGTGGCTGCCGCCTTGGCACTCCCCGTGGGGCTCCGACGCGACGAGGACTCCGCTCGACGCGTCCGGTCGTACGGGCTGTCCGCTGCTCCGTACGCGGGGGCGGCGGTATAGCGGCGCTGTCCGTACGCTGGGGCGGCGGTATACAGCTGTAGCGGGCGCTGTTGATTTTGGGGCGAACCCGAACCCTGCGGTGGGGGCACTAGCCCACGTATAATCGCCCGCGCGAGTAGTCCGAGCGTTGTCGGGGCGTCCCCCAAGCCGGTGGTTGCCCCGTGCCGGCCGGAAGCCCAGCCGGCCTCGCAGGGAGCGCACCGCAGCTCGCACACCGCGAGCTCTCGAGCGCCCGCCAGGGACGCACGCATCTCTCGTCGGGCAGCGGCTCGAAAGCGTACGCGGGCTGCCCCGGCGCCTGGGGCACCAGAACCTAACTCTCCACCCCAAAGAGCTCTCAGTACGGCCTGCGCGCACGCGTCGGCACCGAGCGATGTTCAGCGACGAGAAGCGCGGCGGCACGGCGCCGACGCCGACGGCGGCCACGGCGCTGTTCGCCGGCAACCCTTTGGACGACGACGAGGTCAAAAGGCGGCCGCGCACGCACGACACGTCCGCCTCAGATCTAGTAGACCTCAATCTCGCATTGCGAGCCGAGTTCCGGACCAAGGAGCAGCGCCGGTCGCCGGCCTCGTTTAATGCAAGGCCCCAGTTCGACCGGGAGGACGAGTGGGCGGTGTTCAAGCCCGCCCAGAATGACGAGGCGCGGGTGCGGACCGCGGCCACGGGGACGCGGGCGCCCCGCGCGGTCCGGCCCGACGACGAGGACCGGCCGCGGGCGTACTCGGACCACCGGGGCTCGCCCTCGAAAGCCTTCGAGGAGCCAAGGGATCTGCGGAAGAAGTCCGTGCGGAAGAAGCCGCCCAAGTCCGCCCCCAAATATAGGGCGGAACGAAGAGCTTCGCCCGAGAAGCGCGCGCCGCCGGAGAAGCGAAATGTGCCGCGGTCCGCGACGGCGCGGCCCGGCCTCTTCTCCACGACCGCTCCGCGGTCGGCGAGCGCGCGGCCCGGCCTGGCGCCCCGGGCCGCGCCGAAGAAGGAGTCGCGGGCCACGTCTATGTGGCGCTCGAAGAGCGCCCGGGGCGAGCGGACCAAGGCCCAGGCCGCGCTGGCGTACAAACCGAAAGCGAAGGGCCCCAAGTCGGCGTCGTCGACCCGGCGAAAGCCCGTTTCTCAGAAACCATTGCTCGAGCGGCCGCGGCTGACCGTGCGGTCGCGAAGGGACGTCGCTGACTGGGAGCGCGGCGTGTTGCGAGCGCCCACGTCGCCCGTGGCGTCTGCTACCCAGTTCGAGGACCGCAAGTCTCTCTGGGCGGGCGTCAAGGAGCAGCAGCTGGACGAGGAAACTACGCCGGGCCGCCGGTACGGGCTGCCGCCCTCGCGGCAGAAGGGGGCCTACCCCACGCACCTGGAGACGGCCTCGACGGACGTGGACAGTCCGCCGGCGAGTCCCCAGAAGCGGCCCTCGACGGCCTCTCGCCAGCGTCGGGAGGACACGAACCGCCCGCCCTCGGCGCGCCAGCCGCGCGGCCGGCCCCCCGAGGCGGCGCCGTCGTCGCGCCTGTTGGACGGCGTCGAGGCGCCGTCACCGAAGAAGGCAACGAGCGCCTGGTACGACGCGCCCAAGCCCACGCCGACCTTGTATAGCGACGACTCCTCGCCCGAATGCCACAAATCGCGGTCGCACCGGAACGACGAAGATAGGCACCACGACCCCGAGGCCGACGGGTTCACCGCTATCGATGGACCTCGAACACCGTGTCCCTTCAAGATCCAGGTGCAGCACGGCGTGGACGCCGTGGAGCTGGACGATCTGGGCCTGTCGCGGAACTACGACTCCGGCGCGCGGTCGCCGGTGCCCGTGCGCCCGCAGTCCGCGCGGAACCCGAGGATGATCGGGTCGACGTCGCCCAAGGCCAGTTGGACGCAGCCGCCGCGGCGGGCCTCCGTGCAACTGGCGAACGACGCGCGGCCCTTCTTCTCGCGCGACTCCTTCGAGCGGTCGCAGGCGACGCCGGACGACATAACGGCGCTGCTGGAGCGGACGCAGGTCGAGGACGCGGAGCTCGAGAGCATCTCGGACGAGGATATTCTGGAGGTCGCGTCAGACGCCACGGACGACGACGACGACCCCCACCTGGAGACCAATTTAGGAGAGGAGTTCCTCTCGCTGTTCGCGGGGACGCCCGCGGGGTAATGAGTTCACATTGTTATTCGTCGCCGAAGCGCGATTCCTTGGGCCCGGGCCCCTTGCCAAGGGGCGCGTACCGCTCCAAGGCGCGGTTGACGCGCGAGGGGGCCTCCTCCTCTTCGAGGCGCCACTCGAAGGCCCCCTTCGCGGGCAACCTGGAGGGATGCACGACCATGGGCCCCGCGACCTCCAAGGCCTTGGCCCGCCCATATATCGCCTCGACGCAGCAGAGCGACCACTCGAGCGCCGTGCCCGGGCCTCGACTCGTGATGATGTTCGCGTCCCAGACCACCCGCCCCTCGGTGTACGGCTGCGTCTCCTCTAGTGAACCGCCGATCTCGTCGATCATCGAGGGGTGGCTCGTCGCGGCGACGCCCTCCAAAAAGCCCTTGGGCTCGCCGAGGACCGCGGGCGTCGCGCAGATCATGGCGAATGGCCTTAACGCGCGCCAGTGCTTCTCCAGGGCCGGGTGCAGGCGCACGCTGTCGCGGATCCTCTCCGCGCCCGGCATGCCGCCGGGGATCGCGATGAGGTCCCAGTCCCTCCCTTGGCGGCCCGTCACGGCCTTGATGTTGCAGTCCGCCTCGATTTTGACGCCTCTACTGCAAATAACTGATAAGCGGTCGTCGTCCTCAACGGACGCTAATACAACCTCGGCGCCGGCGCGGCGCAAGACGTCGACCACCGTCACGACCTCGATTTCCTCCGTGCCATCCGCGATGGGTACGAGGACATGTTTTGTTTTGGGCTGCGCCGAGAGCGCGTCGGCGACGCCTAGCGCGGCGAGCCAGAGGGCAATTTGCATGCTTCAAAGACAGAGCCCCGTACCGGTTGCGAAGGTGTGCAATTCGGTCAGGTACCGACCGCTATGTGAAATGCGGTGTGCGAGGCAGCGTTATCTCACGATTGATGGCGTATTGGCCGCCGTGTTAGGTGCAATTGCGGTTATTAATTGCCCACAGTGCGGGTATTTGCGTGCGGGTATTTGCTCTCATATTTTTGGCATGATGATGCTTTGACGCACCGCTGCAGTGATACACATCGGTTTCGACGATTACAACCCGCACAGCACTACGCATTGATCTGGTCGACGCGTGGCACTTGACGCAATCACGCAGCACTCAGCAGCAATCATACCCAGGGAGCAGCAGCTCGCACAGACACCGCAGCGATGGGCCGCAAGCCGCAACGCAGCGAGGCGGAGGTCGCCGCGCTGCGGGCCGCCCGCGCCGAGCGCAAGACGCGGAACGACGACGACGCCGGCGTGCAGATGGGCGCGCTGACGCTCGAGTTCCAGGGCGGCCTGAAGCTCACGGTCGAGGAGGACTGGCACTGCGAGAGCGGCGACGCGATCGCGGGCCTGCAGTGGGCGGGCGGCGTGCGGCTGGCGCGCTTCTTCGACGACCGGGCCGTCTTTCCCCAAGCGTTTTGGCGCGAGAAACGCGTGTTGGAGCTGGGCGCGGGCCAGGGCCTCACGAGCTGTCTGTTGGCGACATTAGGTTGTCAGAGCGTCGTGTGCACGGACGCCGACGTCACGCACGCGCTGCAGACGTTGGCGCGCAACGCGGACGTTTTACCATCGCCGCCGGACGTGGTGAATTATAGCTGGGGCGCCGGCGCGCCGCCTTTACTTGCGGACGTGATTGTGTGCGGCGACTGCCTCTACGCGGAAGCGCACGCCCACCTGTTGGTGAGGGGTCTGATCGATTGCTGCACGCCGGAAACGGTCGTCTTCCTCTGCGGGGCCGTAGGCGAGGACGCGTACCGCGCGTTTCTGAAGGCGGCCCCGAAGCATTTCGACGCGGAGATCCTGGACGGGTCGGCCCAGCGCGGCGCTGTGGCCACGACGTGGTGCAAGCGCGACCTGCTGCGCTTGGTGAAGCGGCCGCCGGGGCCCGCGTTCCAGGCCATCACGCCGGGCCGCAAGGACAAATTAGTTGGCAAGGACGCCTCGGTTTTCGATGACGTGAGCGACGGCGAAACAATAGTGAAAGACGCCACGTCCGAAGACATCACGACGACGGCGCGCGCGTTATTGGACCCCTGGCCGGGCCACCGGAGCGTCCTCATTATCGACGGCGTTTTGAGCGAAGAAGCGTGCGCCGACCTCATGGCGGCCTCATCGTCGCGCGGCTCCTTCTGGGCCGGGGACGACCCCCACGCGGACGCGCGCGCCTTCCGGGACGCGGACACCTGCGAGGTGCACTGTCCGCGGCTGGCGGCGAAGATCTATCAACAAATAGCGCCCTTCTTGGCAACGGTACCCATCGCCATACCCGAGGACGAGCACGTCGAGGTGCGCGGGGCCTGGCGACCGTGTGGGGTGAACGACGACTTTTTATTTGGAAGGTACCCGGTCAGGGGCGGCTTCGCGCCCCACTCGGACGGGGCGACGGCGCGCGGTTTAAATAAAAGGTCCTTCTACTCCGTCATCCTGTACCTGAACGCGCCGGAGGAGGGCGGCGGCACGCGCTTCTATGCGAGCGAGGCGGCGGCCACGGGGTTAAAACGCGAGGGAGGGCGGTGGACGGGCCGCCGCGACCTCGCGGCCTTTGAGGTCACGCCGCGAACGGGCCGGGCCCTCATTTTCGACCAGCGCCTGGTCCACGAGGGCATTCCGGCGGATGGTCAAAAACATATCATCCGCACGGACGTGCTGTTCGAGCGCCTCGAGCCGCTCTTCGTCGGTTCTGAAAAAGCCTACGCGGACTACGAAAGAGCCGTGGACCTGAGCGAGCGCGGCGACCACGCGGACGCCGTCAAGCTCTTCCAGAAAGTGGCGCAGGTCGCCCCTGATCTAGCGGGGGCACTAGGTATCTAATTATAACAGTCCCGAGCGGGGCATGGTGATGCGGCTCATCAGCAAGGCGCTGAACATCTCCGCGGACTCTTTTTCCAGGTTGTCGCAGTCCCGCATGACGTCCTCCAGCGCCGACGGTAAGACAGCGACCTCGACTTCTTGATCAATGGCGTCCGTGTCCAAACATTCAAGCTCGAAGATGCACTTCAGAGGCACGCCGGGCACGAGCGCGCCGATCTGGATGAGGGGCTTCTTCGCCTTGTACTTCGATGGGTCGTACGTGAGTAAGATGGGAATTTGTAAAAGCGACTCCTCGCCTAAATTTGAGATCTCGACCTCGAGGTGAAAAAAGGGGCCCAGGCCCTTCACGACGGCTCTCAGATCGACGAGGGCCTTCTCCTCTTTAGTTTCGGTCTCCTTCTCGTTTGTAGGAGGCGCCTGGCCGGCGATCTCGCCCCGGTTCAAGAGTTCCAAATAGGCTTTGGCGGTGGTCACTTGCAGATTGACGGTCTCCTGCTGGAAGCGCCGGTGCATCTCCGGCGCGAGTTCCCTTTCCCTTTCCGTTTGGTCGAGATACAATTGCGTCTTCTTCGGGATATCCAGGGGTATGTCTTGCTCCGGGGGCGGGCCCCCGCCATATGTAGCCGTAGCTAAGTCGTGCCGCCGCGGCAGCATCTTCACTAATAACCCCCCGGCCTTGGTCACGATGCATAGCGTGTTGACCTCCCTCGCATAAGCACCGCATGCCACGGCCGAGATGCGCTCGCCGATGCGCAGGACGTCCACCAAATCTTTGCCTCTATAAAAACACACGTCCCCGTTGCTCAGCGCGGCGAGGATCAGCAGAGCCTCCCGTTGGCCCCTCAGGTCGAAGCGCTCCAAGTTCGTGACCGGATGGTCCGTCCTTATGGTAAACTGCTTCCGGGCCTTGGCCCCGAAGCACCTTATGGACGAGTCCGCCGTGGCGACATAAATACATTTGTCCCCCGGTACTAGACCAACAATAGCCGTCTCGAGCTCGATGTGCGGCTTTCGCAAAGAACACTGGCCCCTGTAGCCCCCGATGCTAAGCGTGTAGACCCGGTTGTCGCGGCAGGCGACGTAACAGCGCCAGTCCACGTCGAAGACGCCGCTGCATCTTATACTAACAGGGGTCGAGGGCAGCCGGATCCGCGCGAGCGTGCCCGTGCACGTCGGGTCGAGGACCAGGCATAAGTGCGCCTCCGTGCCCACGACCAGTAAACCCTGCGCGTTGGGCTCGTCCAGCGACTTTTTAAGTGTGGCGAGGCACGTGACCACGTCCTGCGTGTTGAAGGGGACGGTTTGGCACCGTTCTATATGTTCTTCGAGCTGGTCGTCCGCCATGGGTAGGCACGCCAAAGACCGCGGCGACAGGCGCGCGCCGTCGTCGTGCAGCGCCCGGAGCAAGGCGCGCGTCGTCACCGAATCGTTCGCGGCCGCCTGCTGCCAGACGTCCTTCTCCTTTGCGTCGACGTCGAGCGACGGCGTCGTGAAGCGCACGAAGGGCCGCAGGCTGCAATACACATACACGTAAGGCCCCGCCGCCACCGCCACGGCGGGCACGCGCGGCACGCGCTCGTCCGCGTAGAAGGAGACGAGCGCCGCGGGCTCGCAGCTGTGCGCGACGGGGTGCTCGGAGCGCTGCCGCACGCCCGAGAACACGCGCAGCTTTCCCACAGCGTCCGCCACGACCAGGGAGCTCTCGCCCTTGCCGTCGACGTCCGCCAGGCACAGGCCCGCATTATTCGTTTTGAGGGAGGCCAATTTATCGAAGTGGGCGTGCAGCCAGGGCGACTTGTACGCGCCGGCGCCGGGGGATGGTTTGGAGTAGGTGGCCATGTGCTGCCCGTGCCGTCGCAGCTCAGAGCTCGTGCATTGCTGTGGGGCAGCCTGCTTTTGTGCCGGGTGGCAGCGCGCCCGTCTTTTTTGTTGGGCTGCCCTAGCTGGGGTATAATATGCACGCTTTTATCAAGTGAAAAAAAGAGTAAAAACCCGTTTAGCTGGAAAAGCCCCTCCGCTCGAGCTCCCTTATCTCCCTTATGCATACAAGGTCTTCGCCCCGCGCTCCCAGGATCCCCCATGTGCTACAAAACAATTCATGCGACGTCTTTAATACCCGCACCGGAACGCGCGTGGATTGACGCCCGGTCAAAAATAACTCCGGGTGGGATGCTCTGTTTATGAGACGAAACTCTAGTCCCTCTGTACACCCCTCCTCCCGAGCAAGACCCCAAGTAGGACCGCCGACGGCTCCCGCGCGGGAGGCGAAAGGATGTTGCCATTTGAAGGACCTCACAAACCTACCCCTTACCCCACCGCAGCGCGTGCGCCGCCGCCGCCGTGTACGCCAAATACTCGGGCACGCCCGCGTACTTGAGGCCGTCGTAGACCTCGGTCGAGGCGCACCGCGCCTTGGCGACCGCCGCCATCAGGGCCTGGTACGTGCTCGTGTTCGGCTTGACGCCGTGGTGCCGCATGCGGTTGAACACCTGGATCGCCCGCCGCCAGCCGCCGCCCGCCGCCGCGGCCTCGAGGCAGCAGTTGTACATGTCCACCGGCACGAGGCCGTCCGCCCCCGCGCGTTGCGCGACTTGCGCCTCGATCTCCTCCAGCAGGACCAGGGCCACGCGGCCCTCCTTCCCCACCTTGGCCGCCCGCAGCAAGACGCGCCACGTCCGGGCGTCCGGCGCCAGGCCCTTGCTGACCATGACCCGGTAGGCCTCGACGGCCTTGCGCCAGTCGCCCCGCGTGCCGCAGTCCACGAGGAAGCGGTAGAAGCGGTCGGCGGCGCGGCTCTCCGACGCGCGCGTCACGACGATGCTCCGCAGCTCCTTGAGCTCCGGCGGCGGCCCGCGCGGCTTCGCGTTCGCCGCGGCCGGCGCGCGCCGGGCCTTGCGTTTTTCCGGGACCGGCGACTTAGTAGAAGGCGCGTACGGCGCCGGCGCCGCCGCCAGCGCGTCCGCCGCGAGCGCCCGCGCCTCGTCCACGCGACCGCCCGGCCGGAACGGCGTGGGCGCCGCCGCCGCCCCTGAACTAAACTCCCCGTCGGCGCCCAGGTAGGCGCGCCGCGTCCGCAGGAATTGGGAAATGGCGAGGTCCGAGGGCTCGTCCGGGACCGCGACTATCATAGCCTTGCCCCGGGGCTTCCTGGACACCGCCCACGTTTCAATATAGTCGCCCCGCGCCTCTTCTTCCGCCTCGCGCATCTCGCTTTTCTTAAGATGGAGGTCGCGCCGCAATTGATCGAGCTCCCCGCCGCCCGCGCGCCGCCGCAGCGTCGCGGCACGCTTTTCGTCCACCTTGCCCGTCTCGTCGACGCGCCGCTTCGCCTCCACGCGCAGGTCCGTCAGGCGGCCGAGGTGCGGGTCGACGCGCGCCGCGAGCTCCGCGGACCGCTGTCGCAGCGCCTCGAGGTACTTCGCGGCCTCCGTGCCCGTGCAGGCGTTCACTGAGCGACGTAGTCTTCTTAAACCAACAATGAGCTCGTCGCCGTCGCCGCTATTGATGGACGCGTCGCCCCGCGGCCCGAGGCCCAGACCCCCCGCGTGCGCCGGGGTTCGCACCGAGGCCTCAAAGGCGTCGAGCTGCCCGACAACGGCCGCGCGCCAGGGCCCCGCCGCGACGTTGTTCTGCGCCTTCTTCGCGTGGCCCTGTTGGGCCGCGGCTTCTTTAGCCTTGTCTAGATGTTGAAGAAAAGGCCGCTGCTTGAACACGGCCTGGCACCGCGCCTCGGCCAATCTATGCTCGGCCTTGTGCACCGCGTGTCTCACATCGTGGGCCGCGGCCTCGCGCAGAAAGTTCGCCGTCGCGCGCTCCGTCGTTTCGCCCACGAGGGCTTTTGCATCTTCATACACTTCCTTCGCTATCAGAGCCCGGCCATACCTTTTAGCGCGCTGTGTCGAGACGTGGCTTTCCTGCACGATCTCGTCATTAGCCGCCGCGATGGCGGCGTTGATGGCGCGCAGGGTCTCGTGCTTCTCGGGCACCTCGTCCATTTTTTACCGCATCGGTGGGGGGGGCAGCCCTCGTGGTGTGTGTGCGTCCTTGGCGTACGGTCCTCGTTGCCAACTGTGCGTGTCCAGCCCAGCCTGGGCACATACGCAGGGCGTTGGTGCGTGAATACCCGTACGATAAACCCGTGCGCTACACGCGGCGGAAAGTGCTTCCCGTCTTAAAACTCGGCAGGACCGTTCGCAGCGGTGCTCCGGAGCCTCGCACGTCGTTCCACTGCAGCTCTGTCGGCTCACTGCGCAAGCGTTTGCGAGGCCGCGCGCTGTACACGGCCTACACCTGGCTGCAGCCCCGCGGAGCTCTCTTCGCGTGTCACACGCGAACCGCTCGCACATCTGTCGCAGACTGTATGCAATTACATATCGTCTCCATCATCGCCGTGGGCGTCTCGTCAATCAACACGCAGACCATGGATGCCGCGCAGCCGAACCCGCCTCTCTGGCCGGCCAGCGTGGTCGTCTTCGGTCCGGACGACGCAAACATCACCGAGCGCATGGCCGAGCGGTCGGAGATGCTCAATAACCGCGCGGTGGGCCACTTCAGCTCGGAACGCCTGGCGTTCCTCTTCAAGCCGGGCCGCTACGCCGTCGAGGCGAAGATCGGCTACTACACTTCCCTCTCTGGATTAGGAGACACGCCCGGTGCTGCCGTGTTCGGCGGTGAACGGGGCGTTTACGTGGACGCCATGGATCCGCAGGCAGCCGGAAGCTTAGACACGTTCTGGCGGTCGGGCGACAACTTCAAGCACGACGCGGCGCAAGGCTTCCGCTGGGCCGTGGGCCAGGCAGCGCCTCTGAGACGCATCATCGCCGCGCGGGACCTGGAGCTTTTCGAGCCGACTGCTAAAGTCAACTACGCGTCCGGCGGCTACCTCGGCAACTCGGTCGTCGAGGGTGACCTCGTCCTCGGCTCGCAACAGCAGTGGCTCAACCGCAACGTCGAGCTGCGGGGCGGCGCGACCGGCGGCGCCTGGTCCAACGTCTACGTGGGCTGCGCCGGGAGTGTGCCGGAGCCGTCGGCGCCGGGCGTCGAGCCGCGCGTGTCCGTCGTGGAGGCGGCGCCGGTCATCGCCGCAAAACCTTATATTGTAATCGACGCCACGGGCAAATATTCGCTCCTCGTGCCGCGCGTGGAGAAACACAGCGTCGGTGCAGGGCTCGACGCGCCCTACCGCGAGGTGCCGTTCGAACGCGTGTTCGTAGCTGATGCGTCGAAGCATGGTGCGCGCGATATTAATGAGGCGCTATCTAAAGTGCTAGACGTAGTGCTTGCTCCCGGCATCTTCCAGCTCGAGGCGTCGATCGAGCTGTCGCGGCCGGGCGCGGTGGTTCTAGGCCTCGGGTATGCAACTCTAGTGGCGCCGGCGACGGGCGCGCCGTGCGTGGTCGCGGCGGACGCCGGCGGTCTGCGGCTCGCGTCGGTCGTGCTCCAGGCGTCGGAAGTCCCTGAGGTCGAAGATTCTGCGCTGCTGCGCTGGGGCGGCCGCAGCAGCACGCGGGACCCCTCAGTGCTGTCCGACGTCTTCTGCCGCGTGGGCGGGCCCGGATCGCTGAAGGTCCGCGCGGACGTCATGGTCGAAGTCCAGGCAAGCCACACCATCCTCGACAATTTGTGGCTGTGGCGC
>Ga0114994_10001003_pt1 | contig 19856 bp, 24 predicted proteins | sample ArcticOcean_MG_C_9_FD_87043 | JGI IMG/M metagenome (GOLD analysis project Ga0114994, IMG submission 87043) | Marine microbial communities from western Arctic Ocean - ArcticOcean_MG_CB2_152 | ecosystem: Environmental > Aquatic > Marine > Oceanic | place: Arctic Ocean: Canada Basin | collected...
CTGGTGGTGGTCGTGAGAAAGCAGCGGGTGTTAATGAATTACCAAAGTCGGAATTGAATAACTTTATTGAAAAGTTTGAAGAGGTGTATGGTCAATGAAAATTAACTTTACTAACATCATAAAAAATAGTATAGTAGTTTTACCGAATAAAGTAAAAAATATTAAAAACAACAATCAAATATCTGCACAAGATCTAGCAGATAGATGGGGATAAAAATTATGAGTGAAACAGACGAAAGTATTAGACCTTGGGGAAACTATGAAATTCTCTTAGACGCAGATTACTGCAAAGTTAAACGTATCTTTGTGAAACCAGGACAAAGACTTAGCTATCAGTATCATCACAAACGACAAGAAGCCTGGACGGTTGTTAGTGGTGTTGCAAGAATAACTTTGGATGATGTGACTAAAGATTACAAACCAGGTGAAACTGTTTTGATTCCACTTGGAGCAAAGCACCGCATGGCAAACCCAGGTGATACAGAAGATATGATTTTAGTGGAAGTTCAAACAGGAACTTATTTTGGTGAAGATGATATCGTCAGAGTACAAGACGATTACGAAAGAGAATAAATAATATGGCAGATAAAGTTGTAGCAGTTAGTGGATATTTTGATCCTATTCATGTAGGACATTTAGAGTATTTAGAAATGGCAAAGAAACTTGGTGATCGTCTTGTTGTTATTGTAAACAACAATAATCAATGCGTTCTTAAAAAAGGCAAACCATTTATGGATGAAGTAGATAGAGTGAAAATTGTAGAAGCACTTGGTATCGTTGATGAAGTTTTTCTCAGCATTGACCAAGACAAAAGTGTATGTGCTTCTCTTGATGCAATTAAACCAGACATATTTGCCAACGGAGGTGATAGAAGTACGGGAGAAGTTCCCGAAAGTGTTGTGTGTAAGAAACATGGAATAGAAATGGTTGATGGTCTCGGCGAGAAAATACGAAGTTCAAGTGATTTAACCGGATTAAAAGAACAAAAGTGAACAAAGTATTAATAACAGGGGGTGCAGGATTCGTAGGAACTGCACTCATACAAAAACTCCTTAGAAAATACAAGGGTGTAGAAATCGTTTCCATTGACAATTACAGTAGTGGTCTTAAGAGCAACCATGTTAAATCCAATCGGGTTACCTATATTGACAAGGATACTCGTAATCTTGTCGCAAAAAAACTTGACATTAACAACACCAAGGTGGATATAGCAGCTGCATATGAACCAGATGTTGTTTTTCATTTTGGTGAGTTCTCGCGAATCGTAACGAGTTTTGGTTGTTTCGATAAATGCTGGGACTACAATATGCAAGGAACAAAGATGGTTCTTGATTATTGTATAGCAAAAAAGGCAAAGTTAATTTATAGTGCAAGTTCAAGCAAGTTCGGTAATGACGGAAAAGACGAGAATCTTTCACCATACGCTTGGATGAAAGCAAAGATGGTTGAGTTGATAAAGAACTATTCAACTTGGTTTGATTTGAAATACGAGATAACCTATTTCTACAATGCATATGGTCCTGGTCAAGTTAGAACTGGGGATTATGCAACCGTAATAGGAATCTTTGAAGAGCAATATGCTAAAGGAGAACCACTTACGGTTGTAGAACCGGGAGAACAATCAAGAGACTTTACTCATATCAATGACATTGTAAGTGGTGTGGTGCTGGCGGCAGAGAAAGGAAGGCAGGATGAATATCCACTCGGCACAGGAATATCACATAAGATTATTGACGTAGCAAAGATGTTCAATCACACACACGTGATGATTTCCGAAAGACGAGGAGAACGATTTTACGGAAAGGCAATACCCTCACTTACCTATCAGCACCTCGGTTGGGAAGCAAACATCAAGTTGGAAGATTATATTGTTAATCTTATCAAGAAATAAACGGTTGAACCGTTGACTTATAGCCTAATTCTGCTATACTTTAGCCTAACAATCGAGGTTATATTATGTGCGGAATACTAGGAGGAAACAATATCAAAGACATACAAGATGTAAAGCAGGGGCTTGTATCTATTATGCATAGAGGAACGGATGGAAACATTATATTTCATTTTGAGAAAAATGATTTTTATATGAGCCACAATCGTCTATCAATACAAGACTTAGGTGAGTCAGCAAATCAACCATTGATTTCAGACGATGAAAAGTTTGTATTAGCATTCAATGGAGAAATGTGGAAACCATTCTTTAGAAAGTTTAATACAAAATTAAGAAAGAAATACAACTTCAAGACTGAACGAAGTGATTCAGAGTTGTTGTTATACTATTTAATAGATAATCGTGATAACATTGAGGCCGCAATGCCGAACTTGGATGGAATGTTTTGCTTTGCGTTTTATGATGTGGAAAGAAATGAAGTGACACTTGGTAGAGATTTCATTGGAAGATTACCTCTGTATTATACGTTTGAGAATGATAAAATATTATTCTCAAGCGAAGTAAAGGGAATTCAGACAACCAACAATAAATATAAATTTTACAATGTAGATAGAAGTCGCAAACCACCCAAAGGTAAGGAAGAGAAAATAAAGGTTGTAGAACCGGGAACAATTGTAACGGTTTCCGAAAATTTAATTGGTGCAGTTAATTGCGAAATTAAAAGGTGGAACGATTTCAAACCAGACTTCAATCCGGAGAACCCAACACTATATACTCGTTCGGAAACAGATTTAAAATTATTTGAAGGGGAGGACAAAGGAATCGACTATTATGCAACTGAGTTCAGAAAACGTTTGGAAAGGGCAGTTGATGACGAACTCATAAGTGATACACCGATATGTACAATTTTAAGCGGTGGAATCGATAGCACCATTATTACGTATCTTTTAAAAAAGAAGAACCCCAACATTGAAGCATTTGTAGTAAACGTAACTTCGGAACGAAAGCAGACATTAAAAGATGATTTGTATTATGCTAAAATAGCAGCCAAAGAACTTGGTGTTAAACTACACGAAATAAATGTAAGCAAAGAGGATATTCAAAATAAACTAAAAGAAAGCATTTGGGCCTCGGAAACTCATAAGTGGACGCAAGTATCTCCTGCCGTTGCTCAGTTATTTTTAGCATGGGAAATCCGAGACAAAGGATACAAAGTAGTATTCGGTGGAGAAGGAGCAGATGAAATCTTTGCAAGTTATGGAGACGTCAAACGATTCTGTTGGCCTGACCCACTTGCGTGGCATCAAAAACGAGTCAACCTCATCAACAACCTTCATAAGAATAATCTTATCAGAACCAACAAGGCAATGATGTATGGTGGCAAGGTTGAGTTAAGAACTCCGTTTCTAAACAAGGAAGTTATTGATTTCGGTTTGAGGATTCCAACCAGATACAGAGATGAAGCAGACGGTAAGGGAAACATAATGAAGTATGTTTTGCGTAAGGCATTTGAAGGAGAGATTTCAGATGAACTTCTGTGGAGACCAAAAAAGACTTTTCAACAAGGTTGTCACACAGACTATTTAAAGAATGAACAAGATACCCTAGACAAATACTTTAATGAATTGTTTGTCGAAAATAAAGTACCACCCGAATATCTTCAACGAAGTCTCGGTCATGTATCTGAGAGAATAAAAGTTATCCAACTTGCTTAAATTATATTATAGTCTTGATATTTAGTTAGGATTCAGTTAGTATAATAGTTTATATATGAATACCTTAATAAAAGATAAATCTGATCTGCTTGACATAGAGAAGTTTATTCCAAATGCTCACATCCTCGGAGCAATGCAGAAAGCAGACGGTATCCCAACCCAAGACATTAAGGTAATATCAACCAAGTTTAGTAAAGTGGGTAAGACCACACTTGACAAGTATCCGAACCTTGAGTGGGTTGTACATAGAGGTCATGGAGTTGATTCGGTCAACCTAAAGTTATGCAAACAACATAATGTGGGAGTTGTTGCCACGAGTCCAAATACAAACGGATGTGCTTATTGGATAAAGGATAAACTGGTTGAAGGTGATTGTGTTATATTCGGCGATGGAGTTATTTCCAAAAAAGTTCAAGGTATCGTTGAAGAAAATTTTAAAATTATAAATTCAAAGACGGATGGTTCAACAATTAAACAGATAATGTCACAATCTAATTTTAAAAATATTATTGCAACAGTGTCTTTAAATGATTCCACCAAAAATATGTTTAATGAAGAATTGTTTGAAAATTCTTCCGAGGTAAATCTTGTATCCATCAGTCGTGCAGAATGCCATGACAATTTAGCCTTGCTTTCGTTGGTAAATAGTGGTACGATAGCAACTGCTCACATTGATACACTTGGAACGAATTTACGTGATGAATTACTACAAACAAACAAAATATTTTATTACAACCACACATCGTGGAACTTCCTTGAGGATAAAAATGATCACGTAAAATTAAAAAAAATTATAGAAGATTGTTTAAGTAATAAAGTAGATAATGCAATTTTAGAAAGGCAAGAAAACAAATGGTTTCATTAAAAGACAAGAAAACAAAAAAAGTAAAAGTTAAAGACAACATATCAGATGAAGTAAAAGAAAAGTATAAAAAATATGCAAAATTCTTTCAATTATATGATGTTCCTGTTCAATGGAAGAATCAACCAATTGCGTGTAAAGAACCAAACCTCGATCCGTTCAAGAAAATAAATTGGAAGAATTTATATGAAGCAGATCAAAAGGGTAGATTCTTCCATAAAACATTTTATGGTGAAGTTCTGTGGGCATACATTTGTTCGGAGTGTAAATCAAACCGAGGAATAAAAGATGTAGCAGAAGACGTGGTTGGAACTATAAAGTCAGGAGATTTACAAGTAACTAGGTTTGCATATGCCGACGGCCATCTGGAAGATTTAGTTAACAACTTCCAAGAAAAACGGAAAGTAAACACAGACTTCTTCAACACACGCAAGGACATTTGGTTCACGGATGTGAACATGGAACTCAAACAAGATAAAGATGCATGTAGTCGAATGAGTGCAACTTGGTTAAGTAGCAAAGTAACGGCCGTTGGATCAGAGGTTCGTGGAATTTGGTATGTAGGTGACTCTAAACAGGTCGGTATGTCAAAATACGAAGACATCAAGATTCAAAAAATGAATTTATCATCCATTAACAAAACAGAGTGTGCAGAACTTGTTAATGAAATAAAAGATTACAAGGACGCAGTTAATCCGTGGAGTCATGATGGAATCAACGGAAACTACGGAGGACCAGAAAAGACTTGGTACACCGTTGAAGTTGTACCGATTAACCCCAACAGTAAAGTTGATTATACTATACTTGAGAAATTACCCAAACTTGCAAAGCTTGTAAAAGAGATAACTTCAATCGATAAATGTACCTGGTTGGTTATCACTCGAGTAGAACCAAAAAACGGTGTTATACAACGACATTCAGACATTGGTCACGATTCGTGGAACTACCAAACTAAAAACGGACCCAAACTCGGTCGCTCGTTACGGATACATTTTCCAATCCAAGTAGACGATGATTGCATTTTCACACAAGTTGGACTCGATGGAATCGAAGAAGATTTTCGTTTAAAAACGGGAGAGTATTATTACATGGATAAACGAAAACCACACTGGGTTGTAAACAACTCAGACGAATATCGTTTCCATGTAATCATGGATATCGAGTGTGAACAAAAACATTTAGATGCCCTCCTTTAGTCACGATACTTCACCGTTTAATCTTGATACCCCACTCAAAGAGTATGTGTGTGGTGAACGAACTGTTTATGTAAAACGAGACGATTTACTAAACGGAACTTTAGATTTACCACCGTGGGCAAAGTTAGAAGGTATTCGCAGAGTTCTTAACAGTGAGGGAGTCTTTACCGATGATAATAACAGGAAGCAGTCATATTCGGTTGAAAAACTTACAAGAAACAAACCGATAATTCATTTATCAGTTGCTGTAAGTTATAGTGGTTGGGCATTGGCATATATGGGTCGTGAACTTGGATTTGATATTAAGATTGCATACCCCGATACAAAGGACTATCCTAAAAAAGCACTTGAGAAAATAGAAAGTTTGGGAGCAGAGTTGATCCCAATGAAACCAAACATTCTTAGTATAGTAACAAGTTCGGTTAATATTCTTGCAAACAAAAAAGGATATCAAATGATGCCATATGCATTTGATCATCCAGTTTATACAGACTATTTCAAAACGCGAATGCAAACTCTGCTTGAAGAGAATTCAGATAAAAACATTAAACACCTTGTTGTAAATGCGGGTAGTGGAGTAACACCATCGGGAATACTTCAGGGTTTTTTCGGAGAAAGACATTTCCAATTACCTCCGGGTGACATAAAGAAAGCACATCTCATCACAACTGCATCTGAGTCTTCTATTGAAACTAAGTTAAAGTCGTGGGGTGTATTCTATACAAAAAACGGAAAGCATAACCACGTAACCGCAATCCACGAAACCCCACATGAGTTTGCCGACGATATGGATCACGTACATACGCCGTTTCCCTGCAATGGAAATTGGGATAAAAAGGCATGGGTTTGGTTACAAGAAAATGGTTGCGATTTAGAGGGAGATGTGCTATTCTATAATCTTGGTGGTAAATGTGCATCACACTTTTGGAAAACATAAATGAAAAAATACTTTTACGAAAAAAACAACTTAATTCAATGTGATGTTAATATTACATTTCACGAACTTCTTCAGAAGAATGGTAGTCAACTGGAAGAGTGGATAGACGAACTTAGAACTTATATTGTAGATACATGGGACAACAAAGGTCTTCCACCAAGAACAGGCAAAAACGAAAAAGATATTATTGCCAACTTAAATAAATTGTCTGGATACAATACCTATAAGTTTTCCCGTACAGATGAAATGGATGGAACTAAAACCATAGTTAAAAACTTCAATAAGTTTGCAACCGTAGTTGATCAGTTTTTTCCAACAATGCTTAAAACTAAAATAGGTTCAAGTAAGCATACATCCTGGAGTGTTTACGATTGCTTTGCTAATCCAGAGAAACGAGAAAGTTTTCACACCTGTATGAGAAGAACGGTACGAAGAGATTCGTTTTATGCTCATGGAAGAACAATCAAGAAAAATGATTATGACGTTCCATGCCCAACTGAAAACGCAGAAGAGTGGGTTCGTAACTTTGTCAAAGAAAAACACCTTCACCCACACAATGACTTTTGGATTATTGAGTTGTTTACCGAAAAGAAGTTTGATTCATATGAAGAAAGTAGTTTGATGCTTACTGCAAAGCAAATAAAGAAATTACACAAAGAAGGTTTGCTTGAAATAAACAACATCAGAAATTTAGAAAGAACTGCAAACTTCGGTGATGATATTGAAAATATAAATGATGTTATATTAGAAGATGACAAAGAAGTAGAGTTTCGTTTTAGCATTAGATATTACGACAAAAACTCAAGAATCTTTCCATCAGCAATGGAAGCATTCAAGTTGGGTTTAAGTCAACCAGCAGTAAACTTTCCTCCGTTGACTGCAAAGTATATTTATCAGACTTACACAGATCACATAGAAGATAAAAGTGATTTGACTATTTATGATCCTAGTGCCGGTTGGGGTGGACGAATTCTCGGTGCTATGTCAGTACACGATAGACAGATTCATTATGTGGGAACTGATCCCAATACCGACAATTATATTGATGAACTTGGTAAAAGTCGTTATGAATATCTTGCCGACTTCTTTAATGATAAAACAAACGGAGGTAATCCGTTCTTTGGTCACAGAAATACATACGATGTTTTTCAAAACGGAAGTGAAGAAATTTCCAACAATCCCAAGTTCCAAAAATACAAAGGAAAACTTGATTTGGTTTTTACGAGTCCACCTTATTTTAATAGGGAACAATATTCAGCAGATGAATCTCAGAGTTTCAAAAAGTTCCCAGAGTATGCGGACTGGAGAGACAACTTTCTTCGCCCTACTTTGAAAACGGCAGCGGAATATCTAAGACATGATCGTTATCTTCTATGGAACATTGCGGATATCGCAGATGGTGATGGTTTTATGCCACTTGAGCAAGATAGTAAGGATATACTTGCGGAACACGGTCTAGAGTATGTAGAGACTCTTAAAATGCTTATGACAACCATGCGTGGAGTCAAGGCAGAGACAGTTAAGAATTGTTGCAAGATAGATGGTGAATTACAAAAGTACGAACCTATCTTTGTGTTTTACAAGAAGTAATTAAAACCTAAATTGACTTACAACGTCTGGTAAATTCTCTTTCACATCATCAATTTCAAACCCAAGAAATTTCAATAAACCCTGATAAGCTTGGACACCAAGATTCTTTATCTTTTTTAATGTGGATTTTACCCACCCTAAAAACTTCTTGTATATATCACCAACCCACTTTAGTTTCTCGGATAACTTACCCTTAAACATAGTTAGAACTTTCTTAAACAAACCCCACTCATCTAGTTGTATGTTTTCTGATAAAAGTTTTTTATTAACTTCGTGGACTAATTTATCTTCCATGATAACATCCGTTAGTATAGTTTTCATCGATGGGACATTATTTAAACCATCTTCTTTTATATTGACTCTCCACGAAGAATATGGATTTCCAGAAGAACTTTTCCAGGATACATAAAATGTTGCTTTACCCGCAAGTCCTTCAATTTGACTAGAAACGGTGGGTGGGTCACTGAACGCATTTTTGCCATTTTTTGTTGTAGGAATGAACTTAGTTATTGCACCACTACCCCCGTCAAATTCAACACAGACACTTGCCCGAGCCTCGGGTAACGTACTTCCAAACTTTTTCTGACCGGACATTGCTTCATAAACAAAATACTTTCTAAAATCCTTAAATGTCGTGGGGTCTAGATTACCTTTAATGTTTTCTGTTATGTCTTTGTGAAACTTCTCTACATCAACAAACTTCTCAATAGATGCACGGTCTTGTTCCGGCCACCGGTCTTCTGGAAGTTTTGATAACTTAGAAAGTTCAGTTTTAGATAGATGTGTTGTAATTTTTTCAAACTTAGTGTCAACTTCTTTAATTAAATCTTTCACAAACTTTTTACCTTCACCCTCACCCTGCCACCAACCCATGGCCGCATTAAATGTAGCAAGTGTTTCACCCTTGGCCGCAGACATTAGTTGCGAACCTCCTTTCTTTTTTAAAGAAATGCTATATGAAGGTGTGATCATATCTGCTTTGGGAGTTCCATCACTTGCTCCGTGCGACTTCCAGAAAGAAGTTAAATTACCCGAAGATTTGCCACCACCAAATTGCGTCATGCTTCCTTGAATTTTCCCTTTTAATTCATTTGCAATTTGATTTGCGATCACGAAATAGTTACTAGAAAATTGACTTGCATACTCGGAAGCATCAGTATCGGGTGTCAGTTTATTAATATCATTCCACTCATGTGTAATTAAATGTTCCCAATCTGCACCGGTTGGTTTTTTAACTCCCGACTTAACACTTCCTCTTGGTCCAGATAAACCATTTCTAGCTTTCGCAAACTTCCCTATGGATACTCCAAATAAACGTTGAAACTTTGCAGTATTGTTTTCTATCGACTTTGCATTCACAGACCCCTTCCAGTCAGCAATATCGTTTGGTCCGGTTGCCTTTTCAATTTGCGTTTTCATTTCTGGCCACAATGTTGGGTCTTGGATTTTTATGGGGTTTCCTTTATTGTCGTATACATCACCCTTACCTGCTATGGCATCATCAACTATTTTTATAAATACATCTTTTCTTTTTGAACCGTCTGCATCAACTGTAAGTAAAATATCAATCTTAGATAGACCTCCTTTATCTTCATTTAGCAACTTCTTAAAATCTGTCGGAATCTCAACCAAAGTTGAATTCTTAATATAATGTTCTATAACGTCCATGACAATAAATATATATCAAAGATGTTTTATTACCAAACAGGAACCGATAACGAACACACACCCTCCATAACGAATCCCATTTTTTCCAAAACCGGACTTAATCCTTTTTGAAATAGTTCCCAGAAGTAATCAAGAACTCCCTTTATAACATTTTCATAAAATTGCAAAAGTAAAACTTCAATTTTGTCATACGATGATTTAACCCAAGTTGATGCAGAATCAAATCCACTTTTTATTGTGTCCCAAATTTTACCTTCATTAATCAGTTTCAACTGATCTTCAAGTTTGTTGTATTCTTCGGTTATGATGTTTTCTATATTGCTATCAATAGATTCAGCAGCCAATCCAAACTTAATGAATTTTCTGCGACCACTTCCTTTGAAACTAATATCAACATTGTTACAAAGATTACCATTGCTTTGTGACCACTTGAATAAATCGTGTACTTTTTTTACACCTTTAGAATCAAATACCAATATCTTGTTAGCAACCGCAGTATTATCACCAAAGTAGTTTCCTCCTTTAGATGCTTTACCGGTAAACTTACCAAGACCACTTGCAGCTTCATATACAATCCACTTTTTAAGTTCTGCGTTGTTTTGCATAATCTCACGAATGCGAGTTTTCCAAGTATCTGCTTTTAATGCCACATCAATCAAATCCATTATTTGAGTTCTAAGTGCTTCCTTGGTTAATAAATCAGAAGGTACATTTGCTTTTTCAAGATAATCTTTAGCAATTGTAACATCACCAATTTTCATATCCGATGAAATATAATCAGAACGCATTTTGCTGATTTGCTTTGCAGTTAATGGTTTAACTCCTTTGATGTAATCTCCTTGAAGTTTTGGAGCATCTGCATTTGATATAGCATTATTAACTGCCAACTCTGCACGAATGTGTCGTTTTATTTCATCGTCCGTTGCTTGCTTTGCTTTTGACTTAACAACATCATAACGACCACTGTCAGATATAACCCAATCACGAAAATCCTTTTTACCTTTTCCGACTTCCACATTTATATCAGTACGAATTGCTTTTGACATTTCTTTTTCAAAAATATCAAACAACTCCTTAATCTCAGAATCAGATGTCAGTTTTCCACCACTTGCTTCAAGATGTTTAACTGCAAACTCAAATACTCCCATTGCTTCACCCGAAGTTCCACTAACAAGTTGAGCACTTTTTGCAGAACCACTTGCTTGCTTCACCGACAACCGATTACGATTGTTTCCTATTAAGTCTGCTTTTGATGCTTCTTTTTTTCCGTTTTTGTAAAATGTAGATGCAGATGTTTTTCCTGACCATATTAAAGTACCTCCGATGTTCTTTAGTCCTTTCGCAACTTTTTTACCTGCACTATATACTAATTTGTTTGACTTGATCTTTTTCCAGGTTGATTTGTCTACACCTGCCGATTTAAGAGCATCTACCTCGTTCTTACCCTGTTTGATGTTATACGCAACACATATAGCAACTTCGGCATCCGAGGCATTTGTAGTGGCAGCTTCACTCAACAAAGTTCTTAACTCAGAAGAAACATCGATTAAATCAATCTCCGATAGATAATGTTCAACGACATCCATGATGAATAAATATATATTAAAACAACTTTATCTTATCAATTTAGGAAAGTCAGTAAATACACCACTCACACCCAACTCTCGTAAATAACGAATTTGTTTGATTTCATTTACGGTATATACATATATTCTTATGTTGTTATCATTACAATATTCAACAATTTCTTCGGAAATTTCTTCTATGGGCAAATTGATAGAGTGAATATTTTTCTCAAGGTAGTTGTGTTTCATTCCCCGAAGTTCCCCCAGATTACAATATTGTTCATATAGAATATAAGAAAGAGACATATCAGGATAGTGATGTCTTAACATATGCACATCACCCTGACTAAACGAGGATAGAATTATATCGGCATCGTTCCAGTTGGGTTTGTTTAGATACTCCTTTGCAACATTAGCAATGTTAGTGGCTACATGGCCACCTTTAATTTCAATGTTTACATCTACACGACCATTTATACAATCAAGTACCTCTTTGAGTGTCGGTATTTTTTCTAAATTTGGATATGTTAATTTAGACACATCCCCCTCACCGATGTCACACGTACGAACATCCAAACCAAACATTCTTTTAAAATCGTAGTCGTGGAATACTCTCAACTGACAACCTATCTTCTGTACATCAAACTCTATCATATCACACCCACGATTTATTGCCTCTTCAAATGCCTCCAGGGTGTTTTCAGTAAAGTCACCACTTGCTCCACGATGAGCAATATTAACAAATGTATCTTTATCTACATCTTTTAAAAATTCCAAGATTTTACAAAATACACTACACTCCATTCCTTTATCGTGAATTGTAAGATGGGTGTTTAATTTGGTTTTATGAAATCGTTTGAAAGTAGCACCAAGTTTTTTGAATGCTCGTTTTCCACTACCATAAAATACAGTTGGATCATTGTATTCTTGAATTAAAAATGTAGGACACTTAACATCTTGTAGTATAGTACCTGCGATTTTAGACATTTTTCTCAATTCGTTTGTTGCCGACAAATTCACAAGAGGTTGATTCAGATCAGGATCTTCACTATCATTAGTAATTGATTCTAACATTATCTTTTGTAAATTTAGTTTATTGCATATTTTGTTGTATACCATCACACCAGGAAGAATTTTGTTGAAAACATTCTTAACACCAAATACACCATTTATGATTATCAAACCTTCGGGTCGTATGCTTTTTAAACTAGCAACATATGCAGATACGCAACCACCCAACGAAAATCCAATCATATAAACTTTATCACATCGTTCTCGTAAACTTAAATACTTTTCTTTTACATCATCAACCCAGTTGTTCCAAGTTGCAGTTGCAATGTTTTCTTCATCATATCCATGTCCGGTTAATTCAACTAAACTAGTTTCCCACCCAAGGGTTTCGTATATATAATTGCTTAGTGGGACCATTTGTTCGTGTTTAGATAGAAACCCATGACACAAAAGAACCCCAACATTATCGGTTGAGGTTTTGGATATTCTTGCAGAATTACTTATTTCAAGTTGTTCTAGCATACACATATTATTCCAGTCACACGTTTCTGGATATGAGCATGATGTTTTTATGCACTTGAGTTTAGTCATCCCAATATATACATATTAGATGACGTGAAAATCAATCCCAATTTCCTTGGGCAGGATACATATCATAGTTACAATTTAAATAACTGTCGGATTGTTTTATATATTCAGTCTTCAACTCTGCTCTTCGGTGTTCGGTTAACTTGTTGTTCATTCGTTTACCCATCCACATTGCTTCCAATGCAAGTTCACGGATAGCACCTAAATTAAATGCTTCATCATCTGCATTTTGGTATATAAGACGAATTACATTACATACAGTTCGTTTATCATCCATGTTGAGTGGGGTGATATCTTTTAATGCCTGTTCACGATTATCTTTCGTAAACGGTTTTCCTTTAAATTCGTCTTTATTACTCATAACATCTATAAATATTATAATAAATGAATTTTGTGTGGATTAATTTGATAATAATAAAATCGTTCCGTAAAGAAAGCACACTACCAAAACAGAAGCACCAACACAGATTAAGAGTTCCATTTATCTACCTGCGAAGTCATCTAGTTTGAACTTCGTCTTAAATTTTTTGTTGATATCATCAAGAAACTTTTGATCTTCAGGAGCAGTAACTTCACCCCAATCTAAATCTCCGTCAAATGTTTCAAACGAACCGTCACGCAACATAGCAACTGACATAAGAGTTCCGTTGTCTACCATATAAGCAGCTCCATATTTTTCCATAGGAATCATTTTGCTTTTCTTTGCTTCGTTTACATTAAGTTTATTTTTTAAATAACCACGAACAAGTTCACGTAATTTTGTTTCTTGTTCTGCAAATACTTTACCACTATATTTATCTGATTTCAATTTATATTTCCTTACTATACTTGATACAACCGGAGCAGACGCATCAAAATGTTTGTTTGTTTCTTTAAAAAATGTTACGAGTGCCTCTTTTCCTTTTAAATCAAGATGACTTTTAAGTGCTTGTTTGATTGAATCTCCACTCTTAATGACCTGCAAACTAACTGGGTTGGCATTTGAACCGGTGTTCTTTTTAATTTTATCCAACAAACCAACAACTGCACTTCCGATTGCAACAATTAAAGTTTTCATTTCAATGTCTTCTACATTAGCAGGTAGAATTCTTGAATTAAACTTTGTTTCAACAACTGCTTTGTGTAGAACTGCTTCTTCCATAGAATACATTCTTTCTGCTTGCCATGTTTCAAATCGTCCTGCATCCTTTCCTTTAACTTGACCACGCATCACCCATGTAAAAACTTTTCCGTTTTCTGTTGGATCTAATGACGGATATACTTTCTGAGCATCTTTAATATTTTTAAATACTTCAACACCCCCACCGTTGTTTGTGGATTTTCCATTTTTAACACCCACCACTTGAACTGGCATATTGGATTTATACCCCTTCCACTCTTCACAAACAATATCTTTGGACTTCATAAACAATAAATATATATCTAATCTTTATTTAGATAGAAAAACTCAAGGTTTATAATAAACACTTGCAGTTACCATCAATTGTTTACCTTGATATAATGTCGTGGTTACTCCTCGTCCAGCAGACGATGCAATGATTTTTGTCTTACCACTTGTAGAAGTTTTTGGTTCTGTTTCTATTGGTAGTCGTATCACTACTTCGTTGGTTTTGTTGTCTATTTCTAGTTTCATATTGATGTTTTGTTAAAATTAATGAAGATTGTCGGAATGTGTATATAGATGTTTAAAATGAGTGGCGGAGAGGACAGGATTTGAACCTGCGGTTGTGTTGCCACAACACAACATTTCCAATGTTGCACGATAAACCACTCTGCCACCTCTCCTAAATTGGCCTCCTCACGGAGATTCGAACTCCGGTTGCATGGATGAAAACCATGTGTCCTGACCAGACTAGACGATGAGGAGAAATAAAATGGAGCCACTTGTCAGGATCGAACTGACGACATCCTCATTACAAGTGAGGTGCTCTACCATCTGAGCTAAAGTGGCATAAAATTGATATGGAGCATCGGACAGGAATCGAACCTGCATGATAGGGATTTGCAGTCCCTTGCCTAACCATTCGAGCCACCGATGCGTGAAATAAAACATTTGCCCCTCTCATTAAAATGGTTTGGACACCCCTAATTGGACGTTGTGCCTATGTTAACTACATAGGGAGATTTGATTATGATGTTACTATAACCTTTATTATAAAAAATGTCAACAATTAAAATGAAGAGTTTTTAAACAGAAACGGTTTCCACTCTTCTCGCACAACATTACCAACTTCGTAAAACGGTTTTGGTGGTTCGGCCTGCAACACACCTCCCTTAAAATCATAATACGGAAATATACTTCCTTTCCTTGAATTGCAGTTCATACAAGTTAAAGTTAAATTAAAATAATCGTTGTCCCCACCCTTGCTTTTTGGTTTGATGTGTTCAATGGTCAGCTTTCCCTGCGGAAAGTGATTCCCACATATTTGACAAACTCCTCCGTATTTCTTATATAGGTATTTGAGAGACGGTTTCCGTTTGGTATTGTATGTGAAATTCGCAGTCGTTAGCAAAATTGTCGGAACGGGTATAACATGATTAATAGAACGAACGAATGGTTGATCTGGATAAAACCCGTGCTTGTATTCTAACCAGGTGTCCCAATCACAGGTAGTTCCGTCACTCGCAACTGCCAACACCTTTGGTCGTGTCTTATGAAATCGCTCCTTTGCACCAACCAACTTCTTTAACCCCTCTTGAACAGATGTCACGTTCAAAGGAGTCCAGTAGTGGGTTAGAAGTAGAACCAAATTTTCAGAGGTACTTACAGACTGATACATGAGGATACAATACCAATACTTTATGTATTTTGCAATAATAAAAATTGACTTTTTCTGGGTGGCTGCGTATTATATTAAAATGGATACTGAGAAATTTAATACATACGCATCGATGGTTTTTGTAGAATTATCATTTACTTCTAAAAACTTTGCAAAAACCCTCATTGGTGAATTTAAAGAACTTTCGTCCGGATTTAGTGGTTTAATTGCCACTCCATCTGCGGAATCTCAGAAGCACTTACAGACCCTGTTTCATCACAACGAAGAAAAACTAAAGTCGTTTTTACACGACTATCTTAAAAACAACTCAGGTGAATTCAACTGGACTACATTTTTAGATAAGTATGATGTATACCAAGTTGCAGGTAAGTTCTTTAAAATAGATAAAACAGAAACGGCGTATATGGAATTTGTTAAACGGATGAGAACCGAACGGTGGGTGTTCTCATATATGTCGGTGGCCACAGACGCAGACAACTATACAATATTTTTTGCATGATTTTTCTTGCAATCATCTATCTATTTATATAATATATATATTTATTAATCAAACATAAAGGTTATAACATGAGTCAAACAACAGAACTATATGAACAAATCAAGGCTTTGTACGAAGCATTTGATGACAATCACAATCAAAACGTCGACACCGGAACAAAAGCAGCGGGCACACGTGCACGCAAAGCAATTGGTGAAATCAAGAAACTTGCAACCGCATATCGCAAGGCATCTATGGAAGAATCAAAAAAGTAGTTGACAACCAATCTAGAAAAAACTATAATATATATTATGAAAACTACTAATGAATTAACACAAATCAAAGTCGAAACAGAAGTTTCTGTTCAACCTAAGAGGATAAAGTTGGAAGTAAACTGGCCTCCGGGGAAATTTAGCATTTCTGATTTAGAAAAAACCCACCCAACCGCAGTACCAATTACACTTAGATTTAGGGTAAAAAAAGCACTCCTCAAGGGAACGATCATATCCGCAGGAAAGATTGAAGGAGAAATCGGCCGGCCGACTTTGTTATTTGAAAGAGTTGGATAGTGAGGGTGGTAGTGTCTATCACTACGAAGTAATCGACACAACCAATAACACTTTTTTATTTGATGTATTCGTGAATACGACACACCACAATAAATGTGTATTGGGTCAACCTTACATATCAGACAATAACCAACCTCTGCCTCAAATAAAAAGTGAAGATAATACAAAAATAGCACTACTAAAAATAAAGAAAGGATCTGTAAAATGTCACTCGAAAACATAGACGAAAAATTTGATAAAGTTGCAAAGAACTTCTCAAAAAAAGATAAAGACCCACCCACACAACAACCTACCAACGAACCGGAGACGGAAACCTATGAAAAACGTCTCGAAAAACAACAAGTATCTGGTCTATTGTCGGTATTTGAAAATCATTTAAGACAACAACTTAAAAAAGAAAAAGAGGAAGTGGACAAGTTGGCCGAACAATCGGATGTTGAATTTAGAACCGTTGAACTGAATGTGTCAGAAGTCGCCCCGGCTCCCGATACCTCAATTGAAAAGGTCACACCCGAAGAAATAGACAGCTTGATAAAGTTCTCAAAAAAACCAACCACTATCAAGAAACAGGAAACAACCACCGTGGATAATACGGTGTATACCCAACGAAGATATGATGACACACTTGAATCTGTTGATAATATCGCATCAATTGATGACACGAAGATTTCCAAAACCCCAACGGACACTACACCTAGATACACAGACAGTCACCCACTGGTGGACAATTCCGCCACACCAGCCGATGTCCTAACAGGACTGCCTCCTATAAATAAAACAATCAAAGGCACAACCCCCACTACCGACGTGGTGGCCACCAATACTACTCATCATAACACCGATGACAATGTAAGTCCCGAGGTGTTGCAACACATTGAGGCACATCGGAAGAAAAAAGAACAAAGTGACAATCTTCCTGATAATTACATAAAAGAAGACAAAAACTAGAAAATGTTAAAGGAGCATTTTAAAAAGTTCTACGACATGAAACCATATCTCCTCATTGAAGAGGATGAATGGAAAGATATCATGCAAACGTATGAAAAAGAAGACGTCGTAGAAGAATTAGCAAAGGTATTACACACGTATCCTGCTCCTGTTCCTGAAATCACCGAGAAGCAAACCCTTCATAGTTTAAACAAGTTAAAGGGAATCAAATGGAACGATGTTCTTGTTGAAAAAAAGTGGTTTCCACGAAACGAACGAAAATCCAACTACCATTTAAACTATAACGATACTCAGTTCCTTCTAAAAAGAAACAACTCGGGGAACAATGCATCCAACCCGTTTCATGTGGAAAATCGTTGGAAGGTTGATTGGACAAGAACACCAAGTGGTTGGAAAACTTGGCAAACGGTAAAAGGAATTAAAACTATCGTTCGTGCATATTGGACATTGGATAAGGTTCTTAATCGTGTTGATCTTAATACAATACGAATGGCAACGACTCTTAGAAAGTATGTCGCATCACAATTCAAACCTGCGGTAGCAAAGGCATTCTACGACTATTTCAAAAGTGAGTGTGTGTTGGATTTCAGTGCCGGATGGGGAGACAGACTAGCAGGATTCTACACCGGTGAAACAACCAAGCATTACGTGGGTGTTGATCCAAATTCAAACAACCACCCTGGTTACAAAAAGCAAGTTGAGTTCTACAAAAAACATTCAACCTTCTTTGAACAAGATAGAGAAGTTGAATTGATAGATAGTCCAGCAGAAGATGTAGACTATTCCAAATACGAAAACTTCTTTGATACAATTTTTACAAGTCCACCTTATTTCAATACAGAGAAATATACAGAGGACGATACACAATCATGGGTTCGTTACAAAAAGATTGATGAGTGGAATACCAAATTCCTTCACACAACGATTGAGAAACTAATTCCTACATTAAAGTCCGGAGGAATCCTCGCAGTCAACATTGCAGACGTCTTTAACGCACCTATAAATGATTATGTAGACATTACCAACCCAATGAACGACTTCATCCAAGCAAGGGGATTAAAGTACCGAGGTTGTATCGGAATGGAGATGACGAAACGATTCAATTCAGGAGGAGCGGGGAATGCCAAGAGTGAATATTTTTCGGAAGACTTAAAGGAGATTACCGATGAAACACAGAATGTTGCATTCGGTGAACCGATTTGGATTTGGAAAAAATCTTGACATTCTTGGAATATAATATATATTTATACATATACATAATCACAAAACATAGACAATAAAAAATGGAATCAGAAGAAAACACAATGGAACGGGAGTCCCTCGACTTCTTAGCAAACTGCTCAGTAGATGACTTTGTTGCTTTGTATGAACACATGACCTTGTGTAAACTTGAAGAAGTGCAGGACGACACCGAGGAACTTAAATACAAAATTACCGAATCGGAGGGAGACCCCGACGAATGTGGAACAAGTATTTCGTTTGACAAAATGGTAGAGGGTGTTGAAGCAGTATTTGGGATGACTTATGATGACTTGAAGTTTTTACACGAAAAGATTTCGGAAATTAGAAAGTGAATGAGTTAGAACTTCAACAATTATACGATAAATACAACACATTCAAGGCAACGGTGATAACCACAGGATTTTCAAAACTTACAAGTTCTAATATAGACCGAAAACAAAAACTTAAAACTCTTGAACAAGAAATAGAAACATGGAAATCGAAACAACAAAAGTAACTACTATTTTGTTAGGCCTACTTGGATTAATTTTACTTCCACTCGGTGGGGTATGGGCAATAAACACATTGTTCCAACTAGGAATAGAATATACATTTGCTACTTGGGTAGCTGCAGTTTTCTTGCAACTATACTTACAATTGGTAATAAAGGCGGGGTTAAACACCCCGATTAAAAAATAAGACTTTACGTTTATCGTTTAGTCGTGTATATTTATGTATATATATGAAACACGACAATACAGCAAAATTCACATTTGATTACACTTGGAGAGATTCTGATGAAAATCTTGTCTCACGAACGAGACACACAACTTCAGAAGA
>Ga0114994_10001009_pt1 | contig 19827 bp, 16 predicted proteins | sample ArcticOcean_MG_C_9_FD_87043 | JGI IMG/M metagenome (GOLD analysis project Ga0114994, IMG submission 87043) | Marine microbial communities from western Arctic Ocean - ArcticOcean_MG_CB2_152 | ecosystem: Environmental > Aquatic > Marine > Oceanic | place: Arctic Ocean: Canada Basin | collected...
CGGGCGGCGCGCCAAGATCAAACGGAACAACAAGTTCCTCGTGTCCGTCGGGCTGCTCTTCCCGCCCAAGGACGCGCTCGAGGACGACGAGCACCTCAAGTGGTACATGACGGCGCGCTGAGCGTCATGTCCCCTACGTTCCCCTTCCCCTTGTCTATCCTCTCCCCCAGCGCTCATAAGGAGCTTTCACTCGACTCACAGTTACTTCTGGTACTAAAGAATATGATTAGGAAGCGAGAGACCCCGCGGCGCGGAGGTCCCCAAACGAGTCCGAGCGGACCATCGACGCGAGGCTGTGCCCCGGCAACGCGACGCCCGCGGGCGGCTCCGCGATGCCGATGCCGGCGGCCGGCGCGTTGTCGCGCGGCTCGCCCGAGAGGAAGGTGCCCGCCGCCGGCGACGCGGGGCGCTTCGCCGGCGAAGCCGTCGGGGGCTCATCGTCCGCGAGGCGCTTCGTCGGCGTCGGCGGCGTCCGCGCCACGGCGAGGAGATCCGAGGCCGAGGCGTGGCCGGCGTCGTGCCGCGCCGAGGCGTCGAGCTCGTCCTTGCCGGCCACCTCGTAGGCGTTCACAGCCGCCCACGCCGAGAGCTCGCGGCACAGCTCGGCGAGCGCCGCGGGGTCCATGCCGCCGCGGTGCGCGCGCACGATCTCGCTGCGCCCCTCCTGGACGAGCCGCGCGCGTTCCTGTGTCGTGCCGGGCTCGCAGCACACGCCCAGGCCCCGCCGCGACTCGCCGGGGATGGGCGGCGGCGTCGTGCCCGCGGGCGCCGCGCGCGCCGCCTGCAGCGCCCGGAGCGCGAGCGCCCGCTGCTTCTGCCGGATCTCGGCGTAGTCGCGCGCCGTCCACCAGACGGCGTCGCGCAGCTCGCGCGGCGCCGGCTCCACGGCGTGCGTCGTCGCGCACGGCTCGGCGAAGCTCAGCCGCGTCGGGCGGCTTTCCTTCTCCGGGCTCGGCGGCTTGCGCGCGGCGCCGCCGTTCAGCACGCTGCCCCAGAACGACCGCGCGGCGTCGAGGAGCGAGGCCATGGCTGGCGTTGCACGGCCTCGCCGCGCGGCTGTGCAATGCGAACTTGCGGGCGTCAAACGTGTACAGGGCTAGCCACAAGGCCGCGCTGCACCGTGGCCGAGCTCTGTCACGCCGCGGCGACGCGCGGTAAAAAAAGGCAACCTTTTATGCAAGGGCAATAATTTGAGCAATAGATCTCGCGAGAGCACGCAATCACTAGCGCCGCCGTCTCCCCGTTTAAAAGATGGGTGCTAGCGTAATTCTCAAGCACCAAACTCAGCTCTGGCAGCAGGCCACTGGCACGCACGAGTCTATCGAGAGACAAAAGCAGAGCCTGAGGCACCGCAACTCGTGGCCAAACCCGACCCACGCGCGAGACGACTCGCCGACGCATCCGTTCTCTCCAAGAGCAGGGACACGAAAAAAACGCATGAACTAGGAAGAACCCGGACTTAGGCCCGCGCGCGGCGGCCTAGCCGACGCTCTTCTTCTTCTTCTTCTTCTTCGGCGGCGGCAGGAGGGCGCCGTAGTCCAGGTCGAGCACGGGCCGCTTCGGCGCGTCGACGTCGTCGTAGGACGGGGGCTTGCGAGTGTCGCTGGAGTGCTCGGCGCCGGGCGGCGGCCGCGGCGGGCCCGAGGCGTAGCGCTCCCGCGGCGAGCGGAACTCGTCCCGCCGGCCGCGGTCGCGGCGGTCGCGGTCGCGGCCCCGGTCGCGCTCGCGGCGGTCGCGCTTCTTGGACTGCGCCGAGACGTCGCCGCCCCGCAGCAGGTCGAGGGGCTCGACCTCGTCGCCGTTGGCCGTGCGCAGCGGCGGCAGGGGCTTGTGCGCGTCCGCGTCGTAGACCGCCCACATGAAGGGCCGCCGCGCGCTCGTCAGGTAGGCCTCGAGGTGGTCGCCGTGTCTATTGGTCAAGTGCTTCGTCAGGAACTCGTCGCTCTTGAAGAGCTTGCGGCACCACTCGAAGCCGCACCGCGCGCGCCCGCCGTCCTCCGCGACCTTGTGCAGGCCGTCGAAGCGCGTCCGCGCCGCGGCGAGGCACCGGCCCTCCCTCGCGAAGAGCCGGGCGCACCGGCCGCGCGGGTGGTAGCACCGGCCCGGGCCCACGCCCGCCGACGCGTCCGGCTCCCCGGCGCCGTCGGCCTCGCGCCGGGCCTGCTGGATGAGCCGCACGTTCTTCTCGTCCTCGGCCTTGAGCGCGGCGCCCCAGTCCGCCTCCGCCGCGGCCTCCTCCTTGACTTCTTCCTCATGTGTCTCCTCGGGCTTGGCCTCGGCATCAACCTTGGCCTCGTCCTTGGCCTCGTCGCCGTCCAGCGTCAACCGCCGCCGCTTCCGCGTCTCGGCCAGGCGCTCTTTCAGGGCCTCGGCCTCCTTCTCGTAGAGCCCGAGCTCCTCGGCCGCGTTCAGGGGCTCGTCGGCCTGGTCCGGCCGCGTCAGCCACGCAGCGTCCCGCGTCAGCAGGTCGACCTCGTCGCGGCACCGCGCGCCTCCATAATACAGGTGGAGGTGCACTCTTCTTAAATACGCGGCGCAGACGTCCAGCCGCGCGGCGTTGTCCGCTTTGAGCGTCTCGGCCAGCTCGCCGTCTCCCTCCACTACTTGCTCGAAGCGGTCGGCCGCGGGCACGTCCGCGGCCGCGTCCAGCGCCGCCGCGAGGGCCGCCGCCTGCGCCGCGTCCCGCGCGAGGCGCGGCCGCGTCGCCAGCGCGGCGCCGCCGCGCGTCCAGGGCCGCGGCGCGCGCCGCGGCGGCTTCGACCGGCCCAAATCATCCACCGCGGCGGTGGACGCGGTCAACAACGCGCGCCGCGCGCGGCACCGGAAGTTGTCCCGGTCCGTGGGCTCGCGGTCGAGGCTCTTCTTAATTTTGGCCTCGGCCGCGTCCTTGGCCGGCCCGTCGGGGTGATCATCACTCAACTCGTCGTCCTCGGTGACGACACGCGCGTTGCGGATGCTCTGATCGTCCCAGGGCGGGGGCGCGTCCGTCAGCGCGGGCGGCACGGGCACGTCGAGGCGGGCGTCCTGGAGCAGCTTGCACGCGTCCTGGGCCGCGTCCTTGTCGGCAAACAAGAGCCAGCAGTCCACGTCGAAGCCGTCCTTGCGGCGCGCCGCGGCGTCGTCCACCAATAAACGGGGTTGGACTCTTTTTTCGTCGTCGTCCTTCTCCAGGGCGCGCTTGACCGCCTCTTTTAACGCGAGTTCGCCGCAGACGGGCGGCGCGCCCGGCAGCAAGACGCAGTTTGCGGCGGCGTGGCTTGGGCAGGCGTGCAGCGATTTTTCGAGTGGCACCGCCTCGTCGTCGTCGTCGTTCGGCGCGAGCGGCTGCACCGCGTCGGGGTCCAGCGACGCTTGCGTACACGCCGTTTCCCCCGCCGCCGTCACGTCCTCCCGGAAGCGCTGCGCTGCGCTCGCGGCGCGGGCGCGCTGGCGCTCGCACCGCTCCTTCACCCTCGATGGGTCGTAGCGGTCCCGGAACCAGGCGAAGTCCGCGTTGCGCTCGAAGAAGCGCCGCACGAGCTCCCGCGCGAAGCCGCCGCGGTACTCGGCGTAGCGCCGCGCGAAGGCCTGGGGGTCCGCGTCGTCGCGCTGGTCCGCCACGAACTCGCGGTAGGTCTTGAAGGGGCTCAGGCGCGCCGGGGGCGGCGGCTTGGGCGCGTCCATCCCTTAAATCGTTGTGGTGCTGTCGCCACTGCCCGTCGTGGATCGGAGGAGCAACCTGTTTTTACGCGAGCATAAAAACCCGCACGATATAAAACCCGCACGTTTTGGACCTGGTGCCAGGCGCCAGGCTGTGAGGAAGCGCCGCCAGGGAGACCCGAACGAAGACTAACACCCAAATCCCCCGTTGCCAGGACCGTCAAAGGTCCGACCGGCCCGCGGCGAAGTCCGCGGCGGCCAAGTCGGCCCCACCACCCCGACGTGGTCGAGGCCGCAGGCCACTGCCGCGAACACCAGTAGTATACGGAACCATATTTTTTTTAGACGACCACACTCAGGCCTCGATGACCGGGAACTCGAAGATGACCTCCTTGTTCGTGAGCTTCTTGTAGACGTGGCTGAAGGTGTCGAGCTTCGTCTCGACGTTGACCTGGTCCTTCGGGTCCAGCAGGACCTTCAGCACCTTGGAGCCGTCGAGCTTGCACCGCGTGCGCTTGCCCACGATCTCCGTCGGGTAGACGAGGTCGTCGAGGATGGCGTCCTGCACGGCCGTCAGCGTGCGCGACCGCGGCCGCGGGCCCTTGCTCTTCGCGCTCCGCGCGTAGTTTTTGCCGAGGATCGTCCGCTGGCCCACGACGATGACGTGCCGCCCCGAGAACTTCTTCTCGAGCTCGCGCACCAGGCGCGTCTGGATCTTGTTGTATTTCTTCAGCTGGGGGAACGGCACGAAGATGATGATGGCCTTCTTGCCGCCGCCCACGTCGACCTCGCGCGCCGAGAGGAAGGTGAGCTCGCGGAGCTCGACCTTGATCTCCGACGAACCCTGCTCGAGGTTCTTGAGCTCCGTCGCGACGGACGCCTCGATCTCCGTCGGCTCGCTGCCGTCGGCTTTCACGCACTTCGACATCGTAGGGACCTGCAGGGGGTGGGAGTTATTTAATGCGCCGCGAGTTCGAGAGCGATCGAGAGCGACCGGCGGCGCGCTAGACCGATGCGGAGCGAGCGGCTGCCTCTACGGCTGAGCGGTGAGCGTCGGCGGGCCAGAGCGCTGGCGGCGGGCCGTCAGCGGCGCGCTAGGGCGGTGCCAAAGCGCGCTTGCTAATCCACCGCTTAAGCTCGCTGACAGCTTGCTTTCGTGACCGCCCGAAGCGCTCCGCGTGGCTCCGTGGCCTCAGATGTTTCTGCCTCTCTCAGATGGTTCCGGCGCTGCTCCGCACGTTGTTATTTGCGCTATTTAAGGTCCTGGCGACTGAGTTTGTTTGCAATCGCGGTGGTTCGGGTTTTGCAAAAGTTGGAACTGCGGAGAGCTGTCCGTCGGACCTTCGAAGGCAGAGGGCTAGTGCGCACGCGAGAGACCTGGTCGGGCGGGGCCGTCGCGCGCCTCGACTTTGGCAGAGCGATTTTGCCCGGCCCAAATAGCTCCAGCGCGACGCGAGCTCAGGCAAATTGTAAACTGCGCTGCGCATACGTCTACCAAGGCGCAACGCTGCATAAGAGGAATCGTGGGTTTGCACGGGTGCACAGGCAGCATATATAACCAGCGAAAGCACCCTCATATTGCAAATAAACACGCGCGCGCGCGCGGCATAACTGCTCTTCAGCAGCACTACGCCCGCACAGATGGCCGACGAAGAGCCGCCCAAGAAGAAGCAGCGCAACTACCGCCGTGAAAAACCGTGGGACACGCCCGACGTCGACCACTGGAAGCTCGAGGTGTGGAAGGACGAGTACTCGCCCGGGGCCTTCGTCGAGGAGTCGTCGTTCGCCACGCTGTTCCCCAAGTACAGGGAGAAGTACATCCGCGAGGCTTGGCCCATCGTGACGCGGGCGCTCGGGAAGTGCGGCGTCGCGTGCGAGCTGAACCTGATCGAGGGCTCCATGACTGCGCGCACGACGCGCAAGACCTCGGACCCCTACGTCATCCTCAAAGGGCGGGACCTCATCAAGCTCCTGGCGCGGTCCATCCCCGTCGCGCAAGCGTTGAAGATCCTGGACGACGGCATGCACTCGGACGTGATCAAGATCGGCGGCCTGGTGCGGAACCGGGACCGGTTTGTCAGACGGCGCCAGCGCCTCGTGGGCCCCGATGGCCAGACGCTCAAGGCCCTCGAGCTGCTCACGGAGTGCTACGTCCTCGTGCAGGGGAACACGGTCGCGGCCATGGGCTCCATTAAGGGCCTGAAGGCCGTGCGTAAGGTGGTGGAGGACTGCATGCACAATGTCCATCCTATCTATAACATCAAGATTTTGATGATCAAACGTGAATTATCTAAAGATCCAGCCCTAGCGGAGGAGGACTGGAGTCGCTTCCTCCCGACCTTCGCCTCCAAAAACGTGACGACCAAAAAGCCGCTAAAAGTTCGCGAGAAGAAGCCCTACACGCCCTTCCCGCCGCCGCAGCCGCCGTCGAAGATAGATCTCCAGATCGCGAGCGGCGAGTACTTCGCCCCAGAGGTGGCCAAGCAACAGGCCGCGAAGGACGAGGCGCGGGTCGCGGCCGCGGCGGTCCCGCCGCCCGCTCCGGACCCGGACAAACCTAAGAAGAAGCGCGAGAGGCCGGGCAAGCGCAAGAAGGAGGCCAGTGTGGACGTCGCGGCTCCGGAAGTCTCCGCCGAGGATCTTGCCGCAAAGATCCGCGCGCGGGCGGGCCTCGAGGAGGACAAACCGGAAAGTAATAAAAAAAAGCGGAAGCGCGAGAAGCGCGAGGCGGCGGAACTTCACGCCGCAGAATCCGCCGCCGCGGCCTTGGCGGCCCCGCCGCCGCCGATGCCGCCGCCTATCCTTAAAAAAAAGAAACGTGAGGCGACCGAGGCGCCATCTGTCCTCTCGCCGGTCGAGAAGCAAAAAAAGCACGTGTCGTGGTCGCCCGACGTCGTCGAGCCGAGACCGGGCCTGGCGGTGCCCCACGGCCGCGGGCCTTCGTTCAAGGCCGCTAGAAAGGCGGCGAAACGGGTGGCGCGGGTCACGCAGACGAAGCGAAATTTGAAGAAGAGCAAGAAGAAGAGCAAGAAGAGACGGTAGAGGGTTCGTGTAATTGTTTAACCGTATCGTGACCGATAAGGAATCCAAACCAACCACCAAAAACCAACAAACAACCAAAATCCCACAGGGACGGGTTTTTCATACAAAAATCCCAACTTTCAAAGCTCCAACACGCGTCTCTTAGCTTCAGGAAACCCTCGCATTAGTGCAAGGGTCGCATCACTGCGAATGCAACGTCTGTGCTTCGTTTGGCTCGCAGCGGCGGCGTGTGCGCTGCGACCGACGACGCTGCGCCGCACAACAAGCATGTCTACCGAAGGCGTGGTGCTGGGCCTCAACGCAGCGTTCCAGCGGCGCGTCGCGTTCGAGAGCCCACTCGCCATCGGTGCTGTGAATCGTGCTGCAGAGAGCGGCGGCGGCGTCGGCGGCAAAGGGCAAGGCGCGTACCTCGCGGCAGCAGCCGCGCGGCCCGGCAGAGTAGCTTTGGCGCAATTCTACGGCGGCGACGCCGGCAACGCGCTGGCGGAGGCGCTACGGACACGCGCGCCCGGTGCTGACGAGGCGCTCTGGATCCGTACGGCATCGCAGACGCGGATCTGTACGACGCTCGTCGCCGGTGGGGATGCAACTGAGATCGTGGAGCCGTCCGGGGCCGTGACGGAGAAAGAGCTGGATGCGCTGCGGGCGGCGCTCGCCTCGAGGACCGTCCCCGGTTTGCTAGCGGCTGGATCTTTGCCACCGGGAGTACCTGCAGATTTCTACAGCACTTGCGCGGCGGCCACTCTCTCGCAGGGCGGCAAGTTCCTGATCGACGCCGTGGCCGGGCTTGAGGACGCCGTGAACGCCGCCGCGAGCGTCGGCGCGCGGATGGTGGTGAAGGTAAACGCCCGCGAGCTGCTCTCGGTCGCCGGCGACCCGCTGCCCGCAGGATCGGCTGATTCTGTCAACGATGCGGCGCGGACTGCCCGCGCGGCGCGCGCGTTGGCCGACAAGCTCTCGAGCGACGCGCTCGCCGGGATCCTCTGGACCGACGGCGAGCACCCCGGCGGGGCGCTGGTCGGGGACGCGGTCTATGCGCTCGCCGGCCCACCCCTCTCCGAGTTCGGGCCGATCCTGTCGCCGATCGGCGCCGGGGACACCGTGGCTGGAGCAACATTTGTGGCATGGCTCGAGAACGACGACCCGGTGCGCGCCTTCGCCTACGGCCTCGCCTGCGGCGCCGCGTCGTGTTTGACGGCGGAGAACGCGGTCTTCGACGCCGACGTCGCGGCGGCGATCCACGCCCAGACGGTCGTGACGAAGGCGGGCTAGAAATAATTTATCTATCTGTCCTCCGTCCTCCGAGTCGATTTCTAATTTATTTATTTGCCTTTGCTTGGAGCTAGGCGACCTAGCCACCCGCCGGCGTATTTATTTATTTATCTATCATGGGCAAATAGGCCGTCCATTTCGCCACGGAGCTCGGTCAGGAAGGGGATGTCCCGGAACTGGTCGGGCCGTACGGCGTCCCACGCGACCGTCATCGTCGGCTGGGGCAGCGCCGTCCGCGTCCGGATGACTTCGCCAGGGAGGCAGACGAGGTCCAGCGGCACATCCCAGGCGTCGAGCGCCGCGCTCACCACTCCGTCGACGAGCTGAGTCGCGTGCACGGTGGTTGCGATCGGCGTAACGCCGGGGGTGACCCAGCCGTAGTGGCGGAAGATGCCCAGCTCGAGGTCCGCGAAGCCGCCGCCCTTGCCCAGGCGCGCGCCCTCCCGCGCCACGGCCACCGAGCCCACGATCACTATGTCAAAGGGCTCCATTTGGTCGAAGCGCACGCCCTCGCCGTGCTGCGCAGCCCCGGCCGCGGTCACCACGTCCTCGAACGCGACGCCTTGTGCCTTGAGCTTGGCCGGGTCCAGCTTCAGGAACGGCGTGGCCTCCGTCAGCTGCGGAACGGGCACGTACACGGTCTTGCCCTCTTCCAGCGCCCGTTGCCGCAGCGGCGCCTGGGGCGGGTCCGGGTTGCTCTTGATCACGCGCGCTCGCTTCCACTCCGGCGTCTCGGCGAGCGCTTCCGCCGCGGCGTCCGCGCCCGAAAAGTCCGGAATGCGGCCGCGCGGGCCGTCCTCGTCCCTCGCGTCGCCCGACGCCTCGAGGGCCGCCCAGGCCTTCTCGCGGACGAGATCCTTGGCTTTGGAGCGGCCGGTCCAGTCGCCCTTGCAGGACATTCTGCCTGGGTGAGCTGTGCGCGTCGTCAGCGTCGCGCGCCGGTGGCGCTTTGTGGTGTTGGATAGTATGGCAGTGCTGGGCAGCCCCTCCTCGACCACAAGTGTTGACGGCAAGGGACTAAGCTCTCCGGATGGACCTGGTACGTCAGTTCAACGCTTTTGATGAGTGCTTACACGAGCGTGGCAGACCCAAATCAGAGCTCATAGCATTGTGCGGGTTTCTATTTTACGGGTTTTCTTTTCCAAACTTAAGTCGGCATCTCCTACGCTTGTGTATAGTGCAACGCATTGTCTATAATTTTGCAATAGCCGCAGCGTACGCTCGTCTCGAGCTGTCGTAAACCGCGAAGATGAGCGGCCCACCGCCGCCCTACAGCGCAAAGCCGCCGCCGCCGCCCTACGCACAAGCCGCGCCCGTCGCGCAGCCGCAGCAGACGGGCCAGGTCGTCGGGCTCGTGAACCCGGCGCAGAACCGGACCTTGGGCGACCGCGTGCGGCACATGCAGGAACAGCTTGATTTGCCCGAGGACATCGTGCGCGACCTGCTGAGCGTAGCCGGGGTCGACATCGTCGTCATTGCCGATGACTCTGGGTCCATGAATCAAGTTGCCGACCATGCCAACACAAGTAACCCGAAGACGCGGTGGGAGGAGCTGCAGGAGACCTTGGTCAAGCTCGCGCATCTGCTGCTCGTCGTCGACCACTCGGACGGTTTCCACGTGCAGTTCCTGAACGAACCGACCTGGCACGAGATCCACTCGAAGGAGCACGTCGAGACGCTCTTCTACGGGCGCCAGGCGCGCGGGCGGACGCCGCTCGGCGCGCGCCTGCAGCCGGTGCTGGACGGCTCGTGGCACCCCAAGGGCCACCGCGCCGACACGGAGTTGATCGTTCTGGCCATGACGGACGGCGAGCCCTCGGACGTGTCCTTCGACGGGCTCCGCCAGCTGGTCGCGTCGAAGAAGCCGAGCGTTTTCGTCACGTTCCTCATGTGCACGGAGGACGACGACGTCGTCGAGGCCTACAACAAGTACGTGGACCACATCCCCGGCGTCGACATTACGGACGACTACATGTCTGAGAAGAGAGAAGTCGAGGCGCACGGCAAGCGGCTCTCGTACTACAAGTGGATGGCCAAGGCGGTGCTCGGCGGAAAAATGCCCAAGTACGACATGCTGGACGAGAAGAAAGCGGGCGGCGCCGGCGGGTGCTGCACGGTGAGTTAAAAAGCATTAGGTATTCCAGTCCTTCCGCCGCCGCCGCGCCTTCGAGACGCCGGGCGCGCCGCTGCGGAGCACCTCGGCGCGCACCGCCGCGCGGAAGGTCATCGTCTTGCCCTTGGGCAGCCGCGGCAGCGCCGTCGCCGTCGCGGCGGCGGACGCGGCCGTCGCGACCCGCGCCGTAAGGGGCGGCGCGCGCGGGGCGCGGTCGAGCGGCCACGCGGGCGCCTCGCGGCGCGGGACGCCCCGCGTGCGCGACGGGCGCGACAACGGCGCCGGGACGGGCGCGCCGCTCCGGGTCGTCGCCTGGGCGATGAGCCCGTGGGGATCCACGAGCCGGTCGAGGTCGTGCGTCGACGCGCGCCGCGGCCGGGGCGGCCGGGCGGAGTAGCGCTTAGCCATGGCGACGACGTAGCTCCGCGACGGCGCCAGGCCAGAAATGGGCGGGTCCGCCCGCCGCCGCTGCTTCCGGAGCAGCCCGCGGCCCTCGCGGACCGGCTTGCGCAGCGGGCCGAAGAGCCGCAGCGCGTGCCTATCGAGCTCGGACCACACGGGCTCGTCGCAGCCCGGCGGATTCGCGGCCGCGCCCCAGTGCGTGAGCGGCGACCGCGCGGATGACACGGAAATCGTGCCGAGCTCGGCGCTGACGGGATAGCGCATGGGAGCTCGCAGTCGTGGGCCGCGGCGGCGGCGGCTTGCGTTCGAGGCCTTAAGGTCGTGTCGCCCCGTCGCGGGCAGCCGAAATTTGCAAAGAGAGAGAGTCTGCGGGAGATAAATGGAGGCGTTGTCTCTCTTTGCTCAAAACAACCCGCACGCTAGCTCCGCCACGAAAGCGCCCGACGTTGTCATACGGGTCAATACCCCCCGCGACTCGCCGGTAGAGCTCGCTGAGCGCGTGGTCGGGTTGTTGGGTTTGGGTTGTTTTTATTACACGTAAAACGGGTTTCATTAGCGCCGTCGAGACAGCGCGCGCTGGCGAGCGGCCGGCGCTGCTGGTGTACAGTACAGCAGCTGCACGTTCTAGTACAGCCACACTCATCACCACCACCACCGCCGCCACTAGACGCAGTCGACCCCCTCACAGCAAAACGCCAGCGTCCTGCAGAGCAAAACCCACGCGCGGGAGGATCGAAATCTACAACCATATACACCGTATCGAGTTCGGCTAATTACCGTTTTCGAGGTGACGGCACAATTGTCATAGTTACACTGACCGCAACACACTCGCTCGTATCGCGTTCGTCGCCCGCGCACGCGAAGCCGTAGCGTTCTCGCCCGCAGGCATGGACTCGGCGACGGAGGAGCTGCGGCGACAGCATGTAAAAACACTAGAGGCACTTCAGCGCTTCGCCGACGAGAACGCGCGACTTCTCGACGAAAACGCACAGCTCCGCGATGGCACGCCCGCGGACGACAGTGCCGCGCTCCAGGAGTCAATGCTTCGCTTAGATGCGCAAAGCGCGGCGGGCGCGGCGGCGGCGGCACGCGATCTGGGGGACGCGTGGCAAAAATTAAGGACCACTGAGGCCTTGGTCGCGACAGTGCGTGCCCGAAATAAAGAATTGGAAGCCACGCTTGCCGATGAACGCGCGAATGCGGCGGACGCCGTGGCGGACGTCGAAGCGCGATGCTCGAAGGAAAGCGCGCGCGCATCGAGGACCTCAGCGACGGCCTCTGCGGCAATACAACGCCTCGAGGCGGATCGCACCGAAGCGACTACCACCGCGGAGCGCTTCCGCGCCGCGGCGGCCCTGCACCGCGACGCGCGGGAGAGGGACGCTGCGTTGGCGGCCGCGAGCGCCGCAGGCTTCGAGACGGAAAAGGCGACGCTCGCGGATCGACTGCGGGCGCTTACGCGCGAGCGCTTCGTGGTTGGTAAACGCGAGTGTGAGCTCGCGGCGCGGCTCGCCGAGGCCGAGGCCGCGGCGGCACCACAACCACCGACGTCGCCCGCGCGAGTCGCCGCAGCGGTGCAAACCGACGCGCTGCCCGCCGCGCCGCCGCCGACGACTGAGTTCGGCGGATACGTCGATTTGAAGCGCGAAAACGCGCGGCTGACGCGCGAGCTCGCCGAGCTGCGGCGCGCCCACGTCGCGCTGCTGGAGTCCTCAACGCACGCGCCGCGGTTCACCGGCAAACCCCAAATACGGATGCGCGCCTCGAAACTTGATGTGTTTAGTTAATGTCTTTTTGAAATGGTATCGTTGCACACAAGAAAACACTTACGCCGACGGCGCATCCTCGGCCACGGCGAGCTCCTCCAGGCCGTAGCGCTCGCGGTTTCGCGCCTTCGTCGCGAGCTGGCGCGCGCGCTTTTCTGCCATTTTTTGCCGCTCGCGGCGCGTCTGCGGCTTCTTCTTCCGCAGGTCGACGCCCGAGGCCCGCAGCTCGTCCTCGCGCTGCTGCGTCTTGAGCTGCGCCACGAACTTGCGCAATTCCCTAAACTCGGAGGACTTGAAGGGCAGGCGCTGCGACTTGCGCATGCGCAAGTCGAAGAGCCGCCGCTTGGCGCGCGAGATGTCGTCGGCGTACTCGGGGTCATACTTGATGTTCCTTTTTTTGATGGCGAGGTCGTCGAGTTTTTGCACGTCGGGGTACTGCTCGGGCCGCGGCGACTGGGGCTTGCGCGGGCCGGTCTTGGTGAAGGCGCGGCTCCGCGACGACGAGCCCACCTGGGCGCGCAGCACGACGCAGGTGCGCGCCGGTCGCGTCGCGACTAATGAGGCAGCTGAGTGCAGAAGCATGAAAAGGAGCTGCAGGCGCGTCGGCGCCATGCTAAAAGCGAGATACGATCACGTCGATTTTATTACAGTCACTGGGTCTGTCCAATTATGATTTATGCGGTTGCACAGGCCGGTTTTAGGGCTGTGTCGCTGCTCTTGTCTCTTTTTAAGGCTGAGACGACCTCGTCAATGAAGCCTCGGGCCGACCGCTGCTGGGTCTCCGATGCCTCCCTCAGGCCAGAAGACCCGTAAGAAGTTAGTAAAAACCCGACCCCAGTTGAAAAAACAGTCAGCACTCCAAGTCAGTGGCTCGGCAGCGGGCTACTTTGGTGCGCGGGATTCTCATATACTGCACGTTCTGCGCGGCCACTCTCCTTTGTGCGCGGCTCGAAGCTTTCCTACACTGCACGTTCATACCTGCGCTGACTGCCACTCACATTGGTCTGATTCAGACAGAGTGATTTTGCTCTCGCGCGAGCTATACTCTCTTAGAGAACACTGCGCAAGTTACATGCGTCAGCGGACATTGCTGCCATTACTCGTGCTGCGCCGCACAATGGCTTACTACCGCGCCGACGGCGTGCGGATCACGCACGATCCGTACGCTCGGGGCATGGCCGAGAAGTACGGCGCGCCGGGTCAGACCGACAACGAAGGCTTCGACCCCTACGGGGACAGCGTCGGTGCTGGCATCTACGGCGGCACGGTGAAAAGAGACGACATGGGACAGGTTGTCATAGGCGAGCAGTACCAAAACCACAATCCGCGGCCAGGTCCGGTCTACAGCGGCGGAGGCTACACGCCGACGGCCAAACGCGTGAGCGACGCGGCGGCGCTCGAGGCCTGGCTGGACGCGCACCCGGATCTCGTCAATGAGATCACGACAGGCGGCGCGCAGCCGCTCCACAACTGCGGCATGTCCGCGCGCAACCAAGATCAGGTGTCGATTCTTGTCACAAGGGGAGGCGACATCGAAGCCATCGACACCTACGGCTATACGCCGCTCCACCGCATGGCGTCGAACAACCTCGCCTCGGGCGCCAAGGCCCTGCTAGAGGCGGGCGCGGACCCGAACTTCCGCGGCGGCTCGGGCGAGACGGCTGCCGCCGTCGCGCGGTCGAGCGCCGGCGGCGACGTGTTGCGCGTGCTCGGCGCGCACGGCACCAAGCGCTCTGACGTCGCCGTCCAGCGCATCGTGGTGGAAGGCGGCGGCAGCGCCGAGGTCCAGGGCGAATATGTGGCGACGCCGGCAAGCAAGATCCCCGAGGGCTTCGCGGCCGTCTGCCGCGGGCAGGGCTGGGACACGAACGACACGTGGGCGCGCCTCAACGCGGGCCAGACCTGGTTCGAGAGCCCGAACGGCGCGTACATCTACCACAACCACCTCGACGGCATGTGGTGGATTGATGCGCCGGGCGGCTCGGGCATCTTCAAGGCCAAGGGACCGGTCCACGCGCCGCCCGCCGCGGGCTACGAGATCATCGGCGACCACGCGCCCGTCCCAGCGTCGATCCGCATCTTCCGTTAAGTACTAACATGTTCAGAGTCCCTGCGGGCGCCGCCGACCCGCTCCGCGTGTTTTAGGGTGAACGGGGTTGAAGCGATCGACGTCGAGCAGGTTTTGGGCCGGGTTTTGTCGAGAGCTTCGTAGCTCGCAAAACGCGCAGCGACGAGCGTTGCAGCAGCAAAGCACAACGTGTACAACAAACAATCTCCCTGACAAAAATGCTGCGCACCACTCTCCGCATCGCACGCGTCCGCCACGCCTCGACGGCGGCCGCGCCGCGCTGCGTCGTCGAGCTGATCTCGGACACCATGTGACCCAACGGGTACATCGGCAAGCGGCACCTGCAGAACGCGATGCGCGCGGTGCAGGCGGCGCCGCGGGGAAAGGCGCCGATGGGCTTCACGGTGCTAAGGGTCCCGTACTTCCTGGAGCCGGACTACCCCGAGGGCGCCGAGTTCGAGGAGACGAACCGCGTGAGATTGTTGAGAAAGTGGGGCGGCAAAGCCGGGTGGGACGCGCAGAAAGAAAGACATAATATGAAGGGCCGGGGGCAGGAGGTCGGCATCGAGCATTTTAATTTGGATAGGGTCGCGTCGAACACCATGGCGAGCCACAGGCTCGTGCAGTGGGTCACGAAGACGCAGGGGGTGAACGCCGCGGAGGACATGTACGCGGACCTCAATACGAAGCATTTTGAAGGTGGTGTTAAATTAAATGATCGAGAGATGCTCGTGGAGGCCGCCGTAAAGGTGGGCGCGGACCGGGACGCCGCGACGGCGTTTCTCGCCGACGAGAACGAGGGCCGGCCGGAGATCGAGGCCGCGCAGCGGAAGTTGAGGGACCTGGGCGTCTCGGGCATTCCCACCCTGATCCTGGGCGGCAAGTACCAGCTGCCGTCCGGGGCGAACCACGCCGAGACTCTGATACAGGCGTTCCGGAAGGTCGAGGACGCGGGCGGCGCCACGGGGTCGGCGTTCGCCGCCGCGCTGAACATCTCCGACGAGGTCATGGCGGAGACCATCCGGCTCTAAAACCATCGCAAGTGCGCGCGCACATGACGGCGCGCGCCCGGCCCTTCGGGGGCCGGGCGCGCGGCCCGAGACTCGCGCGCCAGTGGTATGGGTGTGTGTGCCTAAGGGAATTATATGTACTGGAGGCACCTTCTCGTTTCATTTCTTACGCCCCCCCGCCATTCATAGAGGAAGCGCTCGTGTGTCTTGGGGCGCGCTCAGCGGCGGTCGTCGTAGCGGTCGTCGCGGCAGTCGTAGTCGTCGCGGCGGTCGCGGCGCGGCGGCGAGCGGTCGCGCTCGTCGATGCCGTAGCCCCCGCGGCCGCGGCGGTCGTAGTCGTCCCGGCGGTCGTCGTCGTAGCGGCGGTCGCGGTCGTCGCGGCGCGGCGGCGAGCGGTCGCGGCGGTCGTAGTCGCGCGGCGGCGAGCGCGAGCGGCCCCGGGGGTACTGGCGGTCGTAGTCGCTCTCGTGGCGGCGGCGCGGCGGCGGGTAACTATCGGGATACTTGTCGTGTGTGCGGCCGAAGAACTCGGCCGTGGAGCCCTCCGTGAGCTCGACGCCGATGCGCTGGCCCTTGAAGTCCGTGCCGTCGAAGTCCTTGAGGCAGCGGAGGCGGTCCTCCTCGGAGTTGAACTCCACGACGCCCTCGGAGCCCCGCGCGTCAGCGTAGGGCACGTCGCCGCTCTTGCGGAAGGCGTCCTTGATGTCGCGCCAGTCCGTGCCGGGCGCGAGGTTCGTGATCTTGACGCGGAAGCCGCCGGCGCCCTTGGGCTTCCGCGACGGAAGCCGCCGGTCGTCGCGCCGGTCGTAGCCGCCGCGCCGGTCGTCGCGCCGGTCGTAGTTGTCGCGCGGCGGCGGCCGGCGCTCGCGCGGGCCTGTGGCGACCGCGGCCGTGATCTTGTGGCGGCCGAGCTGCGAGCCGTCGAGCGCGGCCACGGCCGCCGCCGCGTCGCGCTCGTCGCTCAGCCACACGAATGCGAAGCCCGGCGGTGACCGCGCGATCCAGACCTTGTCCACGGTGCCGTGCTCTTTGAAGAGGTCGCGCAGCTGCTGGTCCTCCATCTCGGGGTTGCCGCCCACGTACACCTTGCACGGGTCCGCGCGGTCGCGGTCATCCTTCCCGTGGGACATGGTGGCTATGGTGCTGATCCAGCGCCGCAGTTTACGGCAGCGATGTTGTGGAGAGGCCGAAGCCAAACCCGTTTTAACAAAAGCGGAGGCTTCTTGTTCACGGGTAAAAAGAACACGGGCAAAAGAACGGGCGAAGCACGTTTCACGGCAGCGTTTGCTTGTGGTGCGGGTTTTGATTCATATTTTGTGCCGACAAAAATCCATTGTGAGCCGCGAGCTGCACACCTGGCGCTGAAAGACAATAAGAAGACGTGCACGCTGTCGACTTCGTTCTGACAGCAAAAACGCTTAAGCCGTACAACCCTCAGTCGCTGCAGACAGCACTTGACAGGCAGCACTTGGCAGCGGATGCTGGCATAAATGGCGGGCGACGTCGAGGCGCCCCAGCCCGCCGCGCGGCACGACGCGAACATGCTCGGCTGCGTCCTGGGCCTCTTCGTGTTCTACGTGCTGCACGACGCGCTGCAGGAGCGCGCTTTCCGGACGCCGGGCTTCGAGTTCGGGTGGTTCATGACCGCCGTCGAGATCGGCACCATGTTCTTCTGCGCGCTCGCGTGGGAGGGCGGCCTGGCGGCGATGCGGGGGCGCACGGAGTCCGACGCGCCGGCGGCGAATACTACCGTGCGGCGCTACCTCGCCCTCTTAGTTTTTGCGATCGCGCTGAGTCAGGGCACGGGCTCCGTCGCGCTGCAGCACGTGAACTACCCCGTCAAGGTCGCGTTCAAGTCCTGCAAGCTCGTGCCGACGATGGCCCTGTCGCGCTACATCGTCCGGGACGGCAAAACGCGCTACGGCATGGACGACTACGTGGCGGCGTTGTTCATGTGCGTCGGTCTCGCGCTCCTGAGCGCGGCGGACCTGGCGGCGCACTCGGAGCGCGCGACGCAGTTGTCCGGGATCATGCTCTTGATCGTGGCCGTCTGCTCGGACGCCGTGATCCCGAACCTCCAGGAGAAGCTGCTGCGGGGGCTGAAATTGCCGCTCGGCTCGATGGTCGTGCTGTCGAACGCGGGCTCCTTCCTCGTCGTCCTCGCGTTCGTCGCGGCGACAGGCGAGCTCGGCGCCGCGGTCGCGTACCTGCGCGTCCGCCGCGACACGGCACTCCTGCTCCTCGCGCAGGGCCTGGTGGGCTACGCGGGCCTGCGCTGCTACCTCAACGTCATCCGGGGGCTGTCCGGCGTCGCCGGCGTCCTCGCGACGTCCGCGCGCAAGATCGTGACGCTCGTGCTCTCGTTCGTCCTCTTCAAGAAGCCGTTGACGGGCTCGCACGCGACGGCGCTCGCGGTGCTGGTCGTGGGCGTCGGCCTCGCGATCCGCGCGAAGCACCGCAAGCCGCGGTGACGGAGCCTGTTAAATTGTGTGACTACGTAATGGAAGGAACTCCAAGGGGACACTGACACTGACACGCGTCAAAGGAAGGAAGGAGAGCCAAGGCGAGCTTCCATCGTACACATCGCCAAAGCATGACGCGTCGACGGGACGGCTACCAGCTTGTGGCTACAGCTTATACGGGTTTTTCAGCCTAATTCAGGCGATTTCAGGCACATCAAGAGCGGCTTGTGGCTGCTGACATACCAAGCATTCTTAGCAGACGTCGTCCATTAGCAGTTGTGAATCGTCTGCAGGCTTGCAAACACGGCGAAACGCAACGCCGCAGAGCTTGTGAAGAGAGAGCACTGGCTGCGAACGCATCGAACCCATCAAATAGAAGCGCGGGAGAACGCCCGCGAAACACAATGACATCGCTTCAGGAAACTGCTGCGGACGACGCGATGTCCGCCGACGACATCGAGCGCGCGCTGGACAGCGGCCCCTTCGCGACGTGGGCCGCGCCGCTCGCCGCGCTCGCGGCCCTCGTGGCCGAGGCGAAGCCGGCGCGCGTCGTGAGCCCGGCCGAGTTCCTGCGGCGCTGCGTCGACGGCGGCGCGCGCTGCGTGGACGTGCGGTCGCCGGGCGAATTCGCCAAGGACGCCGTCCCGGGGGCGATCTCCGTGCCGCTCCTCGACGACGCGGAGCGCGCCGAGGTGGGGAAGTGCTACAAGAAGCAGGGCCGCGCCGAGGCCATGCGGCTCGGCCTCGCGAAGCTCAGGAAGCGGGGCGGCCTGAGTTCGCTCGCGACGGAAGCCGCGGGCGAGGCCAAAGTCGTTGGCGTCTACTGCTGGCGCGGCGGCTTGCGGAGCGGGTCCGTGGCGTGGCTGCTGGCGCGGCGGGGCATCGACGTCTTTGTCTTGGACGGGGGCTACCGGGCCTACAAAAAGCACCTGCGCGCGCTGTTTGAACAGGGCCCGCGCGTGGTTATCGTGGGCGGCCGCACGGGCGCCGGCAAGACGCGCGTGCTGCGGGCGCTGGTGAAGCAGGGCGCGCAAGTGTTGGACTTGGAAGGGCTCGCGGCGCATCGAGGCTCGGCCTTCGGGGCCCTGGGCGGCGCGGCGCAGCCGTCGAACGCGGCGTATGAAACGACGTGCGCCATGGCCTGGCGCGCGCTCGACCCCACGAGGGACGTCTATGTGGAGAATGAGGAGGGTCATGTCGGCCGGTGTTTAGTGCCGCCGCCGCTCTACGCGCGCATGCGCGAAGCGCCGCGCTGCGTCGGCGTCGAGGCGTCGGATGCCGCGCGCGTCGCGCACCTCCTCGCGGACTACGCCGAGGACGTCAAGGCGGCCCCGGGCGGCACGCGCGAGCGCCTCGACGCCGCGCTTGCGCGCGTCGCCAAGCGGCTGGGCCCCCAGGACACGGCGCGCGCGCGGGCGTGCCTCGACGCGGGCGACCTCGCGGCGTGCGCGCGCATGCTCCTGGCGCGCTACTACGACAAGCTCTACGACCGCCACCTTGGCAAGCGCGGCGACGCGGTCCTCGCCGTCCGGGCCGCGGACCCCTTCGACGCCGCGGCCGTCGCCGACGCAATTGTCGCCGCCGTAGCGCGCGCCGACGCTGCGGACCTCCCGCTGACGCCGCCCGTCGAGGCGGGTCACGCGACGCGGCCACCCGCCCGCGACCGCGGTGGCGACGGTGCGCAGTGGTGCGCGCCGAGCTGACTGGTGCCGCCCAATACGCGCCGGCGGCCTGCCGCTTCGACGCTTTTCCGAACTAAGTCATGTGCTGTTGTGACTTTTACCCCCGCCGCGCGCCCGCCACGGCGGACGTCTCTAGCAAATAGGACCCAGCTAGAACCCCCCCCCTTAAGTCTCCTGGGAGCTCCCGCCCCTTGTCCGTGCCGCCGCCCCGTCGACTCGGAGAAAAGCACCCAAAAGTGGCAGTTTGCGACTCAAAAAAATCGCAGAGCGCAGAACGATCTGCGGCGGCCGGCGTCGACGCAAGCGCGGCGCAGACACCATGGCGACGGACGAGGACAACCACAAGTACGAGGCACGCGACGACTGGACCG
>Ga0114994_10001011_pt1 | contig 19822 bp, 16 predicted proteins | sample ArcticOcean_MG_C_9_FD_87043 | JGI IMG/M metagenome (GOLD analysis project Ga0114994, IMG submission 87043) | Marine microbial communities from western Arctic Ocean - ArcticOcean_MG_CB2_152 | ecosystem: Environmental > Aquatic > Marine > Oceanic | place: Arctic Ocean: Canada Basin | collected...
TTGGGAAACTACCTACGGTAGTGTGGCAATCGAAGTTTGGTTCACTGCTAAGTAGATTATACCTTTTACCGTCTTCAGTTGTGTCAAACGGTTCTTTAAAAGGGTATAGTTGTTTTATTACTTGGTTTTGTTCGTCTTCATCACTTAAGGGAACAAATATAGAAACTTTTGCATTAGGAATACCAAATCCTCCATTGGTTATTACTCTACCTATAACAACCCCGAAATCAGCACACATACGTGTGTACACATCTTGTTGTGTTAATGATAGACTTAAAATTTCTAACAAATCGAAATTTTGTTCTAGTTCAAAAGTTATATTTTTGTCTTTTGTCCCACCACGTCTAACATCGGTCCTTACTCTAAATGATTTCCCCATAATTTATACTATTATAACGCCATAAAATAATTTTTTGCATTTATGGTGTGCTTATAAGATAAATAGTTCGACCACCAAAACTAAAAGTAAACAACTTGCGGTTATAGTAAAGATTATTAAAGTACTGGTTTACTTGGTTTTTTGTATCTGACTGCTATGTCTTGGTTTGGAAAACGGATTTGTAATATTTCGTTTGGTTGGGCATATATGGTATCATCCAATAACCCTATTTGTTTAGTGGTAGCGTTAATATAAGGTTGTGTTGTTACCGCTTGTGAGTAGTTACCCCCAACTTTGTTAAAAACAAGTATATCGGTTAAATTAAGTACTCCTGGTTGTGTCATTATAAACGCTCTTAGACTACCTAAAGCTAAGTCTTCACCTAACTCCATTTTATCCACAGAAAAATACTCACTTACCTTGGTTATGACATTAGTCACTATTTCCCCTTCGTTTGCATTTTTTTCTAGTATTAAGTCAATTGAAAATGCTATGTCTATTACTCTTGCTGCTCCTACAACAACATAATCATTTAACATTCTATAATTAGATAAGTAATTAGCTATATTATTTTTAAGTGTGTCACTAACTAAAGAAGTTAATTTACCATCTGGTGTATAAGAAAGTACATTTACGTTCACTTTATTTTCTATTTCTGTAACACCTACCTTTGCTGGTGCACCAAATGTAGCTGGCATTGTTCTTAATTTAGAAACATAATCATTAATACTAACCCCTCTATTTTGTGCCGCAAAATTATAAGATATATAATTTCTTATCTCTTCTTGTGACATTTGATTGGCACCACCAATAGCTGCTGTAGTATTTGTAACACTTAAACTATTAATTACTGTTTGGTTTATTTGTTGACTCGGTCCACCGACAACAAAGTCTATAATACCAACACTATTTATAGCTCCTGCACCAATGTTTGCCGCTTTACCACCACCCACTCTATATTGTATAAATAATGTTGAGTTTGCGTTGACCGTATTACCTAAAGCTATATTGTTTAAAAATTTTGACATGTTTAATTTAACTCCTTTAGAAGAAAAATTATCTAGTAAGTCTTGTGATGTTTGATTACCACTTCCAAATGTTAAATGAAAAAACCCTTCTGGCGTAAATTCAGTTATAAATCTCTGAGGTACTGTTATATATTTACCCACTTTAATACCTGGTTCATCTGGTGGCATTGAGGGGTCAATTACAAATACTTCGTTTTGAGCCAACGCTTCTACATGGTACCATTTATTAACTGTTGGTGATAGGAATTCACTATTTGATGGTATGGTTTGATATCCTAGTCCTGGTTTTTGGATTACTGAGGTTACTCCTATAACATTTTTTTCTGGTAAGAATGTTTTAAAGAATGGTTTACTATCAGCGTCCGTAATTTCTTTTTTAAATACTTTAGTTATCCCATTAACCATCACTTCTCTTTTAACAATTGTGTAGTTCTGAGTTATTCCGTTAGAATCTTTGTTAGGTATTTTAGTTTGGTTTGGTACACCTTCTGCATTATATTGAGATGAAAAATCACAGTCTTCCACTAACTCAAATACTTGTCCAGCACCTCTAAATTGTGAACCAGCTCTTATTTTACCTAAGTATTTAAAATCTTCTTTATCACCTAGAACTGGTACTATTATAGATAAATCACAAACCGTAACTGATGGTCTGTTTCCTGGTATTTTTAAACCATAGGTTTTTGCTATGTTATAAAGAGAACTTCTCTCTTGGGCGTACTGTAATACTGTTTCCTGAAAGGTTCTATCAATCTGAAAATTTAAGTTATCCGCTACTGCAGCGTTAAGGTCCAAAAATACTGAGTATATAGAAGCGTCATTTGCGTTCTTAATTAAATCTGGATAGTAGGTACTAGTTAATCTTAATAATTCATTTCTAATACCTAAAAAATCTCTTTCTGTATATGCTATTTTTTTCTCTGACATTCTATAAATCTATTATAACAAAATCTTTAGTTTCAAACACACCATCTCCTGCTGTGTAATCAATTCTTACCCTCATAGAGTAATTTCTTTGTGCTTCACCAACAAAACTCATATTACCATCATCCATAGACAAATCTGTATTTTGTTCGTTAAGTTTTTCTTCTGCTTTTAAATCTTCCAATGTTTTAACTTCTACATTGTTTATGGTTAAGCTAGGTATGTATTTATTTACAGCCTCTCTTATTTCCCTTTCAATTGATATTTTAGTTGTCGTATCCATTAACTCAAAAATGTACTTATTTAAATTAGTACCAAAATCAGGTAAAAAATACCTAGAACCTTTAGGTGTAACTATAAGGTGGATGAGATTTGACCTCACTTCACTATCAGTATCTGTATTTAATCCTAGAAAAAATCCTTGTGGACTATCAACAAATGGGAATGTTATACCGTATCTTTGTGTTGGCATTTCTTTTTTATAATAAATACTTCAAACATTACTTTATTGTAGTATCACTTTATTGTTTAATTGATTGTTGGGTTGGTATGGACAGTGTCTACAATTATTACCACAACAGTGTCCTCTTTTTTTGTGGTATTCTTCAGTCAAAACCATTTTTCCTTCTTCCCAATAAAAGTCTGTTGGGTGTAGTTTGGGCCTTATAAATTCTTTATAATGTAACTCAGTAATCCAATCGTCATTTCTTTTCATTTTTGATTTTTTATTAGAAAGTAAATGGTGACCCAAAAGAATCACCATTTATTATAATTTTATTTAAACTTTTAACTTTATTCTACCTCAACTTCTTTTTTCATTGTTTTAACATCAACATCAATCTCACAACTACCCCCAGCACAAGCTAATTCACCGGTTAAGTTTGTATTATCGTCTAATTCAATAACTTTACTTAAATCAACGTCTTTGAGTGATTCCATCATTTGGTCGTACTCTTCTTCTGTTATATCTTCAAACGGTGCTTGTATATACGAACCCCCGTTGTACGGTAAAACAGATAACCCGTTATAAGCTTTCCTATTTTCCCACATCCACTCACCAGCTGCGTCCCATTCGTGTTCTCTTAATGAAATTGTTGCTGAAACATTATGAGTGTTTGACCCATTTCTATGTCCAGCTTTGACCCATTCTGTTGCTACTTTTTTAACTCTTTCTAGTAGTTGGAATGGTGACTCTGTTCTCATTATCGAACCTTGAGGTGCTTTTTGTGGTATAGATATCACAGCTGTATCGTGTGGTCTAAAGTATTCATCCTCAACTAATTCTGGGTGGTTTTCATTTAAATAAGTATAAATCGCTTCATTCTTACCCACACGAAGTCTTCTAATATAATAATCGTTATGCCATGCATGAATTCCTGATGAAGTACCTAATGTTAGTGATGTTGTTCCTGCAGGTTTAACAGTTGTACATCTAGCTGATTGATTTATTTCTATTAATTTAGATACTCTAGTATTTTCTCTTTTAACTAGACTAGCTGCTTTGGACATGTCATAGGTAAGAACTTTACCAGAACCAATACCTGTCATTGAGACACCTATCAAGGCGTCTTTTTCAGTTGTTTCTTGCCATACTTCCCTTAAATAGTGGAACGAGGTATACCCCGCTTGTAGTGTACCTATAAATGCTGCTGTCTTCACTCTTTCATTTAAGTCTTCTTGTGATTCTATATTTGAAACGTTTACTTCACATAAGTTACAAAATTGATTTGGTCTTAATGCTATTTCACAGCACGGATTTGTGCCCCAGTCCTTATCATTATTAAGGTATATACCTGGTTCTCCTGCTCCGGATAATTCAACTCTCTTCCATAAATCCATAAAGAATTCTTTGGTTATTTTGTGTCTCATTAAACAGGCTGAGTTGTTAGCTCTACCTCTTTGTGGGTTTAGCTCCCACCAGTTACCTGATTTACAACCAATCATTTGTTCGTCATCCGCACTAAATAAACTAATAAGTGCAGCTCTTCTAATACCACCAGCGAGGACAGCGTCAGCAATGTGACAAACAATATCGTGTACTTCAAGAGTTGATAATTGTTCTCCGTTTTCTTTTTGGTTTAGTAGTCCTTCAATCTTAACCAAACATTCTTTTAGTGGTTGTGGTCCTGGAGCTTTACCACCTGAAGTAATTAATCTGGCTCCTTTCGGTCTAATGTCAGAATAATCAAATTCTACTCTACTACCACCACCATTCATATATGTTTTCATAAGAACTTTAATTGAGTCTGCCCAACCTTCTATCGAGTCTCCAATTAAAAATCTTTTTTTCCTTTTTTGGTATGGTTTTTGTATCACTGGTAGTTTAGCGACGTGGTGTTTTTGTACTGAATACCCAACACCCGTACCACCTAGTAATAAAAACATTGTTTCTGAAAAAGAGTCAATATGGTCTATAGGTAAGTAAGCACAATTATAAATTCTATTAGGTGATATCTCGATAGGTTTACCACCAAACTGCATAGACCTCATAGATGGTAAAACTTTTTTGTTATAAACTAATTTATATTTTTCATCAATCTCATCTTTCAGGTCTGGATATCTTTTTTGATGCATTTCTTTATTCCTTGTCACTAACTCTTCCCACGACTCTCTTCTATTCAGTTCTGGTAGATACTTAGCGTACTTCATGTAGACAGTAATATCCGACAGAATCTTATTTGATACTTCCATATTTGTGCTTTTTATTAATTATTTTTATTTATTATTTGTTCTCTTCTTTGTAGAGCACGAGTTACTCTCTCTCTGTTTCTATTGGTTTTTTCTTCTTCAAAACCTAAGAACGTTTGGGTTGTTTCTGTGTTTATTTCTAATGTTGCGTTATCAAACTTACAATTTTCAAAGATTACCCCGTCTTTTCCTAACCTAGATTTAACAACAGCGATTGTAGCTAACCCTAATTCTTTTTGTTGTAGAGTTTTAGCTACAGATATTATAACGTGACCAACTTGTGCTTTTTTAATTGACCCACCCATCATATCAGTGGTTACAACTTCAGAACTAATAGAAGTCCTGTTTCCTTGAGTTGCTGTCCATCCAGCTATATCTAACTCATGACACATACCTTCAAATTTTCTCATAACTGAACCCTCACCTTTCCATTCATCGTTAAATGCACGGTCTGGTAATATACAATCTATATAGTCTATTAAAACCATATCAATTTTTGTACCTTCTGATATAATTTTTCTTACTTGGTTTTTAATCTGTAACATGCTCATCTCGTCCGATGGTAGTTTTTTTAGTATTAGTTTACCTCCCGTTTTTTTCATTTCGTCAGCTTTATCCAATACCGTTTCTTTATGTTCACTTAATTCATCATTAGGTATACCAGTCCAACAGGTAAAATGTTTTCTTTGTATTATTTTAGGGTTATCCTCAAAAAATATTTGTAATACATTATACCCCATATTATACGCTGAATTAGCAAATCTAGTTAACATAGTTGTTTTCCCAACACCAGTGGGTGCTAATATAACACCAATTTCTCCTTTGGCTAACCCCCCATTTAATATATTATCTAAACCATCTATACCTGTAGGTACCGGGTGTCTATAATCTTCCTCTAATAATTTTTCTAATTCTGTAAAGATTTCAAAACTTCCTTGGTCACCATCACCTATTTTAATAGCGTCACGAATTAATTCCTCACATTTATCATAACTTTCAAAGTCACCTTTTTCCATTATACTCTCAACCTTTCTGATAGCTTTTTTAAGTTCTTGTTGTTTACAAAAATTTAGAGCTTTCTCTTTGATGAATAGGTGGTCCTCAAATGAAGCTTCTTTGACTTCTTTTAACATATCAAAAATATTTTTTCTTGCCATTTCGGAAGAAATTTCTATTCTTGTTAGTTGGTCTAGGGCGTCAAATGATGGTGCTGTTTGGTATTTTTCGTAATATTCTTTAATTAACTGCATAATTAATCTGAAATACTGGTTATCAAAATATTTTGCTGTTATCGCATCTATTATTGATTGGAAAAAAGTATTGTCAGTTACTATTAGGTTAATTAGTTTTAGTTGGAAATTATACCCTAGGTATCCAAAGTTTTTATTCTCATTCATATTTTTGTTATTATAATAATAAGTACTAGATTAGTTAACAATTAAGTTATAATCTTGGTAGTTTGTTGTAACTTTTCTTTGTGATAGTACCGACGTTAGTTCTCTCAATATAGAAGATATTTGTGGTCTTATGTCCACAGTGAATCTAACTTTCGGGGGATAGATGCTGGCAGGTATGATTGTATCGTAAAATACCTTGTTACCTTTCTTTAATGTTATCGTAAAATACTCATCTTCTTGAGCTTCATCTAATGTATTTTCTTTATAGTTACTTTCTAATAAATATAAAGTTTTAAGCTTTAATCTATCCTCAATATCACTAACAATTTCTGTTATTACATAGTGCAGGTCTATTGATTGTGTCGCTCTATCGTTAAAGTTTCTTACCGAAAAGAATCTTTGGCAAACTATATTATTACCTAATTTTAATACGAATTCACATTTTTGTGTATTTTCTACTTTTTGTTTAATTTTAGTCATTTTTTTTATTTTTATAAAAATCTTTTTCTATTCTTGTTAATCTTAAAAATGGTCTTACGAAATCTACCCAAGAATCATCTTTCTTAGGTAAAATATTAAGAATTCCATCTGACATCATCAAGCCCAAAGCGTTTTTCCAGTGTCTTCCTTCTGGGTCGATAGCTTCTCTTGATAGGTCGTTTATCCCTTTTACGGCGTCTTTAGTTAAGAATTGTTCCCCTACCCCTATAATGGTATAGTTTGTTTCTAATATCGAACCTTTATGGTTAATATTGGGTGGTTTTTGGGTTACTTCTTCTAATATATTTTGTTCTTTTTTGTTAATTTTGTCTTTTGATTTTATAGTGTCTATTATTTCCTGTAAAGTTACTGTTTTTTCTAGTATTTCTGGTTTTATTTTTATTAAAGATTTTACCCCAACCATTTTTATACCATATATATTATCGGAAGAATCACCACATATAGTTTTAACCACTCTAACATTGTTTGGTGGTATGTTAACTCCGTTTAGTGGTACTTTATCACCGTCTTTAAATAATTGGTTTAATGAAATTACATGTACTGATACATTTTTTTTTATTAGTTGTAGTAAATCCCTATCGGATGTTAGTACTATAATTTCTTCTTTGGTTGCTTTTTCACAATAATGTGCTATGCAGTCATCCGCTTCACACCATTTAAAAGTTGCTTGTCTAACATAAAGTTCTTCTAGGTATTCTTGTACACGTAATTTTTGTCTAGCGTATGATTGTAAATCATCTTCAGATTTAGGTTTAGCCCTCCTATTTAATTTATAATCTGGGTATAATTCAAGTCTGGGTTTAGTGTTGTGTTCACCATCCCAACATACCACAATTTTGGTTAGTAGGTACACATCTATTAATTTTCTTAGGGTATTAAGAAAGTGGTATAAACCGCCTATGTGGTCCGTACCATTATACATATTCTTAATACCGTGAAAACCAGTATTTAATAAGGAGTTTCCGTCAACTAATAATGTTCTTGTCAAAACACATTTTTATAAGGTTAAACACTTTTTTTACTTTACAATTTCTAATAATTCTATCTCAAAACTTAAATCTTCACCAGCTAAAGGGTGATTCATATCTAAATTTACACTTTCTTCGTCAATTTTTACTACTTGTCCTTGTACTGGTCTTCCTTTGTCATCTTGTCCTTGAATAAAACCATTTAGTTCATATTTTAAAGATTCTGGAAATTCACTTTTTTTAACAGTGATTACAGCCTCTGCAATATAATTACCGTAAGCTTCTGTTGATTCAATATCTACTTTTGCTGTTTTACCAACTTCTAGGTTTTTAACGGTGTCGTTAAATCCTTTAAGTAATTGCCCATCATCAATTATAAATTCTAGTCCTTCTCCTTTTACTCTTGAGTTGTCAAATTCTGAACCGTCTTTTAAGGTCCCTACATAATGTACTTTTACTTTATCTCCTGTTTTTATTTCAGTCATTTTCTTTTTCTATTTTTAAGTCGAAATCACCACCTACACCTAATTGCTCAGACCAAAATGTGGAGTTTTCTTGTTTATAATTTTCTATTGATTTTTTTTCTTCATTAGGTTCTCTACCAGCTATAAATCCATGTGGTGTTATAAGTATTTTTCCATCCTCGTAACCCAAACCATTAACATGGTTTTTCATAATTGTTATTTTAGTTCTAGTAGCAAACTTAACTTTTCTTTTTTCTTTAACAGCTGAAATATTTGTAGTTCCAGCATTTTTTTGATTACCAAACCTAAAAACTAATGTAGAGTTTAACCATAATGATTCACCTCCTTTTGCTTTAATTTTAGGTTGTCCAAATGGGTTGTCTGGTAATTCTACCCATGGTTGGTTTACCACAACTAGTGTGTTTGTGTACTTTGAGTCTTGTCTTCTGGATTTACCAATTCTTTGGTTTAGTCCCATTCCTATTTTGTCAGCTAATGTGGCTGCGTTATGCATTTTACCACCTTTACCATCAAAAGTCATTTTACAAGGTACTGAGCCAACAGAATCCCATAAAAACAATAAATCGTATTCTAATTCACCCTTATCTTGTGCGTCTAATAATTCGTTTACATAGTCGGTGATTTGTTCTATATACTGAAAGTCGTTGTTAAAAAGAAAAAATCCATCCCAGTCTATTTCACCGGTAGTTTTATCTACAACTTCTTCACAATCAAAACCTAAAAGTTTAGCGTGTTCAAAACCCCATTTTTGTTCTGTAATAATCAATACCGGTAACACTCCTTTATGTTGGGCGTCAACCGCTGCCTTTATTAAAGCTGTGGTTTTTCCGGTATCAGAATGACCTAGGAACATTTGTAGGTGACCCATTGCTGGTCCTGGTAATCCAGTAGCATCAAGGAAAGCTTCCCCTAAATCAAAAAATCTTTCTGGTTTAAAGTTAGCTTTCTTTGAGAATTTCTCTTTCAAGTCTGAAAATGTTCTTTTTTTCAATGCCATAATCCTTAATTAAAATGGTAGGTCTTGAGATTGTGGGTCGTTCGCTTGTGGGTCATTGATAGAACCTAATGTTGTTGTGTTTGTTGAATTACTAACACTGTTAGGGTCGTCGTAAGTATACTTCTTAAGTTCCGAGTCCCAAACTGGTTCTAGTCCTTTTGAAATAGCTTCTAGGTATTCTACTGGTTTTTGTGAGTATACGTCTTTCCAAGTTCTTTCGTCTTCAGTCCACTCTTTTGTTTGAGTTTGGTCTTCAGATAATTTACCTGGGTCTTCGTACATAACTGAAGATACTGTTGTATATTCACCTCTACCTCCTGGTAATGGAAGGGTTTGGAGTATTAGGATTAGGTCTCGCCCTTCATTTGCGTCGGTTACATCTCCTTTATTTCTCCAAATAGGTATAATCTTATCTATTGGTCCATTTCCTTTCCAGTTGTGTTTAAATCTCCAGAATTTAACACCGTCTTCTTCATTGTCTCTATCTACAACTTTTACTATGTAAAATTTTTGTGAACGATAAGAACGTGCTAATTCTTTTGATTGTGCATCACCAGCTAGTCTTAAAGCTTCTTCAACTTCATTTAATGGACTTCTTTCACCTGATGGTTTTCCCTCTGAATTTTTACCCGGGTCATAAAGTTTTTGCCATCTTCCTTGAACTTGTATATTGTGGAAAAATACTTCTTTAAAAGGTGATGTACCGTCTGTTGTTGGTACTATTCTGATTCTTTTTTCTCCTTGTTTGTTCCTTTTGGTAACATTATAGAAAGGTATTGTTTCATTCTTTCTTCTGATGTCATTTGTGGTTTTGTGGAACCACCACTTTGCTTGTTTTTCTCGTATTGAGCTAAAACCGCGTCTAAACTATTACTCATAAATTTTCTTTTTAAATATTATTAATTAATAAACATATGTATAAATATACACATATATTATTGGTATGTCAAATAAATATTTAAGGAATTTTACTGGTCGTCTTCTGCGTCTGGGTCTCCGAAGCTTTTTTGGATGTCTACGTCACTGTAGTCTTCTACTTCGTCTTTAGTTAAAATATATTGTTTTTTACCGGTTTTGTCAAAAACCTCTTCTTTGTCTGTAAAGAAGTCACTTAGTGTTTTATTGAATGGTCCACTATCGTGTTTTCTTAAACCTAATGCTTCTTGTGGTGTTCTTGGTCTATACTCTTCTATTTTATCTTCTAAATTTTCTATTTTACTAACCATAACATCCATAGATGATAAATGAGTTTCTAAATCAGAAAGTTTTGTCATTAAATCATCTAAACTCTCTGTATTTTTAGATAAAATATCTTTTTGGTCGGAAATTTCAGAACTTACCTCATCTTGTTTAGTTACCAAATCAGTAACGTCAAGTTCTGTAGTGTCTTCTACTGCAGTATCTACATCTAACTCGTCATCTATACCCATATCAACATCCAACTCGTCCTCAACTGGTTCATCTTCAGTTTCAACATCAACATCCAACTCGTCTTCAATAGCAACTTCTTCTTCTCCTGGAACTTCTTGTTCACCGATGTCTTGTTGAACTTTGAATTTCTTTAGTCTGTCTGAACTTCCTTGTTGGTGTTCAAACCCTGAACCTACATCGGCCATACCATCTCCTACTGAATTAATTTTTTGTTCATTCAAATTATCCATATTATGGTTTATCTGATTAAATCTTTTTAATTCTTCTAGTATAGATTTTTCTATTTCTTTAGCCATTTAATAATTGTTTTACTTGTCCTGAAGGTGATTCTACTTGTACCTTTCTATTTACTCTGATACTATTATCTACTCTTTCTATTAAACCATCTCTACTTTTAATAGTGTAACAAACACCAGTATCTAAATCACAAACTTGTTGCCCTTCTGGATTTTGTCCATTTTCAACAATGTTATCTGTTTTCTTGCCTAAGAAATTTCCTAATTTTTGTCTAAGTTTTTCTGTTATCATAATATTTGGTATACCTATAAATATACGTAAGTTCATTAATAGTCAACATTATTAGTTATTGACGTGTCCTAGGTAAAAATTCTGTTGGGTTTAGGTAATGTTCTATTATTTTACCTTCTTGTTTTACACCTCTTTTTATTTCAAAGTGTAGGTGTGTGTCTTTAGATAACCCACTATTACCCATTTTACCTATCACTGTATTACTTATTCCAGGCCCGATAAAACCTCTTTGTATAGAGTCGTTTAAATTTACTGTTATCCCTTCTCTTAGAAACGCGTATCGTGTTATATAGTAAGCTGTGCCTTCCTCGGTTGGGTCTAAATTTATATTTGTTTTAACCTCAACATGATTCCCATATTTAGCACAACCCTCACTTTCTTGTAACGGTTTACATCCATCAACTACTTTAGTGACTATACCATAAACTGATGGGTAGATTTTAATACCTCCAGTTTCACTATTTGCTTCTACTGTATTGTCTGATGTTGGTAGGATGTCTATCCCTAGATGTGATTTTTCTGGGTCTTCGTTTGGTGTGACTACAAATGTGCCAGCACTTAGGGTAACATCTTCCCACGTAACATTGTCATCATTTAGTGGTGGTGTTTGATAGGTAACTCCAGTGGCTATATAATTATTTTGTGTTACAGCTAATTTCTTTTGACTTTCGGTAGCACTTAAGCCATCGTAGTATAAGTCTATTGGTATCTTATCTAACCTATCTTCGGCTTTTTCATATAACTTAACATTAACTCTCTGTACCAAGTCACTTATAGCTGGAAGTGTAGGTCTTGGTACTCTAACACCTTCAAAGGTGGTTTCTATAGTATTAGGTCTAATTTCGTGTTCAACATTAATAATTAAGTATGGACCATTAAACATTGGTAGGTATCTTAATTGAAAATATTGTGTTGGTTGTATCATAACATTACCCACACATGTTATTCTTGCTGTGTAGGACCTACTAGCGTAAACATTGAATAGTGATGCTGAAGCTGGTGAGGTGGCATTTCCACCACCAGAATCTGCCATACTTTGTAATACTTTAAAACTTTCAGATGTGTTTTGAAATTGTGATTGGTCTAATGTTATTGACTCAAATATATTTTGATTTGGTATTCCAAAATCTACATTGAACCCCATAACTTTATTAGATAATTCTTTATTACCACATTCTTGTGCGACCAAAGGTGAGTTTGGTGAGTTATAGTTAAACGAGTCACTATTATATCCGTTATTTGGTGTTTTAACATTTAGTTGTGAAGATGGTTTACCGACATATTGACATAAAAAAGCTGGTGCGGAGTCTATATAATCAACAGTTTTAAAAGTACCAAACATGGCGTTTCCCTGTGCTTGTGTGTCAACACCGTTTTTTTCAACATTAAAGAAATTTATATATGAAGGTAATGGTATAAAATTAAAATAGTTATTAGCTAATATAATACTTAGGTAACTTGACACACTCTGTGTTAAAGTTTTAGAATTTGTATCTGTAAATGGAGAGTCTAGTTGTAGTATGTCCCATATATTAATTATTGCTTCATCTCCAATATCTTGGTTGGCTCTATCTAGAAATAAGAATTTTTCAAATAGGGTTTGGTCTGTAAGGTTAGTTCCTGATACCCACCTATCATTTATTGTTTTAAACTGATTATACAATTCCAATTTTATATCATCTGATTTAACTTCTGGTCTATCATCAGTCACCACATTTATAGTGGTATTATCAGTTTCTAAATTTTGTTTTATATTTCTTTTAAGTTCTTGTAATAAATTAGATATATACATCTCCTGAGAAGACTGTGTAGAGTCTACTTGGTTAATAAAGATATTTAAAAATTCGTTAGCTGGTATTGGGCTATTTAGAGTGCAATATGTAGCGTATAACCTAATAAAGGGTGCAAAATCTATTATGTTACTAACTTTAAATTCCATACCGTCAGGTGAACCAGTTTTATTTATAGTTTGGAAAAAAGTGTACATTGGGTTTGAGTCATCGGCTGGTACTAAATTGTCAAATTGTGGACTTCCATAGGTATTACCTGTTATTGTTAATGTGGAGTTTACTGAGTCTCCATAGAATTCACCAACCTCCATTCTCATTACTTGGTACTCTATGGGGTTTCCTACGAAAAATGTACCACTTGTGGGTATTGGTAGCCCGTCGGTGTACCCACCATACAACTCTGTTATATTTTCGAATGGGGATTCTCCGTTTGACTGATATGTTTCGGAATCAAATTCCCACGAACCATTATTAATAGAATGTATAGTTTGTAGTCTTTCCATTAGAGTTTGATTAGTTATCACCAAGTCTAGATTAGTAGTACTTCTATGAATGTATTCTACTTTCTTATTTAAGAATTGGTGCATAGTTGTATTAAACTTTAGAAGTTGTGCCTCGGCTAGTAACTTACTATTAGGTATTAGTGTCATGGACGCTGGGTTACCACCACCAACCATACCAACCCAAGTGTCTTCTACTACCACCAATTCTTTAACTAATTGTTTTAGAGACCCACCAATACTACTTGAACCTAGTGGTTCTGAAAAAGTTAAAAATTCACTTTCAAAAGCATCTAATTGTTCTTTATTAAACACACCTCTAAGAACTTGTATTGTGTCATATAAAGATTGTTCGTTAAAACTCCAATCTTCTTGTTCGTTTTGTTCGGGATTAATATTTTTAAAGTACTGACTAGCCGTTGATTGGTAACTTGCTTTGTGTTCAAAGTACCCGTAGTTGGATGCTCCCCACAAAATTCTACTAGCTCCATTATGTAAAGCTGGGTTACCGTATGTTGGGGTTTCATATATACTTGCGTCAGTTTGGTTTAATCCACCCGAAGAAGGGTATAATATACTATAGGTTGTTGGTGATGGTGAGTTTGCATTTGTAGGTCCCAAGGCTGGGTTGGTGATATTTGTGGACCTTAGGTAAACACTATAGAATTTTACATCAACGTTATCAAATGATTTATAGTTAATATTACTATTGGGTTCTATTGTTAGTGGAGCATTTCCTGCTGCATCTACAAGGTTATTTAATAATTGTCCAGCACCTATATTACTATAACTGTTCCCATCACTAGCAATAAAATGTATTGTATCTATTAAACCTGGATAAACACCAACCTGCATAATGGTATTATTAACAGTATTATCATGACTGGTATATGGGTATGGCCCTGAAGTTGTAACACCATCATTACTTGACATAAATGTATAGTAATTTGGTGTATTTAATGGTGTCTCATAAATGCTATTTGGTCCTGTATACCCTAATTGACCTACCACACCTATATCACCCCATATTGAGTTTAGTGGGTCCACTTGTGTTGTAACTTCTTGTTTATACCTCCACCAAACCGACCCAATTCTTAACATAAAAGCAACTGGTAAATTATGTATAGCAGGCATTTGGTTAAACATCTGAGATATGTAATTACCAAATTCGTAATTATCACCTTCTTTATATAAGGCTTTTTCCCTTAGTGTTGGTAGTGGTAATGAATTTAGGAATAGGTAAGCTGCTTGAGTGTATGGTGAAGGTGTACCTAGTTTGTCTGCCGCGACACCAGCGGTTAGAGCATTCATAAAATAAGGTGTATTTAACATAGATGTTAATCTTACTGCCGCAAAAATAGTATTAGACCCACCACCCGGTATGGTTGATACTGTTGGTGCCCCGTGTATTTCACCTTCTGTTATAAATTTATGTTCTGCAAATGATTCATACGCTTCATTTGCGGTGGTTAATGTATTTAACTCGTTTGAGTTATTTTTTCTTTCTATTAATTTTTCTTGGTCTTCATCTACAAACTTAGAACTTAGGTACTTTGCTTTGGTTAGGTAGGTGGTGCTCCAGGTGTCGGTTAAAACGTTTTTTTCATTTATATCATATTGTACGTTTTTACTGATGTCGAAAAAATCATTCTGTGATACCCCGTTAGCATTTGCAAAATTACTCCTTACCCACGGACCAAAAATACAAGGTGCTAAATCATATAATCCATTGGTTTTACCTTCTAATAAAACGTTAGTATTATTTTCAAAAGTTTGACTTACTACAGTAAATCTAGATGTATTATAATTTAATGTGAAAGTTGGTTTTATTTCATATGGTGTAATAACACCATATAGTTTATATTGTCTTAACCTAGTAGGGTCGGCTTGTTCTAGTATATTTAACATTTGACCTAGCCCACCTAAATCCATAAAAACTTGTTTCTGTGTGTTGTAGTTTTTAATTCTTTGATATAGGTTTAACGCGTCATATTTTGCTAGTTCTACTATAGCTTGTCCAATTATACTATTAGGTGGTGTTCCAATTTGTACAGCATATCTAGATACCAAACCACCATTTAGTACGGCTCTTTGAGCTCTATCTAATATTTCAAACCATATATCTAAATCTTCAAGACTAGAATAAGGTTCGTCTACTGGTGGCCAATCATATACCGTTATAGGTGTAAAGTCTTTGTCTACCGCGGTATTTTCTACTGGGGGTGTAAAAAAACTGAATTTGTAGTTGGTTGCTTTGGTGTACTCCTCAACGAAAGCTACTTCAGGCCATATTTTTTGGTCGTTGGCTAAAGTTGTAGCAATAACGTCATTTGCACCAGGATAGGTTAAAACTGAATTAGTTGTACTACAATTACCACCTTTTTGTTGTTCTTCAATTTTATAATATTGTGGCCAAGGATACACAATTTGGTTGGTTGCGTTTGAGTCGTTTGAGGTTACTGCTACCGCTAGTCTTTGTTCGTTTTGTCGTTTCGCAAAAGCTTCTGTATGCACATCGTCTAATAATTTTAAAAATGTATCAGCTCCAGCTAAAATAATAGCGAAAACGTTCCTTATCGTTGGTTTAAATCCTATAGCTTTTTGTAGTCTAGTATTAAGTCTTTCACTTAGGTCTTCCGACATTTTTTTTGCTTTGGATTCAAATACTCTTTTTGTTGTGGCCCATATAAACATAAAGCTACTAGTGTCCCCATCAAACATAAACCAAGGTTCTTGTTGTGTTGGTAATTCTCTTGTTATACCACCTGTTTTTACCGCTCTTGTAACTTTTGAATTTTCAAAAATGTCGTAGGTTGGGTCACTAAATCTTGTAGCGACACTATATTTACCACCTTCTACCTCACTCCTAGCTTTAAAGGTTGGGTTTTGTTGTAATATTTTAAGGTATTTTTTTGTTATAGCTTCTAACGAGTTTTTAGCTTCGTTGATTATTTTTTCCCTATTTTCTTTTCTTTTTGTTGGGTCTACTTCCGCTGTAGCTGCTGACATTCCTTTTAGGGGGTAAGCATTACTTACTATGGTCCTTCCGGTATTTGGGGTTGTTGGGTTTGGTTCTCCTTGTAATGGTGGAAAAGGTGGTTCGTTTACTGTTATGTTTCGTACACCTGTACTGGTCGTATCACAGTATTTTGCCACCCATCCTTTCTTACCTATTACAGCATCTTTAAATTTTTCTAAAGTTTCTTCATATTCTAATTTATGTGTTGTACTTTGCAAATTAGCTTTACCAAAAACTTGTGACATGTCATTGTCTATTGATTGTATTTTTTCTATTAACTCTACTATTGTATATTTTTTATCATATAGATTATCACCTATCAGTCCTTTTGTGTGATATTCTCTATATACCTCACCTAAGACTTGTCTACCTTTTGTCATTTGTATAGTACCAGAATTTGGGTCTTGTCTGGTTGGGTACATGTATGGTGCTGTAACAGCTTCATGCATGTTTATATCCCTTAACATAGCAATGTGGTTACCTTTAAAATCACATGTAACTAGGTAGTCACCAGAAGATGGGTCAAAACGAGATAGAAATTTTTCTAGTGTTAACTGATATTGTACAGCTTTACCATAATAACCTTTAAGTGTTAAAAAAAATGTAGGGTATGGTAAATGAAAAAAAGCTGTGTAAGGTGTATTAACTTTGGCTTGTTCAAATAAGGTTTTTCCCCTTACGTCAGTAAAATTTATAGTTACTTGGGGAATATACGAAGCGTTAATTTTAATACTTATAGAAGTTATACCAAATCCTTGAAAATCTGTTTGGTTTTTTATACTTTGTGATATTGTTACACCGGCTTTTGTGGTTGTTTTTATTTTTTGGTTAACGTCTGGGTTTGTAAATGCTTCGGTCCAGTCTGAATTAAAAGCGTTTTGACCTTTAGGTTTTAAAAAATTTAATTCTCCGTCCGCTATTTCTACACTTATCTCATCTCCCGCAGCAGCACCAACTAATAACTTACTCCTAGGAAAAATTTTAGCTGTAAGATTAGCGTACATAACAAAATCTTCTTGGTTAACTAATCTGTCTTTTACAACACCATCACTCCCGACTATCTTATTTGGGTCGATGGAAACTACGTTACCACCTATTTGTGTTGTTAATATGTTACCTGAATTTAAACTATCTGCCATAATAGAGGAAGTGTTGGTCTAATTTAGATTTGTAGTCCTCTAATGACTGCATTAATGGAAAAGGTACGGTTATTATTGTTCCGTTTGGGATATTCCATTCTTGTCCTCCGTATTTTGGGTTTGCTTGCATTATCAACCAACCATAGTATGGTGAACTATAGAACTGGTCTGATAACTTATCTAGTCTAGTTTGTCCAACTTTATAAATTATTTTTCTATCACTAGTTTTAGGTGTTAGTACTATACTTGGTACCATGACATAGTCACCGTTGATTATAAACTCACTGTATCTATTATAATAACTCATATTTCTTAACTAATATATAATTGGTTTAGTAGTTTATAGTTAAACTTATTATCACTAATACCAATATTTTTATTTATTAGATTGACCCTAACTATGTTTTCTTCGGTCACTCCAGTGTTTATACTATACCCCACATTATACTCAACGTAATACCTATTTAATACACCATCTAATGTTTTATAACCCCCATCCAAATTACTTGTAAATCTAGAGGTCATTAGACCAATATCATAGTTTATCCACACCTTTACAATGTTATTTAATTTACCCTTAAATACTTGTTCAGCAACAGATGTTAACCCAGTTATACCTAGTGGGTCTATATTAGTTAAATCATTATAAAGTGTACTTTTTCTATATTTAAGTAATTTATCTAATTCTGTTTTATTACTAAATGTAAATCGGTTGGCTTCATTTGTGTAGATAACAGGACTAAAGAAAATATATTCACCACTACCTGGATAATTTTTAGTAAAACCAGAGTTTACGTGATTAGTTATAAATGTGTTTAAGTATCTATTGCTAACATTATACTGGGTGTCAACTTCGTTTAGTGTTGTCCCAGTTAACTCAAATGCCACCACTCTACCACCATTGGGGTTTATATACTGCCCATCAAAAAATCCGATATCACCATTATTGTTTGTGACAAAGTTAAGTTTGTCAGCTGTGGCAGCCAGTTTTTGTTGTGACTCTCTAAGACTGTGAACTACTGTTATGACTTGTGTCATAGTGTTGTTTAATTGTGTCTCTAAAGTATTATATAAAAGATTTTTTACGTATACTTTTTCAAATACGGAAGGTGAGCAGGTGTTTAATTCTGTTTGGATTGTGGTTGTCTCTGCACTTATACTAGATTTAAGTGTGGTGTAGTAATCAGTTATTCTAGTTATAACTTCTCTTGGCACCCCCACTAGTTGTGCGTTTTTTGTGGTACCTAGTATTCCACTACTAAAATTCCTAGTAAACATTATTTCTTCTACAGCACCCATACTATGGTATAGAAATAGGTCGTGTAACCTATTTTTAACATCCAAAGAATATGCCTTACTCTCATCAACGAAAGTATTTAAAAGATTTTTATAATTTATTGTATAATCCATTTCTTATATTTTTATGGTCCTGTACCCCAGAAGTTTTGCCAAAGATTACCACTTTGTTCTCCGTCTGTACTACTACCTTCGGTGTTAGTACCGTCAGAACTTCCTTGTGACGCAGCAGCTTGTTGAGCTTCCATTTCAGCAATTATTTCTTGTTCATCAGTTACAGGTTTTTGTTTGTCTGTTGTTGTTTTAACACTATTATTATTATACATCTCTGTGTTTGCAAAGAAGTTGTTTGATAGAGCATTTTGTAGTTCAGATACTGGTGCTTCCAATCCTTGCCCTCCAATATACTTAAAGTTCATTGATACATTGGCTATCATAGGTTGTACCCCAATGCCTTCTGGATTTAAGTCATAAATTAACGGGTCATAACTAAAACTTACAGAATCTATAGCTATTTTTGTATGGTAAAAATCACCAATTCTTAATACACATATAGGTGGTGCTCCAAAAGCAGTATTATCAACATCTCTTTCAGTATCTAAACTACCGTCAGTATTTACCGTTGGTATTGTGTTACCTGGTCTAGTACATTGTAATAAAAAACTTAATCTGTTATTTAAACCTTCTGGTGTCATAGAATGAAATGATGGGTGGAAGTGTTTTAATTCTCTTTTTAATGAATTATATATAAA
>Ga0114994_10001012_pt1 | contig 19807 bp, 17 predicted proteins | sample ArcticOcean_MG_C_9_FD_87043 | JGI IMG/M metagenome (GOLD analysis project Ga0114994, IMG submission 87043) | Marine microbial communities from western Arctic Ocean - ArcticOcean_MG_CB2_152 | ecosystem: Environmental > Aquatic > Marine > Oceanic | place: Arctic Ocean: Canada Basin | collected...
GGACTCGGTTTTTAAAAAATTCCCTGAAGAAATTACACAATCTAGTGGACAGGATGTAAAAGGAGAACCAACTTGGTTAGAAGTTAAAGTACCTGCAAAAGGTGTAGTTATTCAAGATCGTCTTAGAACGGGTGTCATGGAGTTTGATTCTAATAATGAGCCTACCGGCCAAAGACATTCAGAAGGATTGATGCCTGCCCACTTTAAAGAGGTAATGGACTTAATTGAAAGTAAAGGATTACCTATGCCAGACGTTATTTCTAAAATGTTTGCAATACGTATTCCATCTCAAGATAATCATTCTACTATGAATGTTAAAATTGTAGATTTTTTACCTACTATTTATGGTTCTGTTGGAATGTTTTCTCAAGAATTAATTGAAATATCTGGAGCTGACTTTGATATTGATAAGATATATGCACAGATTAAAGAATGGTATGTAAATAAAAATAATAAGTTTGTAGAGTATGGAAAAGCGACTACTGATGAAGGCGCTTATACTGACTATATAGAATATGTAAATTCAAAAGTTAATAAAAAAGATTCTATATATGCTCAAGCTTTAATTCTTCCATCTGCTAAACTTGAAGATAGTATAGATGAAGCAGAACTAGAAAAAGCAACTGATGCAGGTTTCAGTGAAAATTCATGGAAAGCTTTGCAAATTTTAGGTCTCCCTGTTACTAAGAAGGATTATTTAGATTTCAGAGAAAATAATAAGGTAAAGATCAATGAAGATATAACGAAATATAGTGAGCCATATGAGGCACCTATGAACAATGATTTGTTGGATTATAAATATGCTTTAATGGGTCATGATGGAGTAACCACATCCCAAGATGGTAACCCTGCTATATCATATACTCCCGCAAGCTTAGCTATATTAGAAGCTTTATGGAAAGAATTAAGTTTAAAATCTGAATATTTAAGAAATCGTTCCAGAGAAGATAATATAGATATAAATAATATTCTTGGAAAAGGGAAAGCATTTTCAGCAAATAAAGGCGCTGCTATTGGAGCAGTAGTTTCGCCTAACTCAAACTTAAGTCTTTTAACTGAATATGAAATTTCACTTAAAGATGATGGTCCTTTAATTGTTTTAAATGGAGTTACGTATAATACGTTTAAAGAATTAAGAGAAAAATTAACAAAAACAGTTGAAGGTGAAAGAAAGCAAGATATTATATCTTCTTTAATAACAATGGCAACAGATAATGCTAAAGAAAGATTAGTTGCTAAACTTGGATTAAACAAACAAGCATTATCTACAGTTGTTAATTTAGTGGCGTTATCGGTTCCAATTAAGACAGCTATCCTACTAATAAACATTCCTGAAGTACAGGCTATTTATACACAAGCTATAAATAAAAAAGAAGTGACTGATCCTGGTGTAGAAAAATTACTTTTAGAAAAAAGAAATTATTTAGAGAAGTTCTTAAAAGGTGAAGATGCTGTGACTGATGCAAAAGTAGATTTAGTTTCTGTAACAGATGAGCTATTAGAAAAATATTTAGATGTTCCCATATATACAGAAGAACAGCTAGGTGAGTATGATTATAACAGAGATTTATTTTCTATTATAACAACGCTCCTAGAAGCAACTAAAGTTGCAAAATTTACTGGAAATATGAGGGCTATTTCTGATTTAACTAACGGTCTTGGAAAAGATATTGCCACAGTTAATTATAAGAAAGAACAAATAGATACACTGTTTAGCCCTGAAGCAATGATGGACTTGTCCCCTATATATAAAAGTAATACATGGCAATCTGCATACTTGAGTATTTTTACTGAAATTTATGATGAAATTTTACCTGCTACTTTTTTAAGTGCAAGTCCACGTTTTACAGAAATAATAAACAATGTATTAAATAATGTAAATACAAATAGTAAAGAATTTACATCTGAAGTACAATCTAAAATTGCTAGGGATTTATTATCTTATATAACAATAAAAGGATACCAGCATAACTTAGGAGACGGAGGTATTGCTTCTTATGCTAATTTAAATAATAATCTTATTTATCCATATACAGCTGAGGGGAGTCTAACAAGTGAAGACTCAATTAATGATGTTATGGAAAAGTTGTTAGATACTGAAGCCGGTAAAAATAATTTCTTTTTGAATGTATTTGCTATTCAAACTCCTGCAATACAAAAAGATAATTTTACAGGATTGAATCAAGTATTATCTAATAGTTTTAGAAGTTTAGACGGAATGCAAAAAGTAGACTTACAAACTTCTTTTGCTGAACTTTATGGTACAATAGAAACAAAAGGTTGGGCACAAGCAATCATTAACTATATAATGGTTAAAGATGGTTTACAACCTACTTATGGTACTTTATTAGATGCTATAAGCCCATATATAATAAGCGATTACTTAGATCATATTGCAACTACTAATGATGCTATACGTGATGGTTCAGATGAAAAAATGTCATCTGCATTTGGAATGACGTTTGAAGAAATGAAGGAAGACTTTGTTCAAGGATACTTATCTTCTAATGTTAATAATGCGCTACTTAAAACTCTTTATAGAAGTTCTATATCTCAAACGCTTGGTGAAGGGATGGCAGAAAAAGAAGGTATATTAACTATTGATTTTGATAAAAATAAAGATTATGGAAATTCAAAATTTTTAAGAATACAAGAATTAGATGTAGTTAGCAATGTTGTATCATATACTTCATACATGCGAGATGATTTGTTAGAACTGGCTGATAATCAACCAACACAACAAACTAGTGAGGTAAATATAGATACCCCTGCATTTACAGGGAATATCTCTCAGGACATGTTTGGGGTAAATGATGTTATGGTTTTTGGAGCCAATAAAAGTGGTTTTCATGGGCAAGGAGTAGCTGCCTTAGCTTACGCCAATACTACTGACAACTATAGAAAATGGAATTCTACTTTAAGTAAGGATGTAAAAGAAAATAAAGTAGGTGATTTTGCTATAGCAGGTGTTACTGGTTTAATGGAAGGCACTAAAGGGACTGGATATGGTTTAGTGACTGTTGAGAGACCTGGAAAACCCCTTGATTATGTGGAGTTAGGTCAAAATATAGAGACTCTTTATGAAACAGCTAGGAATAACCCTAATAAAAGATTTATTATTCCATATAATTCAGAGAATAATTTAAATAAAAATAGTTTAAATTCTTTAGCTAATACTTTTGGTGGTAGGAAGATACCTTCTAATGTATTTTTTGGAGATAAAATGTTATCTGAGATAAAAAGAATAAAAGGAACTAAAGTTTTTGAAAAACCAACACAACCAACTAGTGAGGTTAAAAGAGTTTCGCCAGAAGACATTTATAAGTCAAGTACTACTAAAAAAGAAGGGGTGTATATGGAATATCAACCTTTCGGATCTAACCAACAATGGGGTGGTGGATTTATGTTTGGTCCAAGACCCACTTACAAAAAAGTTAGAGAAAGTATAGAGACACTGCATGAGGATAAAGTAAGCGCCTCTGATGAACTTAATGCAGATAATAGCACTCAAGAAATGCAAAGAAGATTGGCTAATGCTGAAGAAATAAAAGCAACTGTTGGTACTGCTAAAGAAGGCGGGACTAAAGTTGAAGTTAAAGGTAAAAAACCTGAGACTCCGGCATTTCAATTTCCAGCAGGTGTTATTGCTGGTACTATTACTCAAGGTGCTATAGAAAATACATCAGCAGAAATGTTAGCTGCAAAAGCAGAAGAAGATCAATTATCTAATGATTTAGATATTAATGAAAATGCAGTACTTGAAACTTATTGGGATAAAGAAATAGAAAATGATCCTGTTAAAAAGGCTATATTTGCCAATAACGGAATGTCATCATATTTACAAATGTTGGATATATTTAATGCTCAAGTAAAGCAAGGTATGTATCCTACAACTGTTGACAATACAGCAGAAGATCAGTTTAAAGAGTATAATAAATGTTTAAAATAATTACCTATGGCAAGTTGTCCAAATAAAAATACTGCAGAATATAGGGCTTTACAGGAAGTTTATAAAACTGAATTAAAGACTAATAATATTATTTTTGCATGGCAGAAGGCTAAGAACACTGATGTGTTTCCTTCTGTTAATCAAGCTAATACATTTCTTAAAAATAATAAAACTGCTTATGCATTAAAGCAACGGTCATTTGGTGTAAGCGTAATTCAAAATTTACGTAGGAAAGGGTTAATACATAATTATAAAGGATATTATTTAATAAATAACTCTTATAATAATAGTATGGTTTATGATGAATCTGCATTAGTAGAAAACCATAACAAGGTACTCCAGTATTTAAAGATTAATAACATCCCTCTAGAAAGTATAGATATAGAGAGGACATCAAAGTCATTTAAGATTAGCACAAATGATAGTGTTTTTACACCTAAAGATATTATGCCTTCTTCTAGAGCATGGGATGAACCCAGGTCTAGAAATGTTGTAATGCATCTTAAAAGATTATTTCCGCAGGTTAGTATTAAAATGTTATCTGTAAAGGATGCTGAAGCACTTCATGATAGTTTACCTAAATGGAAAAAAACATCAGCCCCCTTTTCTGAAGTAAATTCTTTCTACATTGATGGAACTGCATATTTAATTAGAGGCCGGGTAACAGATGAAACAGCAATTGAAGAGATGCTTCATCCATTTATTGATGCTATTAAAATAGATAATGAAGATTTATTTAATAATTTATTAGCAGAAGCCAAAGTAAATTTTCCTGAGATGTCTCAGCAAATTACAGATGCGTATAACAAAGACAGAAATTTTACTGAGTTAGAAATAGAATTAGAAATAGTAACTCAAGCTTTATCAAGACACTTTAACAATGAGTATAGTGATCTTAAACCAACCAAGTCTTTTTTAAAAACAATTGAAGAAGCTTTAGAATGGTTTAAAGATCTTATTAAAAATTTATATAAGTATACAGTTGGGGAATCATTACCTGTATCATCTATAAAAGATACAGCTACTTTTACACAAGTAGCTAAACTTTTAAATACTGGAGAATTACAATTTGTTCTTACTTCAAAAGCAGGTCCAAAAGTTAGATATTCTTTATCTCCAGCAAAACAATCAATTCTTGATGGTGCATTAGATGGTGCTACTGTTTTTCAAGCAGAAGTAATAAAAAAGTTATTTCAAGTAGCTGTAGACAGTACTATAGTTGTAGATAGTCTATCTGTTAACTTAAATCCTAATGTATCTGATTCAAAAGAAATAGTAATACTCAGAGAAGAAGATCATACATATCTTAACCTTACTGAAGATAAAGTTTATCTTTCTGCTACAACCGCTATTAAAGGAAAGCTCACCAATCTGGAAAATGAAGCAATATTAAGAAAAGCTTCAGCTAAAGAAATTAAAGAAGCTAAACAAGCAGATTTAGACAAATTAGAAAGTGTACAATTTAACCTAGATTTAGGGAATGATATAGATACTATTGTAGAAACAGTGGTTACTATGACTAATGGAAGTGATATAAATTCATTAGAAAATACAATACCAAAAATGTCTATTCTAGATGCTACTCAAACAGAGGAGATGTTAGATAACATGACAGAAATTGTACGTAATTTAATGCCTCAAGGAGGTCAAGGAAAAGCTTTATCTCAGGTGGTTGTTTTTGATGAAGCTACTGGTATTGCAGGTACAGCTGATTTAGTTATTATAGATAGAGCTGGTAGAATTAGCATTCTTGATTTAAAAACAAGTAAAAATTCTATAGAAGAACTGTATTATCCTAAAGGATCCGCAAGACGTAAAAACAAATATGAAAGCAAAGGTTGGAATTTACCTGCTGATAGTAAATTAAGACAAGACAGTAAAGAAAAACTTGGTAGAGAAGTAACGTCACTAAGTACAAAAGGACAGCATAACCTTCAAGTAAACTTATACAGAAGGATGTTTGAGAATATGGGGTACAATGTTAATGAAGGAGATTTTTCTGCATCAACATTTCATATTCAAATGGATGTAGAAGGCAAAGGTAAAAATCAAAAGTACTTGGGCACTTGGACACAGGAAGATACTCAACATCATAATAATGTGATGACTGAAACTAGACCATCAGAAAATGGTGTTTATGTAGATATGCTTATTCCTTCAACTGTAAAACCTATTCAAGAAGATCAAGAAATATTTACACCTGAAGAGAAAAAAGAAAAATCTCCAACTGATCCACCTGAACCACCTATTGATAAAATAGTAGACCCAGTAGTAGATCCTGAAACTAATACTATATTTGGTGCATTAGAGGGATTTCTTATAGCTTTAGAAAAAGTTCAACAAACAACTAAACAAAAAAGTATATTTATTTCTGGAAGTGCTAAAGAGCATGCAGATCGTATGGCTAAATTATTTGCATACATATCTGGTAGTATAAACAAAGGTCCTCTTGAACAATCTAGAGCTTACACTGCGGTATTAAGAGATGCTCTTGCTCAGGTAAGAGACTTCACAGAATATGTTGCAGATCCAAAAAATATTAACGAGCCTGATTATATTACTTATGTATTAAACTTTAACACATTTCTTTCAACATTTGATCCATTGTATCAAATTGAAGAATTAGGAGAGTTAAATGTTACACAAAAACAATTAATACAAAATTTACAAATAGAAAGAAATAAATTAATTGGAGGGCAAGTATTAAACTCAGGAAAAGAGGGTTTAGTTAATGATGCAATTTTTAATTTTGTAAAAGAATTATTAAGACGCAAGTCTAATAGAAATTATGGTGAAGAAGGTAGTGAGTTTGATGAAGCACGATTAATAAAAGATTTAACTCAAATTGATGACATTACTACTGGGGATTTACAAACTAGAGATATGGCAACATCTCAAGATCCTTTACTTGCATTAATAGATAAAATATATAAAAGACAAAAGCAAATTTTATTAGACAAGATTGCTTATAGAGAAAGTGAGGTTCTTAAAATGGCTTCATTACTACAAAAGCTTTCCCCAAATATTTCAAAACAAGAGCTTTATAATTTTATGCTTGAGTTTGATGAAGCTGGTAACCGAACTGGGCAGTATACTAAGCTTATAGGATCACAGTACTACAGTAAAGCTGAGGAATTAAAAAAAGCTACACGAGATGCTGATGGAGTTCCTTTGCAATATCATGATATTACAAATTTAAGTAATGCTAGTGATAAAGACATTGAAGAAAATATAGCTTTAGCGTATGCAAAAAGAGCATATTCAAATTTTTCTAATGCAGAAAGATCAGATGAATCTGGTGGAATAATAGAGGGTGAATATCATCACTATACTCAAGAATTTATAGATGCCAGAAATAAATTTGAACGTTCAGTACCAGGAAAAAATGGTTATATAAAATGGATTCAGAAAAGTAGTGCAAAATTTAATGCAGCAGAATATAAATTATTTGAAAATAAATATTATAATTTTACTAGTTACACAGGTGCTATGAATGGAAAAGATGGTTTACCATCTGGTCAAGTTAAAAAAAATGTACGTGGTAGATTTGTAAAATCTGACTATATAGAACCAAACGCATGGCGTTTAGATGAAAATGGTAATGAGATTGCGGAGGGTGATATGAGAAGTGAGAAGTATAGAGCAATTTATGATCCTAGTAAAACAGATGCTAAATCTATTGCTCAAAGAAATTTTTATGAATTTTTTATTAAATACTATGAAGAAGAACTATTAACTAAACTTGGTGATAATGTTTTAAGTCAAATGACTGGTAAGATTCCATTGGTAAGAGATGCATTGGCTTCAGATTTAGTAAAAGAGGGGAATGTTGTAACTAGAATGTGGGCAGACACTACACGTTCTGTTTCAAATTTATTTTCTGAAACTGCTACAATGAAGCAAGTACTCTTAGATGAGCAAGGAAACTTTATGCCTAGTATGCCTATATATTTTACAGGTTCTCCTAGAATAGATGGGGCTTTAGAAGCTGCTCAAGCAGAACTTAAAATACTAAAAGATAAATATTTAACTAATGATATTACGATTACAACTTATAAAAAAGATAAAGCTGTAATAACAGGTAGAATTGCAAAACTAAGAGCACAACCTTCTATTGGTGAAATAAGTGGAGATTTAGGTAATAGCTTAATAAAGTTTAGTGCTATGGCAGAGCACTTTGAGGTTATGGGTCAAATTGAAGATACTTTACAAGCAATAACAAGAGTTGTAGAAAATAGAAAGTATGAACCTTCTGATCCAGGAGTTCGTTTCTTTGGGAGATCTTCTGCTACTCTTATAAATAGTGCTGCTGAATCAATAGGATTTAAAAGAGATAGTGGTGCCCCAGATAATACTATACGAAGAGTACGTAAGTTTTTGTCTATGGTTTACTATGATAATGAAATGATAACCAAAGGTGTAGGTGAAAAATTAGCGGATGGTTTAATATCTGCATCTTCTTTAGCATATGTTGGTTTTAATCCTTTTGGTAACTTCAATAACTACCTGGTAGGTAGAATTAATAATAATATTGAAATGTTAGGATCTAGGTTCTATAGTAAAAAGAATTATTTTAGAGCAAGTGAAGAATGGAATAAACAAGCTGTACAAGGTATATTACATAGAACGGCTATAGGAACACGTGATGCAGCTGATGTATTAACATTAGGTAAAGCGGGTATTGGTAAAAATGATTATGTACCAGACTTACCTAATAATAAATATGAAGCTTTAGTAGAATTATTTAGGATGATGGATTCCTCTACAGATATTCGTGAATCAGGAAGAGGTGAAGACAGTAAGGGAATCTGGGAAAGATTTAAATCTTGGGGTTATGTACTTCAAGATGCAGCAGAGTATAATGTACAGACTAAGGTAGGTATAGCACTTCTTATGGATACAAATTTAATTAATCCTGCAAAAAATAGTGCTGGGGAATTTATAAACCCTGAAACAATGTCTCTTTATGATGCTTTTAATTTTGATTCTACAACACACGGTGTTAAGCTAATGGATGGGTATACTCATGTTCTTAATAAAAATGGAACTATAGTAGAGTTTAATGATGATTTTAGATTTGAAATGAGAAATAAGATCAGGGAGGTCAATAAACAAATTCATGGTAACTATGCTAGAGAAGATAGAATGGTTATCCAATCTCATACCCTGGGTAATTTAGCTGCACAATTTCATAAGTGGGTTGCGCCTGCTGTAAGAGCAAGATTTCAAACACAATATTTTGATGAAAATTTAGGTTGGATGGAGGGCAGATATTTGTCTGCTATACAATTTGCAGCATTTGTAAAAAAAGAAATTTTTCAGGGCAAACGAGATTATGCACAAATGAAAAAAGATTTTTTAAAGTCTAATGGTGCTGATGGTCTTGGTAGATTAAATGATCAAAAAGCTGAAAATAAATTGTTTGGTTTTTATAGGACTATGGGAGAAATAGGAATTATACTCTCTGTCTCATTAATTAATACAATATTATCATCAATTCTTTCAGGTGATGATGATGATTATGCTGCTGTCAAAAGATTAAAAAACTTAACCACATATCAAAGTGATAGGTTATACAAAGAATTAGTTTTATTTATGCCTATTACTCCAACATCTTGGGAGCAAATATATCAAATGGGTAGTAGCCCAATTGCTTCTGCAAAAATGTTAGGTGATATAGGTGAAGCTGCCAATCTAATGTTCTGGACACCGATGGCAATGATATGGCAAAGTGAAGAAGATTTCTTAAATAACTCTACGTTTGTTTATCAAAATAATCCTAGAAAAGGACAATATAAAGTTGGTAAAGCATTAAAAGATGTTGTGCCTATTTGGCGTACAATTCAGAAGTGGGATAACGCTATTAAAAAACAAGACTTCTTTATTAAATAAAAGAAACCCGCAAGCAGTCATTATGATTTGCTTGCGGGTAACTATTATATTTTATCCTTCACAACTTGCACAATCAAGAATGTTTCTTGAAAATGCTTGTGCTGAACTTTGACTAAACTGGTAGTACAAAGTTTTTACTCCTTCCTCATGTGCATATAGATACAAAGCATTAATATCTTTTGCTGACACACTAGGATGAATCATTAAATTTAATGACTGAGATTGATCTATAAACTCTTGTCTTTGAGCTGCTTGTAAAATTAACTCTTTAGGAGTGATCTCAATAAAAGACTTGAACACTGTCTTTGTAGGAAAGTCTAGGTGTTGAACTGATCCATCTTTCTTTAAGATACTCTCCCAGGTCTTAGGAGTGTTTAGTTCATACTTCTCTAGTTCAGCCTCTAAGAACGGATTTTTATATATAGTCTTAGACTTGGCTAGATCCTTAATAAAGTAATTAGACTTAATAGGTTCAATACCCATAGATACTGCACCATGTATAAAGCTACTTGATTTAGTAGGAGCAATAGCCATCAAAGTTGTGTTAGCATAACCTTCTCTAATACAACTCACACCTTTAGCAGTATGAAGCCATTTAGATGCTTCTTCACTTTTCTCTTTTATAGTTTTAAATATTTTACTATTTAATCCTTTAGCTTCTAGTGATTCAAATTCAATAAGCTTAGATTGAAAAAGTGAATGATAACCCATAACCCCTAAACCAATTGCTCTATGTTGTGAAGCAAATCTATAAGCTCTTTTCATTCCTGGAAGTACAGATGCTTTTTTAATAAACTCATCTAATACAGCATTTAAAAAGAGCACATATGTTTCAATAGCGTCTGTATCTTTAAGTTCATCCCAATGTAACAGGTTAAGAGACCCTAAGCAGCATACAAATGAATTAAAACTGTCTGTGGGTAGTTGGATCTCAGAACACAAGTTTGAAGCTGTTATATCAAGTCCTAGCTCTTTATATGGAGAATGGTTATTTGAGTTGTCTTTAAACATAATATATGGGAAACCAAATTCATTTCTTCTTTGAATTACTTTGGCCCATATTTTACGCTTATCCTTATCTCCATCTTTCATATCCTGAATCCATTGATCAGTTACAGTAACACCGTACTGAAGATTTTGAATTGGATTTCCTTCAGTCCCTATATCTAAAAACTCTAATGCATCTTGATGCTCAAGTGGTAACCATGCAGCACATGCTCCACGTCTAGCTTCTGATTGTTTACACACATCAACAACTGTATCATATATTTTAGCGTAATGAATAGGCCCATCTGCGTGTCCTCCTGTAGAGATGGTAGTTCCTCTTGGTCTAATATTACCAAGATATACACTAGTACCACCACCATACTTAGACATCATACCCACTTCACGGCCTGCATTTAAGATACTATCTAATGAGTCATCAATATTACTTCCATAACAACTAATAGGTAATCCTTTTTGTTTTCCAAAGTTTATCCAAACAGGCGTAGATAAAGAATAAAAACCACGTGCCATATAATCTTCAAACTTTAAAGCAAACCCGTCTATTTTTAAATACTTTTCTGCCATGTTGGCAATATCTTTAATTCTTTGTTCTGGTGTTTCTGTTATATATCCTCTAGATAAGAATGTACGACTCTCATCATTTAACCAATAGTATTTTTTGTTTTCCATGTTCTTATTAAAATAAATCATCTTCTGTGATGCTTTTGCTTTTTTTATTGTAATCTACTTGTTTTTTGTAAAAGAAATCTCCTTCTTTAGTTGCTGTAATTTCTACATCAAACCAGCGAGTGCTTTCTAATATATCTAAATCAACTTTAAATATTTCTGTCATACCAATACTTCTAAGAGAGTTGTTAAACCTATTCTTAATAAAGTGCTTTATAGTTTCTGTTGGTAAAAAATCAAGCTCTCCCTTTTCAAAGATCCAATCTAGAATACCACACTCAGCAGTATATGCTTTTCTACATGCACTATAGATAAGACTTCTGAATTCTTCATCAAACCATTCCGGATTTTCTTTCTTTATAATATTAATTATTTCAATTCCGAAATTACCATGTATCTCTTCTTCTTTAGACGTTGCTTCTACGACATTAGATATTCCTTTAAATAAGTTTTTCTCTTTATTAAAGGACATCATAATTAGAAACTGGCTAAATAGACTGACATGTTCTATAAATAAAGAAAATAGTAATACTGATTTAGTATACATCTTATCATCTCTTGAGCGTGTACCATCTAGGTACTTCTTTAAGTATTTGATTCTGTTTTCTATAGCGGGTACTTCAATAACTTTTTTAAATTCACCCTCTAATCCTAAGATCCTTAACAGTCTAGCATAGGCATCTTTATGTCTTACTTCTGATTCAGCAAAAGTCATACCCACATCACCCACTTCTGTAATGGGCATGCGTTTATACATATCAGCCCAAAATGTTTTTACATTAACTTCTATTTGAGCAATGGCAAGCATTGTTTTTTTAATTACATCTCTTTCTTTTGAGTTTATAGTAACTTTAAAATCTTGTATATCTTCTGTAAAATTAAACTCTGTATCAATCCAATAGGAATGTCTAATAGCATCTTTATATGCTAGGAGTTGCGGGTATTCATAAGGTAATATATTGGTTCTTGGCAAAAAAATATTTTTATTCATATTGTTAAATTTGTTTAGAGATATAAAAGCTGTACTTCCATAAGGAAATACAGCCTATATCAATTTAAGAAAATTCTGTTAGATTAAAAAAATTATGCTCTCATATTTGCATAACTAATTGTAAAAAATATAAATCCTAATTCTATACCATAGACAGAACGATATTTATCATCTTCACATAAAATTTCACAGTTTATAAGTTTTAAGCCAAATAGAGTCTCTGTTGGTAAGAATTCTATGCTTATTTTATTTTTAAATATTAAAGGATTTATTTTTTCCATAAATTAATTTTTTGTATATTATTAGAGTATACATAACATGGGTAGCAAATATACTATTTTATATATAGAGATGTTAAAGAAATTAAATGTTATATTCAAGTATTACGATTCTGAACCAGTGGAGATATTGCTAGGCATAGTCTGGCTTATTTTTTTTCCTACAATATGGTATTTTCAGTTTGGTTTTCAAACAGTACTTATTACGATCAGTTTATTATTAGGTCTCTCCCTTATTAAGGGTACATGTATTGAATCATTACAGTCAAGAAAAACTTTGGCTTATGGTTCTTTTCTTTTTTCAATAGTTGTTATAGTATTATTATTTTTAAATAATGGTGTTTCAAATCCGGGAAATTGGTTTTGGTTAATGCCCTTTTTAATGTCTACTATAAATTTAGTAACAGTTACATCTCATTATTACAGAAAGCAAAAAAATTAGAATGCATCAATATGACAACATAACTAATGTATTAGTAACTGTAATTACTGTATTATTTTCTGCTGGTGCCTGGCGGTTTTATGAACGCAGAATTAAATTAAAAACTAAGTTAGAAACATTAGAAAGAACAGATCAAAACATGTATAGAGATGACCTAAGAGATAGAGTTAAAAGATTAGAAAAATTATTATCTGATAGTTCTCAAGAAAAAGATATAATGAGAGATCAGATATTGTCTTTAACTAAGGAGGTAAGCAGTTTACATGTTAAAGTAGGTTTTTTAGAAAAAGAAAACGAAAGGCTTAAAAATAACTAGAGCACTATAATATTTGCTAAAGTTGTAAGAAATTTGTATATTAATAATATAAAGTATGGAATCATGATTAAAAAATTTTTTTGTTTGTTGTGGACTTGCAGTCTGCAAGACGCATGGATCTATTTATGGTCAAAAACCAAAGTAGATGAAAAAGTAATTGGAGTAGTAAAGGAAACTAAATCAAGAGTTAAAGCTGTTAAAAAAGCTGTTAAAGGTAAAAAATAATGGATTGGAGTTTAGAACTGGCATTTCATTGGCCGCATGATAGATTTTTATGTGGATGGGAATATATGGGTCCTGACGATGAGCACCTATACCGCACGTTTAAACTCTATTTATTTTTTGTAACACTCACTTTAGATTTTTAATATCAAGTAATTATGAAAAAATACGGATTGCAACCACAAAAACTAACTAAACAAAGATCAAAACTCTTATGTAAAAAAGCAGGTGGAGAATTAGATGATTTAATGTTTGGTTCTATGGTTGAAAAAATGCAAAAAGGTGGTAATGCAAAAAGAAATGCATTTAAAGGAGGTACACATCAAGAGTCATTGCAAGATTATAAATTAGGTGGTTGGACACACAGTGCACCTAAGAAGAAAAAATAGATATGAATATTTTAACTGATGTATTAAGTTTAATTAGACGTGGCATTTTTGCTGATAAAGCCGGTCCTAATGATGTATTAGTTTTAGGGGTTAATGAAGAACCTGAAATGACAGGTGTTGCTTCTCCTATTCCTTATAAATCAATTAAAGTTATTAAGGTAAAAGATTTTAAAGTTGCAGCAGAAAATTGTGATTATGTTAACTCTCCCGCAACATTTAGACCTGCTGGTCTAGGTGACGTATATCAAAAAACTGTTATTGATGAAGTAACTGAAAAATGTACGGTCTTTTTTAGATCATTAAAATCTATGAGTACTAACTTAACATTTACTACATCAGCAGATGATAGTTATATAGAAATAACTACAACTGGAGAACCAAATTCTGCACTTAATACAGGTACAGGTATAGGTGTATACAAAGATAAACTTGGGGAAACTTTAAGATTTAAAAGTTTAATAGCAGGTACTAATATAACTTTTGTTGAAAATGATAAGGAAATTACTATTAACAGTACATCTATAGCCGGAGCAACAGGCATCTTTACTACAGCAGATAGTAAACAAGTAACTGTTGTAAATGGCCTTATAACCGAAATTTTATAATTATATAAATAAATAAAATGAGCAATTTATTACAAGACATGATGGGTATGCTGTCACGAAAAGACACAGTAACACCAAAAGCCGGTGACTACATGTCATTAGCAAGATACCCAAATCCTCAAGAGAGGTTAAGACCTAATCCTAAAATTCAAACGGAATTAGTAAAAATGTCTGATTTAAAAACATTTATGGGTGGAGCAGGTGCTCAACAATTATCTATAGCAGGTCAAACATTATCTTTGTCAAATGGCGGATCAGTTACATTGCCAGATGAGTATGTTAGTTCAGCAGCGTTTGATGGTGCCGCTGATTCTTTAGTTCTAACTAGAGTAAGTGGGGATACTATTGCAGTAGATATGAACCGTAAGGATGTTAATGAGTATGTTGATTTAACATTAATTAGTGCAAGTACTGCAGCACGAGTACCGTTACCTGTTGCATCACAAGGTCAATTATTTATAGTAGATAATGCAGGTGCTGGAGCTAATGCAATAGTTGACTTGCCTAATGCAAGTGCTACTGGATGGGTATTTAGAAAAATTACTATTGCAACAAACGGAACTACATCGGCTTCAAGAACATTAACATTGAATGCTGCAGGTTCAGAAAATATTAATGGTGCAGGAACTCTTGTATTAGATAAATTATATGCATCAGTTACATTATGGTCAGATGGAACCAATTGGATTGTATTATCCTCATCACAAGTAACAGTTGTATAATTTATGGTAACATAAAATGAAAAAAGACAGAAAAAAATTCAAGAATACTAAACTTGGAGAGTTCTTATTAAAAGTAGCTCCAAGTGTTTTAAATGTTGCAGGAGAATTATTTCCTGACGCAGGTGTTTTGGGTATGGTAAGTAATCTTATAAAGAACGAACCAACTATGTCTATAGAAGATAAAAAAATTGCTAGTTCATATATTCAAGAAATGTATGCTTTAGAAGTAGCTGATAGAGACTCTGCTAGAAAGAGAGAGGTTGAGATAGCAAAGACTAGTAAACAAGATTGGATGATGCTGCTTACTGGTATAACAGGTTTGCTTTCTTTTATATTTACAATATATGCGGTAGTATATATACCAAGTGTATTAGAAAATGATCTTTTTATTCACCTAATGGGAATGATTGAAGGTGTGGTTATAAGCAACATCTTTGCTTATTATTATGGTACAAGTGCTGAAAATAGAAAATAAATTAGTAAATTAAAGTAAATACTTACGTTAAATATAAATAGAAAATATGAATAATAAAGGAAAAGGTGGTTTTACATATGGTGCCGGTGACGGTGATATGACTCCTCAAAAAGCAAATATGAGAGCAATGGCTAAAGGGGGTGGTCTTAAAGGTTACATGAGCGGTGGTGGTGTTATTGATGGTTTAGTAGAAGCTCAAGATGGAGGTGGTGATATGTCAAAGCAAACAGCGGCTCAAATCCAAGCATATAATTCAAGCCGAGGAAAGGCTCCGGGAATGACTAGTCAAGCACTTGCGGATAATATAAAAGCCACTATGGTTCAGAATAGAGGTGAAAATAAAGCTACTAGACAAGCAAATAGAGCGTCACGTAGATCTGGTGATTCAACTCAAGCATCTAGAGTAGAAAATAGAGCAGATAGAAAAGCAAATAGACTTGAAAATAAAGTATTGAGGCGAGCCAAAACAGCAGTAAAAAGTAATAAAAGAGCTGGACTTTAAATAAACTATTATTAAAAATTAAAAGATTATGTCAAATAAACGCATTACTTCTGGAAAAGCAAACATGATGGCAATGGCCAAAAACGGTGGTCTTGCTGGTTTTAAAAATGGAGGGGGTGTCTATGATGGCTTAATCAAAGCTCAAGATGGTTTTGCATTTTTTAATGATCCAATTCCTGCTGAAACTCTTAGTTCTGGTCAAATTAGAAGACAAAATAGAGAAGATAAAAAAGGAATGATTCCAGCTAGATTTAGAAATAGAGGGCAAGATGGTCTAGATGCATATAAAAAAATGATGGCGAATAAAAGAAGTGGAAATGGTTTTCACCCTTTTGAAAATCTATCCAATATATTTCAAAAGAAAAGAGGAAACACACAGGGGGAAGGATCAAATGTAGGTATGAAGTGCTCTAAAACTGGTTGTGGAGCTATGAAAAATAGATAACTTTAAAATAATAAAAGATTATGTCAAAAAATAAAATAACAGCAGCAAAAGCAAATATGATGCAAATGGCTAAAAATGGGGGCCTAGCAGGATTTAAGAATGGGGGAGGTGCTTATGATGGTCTAATGAAAGCTCAACCTGGCGTAGAGATTCCATATCCAAGCGCAGAAATGAATTCTATGGATAGTGCAAAATTTAGAGTTGGTTATGGTGAATTTCAACCGGGAGATGGGTTTGCGGGAGTAACCGAAGGGCAATTTGCTGATATGGGAAGAGCAGCAAAAGAAAAAGCTTTACTAAAAGCTTCAAAATCAAAACAACGCAACCCTAAACCTGGTCCAAACGAAAATTAAAATGAAAAATAAAGGAACCCCATGTACATGTGGATGCACACAAAATCCTGAAGGATTGTGTGATGGATCTCATTTACTTAATAAATAAATATTATGTCAAAAAAAACTTTAAAAGATAATCTAAATAAAATGTCCTTTCCTATGCAAGGAGAGGTATTTAAAAGAGAAACTACTAATGGATACTACAATCCTACAACTATTCCTGCTAATATTCTAAGAAAAAAAAATGCAACAGCTACAGCAACAAGAGAAAGATTAGCAGCAAAAGGTGTTAATATTCCTTTGGTTTCTACTAGAGCTCCTGAACCTGAACAGTCGGCTGCCTTTAAAAATGGTAATAGAACCTCTTAAAAAATAAATTATGGCAACTTTAGTAGCACAAAAAATAACTCAAGCAGGATTAAAGCCCGTTTATTCCGCTGCAGCAGCAGCTGGTGATTTACTGACAAATACAGGTATACAGTATTTCCATGTAAAAAACGGAAGTGGTGTATCAGTAACTGCATCAGTAGTACCTGTTATAACTATAGTTATAGATCCTTTATTGGGTTCTTTAGTAAAAGAAACAGCCACATTAATTTTAGCAGCAGGTGAAGAAGGATTTTTAGGACCTTTTGAGGTTGATGCTTTCAATAGTGCAACTGGTACATTAGAAATTGATTATACTGCAGTAACATCAGTTACAGTAGCAGCATTATATATATAAAAAATTATGAGTATATTCATACAAGAGGTTTTAGGATTATTAAAACTAGGTAAAAAAAAGACTACACTTAAACCAACTCATGATTACATTGAGTTTGGAAGAGTAACGCATAGTTCTTTAAATACTGGTTCTAGTTATGTTCCTAAAATGGAGCCTTTTACTATGAAGATGAGTGATTTTATTATTGCTACAGGAGGTAGTAATACTACCTATGATTTAGTAAGTCAACCTAATGGTGGAAGCAATGTAGATATAGTTTTAAATGGTTCAAATGGAACATCTGATGTTGTTACTTTTGTAGCAGGTTCTAATGTAACTCTTGTTGATAACGGATCTAATCAAATAACAATTGCTTCTAGTGGGGGAGGAGGGGCCGATACAAATATTGCTAATACAAATCTTACTGCTGATGATGATAGGACTTTGGATATGGCAGGATTTGTTCTAAATATTAGAAACAGCGCTGCTCAATTCCATGAAATGTTCGTAATAGAACCTGGAGAAATTACAATTGGTGGAGGTGGAGCAGCAAATGCAACAAAGTTACTGTTTCGTGAATCAACGTTTAATGGTAGCAATTCAGTAGCTTTAAAAGCCGCTGATTCTTTAACTGGTAATACAGTATATACATTACCCACAGCATATCCTAGCACTACAGGAGATGTCTTAAGTAGCACTACAGCTGGAGTTATGAGTTGGATTACTGGAGGAGGAGGAGGAGTAAGTAATGTATCATCTACTTTTGCAGGAACGGCATATTCAGTTACAGTAACAGATCCATCTACAACGCCTGCAATTACAATAACCACAAATGGAGCTAGTACAGATTACATAAATGGAGAGGGTGACTACATTGCTTTTCCCACTATTCCAGCAGCTTATACAGGGTGGATAGCAGATTCAGATGAAGGTACAGATCTTACTATAGGATCAGGAGATAAATTATTCTTTTATGGAGCAGTTAACTCTGCTGGTTCGGGTATTGCAACAGATTCAGCAATTAATGCTGGTGCAATGACAGTGAGTCTTATCACTACTGGTGGTACACCCAGTGCTACTAATTTCTATAGAGGAGATGGTCAATGGGTTACACCAACTAATTCTGGCGGAACAGTAACTTCAGTTACTCCTCAAGCAAACGGAGTAGCAGGAACAGCTATAACTGGAATAGGTATTTTAAACTTTGTAGGACAGGGAACAGTAGCAACATCAATTTCAGGAGATACAGTAACAATAACTGGTGCAGATGCTTATGAGGGAACAGTAACATCTGTATCTTCTACTTTTGCTGGAACAGGGTTTACAGCTACTGTTACTTTAGAAACATCAACTCCAGCAATAGCTATAACTGCGAATGGAGCCAGTACCGATTATATAAACGGTGTAGGTGATTATATTGCATTTCCTGCTATTCCTTTTACTAGTTTAACTACAACTGGAAGTTCGGGTGATGCTACTTTAATAGCAGGAGTTTTAAATATACCTAACTATACTGGTTCTGCGGCAGTAACAAGCGTAGGTATAACTGAAACAGGTACTGCATTAGCTATTACTAACTCACCAATAACAAGTTCTGGCGATATTAATATTGCTGGTGCAGGTACTAGTAGTCAAGTCATCTTGGGTGATTTAACTTTAGGAACATTAACAGCTGGTACAGTTACTAGTGTAAACGCTGGTGCAGGAACTACTGTGACTGGTACAGCAATAGCACCTATAGTTAATGTTGACTATGCAGGAGCTGACAATGCTGTTTTGGTAGCTACTGCAGCTAGCCCAGAAGGAACAGATACATTATGGTTTTCTGATGCAACTGATAGTACTATTAAAAGATCTTTATTATCTA
>Ga0114994_10001015_pt1 | contig 19764 bp, 10 predicted proteins | sample ArcticOcean_MG_C_9_FD_87043 | JGI IMG/M metagenome (GOLD analysis project Ga0114994, IMG submission 87043) | Marine microbial communities from western Arctic Ocean - ArcticOcean_MG_CB2_152 | ecosystem: Environmental > Aquatic > Marine > Oceanic | place: Arctic Ocean: Canada Basin | collected...
GCTTGGGCGGCTTCAATTGGTTGAATTTATCGGCATACAAACTCGCCTCCGCCTGCAGCCTGACGTCGTCGAACGCCCGCGACGCGTCTCCTTCTGTCTTGTAGCTCTTCACGACAAAATTGGGCGCCTTCTTCCAGTCGAGGGCGTGGAAGCGGCGCACGTACCCAAAGCTCAGCTTCTTCGCGCGAAAGCATCGTCTCATTGCTCCTTCGTCGAACAGCGCCGGCGCGATCTTGATCAGCGACGCGTCGACGCGCCACTGCTGCGTTTCGGGGTCGAAGCGGTGCCGGCGGATGCGCTGCGCCGGCCGCTGCTCCAACGCGTGCTTCGCCCAGACGTCGGGCATCTTCAGCAGCTCGCGCGCGCAGGCCCAGATGTGCTTTCGGAGCTTGACGCGCGCGGCGCGGCACTGCGCCGGCGTGCATGGGGGCGGCGGCGGCACATCGTCCTCATCGATGCTCGTCGTCTCGCGGCGGAGCACTGGCGCGGGCGGCGGTTCCATCGTGCTGCGGTGTGCGCTTTTTGGCTGTGAGAGCTTGGTTGGACCCTCTGAGGACCTTGGGCTGCAAATGAGCAAGCGAGTGCGCACAGCAGCTAGCAGTCGGTGGCAGCGTTAGAATACTCTTAGCAAACGTCCTGCCCGTTGTTTGGTGCAGCACTGCTCGTTTCACGCGTAGCTCTGTTGCCAAAGCACGGGTTTTCGCCAGCCTTGACGCATAGCTGGCGCGCGCGGCAGCCGCTCCCAGCCTCTCGCTGTGCAGTACGACACTGTTTGGAGACGCGAAGAACCACTGCGGCGGCGAGGACGCCGTAGCGCCGCACCTGGACCCCGGAGAGCGCCATGGCTCCCAATCGTGGCTTCTGGGGCCGCGGCACCGCGACGGACACGATCTACGAACAACTCGTCGCCGAGGAGCGCCGAACCGCCGCGCGCGCCTCCGGCCGCCGAGTAGGCGATCTGCTTGAAGCCCACGCCTTCGAGGCGGCGCTCGCGGCGTCGAGACCAGAGGACACCGAAGCACCGCGCGTCGACACGCCGACGGCGCCCACGGCGGCACCCCAGAACGAGTCGGACTCGAGCGACGGGGAGGACCTCGTGCCGCTCTTCGAGGACGCCCAGACTACATTAGCGTGTGACGACGTGGACGACGACGCCTCACTTTTACTACAGCTGCCCGCGGAAGTAACCGTGCGCTGTCTAAGCTACTGCTCCATCGAGGGCGCGTTCTCCGGGGCCGCGGCCTGCAAGACGTGGTACCGGCGCTCGACGTCAGAGATCCTCTGCGAAGTGTTGTGTCAGCGGCACTGGCCTACCTGCCGCCCCGCGCGCTGGGGCGGCTACCGGAACATGCTCGCGCGGCGCGACCGCGTGCGCCACTCGGGCTTTTACGCGTTGCGCCAGTCGCGGTCGAAGCCCATCCGGCGCGACATGTGGACGCCGCGGGACCTTGACGGCGTCTACTGGGTAGAGAGCGCGTGGTGGCGCTGCCTCCGCTTCTTCGACGACGGGTCGCTGCGCTACTGCCTGTTCGCCGAGCCCGAAGGCGGCCTGGCGGCGGTCGCGCGGCTCGCGGTGCAGCGATTGGTGCGGGAGCCCGAGGCGGTCCCACGGAAGCGGGGCTCGCTGAGACCAGACGAGGAAAAGACGCACGCGGGGGCTTACGATCTGCGGAGGGGCGTCGTTGATGCAAGGGTCGAGGTGCCGCACGGTGCTCTAGGCTTCGCGATGACGCTGACGAACGGGGCACGCGGCCGCGGCACGGGCCTCGACCTGGACCGCCATTCACAGGTCGAGAAGGGCGGGGTGAGCTTCGACCACCGGGTGCCGGAGGACCAGCGCGCGTTTGTGTTCGTGGCCGTGCCGGCGTGGGCCTGAGCCTCCTCTATTTTTGTTTTTGTACTAATCTTGTTTTCTACCGACAAATAAATAGTCACGGTGGCAAAATAACACAGCACATTCTTAATAAGCCTCAGGGCGGCGGCGGCACGCCGTACTGCGCCAGTGCCGAGTCCAGCGCGGCGTCCTCGTACGGTCGCAGGTGCGCCGCTAAATGCGGGAAGCCCGCGTCCTGGGCGGCGTCGGCGGCCGAGCGGCCCGCCTGGTCCCGCAGTAGGATAGTAGCTGGCGGCACGACCTTGAGTAAAAAGTCTACCATGTTCGCTTCTCCCTTCGAAGCCGCTTTATATAAAGGAGTATGCCCGACGTCGTTCGGCGCGGCGAAGGAAACCTTCGACATGCCCAGCTCCAGCAGCCGCCGCGCCGTAGCGACGCACCCGCCGGCCGCGCACCAGTGGGCGACGCCGCAGCCAGTCTTCGGGTTTTTGAAGAGCGGGTCGGCGCCGTTATCGAGCAGCCACGCCGCCGTGGACCGCGCACCATAGTGCGCGGCCCACATCAGAGGCGTTACGCCCCCGGCCGTCTCGGCGTCGATAAAAGCGCCCCGTTCCACGAGGAGCTCGCAGCAGGCGACATGGTTGTGCCGCGCACTAAAATGCAATGCAGTACGTCCTCTGGCGCCCTTCTTGCCCCCGTCGCTCGCGTGGTCAGCCCGGCACCCGGTCCGGTCCAGCAGGAACGCCAGGGTGCCCAATTGCCCCGAGCCCGCCGCGCGGTGCGTTAGTGAACACCCGTTGCGCTCCCGGACGCGCGTCAGGTCCCAGCCCGCGGCCTGGAGCTCCGCCAAACGGGTAATGTTGCCGTACTGTGCGGCCCGCAACGAGGACGCTGGGTCCGCGATCTCCTCGACGATGCGGGCCGCCGACGGCAGCGTCGTCCGCGCGAACGGCAGCGTGGTCTGCGCGAACGGCAGCGCCTGCGCGAGTTCCGGCGATAGCGTGCGTTCGCGCGGCGGCGGCGCCCGCGGAGTCACTCCGCGGATGCGTAACCTCGGCGCGCGCGAGGGTCTCGGCACCATCGTTGAGGCAATTGCTGTCGAGGCAAGCGCCAGCCAAAAGGCTGCTGTCCTCGCGCGCCGCGGCATCGCTCCTTGCACGTTATGCAGCTGCTGCACTTGCAGGTAAGGCACTAGCGCAGCGTCCCTGTCTCCACCAGTGCGTATGAACTCGCCACTGCAACCTGCAGAGTGGAGTTGACAATGTGGCTCCAACTGTGCTACCGCGCCTGTAGAATTTTGATAGCTGAAGTTGCTGACTTTGCTGTAGAAAAATACCCGCACGGTCTCGGGACGTCTGAATTCGCGATCGCGAAGCTTCCGCCTGGGCCGGTTTCTGCCTCAAGAGCACTCCTGCAAGTGCTCGCCCAAATATCAGGTCGTAAGAGCCCCCTACCTGGGAGCGCGGCGGGCCGCGACGCCAGGATGTTCCGCCAGCCACGTGTTGCGAAGCGCCCACGCTAGCGACGCGTCGCCAGGCGCCGGACCAACAGGAAATTAAATAGTACGCGACCGAAACTTACGCCGCCCAGAAACCAGGGCCGATCACTCGCGCGCGAACGCCACGACTGTATAGAGCGACGTCACGGCAAACTGGTCGTCCGTCACTTGTTCGTCGTTGCCGTGCTTCGGGCGCACGCCGATGGCTGCGGCCAGGTCCGCAAACGCGGCGCCCCGCTTCCGGCGTTCGCCGTCCAGGAACCGGTCGAAGCGCGCCTCCAGCGTGCACTTGAGCCCCTTGGCCTCAGCCCGCGCGATCAACGACGGGAGGTGCACGACGAACTCGGCGCAATCTACAACAGCGTCGCCCAGGGTGAACTTGTACTCTACGCCCCAGGCGTCCCGCGAATTCGCGTCGGGTAACTGTAACAGTCGGGTGCGCATCGCGTCCGAGCACTTGACGGAACAGAGGTCCCCGATGCGCCCGCTCCCGTCGATCATATTTTTTAACGCCAACCAGTCGATGATCGTGGCGACGAGCACGCCGCCGGCCTTGACGTTCGTCGACACGCAGTCGAGGAACGCGTCGATGCGCTCCGCGGAGCCGCACGCGTAATGCAGGGCGAAGTGGCACGAGGCGACGTCGGCCCAGGGCGACCACTGGCCCACGCTGCCCTTGATTTTGGCCGCTAATGTCGCATCACCTAGATCGCCCGCGACGAACGCTCCAGCTGGTGGTCCATCATTCGACCACCGCTTCTCGGCCTCCGCCAGGGATTCCGTGGAGATGTCGCACGCCACCAACTTTGTTATATCAACAGCCTTGCGCCATTTCCCTAAATCACCACCTCTACCACAACCCAATTCGAGCACGGCACAGGGCCTTCTCTCCCTCTTCTCGGGCTTCTTCGCCCGCCCGGGCTTGCGCAGCTCCCGTAACAGAGTTTTCGTGTCGCAACTCGTGGACGACACCGCGTTGCGTCTAACGCAGCACGCGTCCAGCACCAGCGCCTTCACGAAGTTGTTTAACCGCCTTAGCTTGTACATCTGCGCTTCCAACTGTTGCCCACTGTTCCGCGCCCGCTGGATCTTGTCGTAGTGCGCCTCCGCAGCTAAAGACGTGGTGTCCTTGGCCCAGGCCTCGCTCAGAGCGCCGGCTAAGTCGCTCACGGACGTCCGGTCCGCGATGGACTCCAGCACGGACCAGGCCGTCCGCAGCGAATTCGGCTTGCGCTTGTCCGCCCGCACCCGTTGCACGCGCCACAGCCCGTCGATGTACTCGCACTCGACAATGTGCCCCGGGGCCTTGCGGTCGCCGTCCCGCTTTTGGGGCGGTTTCACGGACTTAAGGAGCTTCAGGGCCTTGGCGTCAATGGCTATGGTCGTCACCGTGACGTCCTGCGGGCCGTTCTGTACAGAAGCGTCCACGTCTCCGACGCGCGGTGCCGAGCGCAACCGCACGTCTAGAGTCACGCGCGGCTTGTACTTGTAGCAGGCGGCATCATAGTATCCGTGCGCGTCCCGGTACGCCGCTAATACGACACCGTCGCACTCCGTCGTGCGTTCGCCATCGGTGAACACTCCCGTCTCTAGCGTCTTCCGTAGAACGTCAAAGTCCGCGCCGTAATACGTCTTGGCAATGACTTTGAGGCCGTCCAGCTGGCCGTCTAAATATTCAAAGGCCTTTGAAGCAGCATCTAAGCGGGCCGGCGCGTTCGGGAGCGCCCCGACGTCCTCGCCGCACGATCTGACCGCGTCGAAGGCGACGAAGAACTCCCGCCCGCTCGCCTCCCGGATGACCTCGCCGTCTAAAATAGTGTTCTGCTCCAGGCCTTTCACCGTCGGAAAGCTCCGATGTAACGACAGGTCCCGCGCCAATAACCGGCAGCCGCCCGCGTCCGCCCAGAGCCAGTGCCGCTCGCCGTCCGTCTTTTCCGTGGCGAACCACCGCTGGGTCCGTAACATGCCCAGGTCCTGTCGCTTCAACGGTCGCGCGCGCGGCCCGGGGCTGTCCCTCCGTTCCAGGTACTTGCGGGGCGGCCAGTCCGGGCACGAACTCCGATGAGCCGGGGACGAGCAGTAGAGCTCCGCGAAGCGCCTTGCTAAATTCATGTCGAAGCCGCGCCGCTGCGTTGATGCTAATCGTTCCAGGGAGGATTTTGGGGGCGCCGGCGGCGCGGGCGCGGCGAGCGCGTGCGCGTCCGCCTGGGCCTTGAGCTCCGCGGCGGACGGCGCCGGCGGCGCCGGCGCGTCCGCCAAGGCCTCCAGGGACGGGTGCAGCGGCCCGTCGGGGCAGCCCGCGCGGACGTAGGCCTGCACCTTGCGCACATCGTCGTCCGTCGGTTGCGGGTGCGTGGATGGCACGATGCCGGCGCCGGCCATTTTTAGACCCGTCGTGCCGCAGTCGCCTTCAGATAAAGCGCCCAAGGCTTGACATAAAGCACCATCCAGGGCCAACGCCGCATCGTTTTCCTCGGACGCGGTCCACGTCGGCACCAAAACGCAGCTCCCCAATGGGTTCCGCTCGAACTTCTCGAGGTGGTTATCCACTAACACCGTCGTCGCGGCGTCATATTTTGTAAGTGTGGACGGCGCCGGCGCTGTAACTTTGCGCCGCCAGTCGTTCATGATGCTTGGTTGGGCGTCCCGGGGCGCGTCGAAGGCACAGGCCCACAGCCTCTCAATTTCCTTGAGGAAGAGGGGCTTCTGCGGGCTGACGGTGGAATTCCGCGGCCACAATGAAGTAGAGTGGTGCTGGTCCCAGCACATGACCAAATCCCGCCCCTCGAAGAGCCCGAGCTCCATGTTGTCTTTTTTCGCGCAGGACCAGACCCCGACCTCAAACCTTTCGTAGCACCAGCGCACGAAGCGCGCGGCGCCCGGTCGGTTCACCGATTTCTTCTTGCCGTCCCGGGTCGCGTACGTGCCTCTGTCGCATAGGACGCCGTTCAGGTCAAGGACGAGTAAGGGTTTTGACGGTGGAGTGGCCGAGCCCTCCTTCGCGCTCCCTATGCGAGGAGCACACAACCGCCCTTCCAGGCGGTTCTGCTTGTCTGGTCTACAAGTCACTCGCATCGTATCATTCACTTGTAATGCCTCGACGGCCGGTTGCCGCTGCGCCCTCAGTAAACACCGCTGGCCGTCGTGGCGACCGCGTCCCTTCAAGCTCGCGAACACGCCCTGCGGCGGCGCGTCCAGGGCCAGCTCCGTGATCGTCGCGACATAAACCGCGCCGTCCTCGGGCGCCGCCGGACGGACATTCGAGTAGCCGCGGCCTCTACTACTCCGGTCGTCCCGCCGGCCGCCGCGGCCGCGGCCGCGGCCGCGGCCGCCGTCCCGGTCGTCGGTGCTGCGGCGCATGGTTGCTGCGTAGCGTTTCGGTGGTTTTGCTATCCGCGCTGCGGCGTTTGTGCGCGCTCGCGGTGCGCTTGTGAGAGCTGCTTCGCACAGGCCTTGCCGGAGCTCGTGCTCTTGCACTTGCGCGAGCGACGTCGCTCTATTTATGAATTAGCCGCAAACCTGTTCTTACTACAACAAAGCACTCGTCGCTATGCTTTTTTGCGTGCATGCTGGGTTTTTGGCTGAAAACCCGTCACATTTACCGCGTCCCTCGAGGCCTCCTCGAGGCCTCCTCGCCTCCTCGTCGCCCTTCGCCCGCCTCTTGGAGGGAGTGCCGACGACTCTGAAGATCGGCCTTGGAGCGATGGGAGCTCTGAGGCTAACAGTTTTGGCGGAGAAATATATTATATGATGATGTTCCTCTGACGCGCGCTTTTGGACCTCAGGCTAGCCCGTCGGCCAATTTGCGGTTCTGTTGTCGCATACGTACGTAGCGGGCATCTTGACGTCACGGTTACCGCGGCTGCACCGCTCGTACCCTGCTCAAATTGGTCCTCCAATTTTTTAGGTCGGGGGCACTTGATTTCCCAAGCAATGACCTCTTTAGTCACGTCGTCAACCTGTGCTCCTCTTAAATATCCACTAACCGTTGCTCGGAGGGTCAACGCATTCTACGCAAGAAAATACCCGAGGCGCGGCGCGCGCTCGGTCTCGATAAAGGGATCTATTTAAAGCTCCGCTGGAGTTTCGCAATATGCCTTTACAACGAAGATGGAGCCTCCCGAGACAACCTGGTCGAAGCCGTGACGCTTCTTGAGGAGCTATCCCCGACGGCGCGGCGGCTCTACGGGAACGCTCATCCTCATACGAAGGGAATCCAGGATAGCCTCGAGGTGGTGCAAGCGACGCTCGCCGAGCTTGACGCCTAAGAAACTAGTGTGATGCACACTTAGACATGAAGCCAACCTCACTTGCCCTCCTTGGCCCGCAGCCCCGAGGCCTCGCTGATGGCCGCGCCGAGGGACCAGTCGATGCCGTGCTCGCCGACCTGCTGCATGACCTTGACCGTGGAGGCCGGCGCGACGCCAACGCCCTTCTCTAAGAATAGGTCCAGGTACGTCGCGGAAAAACAAAGCTTGTTCGTCTCCTCCTTGCCTGAGCCGTCGCGCGGGATGTCCGACGCTTGTAAAGCGGCCCACGATAGAGCGCAGGCCTCCGTGGCCGCCGTGCCGAAGTCCCGCGGCGAGGCGTCCGGTCTAGGAACACCCAGCATCTGGCCCGTGTAGTAAAAGTTCTCGAACGCCAACAACCGACCACTAGCCAGGTCCGGCGGCTGGTAGACGTTCGGGTCGAAAGAGCACGAGCCGTAGGCGCAGCTTCCGCCCAGCGAGAACAGCGCCTGCTCGACAGCCTTGCGACATTTAGCAGGGTCGCCCCGGCCGTGCACCGGTAAAGTAGCATGCCCATCGTAGACGTCGGAGCGGTCGCCGTGGCGCTCGAAGCCGACATTCAAACAAGGATCCTCTACGTCCCCGCCGTTCCGCGCTAGGTCGCTGGAGAGCTTCTCTCTCGCTTGCTCGAGGCCGTAGCCCAAGTAGGAGTGCGTGTACAGGCGGTACGTCCGCGACCCCATGACGAAGCTGAACCCATAACCCTCTGGTACTTTTTCAGAAGCGACCTGCGTCACCTGGGCCGAGGCGCCGCCCATTTCTAAGACCCCGACGTAGTCTGAAGGTTGGGCGTCGCCGTGCAGATTACCTAGTAGGTAGTTGACGGACATCCAGCCGTAGCCGCCCTCGTCCGTGCCCGCGATGACCTTGGCGCCCTTCTTCCTATCATCGAATTTCAGCGGCGACGCACTTAGCGCGTCCCGGACGCTCTCTAAAATAGCCTCTCTTTCCGTGCCGGGCACCATCCTCAACCCGGCGGTGGCCTTCAATAAGATAGGAGAAGAAGCCCACTGGTCCTCGGGGATTTCGTTCAAAACGAAGTCGAGCATCGGTTTTAGGGAAGCGCCCGCAGCTCCGGGGTTTTTCTCGAACGTGCTCAGCCCGGGCTTGACCTTCATGTTCGGGTGCTTCGGGTCCACGTCCACGCCGTGCGGCGCCGGCCGCCACCGGAAGACGTGGGCCCGGCAGCCGGAACTCCCGGCGTCCACGATGGTCAAGTAGCGCCAGCCGGCCTTGCCCAGGTACGCCTGTTCTTCCTCCACCACTTCACTAGATCCGCTGCCCAGCCAGAAGATGAGCGCAACGGCCGCCGCCGCCGCGAGGCAGAGCGACAGCCGCGACCGCCGCTTCGGCTGCTGGCCACGCATGGTCTGGCTTCGCCGCCGGTACGCCGTGATGTCGCCCGGGCGCCGCGCCGTGGTGGTCCGGGGCGCAAAGTTGCGTGCAACGAGTGGTTCGCTGCGACGGCCGATTGGATGCCGACAGTTTTGTGCCTACGTGTATTTTTGGTTCACACTCGATCGCGGCGTGTCCTGCGACAGCGTTGCAAAGGAGTGGTGTGGAGCACTGCGCGATAGCATTCGTGCAGTCCTAAGGCTACTACGAAGCGCGATAATGGCACCAAAAATGGCAGCTAAATTTTTACTGGAGGCCGACGAGCTTTCGACGGCCGCCCCTGCGCCCATCTTAGCCGTCTGAGCCACGGGTCCTGGGATTGCATCCGAGAGAAAGAGACGAAAAGAAGAGAGAGAATGACGGGTTTTTTTTCTTCTCAGAGGACGGGTTTTTAGAGCGCAAAAGCACGCGCCTCCAAGCTATAGCACTGTGTATCCACATGCATTAACACGGCACTACGTAATCTCCTACGTAATCTCTGCCGCACGCCATCGCCGCGCCTGACCCAACACTATGGCCGCGCTCGCAGCCACGGCCCCCACGGCCCTGACCGACGAGGCCTCCCTCACTGCTCTAGGGGGTGGCAAGGTCGCTGTCCTCTTCGGCGCAGTATGGGACGAGGCCTCGCAGCAGCTGACCCAATTACTCACGGAGGCGGCCGCCACGCGCAGCTACGGGAGTGTCACGCTCGCCACGGCGGACGCGGACGCCTGCGAAGCCCTGGCGGACGCGTACGACGTCGAAGCGCTGCCGACACTCATTTTACGGGAACACAACGCCACCGTGTCTGTCTCGGAAGCGCCGTCCGCCGCTTCATTGAATGAGACCCTGGACGCCTTCGCCAAGCACGAGGCGTCGCCGGCGGTCCAAAATGACGCCGAGGCTGTCGCGCAAACTCGCTTGGAACTGCGGCTGAAGCAGCTCGTCCAGGGCGCGCCGGGCATGCTCTTCATGAAGGGGACGCCCGATGCGCCTAGGTGCGGCTTTTCAAGAACAATTGTCGAATTGCTGCGGGAGGCGTCGGTGCCCTTTTCGACCTTCGACATTCTGAGCGATGAAGAAGTAAGGCAGGGCCTGAAGAAGTTCAGCGACTGGCCGACGTACCCCCAGTTCTATGCGAACGGTGAATTGGTGGGCGGGCTGGATCTGTTAAGGGAAATGGTCGCCGAAGGTGATTTATTAGGCCAGTTGGAATTGAAGCCCATTGACGATTCTCAATTAACGGCGGCGTCCGAGGCCGACGAAGAGGCCGTTCTGAATGCACGGTTGGGTGCCCTGGTGAAGCAGGCCAAGTGCATGCTGTTTATGAAGGGCGCGCCCGATAACGAGCGGTGCGGCTTCTCGCGGACCATCGTGGCTCTATTGCGGGAGCACGGCGTGGAGTTCGACACCTTCGACATCCTCTCGGACGACGCCGTGCGCCAGGGCCTCAAAAAGTTCTCGGACTGGCCCACCTTCCCGCAGTTCTACGTCGACGGCGAGTTGGTGGGGGGGCTGGACATCGTCCAGGAGATGGCGGCCGAGGAGGGCGGGCTGCGGGGGCAGTTGTTCTCCTAAAGTCCCCTTGTTTTGCTGATCAACCGCGGCGGCGGCGTGGGGGTGGCGCTATTTTTGTTACGGTGCTAGGACTAGTGGGCGGGGCTCGGGGGGAGACACCGCGCTTCGCCGATTCATCCGCGGCGGGCGGTGTGTATACTTTGCACGGGTTTTATGTGCGGGTTTCGTTGAACCTGGGCAGCGACACTGTGTGCAAAAGCGTAAACCAAGGCTAGAAGATCAATATTTAGACAACACTCCGTGCGCCCGGTGGTTCACCGCATCGGTGCAGCGATCGCTCGGCCTGCAGCCGACGCATGCGATCGATGCGGCGCCTGTTGAGGCAGCAATGCTGCACGCGCAGCACGCTGGCGAGGCGCACCGTGTCGCGAAGCACGCTGTCGCGCAGCAGCAGCAGCAATAGTAGCAGCGGCGGCAACGGCAGCGGCAGCACCACGGACGACGTCAAGGTCGACCGCAGCGGCCTGGGCACGGTCGGCTACGCGCCAGTCAAGCCGCAAAAAAACGCGCCGCCGGCCCCGCCGCCGACGCCGCTCGGCAAGGAGCTCGAGAGCCAAATTAGAGCGAGGGGCCCCGTGAGCGTGCACGAGTACGTGAAGCAGTGCTTATTGCACCCGACGCACGGCTATTATGCAAGAAAAGGCGCCGTGCATAATTTTGGGACCGGCGGCGACTTCGTCACGGCCCCGGAGCTCTCGCAACTCTTTGGAGAACTCATCGGTGTGTGGTTCGTGAGCGAGTGGCAGCGCCTGGGCAAGCCGGCGCAGATTCGCATCGTCGAGGTCGGGCCCGGGCGCGGCACGCTGTGCGCGGATATTTTGAGAGCAACGGCGACGTGGCCGCCCTTCCGGGAAGCCTTGACCGACGTGCACCTCGTGGAGCCCTCGCTCACATTACGGGTGGAGCAGCGGCGCACGCTGAACGCCCAGCCCTCGGCCACCTCGACCACCAAGCCCGCCGACCCCGCGGAGGTCACGTGGGTCGTCGAGGGGCACAACGGCCGGGACGCGCGCGTGTCCTGGCATTCTTCTCTGGAAGATGTGCCCACGGGCACGCCCACGCTGTTCATCGGCCAGGAGGTGCTGGACGCCTTCCCGCCCTACCAGTTCGTGAAAACGGACGAGGGCTGGCGGGAGAAATTGGTGGACTTAAATGATGACGGCGGCTTCCGCTTCGTGCTCGCGCCGCAGCCGACGCCGGCCAGTCGCGCATTAGTTGTAGAGGGCACCATCAGTGACGAGGATACGGTGGAGGTGGCGCCCGGCGCGCTCGCGTTATCGCGCGCCATCGCGGAGCGCATCGCCCAAGACCGGGGCGCGGCGTTACTGGTGGACTACGGCTTCGACGGTATCAGTCCGGGCGACACGCTGCGGGGCTTCCGGCGGCACAAGCAGGTGCACCCTTTGGAGGAGCCCGGGCTCGTGGACCTGACGGTGGACGCGGACTTCGGCGCCTGCGCCACCCACGCCGCCGGCGTGGAGGGCGCCAGTGTGTACGGGAGCACGACGCAGGGCGAGTGGTTGCAACGGATGGGCATCGTGGCGCGGCTCGAAGCGTTATTGGCGCTCGAGGACATCACGGAGCGCCAGGTGGACCAGCTGATCGGGGCGTGCGAGCAACTTGTGGACCCGGCGCAGATGGGCGCGCGGTACCGCGTGCTGTCCGTCGTGGACGGGGGCGGGGAGGACGAGGGCGCCCCGGCGGGGTTCGCGGCCGGGGACCGCGTCGCGGGGCCCCCTGTTTAACGAACTGTTTTGTTATTGGTACTCGGAAGTGGCTAGGGGGCGATGGCTCGATGGCGGGACGTGTGTGTGACTACTTATAAATTGTGATGCGTGCCCGAACCCCCGCCCCCTCCAAGCTCGCTCGTACCGTGTGTGTGACTACTTATTGCGACTAGCCCCACTAGTACGGACCCCGAGCGCACTCCATTGCGGACAACCAGAAACCCGCACGTACGCTTCGCATTTTTTGCGCAGCGCTGCGCGGGCTCGTCCTACAGGCTGTTTTCCACCGTGCGCAGCAGCAGCGCCCATCCGTTTACCAGTGCACATCAAGGAATCCATCAGTTCGACCGCTACTGGTGAAACCACAGCGCTGCCCAAAAGTGCTCTCCCTGGCAGAACTCCTGCTGGTAACGTTCGACGCTTGCTCACCCTCGTATGGCGGCCGCCCTTGCGCACCGCAGCTACGCGCCCGCGAGGGACCAGCTCGAGCTGCAACATCAACCCTGCGCGCTCGCCTGGGTCGGGGACGACGCCCTCGTCGCCGCGACGTACGACTACGTAGAGAGCGAGGGCACGCGCCGCGGCGGCCTCTGCTTACTCGAAAATGCGGATAAGGGCGCGCCGGTCGTTTCAAAGACATTGGAACTCTGCGGCGGCTACGCGCTGGCGTCCCGCGGATCCCGGCTGGCGGTGGCCACGGCCGACGGGCGCGTCGCGCTCGTCGATGTTGGTGAAGACGACCTGACCCTCGCCGCGGCGTCGGAGGCCAAGGGCCACCTCTTCACGGACGTCGTGTGGGACGGTGACCATGTGATCGTCGCCGAGGGCGACTCCGGGCGCGTCTCGCTCTGGCACACCGATGAATTGAAGGAAACCCAAGCCTGGGACGCGCACACCTACGCGCCGGGCTGCCCCGCGGAAGTCTGGTGCGTCGGGCGCGACCGGAACACGGGGCTCTACGTGTCGGGCGCCGACGACGGTTTTCTCAAGGGCTGGGACCTCCGGTCGCCCAAGCCGGCGCTAGCCTTAAAACACGACGCCGGCGTCACGGCCGTGGCCTGCGACGACACTGTGGCGACCGGGTCCTACGACGAGTCCGTGCGGCTGTGGGACCTGCGCGCGCCGTCGGCGCCCACACATACTCTGGCGGTAGGCGGCGGCGCCTACGCTTTAACGCGCGACGGGGGCGGGTACCTTGTAGCGTGCATGGACGCCGGCGCTCTGAGTGTGCGTGTGACGCCGGACGGCCTGGCGGTGGCCGGCGTGTACGCGCACCACGGCTCCGTCGTCTACGGCGTGGTGCGCCACGAGGCCTCACGGCGGGTCGCGTCGTGTTCGTTCTACGATCGGGGGGTGCATGTTTGGAGTGATGAGTGAGTAATGTTGTAGTACTAGAAGTAGAATGTAGAATGTTGAGATACTGAATGGTTTGTAGATACTTTACTTCTCTTTAGAGAGGAGAGAGAGGTGATACGCGCCCCTGACTAATGTGTGACGGGTTTTATATTCAGCCCCTGCCAGAGCCCAAAACCCGTCAAAGTGCTCACAGGAAAATAAAAAAGAATCGTGTCGGCAACACGTGACACGATAACCTCTCGCGAGCAGCACCCCATCCGCGTCACCTACTGTTTTGCGATTAATCCAGCAGGCCGCTACCTCGACATGCATTGTGGGCCCGCGCCGGGGCCGCGCGGCCGCCCCCAGACCAACTAAAGAGATCTGAGGCGTCTCTCGCAAGCCAGCCTAAAGAGAGAACAATTGAGCTTCAACCCAGACTTGACTCCGCAGGTTCAACGTGATGCCGCGCCTCCTCCTCGCCCTCGCGGCCTCGCCGCCGTCCCGGCCGCCAACGGCGGGAGACCAGCGTCGCGGTCCGCCGGAAAGGCTGACTCACTGAACATTGATCGGCTTTAATTTCTTTAGGCATGGGCTTCCAATCTCCATGCGTCGACGTCGAGGTCAAGTGCGCTGACGTCAATGGAGGTCAAGTGACGGATCCCACGGGCCAAGGCGTGTCACCTGAGCGACGGAGGCACCTGGGCGGCGCGGCAGGAGGACACGACGGAGGGGGGAGCTCAGGTCCGTCTCTATCCTGGTTTGACCTCTGTTGAAGAACCTGCCACCGAGTTAAACAGCGACACCAACATTCCTGATTCCTTGGCGTGCTGGGACGCGTGTGTCAGTGAGTTCCCTTCCACCCTATGGGCCGTATATTTTTCGGCCCTCGAGCGCTCGGATGGCGAATGCCATTGCTCCGACTCCGCGGGTGTCACTCTAGCCGATTATCCCTCGCCCGCGACGGTCATCGCCCGGGACGCCCGGTGCGCTTGATCTGATGAGACCCGAAATAAGTTCAAGTAACCAAGAAGAAAAAATCGCGCGATTGCCGACCGCGCGTGCCAGGTGACCCTGAGGCCTGGTTCCCCTCCCGCCCCTATCCCGCACAGCCTCTAAGGTAGTTTGCCTCCAATCTTGGGTCTAGTGAGACTATCCTTCGAGGGTGCGCACCAATAGCACAATCACACCATAGCTGTAGCCAAATTCACACAAGTTACCCACCCTCGACCCGCCCCCGCTCTTTTGCCACCCCGAGCCGCCGCTCCGCCGCAAGTAGGCGTCGACCCGCGGCCGAAGCCACCGCGAGGTCTTGTTCGCGCGCGCTCGCGGCGTGGCGGCGCGCCGCCCCCGACAGCGTCGAGGTCCACTGGCGCCGCGTGTCCCTGTTGCGCGCGGCGAGGACGCGCGTCCGCTGGTGCGCGTGCGCCACGCGGAAGGCGAAGCGGCCACTTTTTTCATCAGAAGCTTCGACCACGCAGCCGCTCAGCAACGCGACGTCGTCGGTCGCCGCGCCAGGGCTCTTCGAGATCTCGAGGGCAGGGCCGTGCGGGCCGCTCACCACGGCGCACCAGCGCCGCGCCCAGGCGCCCCCCGCGGCCACGTCGAGCCAGCCGCCGGGCTCGTCCGGTGACAGGTCCTCCGCGAAGACGATGGGCCGCAGGAAGTCGTCGACTAATGACGTGAAGGATGGTGTGGGTTGCGGCTCGTGTTGGGCGACGAGCCGCGCGGCGCGCACCGCTTCCGAGGCTTGTGCAAGTTCATTGGCGCGCGCTCGGGCCGCAACGGCCAGCGCGTCCGCGTCGTCCACCGGTGGCGGCGCCGTCGACGCGCGTGCGGGTGACGGCGTGGCCAGGGCTTCCTGGAGCGTCCTCGGCGCGTTTATCGGCAGCTGCGGCGGCGTTTCTTCGGCAGCGGCGGCCGTGGGCGGCCGCGGCAGCGTTTCTTCGACAGCGACGTTCGTGGAACTCCGTCGCAGCGGCGGCGGGCGCCGCCGCTTCCGCGCCGCGGCGCCGAATGCGGCGCGCGCTGATTTCGCGCGGCGACGCTCCAGCGCGCGTACGCGCTGTGCGGCGCGGTCCAGATCATTCGCTAAACCCTCGAGGCTCTTGGTCCGATCCGTCGCGGCGTCGGCCGCGACGGTGGTGCGCTGAAGCAGGCCTGTGCTCATTATCGATTGCTGGGGCAGCCTCGAGCAGCTAGTGCCCCGCGCATCGCGTCCGCAGGGCGTCTGCACTGTCAAAGTCGTTCCCAGAACGCAGCTCTCGTTGGCGGCCCAATGGCGGGTGTGCTTTCCCGGAGCACAAGATTACAAAAAGCCAGATTCGTCCCCGACCCGGTCGGTTCCGGCGCGAGTAGGAGTGGTGCCGACCGAGGACTGCGGCCGATGGGAACTTTCGTGTGGCAATCCTACTAATCGAGCCAAATAGGGTTCCGGCATGTTTTAAGCTGGGCGCTGTGCTGCGGGGCAGTGCGACCGCCTGAGCGGACCGTGAGGAGCCAGGCATCAAGGGACTCGTCGCAGGGCTCGCCCACCGCTCGTGTTGCGCCGGCGGGCTACTTCACTAACCGGTAAGGCCGACAGCCGAGGCTGCCCCAGCCACGACGCGCGGGATTGCTGCCTCGTCGGGCGGGAAGGCGGGCAGACCTAAACCACTCTGGTAGCGAGAGCGCGGCACGATGGGCCGGTCCGCCTGGTACCAATGCGACCCGGGCCGGGTCTACGCCGCGTCGCCGGCCCAACCCATCGAGGTGGTGCCCGACTGGGAGCCCGACGTGAAGCCGAAGAACTTCAAGGACGAGGAAAACGAGATCGACGAGCAGATGCGCACCATTTATGTGGGCGACGGCCTGGCGCAGTGGGATCTGGACGACGAAGCGTTAGGTGCCGTTGAAAGTTTAGGTGGGCACCCCTCCAACTTCATCATACCCCAGGACGTGGACCCGAACCCGCACCATTTAGAATATCGGGTGGCGACGCACCGCTACCGGGAAGCCCGCGAACGGGGCTGGCTCACTCCATCGATTCCGGAAGTCGTGGACGAACAAGACCAGCGGGAACTGGAAGTGGCTAAAGCAAGGCGCCTCGCCTTCAAGAACAGGGTGCGGGCCGATATCGCGGTCCAGGACGCCATCACGTCGGACCGGGAACACCGTGTATTATCGAAGGATCGCGAGAACGCCCTTCGAGTCGCCTCCATCATCGAGATGTTAAGAGCCGACGACGAGGGAATGGAGGAGGTGCAGAACCTGCCCCAGCGCTTTACGGAAAAGAAGTTCGAGACGCGTTTAGTCGACGAGCGGGGCCGGCGGCGGTACGCGCCCCGCTTCCGGCAGTACCCCGCGCCGTCCCTGGGCCCCGCGGACATGTGGTGGCCCTGGGGCTCTTCCAAGGAGGGCTCGGCGGGCGACCTGATGAACCGGGCGCAACTTTTGAAGGAGAACTACCGGAGGCAGCCGGATCCTAGAGGAGAAGCTCTAGAAGTGGGCGTGGCCTTCGCGAAGGCGGCTAGTGCGGCCCACCGCGAAGCCAGTCGACGGAGCCTGGGGAACGCGGCCGGCGCGGATGTTCCGGAGGACGAATTAGTAGCTCATCTCGAGGCGGAGGCCCGGGACTTTTTGCGCCAGGCCTGTGCCAAGTCCGACGTGCGCCAGGTTCTGAGAAGGGCGTGTTCCATCTCCGCTTGTAAAGAGATCGTGCGGAAGCGCACCTATACAAGACCTGAGAAAGTACAAGAGCAGCTCTTTGTTGCAAGGAAGCTCCACGCGCGCGAGTGCGCCGCGGAAAGGCGGCGCCAGCGCAAGAGAAGGCAATGCGCCCACCTGGCGTTACTCCGCGATTCACTACGTAGTAAGGGCCGGCCCGGGCGGACGACGTCAAGTGCCGCGGGCCCCGACGTGACAAGCGGCGTCCGGCACTTTTCACAGCTCGTGGAGGGCTTCGCGTTGGATGATGATGATGATAAAACTATGAGTGAGGACGAGGGCGATTACGACGTCATGGTCGCGGCGTTCGCCGGCGACGAAGCTCGAGGCATCAAGGCGCAGCTGTCCGAGGACGATTTGGAGCGCTTGGATCGTGAGGCCAAGAACGTGCCCAAGGAGGTGATTGACGCGCGCGTCAAGGCCGGGCTACTCTTCGACCGCACGCATTCGAAGAACAACTCCAGGGTGGCCGCGGACGGCCTGATGATCTCCTCGAGGCGGGACACGCCGGTGCGGGCGCGGCGCGGCGGCGAGGCGAAACTGACGGCCTCCCAGAAGGTCCTGGCGACCATCGAGGACCTGCCCGTCCCCCCGTCCCGAGAAGAGTTGCGCCAGGATCGGGACACTTTATTAGCTCTTTTCCACGCGCTGTTCTTCACGCGGGGCGTCCGCCATCTAGATTCGGACGTGGCGGGCCCCCTCACTCTCGGCAGCGACGCGCATATAGCGGGCGCTTCTTTGGGTGGTATGGCCGACTGCCACCGGCAAGTCCTCGAGGAGTACGTGCCGATCCGCGCTAAATTGCATGTTGACCAGCCGTCGGACGTGGACGACTACGCGGAGTTATTGGCGTCCCTAGGCACGCTGCGGGCCAAGGCCAAGGAGAGCGCGGGCGCCGCCGAGATGTTCCTGCGGGCGGCCACTGAGCGGGATCGGCGGCGCGACGCCAAACTGACGCGCGCGGCCGAGTTAGACACGGCGGAGCGGGCTCATACAGCGGCGCTCGCACACCGCGACGCGGTACGAAACACGAAGCATCCGGTCTCCTTTGCGGCGGGCCCCGCGCGGACGCCGCGGACGCGCGCCAACGACGCGGCGCGCGCCGAATCTTTGCGGAAAGCCATCGCCGCGGCCGACGCCGCCGTCGACGCGGCGGTGGCGCAGTGCACGAAAGCGGCGGCCGCGGCGGGCCCCGACAAAAGCGCAAGGGACATCGTGCCGCCGACGTCGCCCAAGCGGGCGGCCCTCGCGTCGGCAAGTAAGCGGCGGCCGTCCGCCGGGTCCCGCGGGTCCGCGAAGAGGACCTCCGCCGGGTCGGCCCGGACCGCGTATCGGCGCAACTCGGCCAAAAGGCGCCCGAAGAAGGTTGAGTTCGCGCCGCCCAGCGGGTCCTACCAGCTCCCGGGCGCGGGCGTCCGGTCCAAGTACCACCGCCTCGACCGCGACCTGAGGGCCGAAGCGCCCAAGGCCCAGCACGTGGACACGTACACGATGCAGATGCCCATCGACGCGCACGACCACGCCTCGGCGCCGTGGCAGGAGATGCCCCTGCGGCCCCAGGACATGACGTCGGACCTGGCCAACGAGACCGTGTTGTTTAGGATCTCGGAGCCCTGGCCGCAGACCAATCCTAAACACCACGACCTGACGGCGATGCGCGGCCGGCCCGCGTTGGAACCGGCGACGTACCTGCGAGGAGGCACGTTATTAAATGACCCGACGCCCTACGCGTATTCGGCCATCCGCTCCGCGCAGCCGTTGGGCTTGCGCTCGCAGCACGAGCCGCCGCACGTCGCGGCGACGCAAAAGCGCCCGGCCCCGTCCCGCGTCACGAAGCGCATGAATTCCGAAAGGGCCACGTCCGAACTAAGGGAGTCCTACCACGACCATAGGACGCCGTACGCCTTCCCGGACCGCTACGACCCCATCTCGGGTTTGGGAGAGCTGCCGACCTTCGACCACCCGAACATCTCTTTTGTGACACATTCCGGCGCGAAGCTCGCGGAGCTCGCGGAGGCGGACCCGTCCCGGCAGGCTGCTTTGAGGCTGCACGGCCGCGACGTCTACGACGCTGATTTGGTCCCGGAGGTCGACACCGAGTCCCGGGGGCTGGGAGACACCCAGTGGGCCCCGACGTACTTAGCCCCGTAATGTACTTAGAAGTGCTCCCAACTCGTATTGACGATGCGCGGCGCCGCGCTGGAGTAACTGGGGATGCCAGGCGACGTCGCCCTTTTCCAGAGGCCGTCCTCCTCCTCCACGGCGATGCCCCCCGGCGACGCGGGCGGCGAGCGCGCCACCCGCATCGTTTTTCTAAAGGGCCCGACGCGCCGCCGGACGGGGTCGAGGCCCGCGCCGCGCCCAGCCCGCGCGCGCGCCGCGGCGACACGCGCGCTCATGGACGCGCGCTGCCGCTCCGACGCC
>Ga0114994_10001021_pt1 | contig 19725 bp, 17 predicted proteins | sample ArcticOcean_MG_C_9_FD_87043 | JGI IMG/M metagenome (GOLD analysis project Ga0114994, IMG submission 87043) | Marine microbial communities from western Arctic Ocean - ArcticOcean_MG_CB2_152 | ecosystem: Environmental > Aquatic > Marine > Oceanic | place: Arctic Ocean: Canada Basin | collected...
ATCTTACGCCGGAGTCACCATGACAGAGATATCAGTGGAAGAAGCGATATTCACCACCCGCTCGATGCGACATCTAAAACCAGACCCTGTACCCAAGGCTGATCTGGAATTTATTATTGAAGCAGCAACGATGGCTCCCTCTGCGGGCAACTACCAAATGTGGGCATTTGTTGTGGTCACCAACGAACAGACCAAGCAGGAAATCGGAAACGCTTACCGCGAGGCGGGAACCGCTTATATTAAAGATACCGTGCTAGCGAATCCTGACACCGATGATGAGCGCCGCCGGGTCTATACTCAAGCGATGCATACGGTGGAACACTTAGCGGAAGCACCGGTGATCATAGTGGCCTGTTTAACCCAACCATGTCCTGACGATGCCGCCACGGGGTCCGGTCTATTTGGGTCCATCTATCCCGCGGCTCAAAACCTGATGCTGGCCGCAAGATCAAGGGGCCTCGGCAGCATATTACTTACATTGGCTACCGATTATTCACCCACGTTGCCGCACTCGGTAAAAACCGTGAAAGAGATTCTTGGTCTGCCTGAGGAAGTGGGCAGCGTAGCCCTTATCCCTGTCGGCTACCCGAAGGGCGAATGGGGGCGCCCACGGCGAGAAGACGTTGCAAACAGTTTACATTGGGAAAAGTGGTAAGGCGTTGACGTAAGGGAAAATACTGAGTGGGCGACGACCACAGACAGATGGGTCTAGATTCGCCGCCACCGCCCGTCCCTTAGGTCGTGGCAGGCAGCACAACCAACTCAAACCCCGCCAATTCCCCATCGTATGCCACGACGCAGCAATTCGTAGTAGACAGGAGAATTCCAGGAGCCTCTAACAACAGGGACAATGTCTGCCATTGGCTTCATGTCGTGCTTCCCTGTGCAATGCCCCAGGGAAAGGTAGAGGACTTCTCCGTCTTCGTAAGGATGCAAGTACATTTGCGGATGGTCTTCTCTATCAGTACCGTAATCAGACTGCACGTAACCCACCGATGGTTCGTTGTAGGAAGCCTCAAGTAAAACTGTCTGCTTGCCTTGGGGTTCGCAGTAGTATGGCTCTTCGTCCTCGACTTCAAAATCTTCAATGCCCTCGGTGAGCGGATGGACCACATCGGTAACGCGTATCTGAATCTTTTGATTGGATGGGTGCGCGACAAAGCGGTTACCTAAGACCTCCATAAACTTTGGCGCCACATCAGGTGTATCCACCCTGCCATCTTCTGCAAATTCAAGTAAAGCGCTGGTTGCATGAAGAGCGAACCAACGCCCACCGTTCGCGATAAACTTTGCAAGACCTTCTTGTTCCTCTAGGGTCGGCCTGAGATCACAGGTGTAGGTAATTAGCAGCACTGAGTTAGCAATGGCTTCAACGTCACTAAAGCTATCAGCGACCCGCGTATGTATATCCTGGTTCTCACCAAGTAATTTCAACAACTCCAGTCGGGCAAAATTAGTGTCGTGATACTTGGCATTACAAACGAGATAAACGTCAACTTTTTCATCTTTTTCCACAAATTTCCCTTTTGATCTCTAATGGGTTGTGCGCCGGTTATGCACGCTTCTAAGTTAATTTTCTGAAACCAATATAGCACTGGACTCGGTAAAAAAAACAGATGCTTATAGTGCTTATCAGGATACCGGGTTGTAGGGCATACTTATAAATCAAAAAAAAATTATCTCTACAATGAAACAGCCCTTTGCTTACTAAAGATCAGATCAATAGCTGGAAGCACGAGGGCGCATTCGTGATGCAACTTCCCAGCGAGGTGATCGAGTCAGCCCTCACCTGGTTGAACGACAATTTTACTCTGGATCAGATTGACCCTGACCACTTGGACTTTGGGTCGCCGGACCGAAAATTTGAGTTTCCGACCTCAGTAATACCGTTAGACGATCTTGTTTTGAATGAGCACCTCATAGCGGCCGCTCAACAACTTCTAGGTAGCACTGACATTCGCCTTCTACAGGCAGACCTTTGGCCGAAGATCGGCGTCGAGCCAGACAATCACGGGCCGCAAGCGAATACCGATCAACGCATGCACATGGATTATGGCAACAACACTGTGTTACACCCGGACTGGCAATCTCCCGAGGCTGTAGCGGCTATTATTTACTACGACGATAGTCAGGAGACTTCCGGAGGAACAGCTTTTGTAACACGACAAGGTGACACTGACCCTGTTTACCAGCCCCCATTCATCCACATGCCCGGCCACGCAGGCACACCATTTTTTAATGATCGCCGAACGGTTGAAAGTTGGTTCAACCAAAACGATCCAGACGCGCACAAACTTCGCAAAAAATTGTATGAGCGGGAACAGCTAGTGAGTTTCAAACCCGGTACTATTCTCTTTTACCGCCATGACCTCTGGCATAGGGGCACGCCTGTGATGCCCGGAAAATTAAGGCGAGCTCATAACCTCGCCTGGCGACGTGCTGACGCTAGGGGCTGGAGCAACTGGAACGAAGGATGGGCACGACAGAGCTACTATGGACATGTCGAATCGGTTATTGGTCGTTCGACACCCCTGCAACGCAGTTTGCTGGATTTCCCCATGCCCGGCGACCGCTACTGGACCCCGCAAAGGATTGATCATGTTGATGCGCGATTTAGCTTTTATGGATTTGACTCAGCACCTTACCGACAGGCGCTGTAATACCGGAACGTTACCAGAGACCAGCAATGCGGGCCTTCGAGGCACTACCCGCCACATCAACACTAACTTCGTCGTCAACACCCACGCCCATCAAAGCCTTCCCCAATGGAGAACCAGGAGTTATGACAATGACCGACGAACCGCTGAGGCTAACCACCAATCCCCCGCTAGCAGGACCGATGAACAGGAAACGACCCTCTCCTGTTTTGTACTCGAGTTTAAGCAGCGAGCCAACGTCTGCGATTTCGTGATCCTTCACGCGTTTCTTTAAAAAGACATACGCAGCCAGATCCTTCTCAAGCTGGACCACACGCTCTGATTGACCATGCGCAAGATAGGCCGCCTCCAGACCCAAAGTGTCGTACTTATTTTCAGCGGCATTTTCTTTGTTTGTCGCTGTTGCTCGCGCTTCCTCAGCCGCAGCCAAAGAATTGTTTAATGCAGAGGTGATCTCGCGAACAATAACGTCAATCAGCAACGATTTATTCATTTGAGTTATCCAAAGAAAGCGAATTTATCGCTAAGCGCGCCAAGCTTTTTCATCGACCCACGCTGAATGGAAACCAAAAGGCACTCGTGCAGGCATCACGATCCGGGCAATTGGTCCATCTTCAAACCTTGCCGCGTCGAGAACAATGCATTCGCTTCGCTGAAGCTCATCATCCCAGACAAACCCAATAACCCAACCATCTTCTTCATTTAGCCCACCCGGTTTCGGCGCAAAAATTGGTTCGCCACCCAATCGATTTAGGCCATACGGATAGTGAACGCTCGCTTCATTAACCAGATCATATTTAATAATGCCGTCGAAGCCCGACTCTAAGGTATCGCCAGCGATTCTTGCCGCGTAAGTAAACTGGTTTCGAATACCCATATAATCTTCATTAATCCTCGCAAACTCACAACCCCATTTGTTATCCAGCGACTTCTCTTTCACTTCCCCTGTTTTAAGATTCAAACGCCATTGGTGCAGCATTGGCAGGTCGCTTCGATCTCCGGCCTGCGGCTTTATATCGTCACCGATACTATTGCGCTCTGACCTGCAACCCTCGACAACGATTTCGTCACCATCCTCAAACGCGTTGACGGTGTGGTAGCAGTAACAACTGTCAACGTCGAACCACTTAATCTCGTCGCCATCTGCACCTCGAGCTAGGACACCAAAGCGTGAGCCATTTTCCTCCTCGAAATACAACATGCTCTTGCCTTTGGCCATGCGCCCAAAGTCAAAGACACAGGGCAAGTCCATGATTACAGTGTGGTTAGAAGTAATCGCACAGTCATGCATCATGACTGGCTTGGGTATATCTACGTCGGTGGTGTGGATAAGCTCACCCGCTTTGGTGATCAGCGAAACCGAGCAGTACGGTTTGCTTGTTACATTGTATCCGTAAGTCACTAACTCGCCGGTACGCGGATCAATTTTTGGGTGCGCGGTAAAGGGATGCTTCAAACGACCTTCGTAATCAACCTCTCCAACAGGATCAAGGTTAGGCAGTTTTAGCTCGAAAGGACGGGCTCCCTCCTGCAATGCAAGGAACTTACCCGCATGGAAGATCATGGCTGTATTCGCGATATTCTTAGAGGCGCCATATTGCTCTGCATCTTCGGGCTGCGTCTTTAGCCCATCCCATATGACACCACCCTTTTCCTGCTCTGCCAGGTGGCCTTCCGTTTCAACAAACCGGTTGATATAGGTGACCTTACCCTGGTTAAAAAAGACCTCATGGATCATTCCATCGCCGGCGAAGGGATGGTAAGACTCCGGGTCATTAACGAACACCGGGTTTGCGCCAATACGCAAAAACGCCCCATTAAGTGCCTTCGGAACGGCACCGATAATTTCTAGGCAAGGCTCATTATGTTCCTGCTGAACCGGTGCAAAGTTACCCTTAAAGTAAGGGACAGTGGAGTTCTTAATATCGGATATTCGCATGTTTTATAATCAATTTAGTAGATCGCGATAATTTCCCACACCACTGGTCTTCACGCAATCCATTAGACCTTCAAAATAGACTTCCATCAGGCTTCGTGTTGCCAAATACAAGCCACGACTATTGACGCGCTAGCGCGAAAATCGCTTTTCAATATGCGAGCTCTTAATAACTTTTTACCTAATGCAGAAGGCAGGGCATGACTCGTGAAAACCATTCTGAAACCACCCTCAGGACTGGGCGATTTACATGTCGACAGCAACAAGAAACGAATGCTCGTTTAGCAATACATGACGGGTGAGGGATACTATTAACCACTAAGCTAATCTCATCATGTTTGGCGTTAATTAGTGACAGAGCGCCGTCCCGCGACCATTTTATTCATTACAGCTAGGCCAACATATCACCGGTCCTGAATCCCTGATTTCATTTTGTTAAACGCTAAAGCTAGCCCTTTACAGCGCGGCAATGTTTACAGCGAGCACATAGCGCATTACACTCCCATCCCGGCAATCCTCGACCAACCTGATTTAAACCAGAGAAAAACAATGAGTGAAGCTCGAACTAATTCTGATGATTCAACAAATCTTCCACCAAGACCTGGGTCAGAGGGCACTGAATCATCCACAGTAATACCATCGGCTTACGATCTTGCTTTAGAGGATATCAACCCGATCAACCCCCATCTTTGGAGCCAACATCGCTGGACGGAATATTTCGAACGACTCAGGGCTGAGGACCCAGTCCATTTCAACCAAACCGATCTTGCGGGTCGATACTGGTCCCTGACAAGATACAAAGACATCAAGAAAGTAGATGCTGACTGGAAGAATTTCAGCTCCGCGCAGGGAATCGTACTTGGCTTACCGATTGATGCTGAATTGCCAGAAGGGGCATTGGGCATCACAACATTTATCGCCCAAGATCCACCAGAGCATGATGACCAGCGCAGGGCAGTTACGCCGGCTGTCGCCCCACCCAAGTTGGCGGAAATGGAACAGTTGATTCGCGAACGCACCAGAAGCGTCTTGGACTCATTGCCTGAAGGTGAAGAGTTCGACTGGGTCGACACTGTCTCTATCGAACTAACCACCATGATGCTTGCAACGCTCTTCGATTTCCCATTCGAGGACCGACGAAAACTAACGCGATGGTCAGACATCACCTTCGCTATTCCTCAGCCAGGCGGCATAATCGAGTCGGAGGAACAAAGACGCACAGAGCTGCTCGAATGCCTCGAATATTTTACAGGGCTCTGGGAAGAACGGTTGAAAAACCCTGGCAGCGATCTTGTCTCCATGCTCGCACACGGAGATGACACCAAAGACATTTCCCCAATGAACTACCTGGGAAACCTCTTACTATTAATTGTGGGTGGTAACGACACCACCCGGAACAGTATGACCGGCAGTGTCTATGCACTGAACAAGTTCCCGGAGCAGTATGACAAGCTTATTAAGAATCCTGCGCTTATTCCAAAAATGGTCGCAGAACTCATAAGATGGCAAACGCCCCTGGCCTACATGAGAAGAACCGCGAATCACGATTGCGACCTTGGCGGAAAAGAGATCAAACAAGGTGATCAAGTACTTATGTGGTACGCGTCTGGAAATCGCGACTCCGACGTATTCGACAACGCCGACGAATTAGATATCGAACGCCCTAATGCTCGGCAGCACCTTTCCTTTGGTTTTGGCATTCACCGCTGCATGGGTAACCGACTAGCTGAGTTGCAGCTTCAAATACTATGGAAAGAAATTCTCACGCGATTTGAAAAAATCGAGGTACTCGCCGAACCTGAAAGAACCTTCTCGTCATTTGTAAACGGTTACACCCACCTACCGGTGAAGGTGACCCGAAGAACCAGCTGATTAAAATACGCCGCCCTGACTCTACAATACTCGATTCGGTCGTTCTGCCGATCGTGTTCGATTATCAGCGATGTCAACCTACCCAAGGTAGAGATTTTTTTCACAACGGTAGCTGAGTTATAGAATTACCTCCGAAGCCTTATGGGACAGAAAACTCCGCACATAGATAGTACCGGTTTAGAGTGACCTAGCTAGTCACGGTATTGCTCTCTGTCGAAGCCTACGAGTTCCTGGACGCCCGGTGGTAAGTTACCCTCACTATTGAAGACCAATGGAGCTAAACTCTTGCTTCGAAGTCTTAATCGCCCAAAGCGGGTAAACCTTTGATACCACCCAGAATTCAAAGCGCCGCGGTTGCGTCGTTATGGGTCTTATTTCGACGCGGTGGATGGAATTCTTGACAATCAGCTTGACCCAGCCGTAAGTCCTATTGATCAGCTGGTGTAATTAAAGGTGTAACCAACTTAGATGAACCTTAGTTGAGTACTCCAGCGTGCCATCATCGGCATTGATGATCGCTTCAGGTGTCTTCTATCACTGATTGTTGCTATTTTTAAGTCTGTAACCAAAGGACAAAATGTATGTATGACTCGATCATTAGAAACGGCACGATTATCGATGGGACAGGCGACGACCGTTTTGTTGCTGATATCGCGATAAAAGATGGCAAGATCGTCAAAATAGGACAGATCACAGAAACAGCTACCAACGAAATCGACGCAAAAGGAAAATTGGTCACCCCCGGGTGGGTCGATATACACACGCATTACGATGGCCAGGCAACCTGGGATCCGTTGCTTGCACCCTCTAGCTGGCATGGCGTCACTACAGTAGTCATGGGGAATTGTGGTGTTGGATTCGCCCCGGTGAAACCAGAGGATAGAAACTTCCTGATTGAGCTAATGGAAGGCGTTGAGGATATACCCGGAGCCGCGCTGTCAGAAGGTATCGATTGGCAGTGGGAAAGTTTCCCGGAATACCTAGACACACTCGAGGCCATACCACGTGCGATAGATGTTGCAACGCAGGTTCCTCACGGAGCTATCCGCGCCTATGTCATGGGTGAGCGTTGTAATACGGATTACGCACCAACCGAAGCGGAGGTCAACGAAATGGCAGAGCTGGTTCGCGAAGGCGTCGAGGCCGGAGCCCTTGGTTTCTCAAGTTCCAAGACCTTGCTGCACAAAGATATTCATGGCGAATATATGCCAGGCACTTTTTCCGGTAATGATGAAATGCTAGCCCTTGGTCTGGGCATGAAAGGGCTAAAAAATTCAGTCTTCGAACTTGTTTCTGACCACCTGGGAGATGACAAAGAATGGGCATGGGTCACTGACTTTCAAAAACAGACCGGTTTAACGGTCACACTCATTGCCACAACAGCGCCAGCATACGAAAACGGCAAGATGTATAAGCTTGCTGAACAGGCAAGAGCTGAAGGCCGAGAAATCAGACCCCAGGCTGCTGGCCGTCCAACAGGTGTCCTGCACGGACTTCAATCAAGCTTTAATGCTTTTGTGGGCCACCCGACATGGCGCAACGAACTTGCAAACCTTGACCATGACGCTTTACTGGCGCGACTAGCCGATCCAGCAACAAAAGCACAGATACTTTCAGAACAATCCATCATAAAAGGCGGATTAATGCAGGACCTTCCAAGCCTGATGGGACAAGTTTTTCCTCTCGGAGAGAACCCAAATTACGAACCTCTGCCTGAAGAAAGCATTGCCGGTATCGCAAAATCCCGCGGCCTTGACGTGATGGATGTCATGTATGACATGCTTGTTGCCAATGACGGCAAAGAACTATTTTATCAGCCGCTCGGCGGCTACCAAGGGTTTTCGCTGGACTATCAAAAGAAATTACTGGAACACCCGAACGTATTGTTTGGACTAAGCGATGGTGGTGCACACTGCGGCGTGATCGCCGATGCAGGAATGCCGACATTCATCATGACTCACTGGGGTCGTGATCGAACCCGAGGTGACAAAATGTCGCTGGAGTTTATTGTGAAGTCACTCACCTCTAGTACAGCACACGCCTACGGCATGTTCGATCGGGGACAACTCACTGAGGGCATGATCGCAGATATTAACGTTATCGACTTTGACGGTCTCAGGTTACATCGACCCGAAGCAGTGTTCGATTTACCCGCAGGGGGTAGGCGTCTTGTGCAACGTGCTGAAGGCTATGAGATCACCATCAAATCTGGCGAAGTTATCTTTAACAATGGACAACACAGCGGCGCGCTGCCAGGCAAACTGGTAAGACGTAGTAACGCCCAAGGCATCTCAACAGCTGCTTAATCACAAATCAAAAAAACACATTAAGGAATAAGTTATGCCTGAAGCATGGATCATTGACGCGGCCCGAACTCCAAGGGGTGTCGGGAAACAGGGTAAGGGAGCGCTATGGGAAATCCATCCACAAAAGTTGTTGTCTACGGTTCTTTCAGCACTAGCCGAAAGAAATTCTCTCGCGACGGAGGAAATCGATGACGTAATAATAAGCTGCAGTAGCCAGTTTAAAAAGCAGGGTGCCTGCATAGGTCGGATGGCGGCCCTGGATGCTGGTTATTCCAACAAAGCATCCGGCGTCACACTAGACCGCTTCTGTGGAGGAGGAATCAGCGCAGTGAACATGGCAGCGGCCAGTATCATGAGCGGCATGGAGGATCTCATCGTTGCTGGTGGCGTCGAAATGATGTCGTACACATCAGCAGAGGGTACACCCAACCCTTTGGACGCAGGAAACCTTGACCTTAGAAATGCTCATCCACAAACCAACGTCGGTATCGCCGCAGATATTATCGCCACGGAGGAAGGATTTAGTCGAACAGAACTGGATGCGTTTTCAGCTGAGAGCCAACGCCGAGCTGGCGAAGCATTAAAAAACGGCGCCTTCTCAAAAAGCCTTATCCCAGTCTATCGCCCTGACGGAACACTGGCATTGGATACAGAAGAGTTTCCCAGACCACAAACCACAGCGGAACAATTAGCGAACCTAAACCCAGTGTTTGGCAATTTCATGGATCTACCCTTTTTCGATTCAGGGCTCACTTTTCGTGAGATGGTTGCAAAGAAATGGCCAAACCTTGAGATAGAACATGTGCATCACGCAGGCAGTTCTTCAGGTGTTGTCGATGGAGCCGGCGCGCTGGTACTGGCTTCACCAGAATATGCTAAAGCCCACGGCTTAAAGCCCAGGGCGAAAATCAGGGCAATGGCAAACATGGGCCACTCGCCCGAGTACATTCTGAATGCTCCAGTGGAGGCTGCTAAGAAAGTCCTTAAAAAGGCTAACCTCACCCTCAATGACATCGACCTGTTTGAAGTCAACGAAGCCTTCGCCGTAGTCCCCGTCAAATTCATGCGAGACTTAGACGTCAATCATGAAAAGCTCAATGTTAATGGTGGTGCCATTGCACTGGGTCACCCCATAGGTGCTACCGGCGCGATGTTGATAGGTACAGCGTTGGATGAGCTTGAACGTCGTGATAAATCCCTCGGGATGGTTACCATGTGTGCAGCAGGCGGCATGGCGCCTGCTGTCATCATCGAAAGAATGTAATCGTACATGGAGTAAGTGGGGGCCATCTTAGTATTTCTATGCCCCCAGTTACTCAGCCTACTAGTCAGCCATGTACTTTTCCCACCAATGATGGAAGTTGCGGATACGTCTTTCCTGATGAGAAATCCAGAGTCCTTTCATACCGCGCGAATGCAATCCTTTTTGCACCCCAGCAAGACACGACGCATCCTGGTCAAGCAACAACCCTGAAGATTTCTCGCCATAGCGATAGAACATGTGTTTAGGGCGCTCATCGATGTTGACATCACCCAGTTCAACAAACATGTCGACAGCACCCGCATTTGCTCCCGCGGTGACTTCACCTTTAGGAACGCGATTAAAAATCATGCGGTCAAAGTACATTCTGTCAGGATCAGTGGGATGCGGGCGATGACGAAACATCCACATCTGCTCACCAAAGAGGTTAAACGTGACGTTAGGGAATATGTTGTAGTGGTAGTCGGCGGTCAACTGATCGTCAGTTAGTTTTGAAAAGTCCAAGCCGTGCTCCGCCGTCATTGAGCGCTTGTGAGCTGCTACTGCACCTCGCAGGGTTGTGACATCACCCACAAAAACATCGACAGGGAAACCCTCAGATTTCAGATAATCAACCATCGTTTCATTTAGAACTTTATCTTCAGCAATCTTACGGGGGCTTGGAATATACATCGGCGCAATAAAGCGAGTATGGGGGCCGTAAAGGTCCATCTGAACATTCACGTCATCGGCAACATACTCAGATTCCGGATGTACGCCACGCACATGATAGGTCTCCGAAAAAATATCGACCGAGGTTTTCCAGTTACAGTTCCATTCAACTGTTTCGTCGGAAACGAGCAGCATCGATTCGAATTCGTAGGGGGCAAGATGTTCGGGCACAATTCCGAGATACTCTATCAACGGTTCGATATTAGGGTCCATGGATACCCAGACAAACCCTCCCCACACTTCACACCTAAGTTCCCTCAAGCTGAGCTCTTCGCTGGGGACCCCCTGACGGAAATCGTGTGCCTCGGGAATATCCTTTATCATGCCATCCAAATGGTATTCCCAGCCATGAAAACCACAACTCAGGTAGGGTGAGTTTCCAAACCCTGATTTTTTGAGCTGGTTTCCCCTGTGCTGGCAAACATTGTAGAACGCTCGAACAATCCTATCATCTGCGCACGTTACTAGGATTGATTCTCGAAGGTTCTCGAATACAAAAAAATCTCCAGGCTCCACCACGTCGCAGACCGCACCGGCTAATAACCAGGTTTTTGACCAGATCCGCTCGTCTTCCAACTTCAAAAATGCAGGATCGGTGTAGCGATCGACTGGGATTCGCTCAAGCCCAAGCTCTGGTTCAGGCGCTTTGTCCATTGGTGTAAATACAAAGTCCGCTAGTTCATTCATACTGGTTCCTCTGATTTTCATCGTTCCTCGCACAGATTAGGGTATCAACCATGAAGGCCTGTAATCAATGTGGCAAATGTTGCATTAAATACTCCGAGGGCGGGCTGTCGGCCAGCCAATCCGAAATAGACTGGTGGGAGGACAATCGGCCCGAAATTTTCAAGTACGTCAGCAAGGGCAATATCTGGGTGCATCCGGACACCGACGAACTTCTATCTCGCTGCCCCTGGCTAGGATTCAATTCGAGTGAGAATAAGTACATATGCGAGATCTACCATGATCGCCCAGAAGATTGTCGTCATTACCCGACTCACATCACGGAGATGATCACCGATGAGTGCGAGATGCTGGAAAGCAAAGACCTCAGCGACAAGAACAATGCACAAATAAAACTAGATATTATCATGAGCGACAGCCGACCAGCTTTCCGTTTGAGTTAGACCAACTCAGGGGATATCAGAGTTAAGTAATAGCGGTCGAGCAAACTGCTTGAGAAAACCGTTCAGCCCATACTGTGTAGGGCATAGACCGTTAGGACTAACGAATTCATCGGATACGCTCCAGCACGCTGGCTGACGAAATAAGCATAAGACCCCTTGCCGATTCATGCGGTAAAAATAACCTACCTGACAGACCCGCAGCCGGAGCCTTCCCCGAGTACTTCGAATGCGCGCCAAACCAAATCGCGAGGCCAACCGATTGCGGTAAGCAAACGAGTTGACCTGCTTAAGCGGCGTGCTATTTATCGCGAATCGATAACTTCCAAATTAATACTTATTGCCTGGCTCGAGAACATGCTGCCGCATCGACTCGGGAACATCGGGAGGATCGACAGTGAACTCACCGTCTTCAATCGGAGGATGTACGTCAAACACATTGTTAAACTTATGTACCGAATCCCAGATGCCTATAGCGATGGTCAGTTCGACCACCTCTGCATCAGAATAATGTACCTTTAGTTTGCTCATGTAGTCGTCATCCACACCATCAGCGTGGTTCATGATGAAGTCTTCCGTGAGATCCAGGGCAATCTTAGTCCTATCATCGAGATCTGAGTTCTGGTGATCCTTCATCTTTTCAATCATTTCTTCACTCATTCCATTCTTCTGCGCCGCAGAAGATCGTGCAGGAATTCAGTAAAGGCAACCATTAAGATTCGCGGACTTGAGTCGCACCAAGTCCTTTAGTACCGGGTCCAGCCTACTGTGGGACCAGAGCAGACCATAGCGATACATGAATCCCTGTAACTGATCTGGACAGTGCGCATACACACCGCCGAACCCGGTCATTCCACCTGTTTCTTCTATTCTCGGCATTGGGGAGCCTCCTTGAATGAATTAGCATAGTATTACCACATGAATCATCAGCACAAGGCTTCATGAGGGTCCTTCATTCTAATTAGTCGTCAGCCTACAAGGGATCGACTTCGCGAAGGAACAATCGCCGGAAACTCCATCCGAGCTGACGGGTGTTGTTAGCAAATAACTATAACAAGCACCAAATCCGAGGAATTAACAGGCTTTCACAAGCAACTTTCCGAGATTTCCTCCATTAAACATAAATTGAAGTGCCTCGGGATAACGTTCAATCCCGTCCAAAATTTCTTCATCCATAACCAGCGAACCATCATCTAACCATTTCCTTAGTTCGGCGCCTGCCGGACCGATACTTTCCGGAAAATGAAAAAACGCGAACCCTTCCATGCTTGACTGCCGCTCAGCGAGACGAAGATACATTGAGGGCCCAGTGACATTATCCAGATCATCATACTGCGAGATCGCTCCACAGATCACTACACGAGCTTGCATGGCAAGGTTGTCGAGCACTGCATCTAAAATAGGCCCTCCAACATTATCAAAAAAGACATTAATACCGTTTGGCGCTAGCTCACGAAGGCGCGCGTTGACGTCCTCGTTTTTGTAATCGATCGCGGCATCAAACCCAAGACGTTCCGTGAGGTACGTGACTTTGCGTTGACCACCTGCGATGCCAATGACAAACGCACCATCGCGTTTAGCGATCTGCCCTGCAATAGAGCCGACCGCACCGGCCGCTGCTGAGACGACGAATATATCCCCGGGCTGGGGCTTCGCAACCTTTCTAATACCAATCCAAGAAGTCACACCGGTGGATGCACCAAGCGCCCCGAGATAAGCACTTAATGAGTCTACGTTATCATCGACCTTCTCGAGCATTTCCGGCGTGACTGTCGCGATAGTCTGCGCGCCGAGTCCACCACGAACGGCCTGCCCCTCATCCCAGCCATCAACTGAAGATTCGATAATACGGCCTACGCCGCCAGCTCGTATCGTTTCACCCAAGCCTACCTGCGCATGAAAACCTTCACCGCGCAGCATTGTACGAGTTCCCGCGTCGACGGAAATGTATTCAACAGCGACGCGAACTTGTCCTGGCTCAAGCGCCTCATCTTCGACGGTCTCAACTGAAAAACAATCTGGTGTCGCATCATCGACTGGTCGTTTTGAAAGGATTACCCGTGTATTTTTTGACATCGTTTTTCTTCTCAAAAATTTTTTAAATCAAGCGGTAGAACCGCCATCTGCCATATAGACCGAACCGGTAACAAAATCACTGTCGTCAGATGCAAGAAACAACATTATTTTCGCGATATCTTCTGGCTCCGCATAGCGGCCAAGAGGAATGTTCCCGCGCATGCCCTCCCTCGCGGTCTCAGCTTCACCCGGCGAAAATCCCTCTTCGAGACTACGCATCATCCTGGTTTCAACCGGAGAGGGGTTGACGGTATTAACGCGAATGTTCATCGGCGCGCATTCTAATGCAGCCGACCTCATCATTCCAATCACAGCATGTTTCGACGTAACGTAAGGCGCAACATTGGCTACTCCGCTTATTCCAGCGACACTCGAGGTGATAATGATACTGCCACCACCTCTTTTACTAATCGCAGGAATAGCAGCCTTTAGGCCTAGAAAAGGGCCTTTCACATTAACAGCCATAACCTGGTCAAATCGCTTTTCGTCGTAGTCAACGATCGACATAACATCACCCTCGACTCCCGCGTTCGCCAGCAGAACGTCAACACCTCCGTAACGTTCCTCGGCGAGGTTAATCATTTTCTGGTTATCCGAGCTGCTAGTAACATCAGCCACGCAATAACTGACTTTATTGCTGCCGATATCATTACAAGCAGACTTGAGGGCGTCCTCATGCAAGTCCACCAGCAACACGTCTGCGCCCTCATTAACAAACAATTTCCCTGCCGCCTTACCTATACCACCGGCACCACCCGTGATAACGGCAACTTTTCCGACTAATCGATTCATCTAGCACCTACCTTTTATAGCTCAACCAAGTCTGCACGAAACTATACAGGAAACGTCACAACATCCAATATTTAGCCTAACGGTCCCGTGATACTATTAAGTTAAAGCCTAACGCGATCCAAGCTTGAGCCCGCCCCTTCACTATCGTTGGTCAATCGTCGCCCTGACTCTAGTTAATCAGGCCCTGGCACTGGGCATCATGATTTACAGTTTTGCTCTCTTTGTCGTGCCATGGCTGGATCACTTTGAAATACCACGAAGCCAAGTGATGCTAGCAATTTTGGCATTTCAGGTGACTACCGGATTGTTGAGCCCGGCCTTAGGCCGCATCATGGACCAATATGAGATGCGCCGACTGGTGATTACAGGCGCCTTATCAATGGGGCTAGGATTAGCTGTGCTTTCACAGGCTACTCAGTTCTGGCAAATCATCTTGATATATTCCACTCTATTACCGGTCGGTATGTTGCTCTGCGGCACGCTTGCGTCCCAGACGATGGTCAGCAAATGGTTTACCGGGAATCGCGGGCTGGCTATCGGCCTTTCGTCCATGGGAACATCGATTGGCGGGCTCATTATCCCGATGGTGGTCATAGCACTAATTGTGCGCTATGAATGGCAGGGCGCCTTATTAATCCTCTCAGTGGTGTCAACTGTAATACTGATACCCCTTAACCTAATCGTCCTTCGATTCGAGCCACCCTTGGCTAACCAAGAGTCCAAACCCCGGGGAAACCAGTTTTTTGATTCGCGCACCTGGACCAGTCGAGAGATTCTAACTTCAAAGGCTTTTTGGATCCCAGTTATAGCGCTGATACCGATCAACGCAGCTTTTGTCGGTGTTCAGTTCAATCTAGGGGCTTATATGGCTGACCTTGGCCACGACCAGTCAATCGCTGCAAAACTTATTGCTGTCACCTCTTTGATGATGATTGCGGGCAAACTCTTCTTTGGCGTCATGGGCGACCGAATAGATCACCGCAAGCTTTACTGGATAATGGCATCACTGTTAATAGTAGCACTCGTTTTTTACGAGGGTTCTCCCGGAAAATCCGACCTCGTAATTGCCGCTGGAATTCAGGGTTTTGCTACGGGTGGAGTCATGCCTCTGATGGGAATTATATATTCAGCTAGGTTCGGCACTTTGTCCTTCGGCAGGGTACTCGGGTACGTCAACCTAGTGATTATGTTTGGTAGCTTTGGTTCCATTTTTTCTGGCTGGGTTTTTGATTCGACCCAATCCTATGATGTGGCGTTCTGGGTTTTTATGATTTTGATTTTACCAGGGATGACCATCATGTTTTTTTTGCCACCTCCAGAGGTAAAAGGTTTTACGAACGCTATAAAAGCGACTCAAAGCTGATGGCTCCGCCCCAGGCTACTACTCGTTTATTGCCAATAACCATTGGTATGATTAGGAGATTTCGATAAAAATAGCCCTCGAAGCTTCAACCTTTCCCCCGCACACCTGTGAGTAATAAGTCGTGCCCAATAAAAATAAAACAACACAGTTTGATCCAGTAATAGAAAGGCGAGCTTCTGACAGCACCAAATGGTCTCGTTTTTCGAACAAAAAACATGACGTTATAGGAGCCTGGATTGCTGATATGGACCTGCCAACGTCCGAAAAAATCATAGACGCTATCAAAAACCGTCTTGATGAACGCGTATTTGGCTACAGCGAACCACCGGACCAGTTCTTCGATGTGGTGATCCAAAGGCTGGAGAAAAAATATGGCTGGAGGACAAAACCCGAATGGTTTGTACCGCAACCAGGTGTAGTGCCCTCACTATTTTTCGCCTCAAACTGCATTGGTGATGACGGCGACGCTGTAATGGCTGCGCGACCAAATTATCGCTATTTTCTGGAAACAGCAGCGCATACCGGGCGGATTTTCCAACCCATCGATTGCCATCTGAACAAACATCGATGGGAGATGGATTTTGACCAAATGCGACAAACCATTTCACCCAAAACAAAAACATTTCTGCTATGTAATCCCCACAACCCTTTAGGGCGCGTCCTTGATCGGTATGAACTGGAAACAATAGCGGACTTATGCCTACGAAACGGGACAATGATTTGTTCAGATGAAATCCACGCTGACCTAGTCCTTGATCCTGACAAACGACACATCCCCATCGCTTCCCTGCACCCCGAGATAGAAAAACAATCGATCACGCTGATTTCCGCTTCGAAAGCTTTTAACCTCCCAGCGATTGGTGGGTTGTCTCTCGCCATTATCCCAAACCCGGAGATACGCTCAGCTTTTCAAAACCAGGCTTATGGTGTGGCAACACATCCTGGCGCATTGGCTTATGCAGCAACGTTAGCAGCCTATAAAGACTGCGATGACTGGCTGCTGCAAACAATCAACTATCTTCGAAGCAATCGCGATTACCTCGAAAAACAAATAGCCAATATAGAAGGGTTAGATATGACGCACGCAGAAGCTACTTTCCTCGCATGGATCGATGTTTCTAAATTGGGCCTAGAGAGCCCCGTCAGCAAATTCCTTGATCACGGGATCGCGCTATCAGATGGCACAGAAATGGGTAGAGCGGATCACGTGAGGCTAAACTTTGCTTGTCATCGCTCTACACTCGAAGAGATAGTAAGGAGACTCAAGGCAAGTCTGGCTTAGCCTAGGCTTGAAGAGAAAATAGAAATCTCTACATGGAAACCACACGCTGACGTTATCATCCTTCCAAAACTAAAGAAACGGTTAGATTTAGTGCTGGTTTTAAACGAAATAAAGCTCGCCCCCTGTGACGTCTTACCAGACAACGTGTGCGATCATCGAGCAGTGGTAGCCGAGCTTCAACGCCTGTAAATTTAGAAGCTCTAGCGTCAAAGTTATCCGGCAACCCGGCCTGGTTAAGCCTGCTTGAGCAGGTACTCTTCGTAGGTCCCGTGAAAGTCATTAAGCTGCCGACCTTTTATCTCAACGATTCTGGTTGCCAGCGATGAAACAAACTCACGATCATGACTGACGAAAATCAAAGTACCCTCGTAGTGCTCGAGCGCCAAATTGAGCGCTTCAATCGCTTCCATATCAAGATGATTTGTCGGCTCGTCCAGCAACATAACGTTAGGCGAGGACATGATTAATTTGCCAAACAACAACCGGTTTTTTTCGCCACCAGAACAAACGTTGACTGATTTCTTGAAATCTTCAGAGGAAAACAATAATCGCCCCAGCGTAGCGCGAACTATTTGGTCATCGTGGCTTTCATCTCGCCATTGGCTCATCCAGTCAAACAGGTTGAGCTCGGATTCAAACTCAGCACTCGTGTCCTGAGGGCAGTAGCCAAGAGAAGCATTTTCTGCCCACTTGATTAAGCCCGTCTCTGCCTGGAGGTCGTTCATCAGGCACTTTAGGAAAGTTGACTTACCTACACCGTTCTCCCCAATGATCGCGAGACGAGCACCCGCTTCGATTATCATGTTCCCGTCAGTAAATAGAGTTTCATCGTCAAAGCTGTGGCCAAGACCTTCGAGTGTCAATGACAACCTGTGAAGCTTAGTATCCTGTTCAAACCGGATATAGGGACTCACACGGCTTGAAGGTTTAATATCTGTAAGTTCTATTTTCTCAATCTGCCGAGCTCTAGAAGTCGCTTGTCTAGCCTTGGATGCGTTAGCAGAAAACCTGCTGACAAAGTGCTTGAGCTCGGTTATTTGTGCTTTCTTCTTTGCATTTTCCGACTGTACTCTCTCTCTTGCGTGGGTAGACGCAATCATGAAATCGTCATAGTTCCCCGGATAGACTTTTAGAGTTCCGTAATCGATGTCTGCCATGTGGGTACAAACTGCGTTAAGGAAATGTCGATCGTGAGAGACAATCACCATCGTACTCTTGCGTTCGTTTAACGTATCTTCCAGCCAGCGAATTGTATGGATATCGAGGTTGTTAGTTGGTTCATCAAGAAGCAAGATGTCTGGATCTGCAAAAAGCGCCTGCGCCAGCAACACTCGCAGTTTCCAGCCTGGTGCGACTTCACTCATAGGGCCGTAGTGCAGAGACTCGTCGATACTCGCCCCTGCAAGAATCCCACAGGCTCGACTTTCAGCGCTGTAACCATCCAATTCAGCAAACTCGACTTCAAGGTCAGCCACTTTGATGCCATCTTCTTCCGACATTTCTGGCAAGGAATAGATTCGGTCTCGCTCACGCTTGACCTTGGCTAGTTTTTTGTCACCCATGATGACGGTATCAACGACACTGAATTCCTCATAAGCGAACTGATCCTGGCTTAGTTCACCAACACGCAGGCTTTGATTAATAGTTACATTGCCAGAGGTGGGTTCGAGCGCGCCGCTCAAAATCTTCATGAAGGTAGACTTACCGCAACCATTGGCGCCAATCAGCCCATATCGGTTGCCCGCGGTAAACTTGACGGAGATGTTTTCAAACAAAGGCTTCGAGCCAAATTGAATGGTAACGTTTGCTGTGCTGATCACACTTATTCCTGCTCTATATTAGATAAATTAATGATGGGCTGCGCTTTCAGGGCGCACTATAAAATGTTGCCGGTAATGAAACAACGCTGTTTTTCAGCACTTTTCAATTTCCCGAGTCATTTCCTTCCGCAGGTTTCTTTCGCGGTTTGCGCTTTTTCTCTTTATCGCCGCTATTGGACTTTTTCTTTCGCTTCTTCTCACCCGTGGCTGCCTTACCCGACCTCCTTGCTGAAGTCTTATCGTCTGAGGGCGCCTTCCGGGAGGGTGTCTTGCCATCTTCGTTGACAGCAAGCCTAGAAATCTTCAGCTTCTGACCACCGATCCATACTTTCTGCAGGTCATTAAACACGGCCTTGGGCATACCCTCGGGAAGTTCAATGAAACTGAACTTATCCCTGATATCTATGTGCCCAATATTCTCTGCATCAAGCCCGGCCTCATTAGCAATGGCGCCAACAATATTCCCCGGCTGCACTTCATGGTCATGACCGACCTCAATACGGAAGCGTTCCATACCCTCGGCTA